>Ga0153961_1000104_pt1 | contig 32992 bp, 32 predicted proteins | sample TSFL045MetaG_FD_104748 | JGI IMG/M metagenome (GOLD analysis project Ga0153961, IMG submission 104748) | Attine ant fungus gardens microbial communities from Florida, USA - TSFL045 MetaG | ecosystem: Host-associated > Fungi > Mycelium > Unclassified | place: USA: Florida, Withalacochee...
GCTTCCGCCGGGAAGAATTTAAATTCGCGCAGGCCGTAATCCATGCCGGTCATCAGTTCGGAAACGGTGCTGATGCCGGGAATCAGCGGCACCGGGCCTTCTACCGCGGCTTTCAGCAGCGGCTCGGTAATGCCTGGGCTGATAACAAACTGCGCGCCCGCTTCGGTGACTTCCTGCAGCTGTTGGGTGTTGATGACGGTGCCTGCGCCGACGATGGCGTCCGGCACCTCTTTAATCATCAGGCGCAGCGCCTCCATCGCTACCGGCGTGCGCAGCGTGACTTCCAGCACGCGAACGCCGCCGGCCACCAGCGCTTTCGCCATCGGCACCGCATGTTCCAGCTTGTTCACTACGATCACCGGTACTACAGGCCCAGTGGTCAGAATCGTTTCCGCACTTGTCTTCCAGTTCTTCATCAGTTCCCCTTGCTTATCCATACCGGCGTCAGCCGCGCGGCGCGCCATCAATGCGTCACTACCATACAGGATTGGCTCTGGCATCGTCTATCCGCCCGGCGCTATTTTTGAAACTGCGGTTCAGTTTCCTGCGGCAAGGCACAAAAAAGCCCGCACGCGGCGGGCTACTTTCAGGATTATTCGAACTCGTTCCAGGAACGGCCGTCTCGCGTGATCATCGCCACCGACGCCACCGGCCCCCAAGTGCCTGCCTGATACGGCTTGGAGGAGTCGCCGTCGGCGGCCCAGGCGTCGATAATGGAGTCAACGTAGGTCCATGCCGCTTCTACTTCGTCGCGGCGTACGAACAGCGCCTGAATGCCGCGCATCGTCTCCAGCAGCAGACGCTCGTAGGCGTCGGCCAGGTGCGACTGGTTAAAGGTTTCGGAATAGCTCAGATCCAGCTTCGTGGTCTGCAGCTTGTGTTTGTGATCGAGGCCCGGCACTTTGTTCAGGATCTCGATATCCACGCCCTCGTCCGGCTGCAGACGAATAGTCAGCTTGTTCTGCGGCAGCTCAGAGTAGGAATCCTTGAACAGGTTCATTTCCGGGTTCTTGAAGTAGACCACCACTTCAGAGCATTTGGTCGGCAGACGCTTGCCGGTACGCAGGTAGAACGGCACGCCCGCCCAGCGCCAGTTGTCGATATCGACGCGAATGGCGACGAAGGTTTCCGTCGAGCTGGACTTGTTGGCGCCCTCTTCTTCCAGATAGCCCGGCACTTTTTTACCCTGCACGAAGCCGGCGGTGTACTGGCCGCGCACCGTTTTTTCGCGCACGTTGGTCTGGTCAATGCGGCGCAGCGAGCGCAGCACTTTGACTTTTTCGTCGCGAATAGCGTCGGCGCTGAGGTCGGACGGCGGCGACATGGCGATCATGGTCAGGATCTGCAGCAGGTGGTTCTGAATCATGTCGCGCATCTGGCCAGCCTGGTCGAAATAGCCCCAGCGCCCTTCGATGCCGACCTCTTCTGCCACGGTGATCTGCACGTGGTCGATGGTGCGGTTGTCCCAGTTGTTAACGAAGATAGAGTTGGCGAAGCGCAGTGCCAGCAGGTTAAGCACCGTCTCTTTGCCGAGATAGTGGTCGATGCGGAACACCTGGCTTTCGTCAAAGAACTCGCCTACCGCGTCGTTGATCTCTTTCGAGGTCTCCAGCGAGGTGCCGAGCGGCTTCTCCATCACCACGCGCGCCGGTTTAGCGTTCAGCTTCGCCGCGCCCAGGCCTTTACAGATGGCGCCGAAGGTGCTTGGCGGCATAGCGAAATAGTTAATGGTGGTGCGTTTTGCCTGATCGAGCATCTTGCCCAGTTTAGGGAAATGGGTGGTGTCGTTGACGTCGAGGTTGCAGAAGTCGAGACGGCTGCTGAGTTTGTCCCACAGCGCTTCGTCGATCTTCTCCTTCATAAAGGTTTCCAACGCTTCACGCACCACTTTGGTATAGGCTGCTTTGTCCCAGTCGGCGCGTCCCACGCCGATGATGCGGGTTTCCTCGTGGATCTGTCCCGCTTTTTCCAGCTGATACAGTGAAGGCAACAGTTTCCGGCGCGCAAGATCGCCTTTGGCACCGAATATCACCAGATCGCACGCCTGGGCTGTTTGTGTTACCGCCATTTTCCTCTCCTCGTTGCAGGATGATCCCGTTGGCGTTTGCATCCTCGTCCACCGGGTCCATGTTGTAATTTTCTTTCAGCACAATGTACTTATTTCAGGGGGTCAGGTAAACCGACTCTATGCTGGTCCGCCGCGTTCACTCTGAACGGAGTAAGGCGTGCCGATGTGATAGCGCGTGCGCTTTTACCCAATGTAGCGCTGCGGCCGATGGGCGGCAAAATCGAATCCGGGTCAAATTATGACAAAAATTTTCCGCACTGACTTATCCGTATTTGCGCGCAGTCATGGCGAACAGGGTATATTCACGCTTTTATGCCCTGTCTGCCAGCCATTGCTGGCATCGATAAAAGCGATAACGGTCATCAGGTTATGAATACTCTGGAAAAAATCGAGGCGCAGCTGGCGACGCTCAGCAAATCGGAACGCAAGGTCGCAGCGCGCATTCTCGCCGCTCCGCAGGAGGCGATCCATTCCAGCATCGCCCGGCTGGCGCGCGCCGCCGAGGTTAGCGAACCCACCGTTAACCGCTTTTGCCATCGGCTCGGCACGCGCGGCTTTCCCGACTTCAAACTGCAGCTGGCGCAGAGCCTGGCAAAAGGACAAAGCTGGGTCAGCCACGACGTCGACGAAGATGACGATGCCAGCGGCTACAGCCACAAGATTTTCAACTCGGCGCTGGCCGGGCTGCAGCGCGTGCGCGATCGGCTCGATCTCGCCGCCGTTCAGCAGGCGGTAGAGGCGCTGTCGCGGGCGCGCAAAGTGGCGTTCTTTGGCCTCGGTGCCTCGGCGGTGGTGGCGCACGACGCTTTTAATAAGTTTCTGCGCTTTGATCTGCCGGTGGTCTGGTCAGAAGATATTGTGATCCAGCGCATGAGTTGTATAAATAGTTGCGCAGACGACGTTTTTGTTTTGATTTCGCATACTGGCCGCACAAAAAATATGGTAGAACTGGCTCGCCTCGCCGGTGTAAACGGTTCCACAGTGATAGCCGTCACCTCTCCCGCTTCACCTCTGGCGGAGGTCGCCACGCTGGCGCTTACGCTTGATGTCCCGGAAGATACCGATGTCTATCTGCCAATGGTTTCCCGCCTGACGCAACTCACCGTTATCGACGTACTGGCGACCGGTTTTATTCTCGAGCGCGGCGCTGCGTTTCGGGAAAACCTGAAGCGCGTAAAAGCGGCGTTAAAAGAGTCGCGTTTCGACAAGCCCTTTGCCACGGAAAACGCAGCGCAACAAAAATATTAACATCACATTCACAATGTGAGTCGTATCACAGGCTCTCCTTCAGGTAGAATAATGATTACGCCCTGTTCACTTTAGGGGATACGCAAATTTGTTAACGGAGTCCTTCATGTCAAGACGTCTCAGAAGAACCAAGATCGTTACAACTCTCGGCCCGGCCACTGACCGCGATAATAATCTGGAAAAGATCATCGCCGCCGGCGCAAACGTTGTGCGACTCAACTTCTCCCACGGCACCCCGGAAGATCATCAGCTGCGCGCGAATAAAGTGCGCGAAATCGCCGCAAAGCTGGGTCGCCACGTTGCGATCCTCGGCGACCTCCAGGGCCCGAAAATTCGCGTGTCGACCTTTAAAGAGGGCAAAGTGTTCCTTAACGTCGGCGACCGCTTCCTGCTCGACGCCAGCCTGAGCAAAGGCGAAGGCGACAAAGAGAAGGTCGGCATCGACTATAAAGGTCTGCCGGAAGATGTGGTGCCGGGCGATATCCTGCTGCTTGACGATGGCCGCGTGCAGCTGAAAGTGCTGGAAGTCCAGGGCATGAAGGTGTTCACCGAAGTTACCGTCGGCGGCCCGCTCTCCAACAACAAAGGCATCAACAAGCTCGGCGGCGGCCTGTCGGCGGAAGCGCTGACCGAGAAAGACAAAGCGGATATTATTACCGCCGCGAAAATCGGCGTTGACTATCTGGCGGTCTCGTTCCCGCGCAGCGGCGAAGATATGAACTACGCGCGTCGCCTGGCGCGCGAAGCGGGCTGCGAAGCGCAGCTGGTGGCGAAAGTAGAGCGCGCCGAAGCGGTGGCGACCCAGGAAGCGATGGACGATATCATCCTCGCCTCTGACGTGGTGATGGTGGCGCGCGGCGACCTGGGCGTCGAAATCGGCGATCCTGAGCTGGTGGGTATTCAGAAAGCGCTAATCCGTCGCGCGCGCCAGCTAAACCGTACCATCATCACCGCGACGCAGATGATGGAGTCGATGATCACGAATCCGATGCCGACGCGCGCCGAGGTCATGGACGTCGCCAATGCCGTGCTCGACGGCACCGACGCCGTGATGCTGTCGGCGGAAACCGCCGCTGGCCAGTATCCGGCCGAAACCGTATCCGCGATGGCGAAGGTCTGCCTGGGCGCGGAAAAGATCCCCAGCGTCAACGTATCTAAACACCGCCTGGAAGTCACCTTTGACAACATCGAAGAGGCGATTGCCATGTCGGCAATGTATGCGGCGAACCACCTGCAGGGCGTTACCGCGATTATCACCATGACCGAATCCGGCCGTACGCCGCTGATGACGTCGCGTATCACCTCTGGCCTGCCGATTTTCGCTATGTCGCGTCATGAGCGCACCCTCAACCTGACCGCACTCTACCGCGGCGTGACGCCCGTTCTTTTCAACAGCGATAACGACGGCGTGGTGGCGGCGCACGACGCCATTAATCTGCTGCGCGACAAGGGCTTCCTTGTTTCCGGCGATCTGGTCATCGTTACCCAGGGCGACGTGATGGGCGCGACCGGCACCACTAATACCAGCCGGGTGCTGCGCGTCGACTAACGCTGCGCTCGCTGTACTCACGCTGTAAATAACGCGACTGCCTGGCAGTCGCGTTTTATTTTTCTTAAAAGGAGTCTGGATGCCCCGCTATCAACCCGTCAGTAAATTAACAGCAGGCCTGCTGCTGTTCCCGCTGGCGCTGGTGCTGTTTGAGTTTGCTACCTATATCGCGCACGACATGATCCAGCCCGGCATGCTGCTGGTGACGCAGGAATTCAGCGTCGGCCCGGAGTGGGTTTCAACATCGCTAACCGCCTACCTGCTGGGCGGCGTGGTGCTGCAATGGCTGCTCGGCCCGCTCTCCGATAAGTTCGGCCGCCGTCCGGTAATGCTGGGCGGCATTCTCTTTTTTATTCTGGCCTGCGTGCTGACCACCTGGGTCAGCTCCATCAGAGAATTTGTTGCGCTGCGCTTTATTCAGGGCATCAGCCTCTGCTTTATCGGCGCGGTCAGCTATGCGGCGATTCAGGAAGCCTTCGACGAGGCGCTGGCGGTGCGCGTGATGGCGCTAATGGCGAACGTCGCGCTGCTGGCGCCGCTGGCAGGACCGCTGGCGGGCGCCGCCTGGCTAACGGTGGCGAGCTGGCGCAGCATGTTCTGGCTGTTCGCCCTGCTCAGCGCCCTCGCCTTTATTATTTTGTGGCGCGTGATGCCTGAAACCGCCGGCGACCGCAGTCATTCCATTGCGCTGCCGCAGCTGGCGCGCACCTACCGCGCGCTGGCGCGCGACCGAATGGTGATGCTCGGCTCTTTCGCTATTGGGCTGGTATTTATCCCCATCCTGACCTGGGTGGCGCTTTCGCCGGTGATCCTGATGCATGAAGAACAGCTGTCGCGCATGCACTATGCGCTGCTGCAGCTGCCGGTGTTTCTGGCGATGATTGCCGGGAATATTACGCTAGGCAAGCTGGCCGGACGCGTGCCTATCGAGCAGCCGGTGAAATTCGCCGCCTGGCCGATTCTCTCTGGCCTGGGCATCGCGCTGCTGGCGAACCTGCTAAACAGCCATAGCTATCTCTTTCTGACCGCCGGGCTGAGCCTTTACGCCTTTGGCGCAGGCATGGTCAACGCCGGGCTTTACCGCCTAACGCTTTACGCCAGCGACGCGGGTAAAGGCAGCGTGGCGGCGATGCTGGGGATGATCAGCATCCTGACGCTGGCGATCGGCATCGAGCTGGCGAAAAGCGGTTATTTTAGCGGCGGCACGCCCTGGTTTAGCCTGATCAATTTCGTCAGCGGCGTGCTCTGGTTTGTGCTGGTGACGCTGTTTCTGCGCGAACGCAAGCGGCGCGCGCAGGTGACGGCGTTATCCTGAGCGTTAAGGTCTTACTCACAGGCTGCTGCGGAAGCTGAAATGCGGGGGCGGTATAGCACGAAGAGCAAAGCGTCCCGCGACAGGGATGTCGCGGGCCGAGCGCGCATGGATGCAATGGACTTTGCGATCGAACCATACCGTCCCTGCTTCAGCACATTATCAATAAAAAAGGGCCGCAATTGTGGCCCTTTTGCTATTTACGCGGGTAAAGCTCTTTGCGCTTATAGGGCTCGATATCGCCCTCTTTGCGCGTCTTCAGCAGCTTCAAAATCCAGGTGTACTGCTCGGGATGGGGGCGCACGAACACCTCAACCTCTTCGTTCATGCGGCGCGCCAGCGTGCGGTCATCCGCCTCCAGCAGATCGTCCATCGGCGGACGGACAAAAACGTCCAGCCGGTGCGTTTCGCCATTGTAAACCGGGAACAGCGGCACCACGCGCGCGCGGCACACCTTCATCAGACGCCCCAGCGCGGGCAGCGTCGCCTTGTAGGTCGCGAAGAAATCGACAAACTCGCTGTGCTCAGCGCCGTGATCCTGATCGGGCAGATAGTAGCCCCAGTAGCCCTGACGCACCGAGCTGATAAACGGTTTGATACCGTCGTTGCGGGCGTGCATGCGGCCGCCGAAGCGGCGGCGCACGCGGTTCCAGACGTAGTCGAGCAGCGGATCGCTCTGATTATGAAACATCGCCGCCATCATCTGCCCTTCTGACGCGAGCAGCATCGCGGGAATATCCACCGCCCAGCCGTGCGGCACGAGGAAAATGACGTTCTGCTTCTCTTCCTGCAGGCGATCGATGATCTCGCGGCCGTGCCAGTCAACGCGCTGGCGCAGGTGCGCCGGATCGCGCATGCCCAGTTCCGCCATCATCGCCATCGCCTGCGGCGCAGTCGCGAACATCTCATCGACGATCTCGCTGCGCTGCGCTTCGCTTAGCTCCGGCAGGCAGTAGTAAAGATTGATGAGCGCACGGCGGCGAGCGCCCTTAGCCAGTTTCCCCGCCATTCTTCCCAGCCGGCCAAGCAGCGGATCGCGCACGTTGACCGGCAGCAGCGCCATCCCCGCGAGCGCGCCGATCGCCAGCCAGCTTCCCCAGTATTTGGGTTTCAGGAAGGAACGTTCAAAAACGGGAATAAATTCAATATTCTTTTTTTTCGGGGTTTCCATGCACTCGCCTCAATCAATGACGCGCTAATGATAGTGGCGACAGGTAAATTTGCAATCCCTGGCGCGGAGCGAAAAAAAAACCGACGCGTTAAGCGTCGGTCTCGTGTCGCGGCGAGTGGCTTACTCGAAGCTCAGCAGCGGCAGGTTGGTTTTCACCTGCGCCATATAATCGCTGCGATCTTTGCCGGTCAGCCCTTCCATGCGCGGCAGCTTCGCCGTCAGCGGATTGACTGCCTGATTATTGATCCAGATTTCAAAGTGCAGATGCGGCCCGGTAGAGCGGCCGGTATTGCCCGAGAGCGCGATGCGATCGCCGCGCTTCACCTTCTCGCCCGGTTTCACCAGCACCTTCTTCAGATGCATATAGCGCGTCATATACTGGCGACCGTGACGAATAGCCACATAGTTGCCGGCTGCGCCGCCGTTTTTCGCCACCACGACCTCGCCGTCGCCGACCGCCAGCACCGGCGTCCCCACCGGCAGCGCAAAGTCGACGCCTTTATGCGGCGCAATGCGGCCCGTTACCGGGTTCAGGCGACGCGGGTTGAAGTTAGAAGAGACGCGATATTGCTTCACGGTCGGGAAGCGCATAAAGCCGCGCGCCAGCCCCGAACCGTTGCGATCGTAGAATTTGCCGTCTTCGGCGCGGAAGGCGTAGTAATCCTTGCCGCCGGAGCGCAGGCGCACCCCAAGCAGCTGGCTCTGCGCGCTCTTGCCGTCGAGCATTTCACGCGACATCAGCACGCTAAACTGGTCGCCGGCGCGCAGCTTGCGGAAATCCATCTGCCACTGCAGCGCTTTGATCACCGCGCTGGCTTCGCTGCCCGTCAGGCCGGCGCGCTGCGCGCTGGCGGCGAAACTGCCGCGCACCTCGCCTTTCAGCACGCGGTTCTGCCACTCGCCCTTTTGCATCTCGGACTGCATGGTGAATGCACCGTTGTCGCCGCGCTGATAGGTGCGCGTTTCACGACGGTTTATCTCCCACGTGAGAGACTGCAGGCTGCCGTCATCGGTCAGGGTCCAGCTTAGCTGCTGACCGACCTGGAGATTGCGTAAGTCCTTATCGCTGCTGACCAGCGCATTGATATCGCCCAGCTCAATGCCGTACTGATTCAGCGCGCTGCTTAGCGTGTCGCCGGAAGAGATGGTGTATTCATGCGTTCCCGCCACGTCCGGCACATCGCTATCGATGTCGTCGGCAGGCAGCTCTTCTTCTGGCTCAGACGTGGTCTGATCGATCGGTTCGCTGGCCTCAGGCAGCAGGGTACGCAGCTGATTTTTATCGAGTTCGATGCTTTTTACTATCGGCATCGCATCATCGGCAGGATGGTAGACGTAAGGCCGCCAGACGGCGACGGCCAGAGTGACAACGGTTAAAGACCCCAGCATAACGCGGTGGGGGCGCGGCAAATTATTAAATGCGAGGGCGACAGAGCGGGCTATCTGCTGCACTTTTACCTATTCCTCATGCTCCATTCAGACAGCTCGCATACTGGCCTGACAGCTGCGAAAGGAACTTCACATAGCTGTCCTGACTTAGGCTGATATTTGTTCCCAGCGGATCCAGCGTGCCTTTACGCACGTTAGTTCCGCGAGCAACCGCATCGATGACGGCTGGCCTGAATTGTGGCTCAGCAAAGACGCAAACGGCCTTCTGCTCAACCAACTGTGTTCGTATTTGATGTAGACGCTGTGCGCCCGGCTGAATTTCAGGGTTTACGGTAAAATGCCCGCTGGGGGAAAGACCGTAGTGTTTTTCAAAATAGGTGTAAGCGTCATGAAAAACGAAATACCCTTTGTTGCTGACCGGCGCGAGCTGCGCGCTAATGTGCTTGTCGGTAACCGCCAGTTCGCTTTCGAACTGCTGGAGATTCGCGTCAAGTTTGGCTTTGCTTTCGGGCATAAGTTCCAATAATTTGCCATGGATTGCAACCGCCGCTAGCCTGGATATTTGCGGCGACAACCACAGATGCATATTAAATTCGCCATGATGGTGATGATGCCCTGCTTCATGCTCTTCGCTCTCGCCCTGGTGCGCAGCCTCTTCGCTATGATGTTCGTCATCGTCTCCGCCCTTCAGCAACAGCGGTTTGACCGCCTGCATGTCGGCAATCTCAAGGTTTTTAGCGGCGGGTAATTCAGCGGCTGGCTTGGTCATAAAGGCTTCCATTTCCGGCCCAATCCATACCACTAAGTCTGCGTTTTTTAAGCGTTTTACGTCAGACGGACGCAGCGAATAGTCATGTTCCGACGCCCCATCCGGCAGCAGCACATCCACAGGCGTCACGCCATCGGCGATGGCGGCGGCAATAAAACCCAGCGGCTTCACGGAGGCGACAACGTTAGCCTGTGCCGGAAGCGCAAGCGAGGCGGCAAGCGCCAGCGCAGAAAGGGTGAAAACGGTACTCTTTTTAATATGTAACATAATGCATCATTCCATCATGACCCGGGGATGGGATGTGATATTATAACATCCGAAATTCTGTGCAACCTGTAAATACCATGAGCTCACTCGTCACGCTTGAAAACATTTCCGTGCAATTTGCACGACGTCCGGTGCTCTCAGGGGTTAGCCTGACGCTGATGCCCGGACGCATACTTACGCTGCTCGGCCCTAACGGCGCCGGTAAATCGACGCTAGTGCGCGTCGTGCTGGGGCTGCTGACGCCTGCGGCCGGCCAGGTAAGGCGCGATCCAGGCCTGCGCATCGGCTACGTGCCGCAAAAGCTGCATATCGACCCAACGCTGCCGGTTACCGTCGAGCGCTTTATGCTGCTGACGCGCGGCGCAAAGCGCGCCGATGTGCTGCCGGCGCTGAAGCGCGTGCAGGCCGGTCATCTGCTCAACGCGCCGCTGCAAAAGCTCTCGGGCGGGGAAACGCAGCGCGTGCTGCTGGCGCGCGCCCTGCTCAATCAGCCGCAGCTGCTGGTGCTGGATGAACCGACGCAGGGCGTCGACGTAAATGGCCAGGTGGCGCTTTACGATCTTATTGATCAGCTGCGCCGCGAGCTTAACTGCGGCGTGCTGATGGTCTCTCACGATCTGCACCTGGTGATGGCGAAAACCGATGAGGTGCTCTGCCTCAATCACCATATCTGCTGCTCCGGCACGCCGGAAGCGGTGTCGCAGCATCCCGAGTTTATCGCCATGTTCGGCCCGCGCGGCGCGCAGCAGCTCGCTATCTACCGTCATAACCATAATCATCGTCACGACCTTCAGGGACGTATCGTTTTACGCAGAGGACAGGGTCCATCATGATTGAGTTGTTACTCCCCGGCTGGCTGGGCGGCGTAATGCTGGCGCTGGCAGCCGGCCCGCTGGGTTCGTTCGTGGTCTGGCGCAAGATGTCCTATTTCGGCGATACCCTGGCGCACGCCTCGCTGCTGGGCGTCGCGTTTGGCCTGCTGCTGAACGTTAATCCCTACTACGCCGTTATCCTGGTCACCGTCTGCCTGGCGCTGGGGCTGGTGTTTCTCGAACGCCGCCCGCATCTGGCGATCGATACCCTGCTGGGCATTATGGCGCACAGCGCGCTGTCGCTTGGTCTGGTGGTGGTGAGCCTGATGTCGGGCGTGCGCGTCGATCTGATGGCCTATCTGTTTGGCGATCTGCTGGCGGTGACGCCAGCGGATTTATGGGTGATGGGCGCGGGCGTGACGGTGGTGCTGGCGGTGATGGCGTGGCAGTGGCGCGCGCTGCTGTCGATGACCATCAGCCCGGAGCTGGCGCAGGTGGACGGCGTTAATATTCAGCGTTCCCGCCTGATTTTAATGCTGGTGACGGCGCTGACCATCGGCGTGGCGATGAAATTTGTCGGCGCACTGATTATTACTTCGCTGCTGATCATTCCCGCCGCGACGGCGCGCCGTTTTTCGCGCTCGCCGGAGCAGATGGCGGGTCTGGCGGTGGTGGCCGGCATCCTCGCCGTCTCAGGCGGCCTGACCTTTTCTGCCCTTTACGATACGCCAGCCGGCCCGTCGGTGGTGCTGTGCGCCGCGCTGCTGTTTATTCTCAGCATGGTGCGCAAACCCGCCGTCTGATTACTCCTCGCGCGCGATGCCGAAGTGACGATAGGCGTGCTGCGTGGCCATCCGGCCGCGCGGCGTGCGCTGAATAAAGCCCTGCTGAATCAGAAAGGGCTCAATCACATCTTCAATGGTTTCCCGCTCTTCGCCAATCGCCGCCGCGAGGTTATCCAGCCCAACCGGCCCGCCGGTGAACTTGTCGATAATCGCCAGCAGCAGCTTGCGATCCATATAGTCAAAGCCTTCACTGTCGACGTTAAGCATATCCAGCGCGCTGGCCGCAACGTTGCCGCTCATTTCGCCGTTGGCGCGCACCTCTGCGAAATCGCGCACGCGGCGCAGCAGGCGGTTGGCGATACGCGGCGTGCCGCGCGCGCGCTGCGCCACTTCCAGCGCGCCCTCTTCGCTCAGCGGCAGACCGAGACAGGCTGCGCTGCGGCTGACGATGTGCTGCAGGTCAGGCACGTTGTAAAACTCCAGGCGCTGCACGATGCCGAAGCGGTCGCGCAGCGGCGAGGTCAGCGAACCGGCGCGGGTGGTGGCGCCAATCAGCGTGAACGGCGGCAGGTCGAGCTTAATCGAGCGCGCGGCCGGCCCTTCGCCGATCATAATATCCAGTTGGTAATCTTCCATCGCCGGATAGAGCACCTCTTCCACTACCGGCGAGAGACGGTGGATCTCATCGATAAACAGCACGTCGTGCGGCTCAAGGTTGGTCAGCATCGCCGCCAGATCGCCCGCCTTTTCAAGCACCGGCCCAGAGGTAGTGCGCAGATTGACGCCCATTTCATTGGCGACGATATTGGCCAGCGTGGTTTTCCCCAGCCCTGGCGGGCCGAAAATCAGCAGGTGATCCAGCGCATCGCCACGCAGTTTCGCCGCCTTGATGAAAATTTCCATCTGCTCGCGCACCTGCGGCTGCCCCACATATTCCGAGAGCAGCTTAGGGCGAATAGCGCGGTCGAGATTTTCTTCTTCGTTATAGCTGGCGGAGGAGACCAGACGGTCGGCTTCAATCATGACTTACCTCAAATAGCGGCGCGCAGAGCTTCGCGGATCAGCGTTTCGCAGTCTGCGTCAGGCTTGCCAACCTTGCTGATCATACGGCTGGCTTCCTGCGGTTTATAACCCAGCGACACCAGCGCCGCAACCGCTTCGGCCTCGGCATCGTTGCTTTCCGGCTCGGCATGTGGCGCGGTGAGCGTAAAGGCCGATTCGCCGGAGAACAGGTCGCCATGCAGCCCCTTGAAGCGATCTTTCATCTCAACCACCAGGCGCTCGGCGGTTTTCTTGCCGACGCCCGGCAGCTTGATCAGCGCGGCGATCTCTTCTTTCTCCACTGCCGTCACGAACTGCTGCGCCGACATGCCGGAGAGGATCGCCAGCGCCAGCTTAGGCCCGACGCCGTTGGTTTTAATCAGCTCGCGAAACAGCGCGCGCTCTTGTTTGTTGTTAAAACCGAACAGCAGCTGCGCATCTTCACGCACCACGAAGTGGGTAAAGATCACTGCTTCGTGATTGAGTTCAGGCAGCTCATAAAAACAGGTCATCGGCATATGCACTTCATAACCCACGCCGTGCGCTTCGATCAGCACCAGCGGCGGCTGCTTTTCCAGAATGTTGCCCCGTAAACGACCTATCACCTGAACGCTTCCTTAATAAACGAATGTGGCGGGATTTATAACATAAAAAAGGCTGGATGAATATCCAGCCTGAAACGCCGCGCGGCGCAAGCGTCTAGCCAGAACGCAAGCGCCCGCGCGTCAGCAGCAGTTTGCTGTCGCTGATGCGCGTCGCGTTCTGGCTGACGTGGCAGTGCGTGATGGCGATCGCCAGCGCGTCGGCGGCGTCCGCCTGCGGATTGGCGGGCAGCTTAAGCAGCGTGCGCACCATATGCTGCACCTGGCTCTTCTCCGCGCCGCCGGTGCCGGTGACGGTCTGTTTCACCTGACGCGCGGCGTACTCAAACACCGGCAGGTCAAGGTTGACCGCCGCGACAATCGCCGCGCCGCGCGCCTGCCCCAGCTTAAGCGCCGAATCGGCGTTCTTCGCCATAAAGACCTGTTCGATGGCGAAGTAATCCGGCGAAAACTGGGTGATGATTTCGGTGACGCCCGCGTAGATCAGCTTCAGGCGCGCAGGCAGCTCGGTAGTATTGGTGCGGATGCAGCCGCTGCCCAGATAGCTGAGCTGGCGGCCGGTTTGACGAATCACACCGTAGCCGGTCACGCGCGAGCCGGGATCGATGCCCAGAATTATCGCCATGCCGACTCTCCGGTGTGTGGGCTATAGGCAAACGCCATTACAGCGTTTCCGCCACCTCATCGGAGATCTCGCCGTTATGGTAGACTTCCTGCACGTCGTCGCAGTCTTCCAGCATATCGATCAGGCGCAGCAGCTTCGGTGCCGTTTCCGCATCGAGTTCCGCTTTGGTGGACGGGATCATCGAGACTTCGGCAGTGTCCGCTTTCAGGCCGGCGGCCTCCAGCGCGTCGCGAACCGCACCCAGCTCTTCCCATGCGGTAAAGACGTCGATTGCGCCGTCGTCGTAGCTCACCACATCTTCCGCGCCCGCTTCCAGCGCCGCTTCCATCACGCTGTCTTCATCCTGGCCCGGCGCGAAGGAGATCACGCCCTTCTTGCTGAACAGGTAGGAGACAGAGCCGTCGGTGCCGAGATTGCCGCCGGTTTTGGTGAAGGCGTGGCGCACTTCGCCGACGGTGCGGTTGCGGTTGTCGCTCAGGCACTCCACCATCACGGCAGAGCCGCCAGGGCCGTAGCCTTCATAGATGATGGTCTCCATATTGGAATCATCTTCGCCGCCCACGCCGCGCGCGATAGCGCGGTTCATGGTGTCGCGCGTCATATTGTTGGACAGGGCTTTGTCCATAGCGGCGCGCAGACGCGGGTTAGACGCGGCGTCGCCGCCGCCCAGCTTAGCGGCGGTGACCAGTTCACGAATAATTTTGGTGAAGATTTTACCGCGTTTGGCATCCTGTGCCGCTTTGCGGTGCTTGGTATTCGCCCACTTACTATGACCAGCCATCTTGGTTATTCTCCGATCTTTAACATCGCACGGGCTATCTTGCTGGCGATCTCGCCTTCCGGCAGTGCTCGCAATCCTCACGTACGGGAGTACGCTCCGGTTGCTGCGCGCTGGCGGCAGCCGACCTCGCTGCGCCGATAACGCCCGACGCTTTAAGTTTTAAGGCGCAGTTCTGTTAGATTGCACCGTTTTTTACGATCCAGGCTGCTGCCGGAAGAGACGCGGCGAGCAGCTAAATAAATTCTTCAATCGCCTGGCGATTGCTCCAGGACTTGGTCAGCGCGGCGGCGGCGGCGGGTTCAAGCCAGCGCGCGGCGAGATGCTCGCTCAGCGTAGGCTGGCGCTCGGCGGGCAGCGCCAGCCGGAACCAGTGTTCACGGTTGTGCGTCACGCCGGGCGCATAGCGATGGCGATAGTGCGCAAAAATTTCGAATTCGATCTCTTTGCCGCAATCCTCCAGCGCCAGCTTTTCGTCCGCAACGTCGATGGCCAGCTCTTCCAGCACCTCGCGCCGCGCCGCCTGAAGTGGGGTTTCGCCCGCCTCCAGGCTGCCGGTGACCGACTGCCAGAAATCGCTGTCGTCACGTCGCTGCAGCATTAACACCCGGCCAGTATCCTGCGCGAAAATCACTACCAGAACCGAGACCGGATGCTTATACATTACTTATTCTCTAATTTTTCTTTCTTCGGCGCGATCTGAATACCCAGATCCGCCAGCGCCGCCGGGTTGGCTTCGCTTGGCGCTTCGGTCAACAGGCAGGCCGCCGCGGTGGTTTTCGGGAAAGCGATAACGTCGCGGATATTTTCGGTGCCGGTCAGCAGCATGGTGAGACGATCCAGACCGAAAGCCAGGCCCGCGTGCGGCGGCGTGCCGTACTTGAGCGCGTCGAGCAGGAAGCCGAATTTCTCGCGCTGCTCGTGCTCGTCAATACCCAGAATGGTGAATACCGCCTGCTGCATGTTGCCGTTATGGATACGGACGGAACCGCCGCCCACTTCATAGCCGTTGATCACCATATCGTAAGCGTTCGCTACCGCGCTCAGCGGATCGGCCGCCAGCTCCTCCGCCGACATCTCCTTCGGCGCGGTAAACGGATGGTGCATCGCCGCCAGACCGCCTTCGTCGTCCTCTTCGAACATCGGGAAGTCGATCACCCACAGCGGCGCCCAGGCGCTTTCGTTAGTGATCTGCAGGTCGCGGCCCACTTTCAGGCGCAGCGCGCCCAGCGCGTCCGCCACCACTTTGGCGCGATCGGCGCCGAAGAAGATCAGGTCGCCGTCGGCAGCGCTGGTGCGGCTGAGAATCGCTTCCACGATCTCCTCGTTAAGGAATTTCGCCACCGGACTCTGCACGCCGTTCAAGCCGTCGGCGCGCGCGTTGACCTTCATCCACGCCAGCCCTTTCGCGCCGTAGATCTCGACGAACTTGCCGTATTCGTCAATCTGCTTGCGGCTAAGCTGTGCGCCGCCCGGCACGCGCAGCGCGGCGACGCGGCCTTTGGCGTCGTTAGCGGGACCGGCGAACACCTGGAACTCGACGTTTTTCAGCAGATCGGCGACGTCCACCAGCTCCATCGGGTTACGCAGATCGGGCTTGTCGGAACCGTAGCGGCGCATCGCTTCGGCAAAGGTCATTTGCGGAAACTCGCCGAGATCGACGCCCTTCACTTCCTGCCACAGCTGGCGAATCATACGCTCGTTGATCTCACGCACCTGCGGCGCGGTGAGGAACGAGGTCTCGATATCGATCTGGGTAAATTCCGGCTGACGGTCGGCGCGCAGATCTTCATCGCGGAAACATTTCACGATCTGGTAGTAGCGATCGAAGCCGGACATCATCAGCAGCTGTTTGAAGAGCTGCGGCGACTGCGGCAGCGCATAGAATTTGCCTTTGTGCACGCGGCTGGGCACCAGATAGTCGCGCGCGCCTTCCGGCGTCGCCTTGGTCAGCATCGGCGTTTCGATATCCAGGAAACCTTCGCCGTCCATAAAGCGACGCACGAAGCTGGAGATTTTCGCGCGGGTCTTCAGGCGCTGCGCCATTTCAGGACGGCGCAGATCGAGATAGCGGTACTTCAGGCGCGCCTCTTCGCTGTTGACCTGATTGGAGTCGAGCGGCAGCGGCTCGGCGCGGTTGATAATGGTCAACGCCTGCGCGAACACCTCTACTTCACCCGTGGCCATCTCGGCATTTTTGTTCTTTTCGTCGCGTGCGCGAACGGTGCCGGTGATCTGAATGCAGAATTCGTTGCGCAGCTCAGACGCCAGCTGGAAAGCCTCCTGACGATCGGGATCGAAGAAGACCTGCACGATGCCTTCGCGGTCGCGCATGTCGATAAAAATCAGGCTTCCCAGATCGCGACGGCGGTTGACCCAGCCGCAAAGAGTGACTTGCTGACCTACATGAGACAGATTGAGCTGTCCGCAATATTCTGTACGCATAACGTATCCTTTTGACTTCGCCGCTGCTGCCTGCAGCATCAGGCCGCGTAACCTTTTGAGATGCTGCCGCAAAAAAGGCGGTCATTATAATGGAAAAAGGCAGGCAGGATAAGTAGAGCCGCGCCAAACCGCGCATTTCGTCACCGGTTTTTCCTCCCCCGGACAAACCGGCTAGTCTTTAGAGCAACACCCGCAGGAAAGGAGAGGCCGTGACGCTTCGTATTGGGCTGCCGCAGTGGCAGCATTCGCACTGGAAACGCTGGGGCATTGAAAGTCTGGCTGATTATGCCCGTCTGTTCCACTGCGTGGAGGGTAACACCACGCTTTATGCGCTGCCCGCGCCCGACACCGTACAGCGCTGGCGCGATATGACGCATGACGACTTTCGCTTTTGCTTTAAGTTTCCACAGACCATCAGCCATCAGGCGCAGCTGCAGCACACCGACGATCTGCTGAGCGACTTTCTGCGGCTGCTCGACCCGCTGGCCGACCGCATTGGACAGTACTGGCTGCAGCTGCCCGCGACCTTTTCGCCCGCGCAGCTCGCCGATCTCTGGCGCTTTCTCGACGCGCTGCCGCGCCGCTTTAGCTATGGGGTCGAAGTGCGCCACGCCGCCTTTTTCGCCAAGGGCGAGGCGGAGCGCGCCTTAAATCAGGGGCTGCAGGCGCGCGGCGTCAACCGGGTGATTTTAGACAGCCGTCCGGCGCACGCCTCGACCTCGCAAAGCCCCGCCGCCCTGCACGCGCGCCAGCAAAAGCCGCGCGTGCCGCCTCACGCGGTGCGCACCGGCGAGCGGCCGATGGTGCGCTTTATCGGCAGCGACGACGTGGACGAGAGCGATCGATTTTTTCAGGTGTGGCGCGCAAAACTGGCACAATGGCAGGCGGAAAGCGACCCGCTGTTTTTTATTCATACGCCCGATATGGGCCAGGTGTTTCCGCTGGTGCAGCGTTTATGGCCGCAGCTGCAGGCGATTGACGCCGCTATCGGCAGCGGCCCGGCCTGGCCGCAGCAGGCGTCGCTGTTCTGATGTCTGAGCAAAGAGGATAAGCATGGTAAGCGCGTTATATGTGGTACTGGGCGTGTTGATGGTGATGAAGTTCGCGCTGGACGTGGTGCGCTACCGGCGCCACTATCGCGTCGCCTTCGGCGACGGCGGGTTTCACGATCTGCGCGTGGCGATACGCATTCACGGCAACGCGGTCGAAACCATCCCGCTGGCGCTGCTGTTGCTGGTGGCGATGGAGATGAACGGCGCCGATATGTGGATGATGCATCTGACCGCGCTGCTTTTTTTTACTGGCCGTGTTCTTCACGCGCAGGGGCTGCGCCGCAGCGCGCTTTCCGGTCGCAAATACGGCATGATGCTGACCCTGTTTGCGCTGTGCGGCATGGCGGTATTCAATCTTATTTATCTGCCCTGGGAGCTGGTGCTGACGCTGCGTTGATCGGCAGCGGGCGTAAAGAGTGCAGCCCGCCGCACTTTCTGCCAGAATAGCGCCCTTTCCGTTGTCTTTCCGGATTTACTATGTCTGACCGCGATACGCTATTTTCCGCGCCCATTGACAAACTGGGCGACTGGACCTTTGACGAGCGCGTGGCTGAAGTCTTCCCCGATATGATTCAGCGCTCCGTGCCCGGCTACTCAAATATCATCTCCATGATCGGCATGCTGGCCGAGCGCTTCGTCACGCCCGACAGCCAGGTGTACGATCTGGGCTGCTCGCTTGGGGCCGCTACGCTCTCGGTGCGCCGCAATATTAAGGCGTCCGGCTGCGCCATCATCGCCGTGGATAATTCACCGGCCATGGTCGAGCGCTGCCGTCGCCATATCGACGCCTTCCGCGCCGAGACGCCGGTGCAGGTTATCGAAGCCGATATCCGCGACATCGCCATCGAAAACGCCTCGATGGTGGTGCTGAACTTCACGCTACAGTTTCTCGATCCTCCCGCGCGGCTGCAGCTGCTGGAGAAGATCTGGCGGGGCCTGAAGCCCGGCGGCGCGCTGGTGCTGTCGGAGAAATTCAGCTTTGAGGACGCCGAGGTCGGCGAACTGCTGTTCAATATGCACCACGATTTCAAACGCGCCAACGGCTACAGCGAGCTGGAGATCAGCCAGAAACGCAGCATGCTGGAGAACGTGATGCTGACCGACAGCGTGGAGACGCACAAGGCGCGCCTGAAACAGGCGGGCTTCTCTCACGCGGAACTCTGGTTTCAGTGCTTTAACTTTGGTTCGCTGGTGGCGTTGAAATGATTGAGTTTGGCCGTTTTTATCAGCAAATCGCCACCGGTCCGCTCGCCAGCTGGCTGGAGGTGCTGCCGGCGCAGATTGCCGCCTGGCAGAAAGAAAATCTGCATGGCCTGTTTCGCAACTGGGAGAAGTCGGTTGAGCATCTGCCGCTGCTGCAGCCGCAGCAGCTCGACCTGCTGCACAGCGTCAGCGCAGCGCGCGACGACCTCAGCGATCGTCAGCGTCAGGGCATCGAAAAACTGCTGCGCAATCTGATGCCCTGGCGTAAAGGCCCCTACTCGCTCTACGGCACCGAGATCGACACCGAATGGCGATCCGACTGGAAGTGGCAGCGCGTCGCGCCGCATATCTCCTCGCTGGCGGGTCGAACCGTGCTGGACGTCGGCTGCGGCAGCGGCTATCACATGTGGCGCATGGTCGGCGCGGGCGCGCAGCTGGTGGTGGGCATCGACCCGATGCAGCTCTTTCTCTGCCAGTTCGAAGCGGTGCGCAAGCTGCTGGGCGACGACCGACGCGCCCATCTGCTGCCGCTCGGCATTGAACAGCTGCCGACGCTGCAGGCGTTCGACACCGTTTTCTCCATGGGCGTGCTTTACCATCGCCGTTCACCGCTCGATCATCTGCTGCAGCTGAAAAACCAGCTGGCGAGCGGCGGCGAGCTGGTGCTGGAAACGCTGGTCATTGAAGGAGACGAACGCGATGTGCTGGTGCCGGGCGAGCGCTATGCGCAGATGCGCAACGTCTATTTTATCCCTTCGGCCGCAGCGCTGAAAAGCTGGTTAGAGAAGTGCGGCTTCGTCGACGTAAAGATTGTCGATTATGCGGTGACCTCTACCGATGAGCAGCGCCGCACCAGCTGGATGACCAGCGAATCGCTGGCTGAGTTTCTCGACCCGCAAGACGCCAGTAAAACGGTGGAAGGGTATCCCGCGCCGCTGCGCGCGGTGCTGGTGGCCACGAAACCCTGAGGCCTAGCGGCGCGAAAGCGCCAGCTTCGCCGCGAAGCCGATAAACACCATGCCCGTCAGGCGGTCCATGACCTTGAGCACCGCCGGACGGCGCAGGTGCGTGGCGAAATAGTGGCTGCCGCCAATCAGCACCGCGTTCCACAGTAGCCCAATCGCAATATGCATCAGCGCCAGCAGGCTGCACCAGAGCGGCACCGACGCCCCCGCCGGAATAAACTGCGGCAAAAAAGTCACGTAAAACACGCCCATTTTCGGGTTAAGCAAATTGCCGAACAGGCCGCGGTTAAAGCAGCTCAGATAGCTTTGCGGCGCGGTTTCCCCTGCCGCTTCATGCAGCGGCTGCGTGCGTGGAGTGAGCAGCAGCCGGACGCCCAGATAGAGTAAATAGGCCGCGCCGACCCACTTCAGCAGGTTATAGGCCATTTCTGACGCCAGCAGCAGCGCGCCCAGACCACACCCCACCGCCACGCCCCACACCAGACAGCCGAGATTGATGCCCAGCGCCGTTGCGCTGCCGCGTCGCCAGCCCTGCGCGGCGGCGGTGCGCAGCACCAGCGCGGTATCGAAACCCGGCGTCAGCGTCAAAAGAGTAATAGCGAATAAAAACGAGAACAGCAGCGTAACGGTCATCACTTTCTCCCTGAAATGGCTCCGCTCACTTTAACAAACTTTTAACGCAGACGCGCTTTTCTTAGGCGCTATTCCGTTTCTGCAGGCCGATCCCAGTACTGATATTTATAGGCGGCGCTGAGATGGCGTTCGATAGTGCCTTTCTCGAAAACTTCCGTTTCATGCAGATAGCTTAAGGTGCAGTTGCCGACCTCGTCCCACAGCTGGCACTCATCGACCGAGCGCAGCGAACTGACCGGCGTGGTCGCGGTGCCGTGCAGCTGCCATTCGCGGAAATTTTTATCGTAGGTGTAGAGGTCTTTGCTGCGCGACGTGACCGCGCTGACTACCTGCCCTTGCGGATTCCAGCGCCAGCTGCTTTCGCCGTTGGTCAGCGCGTCGGTGCCGCGCGACACGCTTTTCGCCAGCCGCAGCTGCGCGTCGTAGCGGTAGGTGGTGTCGGTAAAGCCGCTCTTGCCCATGCTGGTGAATTTATCGGACGCGGTAACGATATTGCCGTGCCGCCCGGTTAGCCAGCTAATGGTGCCCTGGCGGTTATCGACCACCTGCTCTTTGCCCTCATTCAGCACTTTTACCAGGTAGGCATACTCCGCCACCCAGCCGCCCTGTACGCGCGCGATATGCTGCTCCATGCTTAGCACCACGTTGTGCTCTTTTTTGTCAAAGGTGACGTCAGCCACCTGCAGGATGCCGCAGGGATCGAACTGCCCCAGCACGCGCTTTTGCGAATCGACATCCTTGCCGAACTCGCCGGCAATGACCTGACGCACTGCGCCTTTCGCGCTTCCGCCCAGCATAATCCAGCTGTTGCTGCTGGCGACGGCTTTACTGTGCGGCGCGCAGGCGGCGGCCCACAGCGCGGGAGAGGCGAACAGCGAACCCAGCGCAAGCGCCACAATCAGAGAGCGTTTCATAGTGTAACTCCCAGAGATCTCAATACGCTGAGTGTAACCGTATTGGCGGCATCTGGCGCATGATTAAAGGAAGATGTAAGGAGATGGCGGCGCGAATCAGGCATCAGCCAGGCATAACGACTGGCCGCTAGCGGCACGCAAAGCACGCTCGCGCTGCGGCGAGCCCTTGACGAACTAGCCAGTAAGCCGGTTCAGCTTTACGATGAGAAATCAGTGCTGCACCTTGATTTGCGTCCAGCCTTTCCGATACATGCAATCTTTAATCAGAATGTCGCGATTGCTTTCGTTAGCATCGCTGGTTGAGTAGCTGGTATCGAGACTTTTTGTTTTCTTGTCCCGCGAAGTATATTTGCCTGTTATTTCATTGTCAGGCGGCAAATCCTTCAGCGCCTGTGCTCGACACTGGGTTTCAGCAATATCTTCCTGACGATCGTCAGCGCCTTGCTTGACCCAGCGGTAATCAACACATCCTGTAAGGGTCAGGACGATCAGCATTGTGGTAACTATTTTGCCCATAGCGATATTCCGTTGAGAGGCTCATAAACAGATTAGCCTAAATCTTCTACCAAATGAGGAGCCAAGCGCGCTGCGAGTGCCCGGCAGGAGAGAGAATCTCTCTGCCGTAGCCTAAAGCGCAACCTGTACGGACGATAGTGGCTCTGTACCGCCGCGCCAAGTTTATACCGCGCCAATCGTCAACACGACCTCAATGCTTACGACTTTACCGCGCGCTTACTGGCTACGGGGCAGCTCAAGGCGTCAGCAAAGACCAGGCGAATAATGCTTCCCCACCCGCCAAAAACGTAATAGCAGTGAAGCGCAAACCAGCTGCCGCTATCTGTCGGCGTGGCAATCCGCCACGGCTAAGAGGCCGTGCAGAGCGTTTCGGCAAATCTGGATATCTGGATAAAAAGAACCCCAGCAAGATAACTGGGGTTTGGTACTTGCAAACATCACGTCATAAGGCGTGCTGCGCGGCAAAATCTGTGGTGATTCAGGCTACCCTGACGGTATTAAGCTGCATCACGCTTTTCATGGCTTCCACCACATCGCTATCCACGCAGTAACGGCTGAACTCATCCATTTCGGCTTCGGAACACATGGAGACACCGGCTTTACGATAGCGCATCGGTGAGGTCACGAGGCGGCTGGCGGAGCTGTGAACCTCGCTAAGTCCGCTATCCAGGAACTTTTGCAGGTTGCTCAGGCGTACGCCAGCACCGGCCATAATGATTGGACCCTCGCTCTGTTCATTAAGTTCCCTTAATAAAGTAATTCCGTTTTCCGCGCTCTGCTGCTGGCCGGACGTCAGGATGCGCGCTACCCCCAGCGCGGTTAACTCCTCCAGCGCGCGATTCGGGCTGTGGCAAAGATCGAAGGCGCGGTGAAACGTCACCTGCATGCCGTCGCACAGCGCCATAATCTGCCGCATGCGCGAGCGATCAATATGCGCCTCTTCATCCAGCATGCCGATTACCAGCCCGGGAAAACCCATTTCGCGAATTTTCGCCACGTCAGACTTCATAATCTCGAATTCACGCGCGGTGTAGCAGAAGTCGCCGCCGCGCGGTCGGACGATCGGATGGACCGGAATCGATATTTCCCGGCGTGCCGCTTCCAGCGAACCGGACGACGGGGTCAGGCCGCCTTCGCGCGGCGCGGCACACAGCTCAACGCGGTCGGCGCCGGCCTGCTGCGCCGTCATGGCGCAATCCACGCCGTAGCAGCAAATTTCCAGTGTGGTCATCTGTTTCTCCTTTACATGACGTCTGGCTCGACACAGGGCGATAAGTTAGTCTGACTACCCAATGAGTTTACGTGGAAACCCGCACATGGCATTCAATTTTGACCAACGGATAGACCGTCGTCACACCGATAGCCTCAAATGGAACAAATATCGTGACCGCGACGTCCTTCCTTTGTGGGTAGCGGACACCGATTTTCGCTCACCCGACTGCATTATCGAGGCGATAAAAACCCGCGCCGCGCATGGCATTTTTGGCTACGGCGATCGTCCGACAGGATTAATTGAGGCCGCCATCGCGCGCTTCGAACAGCGCTACCAGTGGAAAGTAGAGCCGGAATGGATCGTGGTGCTGCCCGGCGTGGTTAGCGGCCTGAACCTCACGATACGCGCCCTTACGGCGCCCAACGAGCGCTCAATCTCGCCTTCGCCCATCTATCCGCCGTTTCGCGGCGCGGCGAAGCTGGCGGCGCGCGAGCAAATCACCCTGCCGCTGACGCTTCAGTCGGGACGCTGGACGCTCGATCTCAGCGCGGCCGCCTCTCTGCTTGCCGGCAATGAGAAACTGCTGCTGCTGTGTAACCCGCAGAACCCCGGCGGCACGGTCTATCGCCGCGACGAGCTGGAAGCGCAGCTGGCCTTTGCTCAACGGCACGACCTGATCGTCTGCTCCGATGAGATCCACTGCGATCTGCTGCTCGAGCCTGGCGTACAGCATGTGCCTTTTGCCAGCCTGAGCGAAGACGCCGCCCAGCGCAGCGTCACGCTGATTTCGCCTTCCAAAAGCTTTAACATCGCCGGACTCGGCGCATCGCTGGCGATAATCCCCAACGCCGAACTGCGGGCGCGCTTCAAGCAGGCACGCTCGGGCATCGTGCCCGAGGTCGACATTCTGGCGCTGGTCGCCGCCGAAGCCGCCTGGCGCGGCGGCGACGCCTGGCTGGAAGCGCAGCTCGCCTACCTGCGCGTCAGCCGCGATCGCCTGCATGCCGCCGTCAACGCGCTGCCGGGCCTGTCAATGGTCAGCCCGGAAGCGACCTATCTGGGCTGGATAGACTGCAGCGGGCTAAATGTCGCCAGCCCGGCGCTCTATTTTGAAAACCAGGGACTAGGCTTTTCGCCCGGTCGGGATTTCGGCGACGACCGCTTCGTACGCTTTAATTTCGGCTGCACCCACGCCACGCTGGAAGAGGCAATCGATCGACTACGCGCCGCCGTCGCCGCGCGCGCTTAATCCGCTTCGCTGGCGACGATCTCCTCCAGTCGCCACGGATGAAATTTAATCGTGGTCTGCCCGTCGGTCACCGCAAGGGTCGGGTTGGGCAGGCGCTCGTTTTCCCCCTGCGGCGAACTGGTTTTGAACGAAATGCCCGGCTGCGTCAGCGCGTCATCGCTGAGCAGCGCCATAGCGCGCACCCCCAGCGTCTGATGATCGCCCCGCAGCACGATTTCCACGTGCTCGAAGCCCTCATGGCGATAGCGCTTTTCGCCCGGCCAGGGAAGCTCGATAACGTCCAGCGCCCAGCCGTTTAATGCTAAAGGCTGATGCAGCTTAAACAGGCAGATAGGCCGTCCGTTGATAATCGCTTCGGAAAATTGCGTCCCGATTTTCGCCAGGCCCTGCTGCCAGCGCTCGGCCGTGCTGTTTTGATGACAGCGCACCGCGATATGGTCAGCCTCAAGCGCCGCTAAGTTTAATCCGAGGCGATCGGCGAAGTTTTGCAGTGAAGCGCTAAAGCGCGCCAAATCTATCTCCAAATCCTGTAATTCAGAGGGGAATTTTGGGTTTAAAGTCATAAAACATCTCGGTTTGTGTAAGTTTTTTAACAAATGCGAAGTCCCGCCCGCCCTGCTTTACACGGGATAAAATGATAGGAATCATCCGATTTGACCGTAATTTTGCCGCAAAACCACGGAATTTGCCCTTTTAATTCGGATTTATCCCCTCTTCAGGTCCAGCAGTAGCTGGATGAAAGTGAGTTAAATATATGAAAAAAATGACATTCATTTATACAATAAGATAAGTCTTATTTGACCAGCAAACAATTGCAGCCAACCCCCCTTTCTTATAAATTTGACCTAACACAACCACAAGGAATGGCTTTATGTCTATGCTCATTGTTGTCGCAGTCCTGATCGCACTGATGGGATTTGCAATTTCCCGCCACTGGAAGGTGCGTGAAGACAAAAGTGTCAAAAATCCTCGTCGTCCGCTGCGCCGCCGCTAATCGCTTTATTTCGGGAAACCGGCCTGACGCCGTTTCCCCGCACTCTCTCTTGCGCGGCTGCTGCTGACGCAACGTGACATTTCACGTATACTTCCCCTCTTCTTTTTTCCATTCTGCACACGTCGGCAGGATGAGGACAACGGCTCTCTGCGCGGCAGACGGGCCTTTTAGCACATGAAGGTAATGCGGTGAATATTCAGGCTCTTCTTTCCGAAAAAGTCAGTCAGGCGATGATTTTAGCCGGTGCGCCGGTTGACTGTGAACCTCAGGTTCGCCAGTCCGCCAAGGTTCAGTTTGGGGATTATCAGGCGAACGGCATTATGGCCGTCGCAAAAAAGCTGGGTCAGGCGCCGCGACAGCTGGCTGAAAGCGTGATTACGCATCTTGACCTGAAAGGCATCGCCAGCAAGGTAGAGATTGCCGGGCCGGGCTTCATCAATATTTTCCTCGATCGCAACTGGCTTGCCGCGCATGCGAAACTGGCGCTGACGCAGCCGCGTCTGGGCGTAGCCGCCGTTGAGCCCCAGACCATCGTCGTCGACTACTCTGCGCCGAACGTGGCGAAAGAGATGCACGTCGGCCACGTCCGCTCCACGATTATCGGCGACGCCGCGGTGCGCACCCTGTCGTTTCTGGGCCATAACGTTATCCGCGCCAACCACGTGGGCGACTGGGGCACGCAGTTCGGCATGCTGATCGCCTATCTGGAAAAGCAGCAGAGCGAGCATCATGAGGCGATTGCGCTGGCCGATCTCGAAGCCTTTTACCGCGAAGCGAAGCGCACCTACGACGAAGATGAAGCCTTCGCCGAGCGCGCGCGCGCCTACGTGGTCAAACTTCAGGGCGGCGATGAATACTGCCGTACCATGTGGAAGAAGCTGGTCGATATCACCATGGGCCAGAATCAGCTGATCTACGATCGCCTGAACGTGACCCTGACGCGTAAAGACGTTATGGGCGAGAGCCTTTATAACGACATGCTGCCGGGCATCGTCGAGGATCTGCGCGCCAAAGGGCTGGCGGTGACCAGCGAAGGCGCCACCGTGGTATTCCTCGACGAGTTCAAAAATAAAGAAGGCGAACCGATGGGGGTCATCATTCAGAAGAAAGATGGCGGCTACCTCTACACCACTACCGATATCGCCTGCGCGAAATATCGCTATGAGACGCTCAAGGCCGATCGCGTGCTCTACTACATCGATTCGCGTCAGCATCAGCACCTGCAGCAGGCGTGGACTATCGTGCGCAAAGCGGGCTACGTGCCGGAATCCGTGCCGCTGGAGCACCACGCTTTCGGCATGATGCTGGGCAAAGATGGCCGTCCGTTTAAAACCCGCAGCGGCGGCACTATCAAACTCGCCGATCTGCTGGATGAGGCGCACGACCGCGCGCTGACGCTGGTGCGCGAGAAGAACCCAGAGATGAGCGAAGCGGAGCTGCAGCAGCTGGCGGAAGTCGTTGGCATCGGCGCGGTGAAGTATGCCGATCTGTCGAAGAGCCGCACCACCGATTACATTTTCGACTGGGACAATATGCTGGCGTTCGAGGGCAATACGGCGCCCTATATGCAGTACGCTTACACTCGCGTGCTCTCCGTGTTCCGTAAAGCGGGCGTCGACGTCGACAGTCTTGACGCGCCGCTGGCGATTACCGACGATCGCGAAGCGCAGCTGGCGACGCGCCTGCTGCAGTTCGAAGAGACCATTACTCAGGTGGCGCGCGACGGCACGCCGCACGTGATGTGCGCCTATCTTTACGATCTGGCAGGCCTCTTCTCTGGCTTCTATGAGCACTGCCCGATTCTCAGCGCTGAGGACGAAGCGACGCGTCAGAGCCGCCTGCAGCTGGCCGCGCTGACGGCGAAGACGCTAAAGCAGGGTCTGGATACCCTCGGCATCAAAACCGTCGAGCGTATGTAATAAGCGGCTAGCGGACTTGACGAGCGGCTAGCGTGGACCGAAAAGCAAAGCGTCCCGCGACAGGGACAAAAACGCTGGGAGCGTTTTTGAACAACGCACTACGCTGGCCCGTTTACGGGCGCACCTCAGGGAGGAGGGGCGTATTCACGCGGGCCGAGCGCGCAGGGATGCTTTGAGCGACTTTGCGATCGGGCCGTGCTATCCGCGTTTGCCCCTTAGCCACAAAAAACCCCGCCGCGGCGGGGTTTTTTAATTCTGGTAATTCACCGTCACTTCGCTGCTCAGCACCTGCAAGCCCGGCGGCAGCGCCCCCCTGCCCGCCACGCCGAACACCATATAGAGCGTTTCGCCCGCGTCCAGCGAGGCCAGCTCGCGCGTTGCGCCGCTGCCGCCCTCCAGCGAGGCGCAGCGCTGCGCGCCGCACAGCTTCACCTGCAATCCCGACGGCGCCGCACCGGTGAGCTGATAGCGCCAGCTGATCAGATTCACCGTGCCGGAAACGCCCGGCGGCGCGCGCAGCGGCTTTGACTTCACCCAGCCGCCGCGGTTGCTCAATGGCGGGCCGCTAACGCTGGCGTGCCACGCGCCCGAGGCGGCGTAAAGCGGCGACGCCAGCAGCGCCAGCAGCGCCAGCCCCCAGCTCCAGCGACGCATTACTTGCCTCCGATGGTGGCGGTCATGCGGATCTGGCGGTTGTCGGTCAGCTCCATATTGGAGAGCACCACCAGCTGCGGCAGATTGCGGCGCAGGAATCGCGCCAGCAGCGCGCGCAGCGGATGGTTAACCAGCAGCACCGGCGGCGCCCCCAGCATCTCCTGACGCTGCAGCGCGGCCTGCGCCTGCTCCAGCAGCCGGTCGGCCAGGCCCGGCTCCAGCCCGCCGCCGCCCTGCAGCGCCTGCAGCAGCAGACGCTCCAGCGTGGTGTCGAGCCCGATCACCTGCACTTCATCACTGCCAGGGAACCACTGCTGGGTAATCGCGCGGCCTAGCGCCACGCGCACCACGCTGGTCAGCTCCTGCGGATCGTTCTGCACCGGCGCGTGTTCCGCCAGCGTTTCGATAATGGTGCGCATGTCGCGAATCGAGACGCGCTCGACCAGCAGGTTTTGCAGCACCTTGTGCAGCGTCGTCAGGGTGATGACGCCCGGCACCAGATCTTCCGTCAGCTTCGGCATCTCCTGACTGACGCGGTCAAGCAGCTGCTGCGCCTCCTGACGACCAAACAGTTCGCTGGCGTACTGGCCAATCAGGTGGTTAAGGTGCGTCGCCACCACGGTACTCGCTTCAACCACGGTAAAGCCCTGAATCTGCGCCTGCTCTTTCAGCGCGCTGTCGATCCAGATCGCCGCCAGTCCAAATGCCGGATCAACGGTCGCCTCGCCCGGCAGCGTGCCTGCGGCCGTGCCTGGATTAATCGCCATCCAGCGGCCAGGATAGGCATCGCCGCTGCCGATCTCGACCCCTTTCATCAGAATGCGGTAGCGCGCAGGCGGCAGCTCCATATTGTCGCGGATATGCACCACCGGCGGCAGAAAGCCGACATCCTGCGCCACCTTTTTACGAATGCTGCGGATGCGGCCCAGCAGCTCGCCGTTCTGGGTGCTGTCCACCATGGGGATCAGGCGATAGCCAACCTCCATGCCCAGCGTGTCCTCCAGCTGCACGTCGGTCCAGGAAGCTTCGGTGTTGGCTGGGGTATCGGACGCTTTTATCATCGCGCTGCTGGCGGCTTCCGGGCTCTTCTGCGCCTCCATCTCGCGGCCGCGCATCCACCACGCCAGGCCGAGCAGCGCGCCGGTAAACAGCAGAAACACGAAGTTCGGCATGCCGGGCACCAGGCCAAGCAGCCCGAGCACGCCGGCGCTGAGCATCATGACGCGCGGATTCCTGAACAGCTGCCCTACCATCTGTTCGCCGACATCCTGATCGGTGCCGACGCGGGTGACGATCACGCCCGCCGCGGTGGAGATCACCAGCGCCGGGATCTGCGCCACCAGACCGTCGCCGATGGTCAGCAGCGTATAGGTCTCGGCCGCATGGCTGATGTCCATACCGTGCTGCACCACGCCGACCAGCAGGCCGCCGATCACGTTAATCACCATAATAAGAATGCCGGCGATGGCGTCGCCGCGCACGAATTTACTGGCGCCGTCCATCGAGCCGTAGAAGTCCGCCTCCTGCGTCACTTCGCTACGCCGCGTTTTCGCCTCCTGCTCGCCGATCAGGCCGGCGTTCAGGTCGGCGTCGATCGCCATCTGTTTGCCCGGCATGCCGTCGAGCACGAAGCGCGCGCCCACTTCCGCGATACGCCCTGCGCCTTTGGTGATAACCATGAAGTTGATCACCACCAGGATAACGAACACCACGATGCCGATGGCGAAGTTGCCGCCGACGAGGAAGTGGCCGAACGCCTCGACCACCCGTCCCGCCGCGCCTGCGCCGGTATGGCCTTCCATCAGGATGATACGCGTCGAGGCGACGTTCAGCGCCAGGCGCAGCAGCGTCGAGAAGAGCAGAATGGTCGGGAAGGCAGCGAACTCCAGCGTGCGCTGGGTGAACATCGCCACCAGCAGCACCATAATCGAGAGCGCGATGTTAAAGGTGAACAGCAGATCGAGGATAAAGGCGGGCAACGGCAGCACCATCATCGACAGGATCATCATGATCAACACGGGACCGGCAAGCACCTGCCACTGTGTATCTTTCAGGTTGTTCGGTAAACGCAGTTTTGCGGCCAGGTTAGCCATCGTTTCGCTTCTCTCCTGCAAAGTCCATCTCTGCCGGGACCGGCAGGTTTTTCGGTTTGTTGGGTATCAGGCCGCCTTCGCGCTTCCAGCGCCGCAGCTGCCACACCCAGGCCAGCACTTCCGCCACCGCCGCGTAAAGCGCGCCGGGGATCTGCTGGCCGATTTCGGTATGCCGGTAGAGCGCGCGCGCCAGCGGCGGCGCCTCCAGCAGCGGAATGCGATGCTCCGCGGCAATTTCGCGGATCTTCAACGCCACCTCGCCCGCGCCTTTCGCCACCACTTTTGGCGCGCTCATCTTGTTCTCCTGGTACTGCAGCGCCACCGAATAGTGCGTCGGGTTAGTCACGATCACGTCCGCCTTAGGCACATCGGACATCATGCGGCGGCGCGCGGCGGCGCGCATCGCCTGGCGAATACGCCCTTTGACGTGCGGATCGCCCTCTTGCTGTTTGAACTCGTCGCGGATTTCCTGGCGCGACATGCGCAGCTTTTTGTAGTAGCTGTAGAGCTGCCAGAAAACGTCGTAGCCCACCATGGGGATCAGGCCGAGCACCACCAGCGCGCAGCAGGCGGCGATCATGCCCAGCCCGTGCATCAGCGCGTTGGTGGGCGACTGGCTGATTAGCCGCAGCATCTCCGGCCAGTGCGACCAGATGTACCAGCCGCCGACGCAGCCTACCAGGATCGCTTTCAGGATACCCTTGAAAAGTTCGGTCCAGGCCTGTGCGGCGAACATGCGGGCGAAGCCGGGCAGCGGATTGAGCTTTTTAAAATCCATCTTGATTGATTTGCCGCTGATGACGATGCCGCCCAGCAGCATTGGCGCAGCAATCGCTACCAGCACCAGCCCGCCCATTAGCGGCAGCAGCGCCATCACCGCCTGGCCGACCAGGCTGCTGATATGGCCGATAATCAGCTTGCTGTCGTTCACCATGCCGTGGTCGAAGCGCAGCCCTGAGGCGACCATCGCCGCCAGCTGGCGCGCCATTAGCGTGCCGCCCAGCCAGAGGATCATCAGCCCCGCCAGCAGCATCAGCACCGACGTCAGCTCGCGCGAACGCGGGATCTGACCCTCTTCACGCGCTTTTTCAAGTCGGTGGGGCGTGGGCGATTCTGTTTTGTCCTCGTCGCTCTCTTCAGCCACGACAAACCTCAGTGGGTAGGAATTCTGAGCATAGAATGCCAAATTTGGCTTTGGTTAAAGCGGAGATAAGACGGGAAAAACGGGCGCTCTTTGGCGGATGAGTTCAGCAATGGGGAACGGGGCCGCTGGAAGGCGGCCCCGCTGATGACAAGTCGTCTCCCGCCTGGCGGCTGGAGACGCAGGATTAAAACCCTAAGCTATCCAGCAGGTCGTCAACCTGATCCTGGTTCGCCACTACGCCCGGCGCATCGGCGTGGATCTGCGGACCGTTCAGCAGGCTGGCGCCCTCCTGACGCTTCTCGGCGCTGACTTCCGGCATGTTCTCCAGCAGCACCATCAACAGCTGGCGCTCAATCTCCTGGATCACATCCATCATGCGCTTGATAACCTGACCGGTCAGGTCCTGGAAATCCTGCGCCATCATAATTTCAAGCAGCTGCTTGTTGGTAAAGGCGGTATGCCCTGGCACTTCGCTGAGGAATTCGCGCGTATCCGTCACCAACTCCCGCGCATCGGCCAGTTCAATCGGGTTTTCAAACCATTGATCCCAACGCCCTTTCAGGCTGGTTGCGCCGGCTTCCATTTTATCCTGATGCGGCTGCGCCGCTTCGACGCAGTTCAGCGCGCGGTCGGCAGCCTGCGCCGTCATCTGCACCACATAGTCCAGACGATCGCGCGCATCGGGGATCGCTTCGGCCGCATCGGCGATGGCTTTATCCAGCCCCAGCTCGCGCAGACTGTCGCGCAGCATGCGCGTCAGAGAGCCAATGCGAGCAATGATATCGTGTGCCGAGGCATCCTCAGTTGGTTTCGGAAGGTCGCTCATCACATCTCCTTACATGCCCAGTTTTTCGAAGATCTTGCCTAACTTCTCTTCCAGCGTGGCGGCGGTGAAGGGTTTCACCACGTAGCCGCTGGCGCCGGCCTGCGCGGCGGCGATAATGTTCTCTTTCTTCGCTTCCGCCGTCACCATCAGCACCGGCAGCTTGCCGAGCGCGGCGTCGGCGCGAATGGTCTGCAGCAGCTGCAGGCCATCCATATTCGGCATGTTCCAGTCGGAGATCACAAAGTCGAACCCGCCCGCTTTTAGCTTGGCGAGCGCGTCTACGCCGTCTTCCGCTTCTTCAACGTTGTTGAAGCCCAGCTCTTTCAACAGGTTACGCACAATACGACGCATCGTGTTGAAGTCGTCCACCACCAAAAAGCGCATGTTTTTATCAGCCATAATTACTCCTGTGTTATCTCGCCCGGCAGGACGGGCCTGTTAAATACGCAGTGCCTGTCCGGCGCTAATTTTTGCCAGCATATGCTGGCTGATGTTGCCTAAATCCACGACTTCGCTCACACCGCCGCTGGCGATGGCTTCTCGCGGCATTCCAAAGACCACGCAGGAGGCTTCGCTCTGCGCGATGGTCCAGGCGCCGGCGCGATGCATTTCCAGCATGCCCGCCGCGCCGTCGTTGCCCATACCAGTAAGAATGACGCCCACTGCGTTGCGTCCGGCGTTAATCGCCACCGATTTAAACAGCACGTCCACCGAAGGCTTGTGGCGGTTCACCGGCGGCCCTTCATTCAGTTTCAC
>Ga0153961_1000108_pt1 | contig 32227 bp, 37 predicted proteins | sample TSFL045MetaG_FD_104748 | JGI IMG/M metagenome (GOLD analysis project Ga0153961, IMG submission 104748) | Attine ant fungus gardens microbial communities from Florida, USA - TSFL045 MetaG | ecosystem: Host-associated > Fungi > Mycelium > Unclassified | place: USA: Florida, Withalacochee...
AGTGTGTTGGTTGGGTTGGCTGGGTTCCGCGTGTGGCGGATCGTTGCGGTAGACACGATCTTTGATAGGCCGCGGGAACGCGTGCTAAATGGTGCGCCCGTGTGGGTGCAAGACCTCGTCTATTGCGCTTGGTGTCTGGGCTGGTGGATTACCGGTGTGCTGGGTGTGCTTGTTGGTTTGGGGTTTGGGTTGGTGTGGTGGCAGGTCGGGTTAGTTTGGTTGGCGGGCAGCGCGGTTACTGGGCTGCTCGGTAAGCTTGATCAAGTTTAGGCAAAAACCCGGTTTCAAGTTAGGCAAAACCTCAACTAGCCGAGGGTCGCGTAGGTTAGCCCGGTTTTAATCTCCGCTTTCAATGGTAACCCCTCGGCCCAGTCGGGTACGGTTTCCATGATCATTTTCAACGTGCTTGGTGTGGTGGGGGGTTCGCAGATTAGTTCATCGTGCACGTGCCCGACCACGCGCTGTTCTTCCTCGGCGCACATGAGTAGGTGGGTGGCGAGCAGGTCGCGGGCGATTGCTTGCACGATGTTTTCAGCTAGTCGGCCTCCCCACGAATCAGCACGCGCGTGCAATACTCTGCCCGAGGGTAATAGGTATCCTTTTGGATTGTGATCTTGCTCTAACCGCCGCCAGTATGCGACGATACGCGGGTTATGCTGCCGCCAAGCATTTACGATCTTGGAGAGTTGATCATCACTGCCGAGTAGGCCGGCTCTTCGGAGTGCGCCGGTCCCGCCACCATATCCGAGGGCTAGCACTGCGATTTTACCGGTGCGCCGGTCCGCGCCTAATCGTCTTCCGGTTTCGGTGTATACGTCTCGGCCTTCATGGTACGCGTCTAGTAGCCAGGTTTCCCCAGCTTGCCACGCTAATATGCGGGATTCGATTTGCGCGTAGTCTCCGACGATTAGCGGCCCTTGGATGGTGTGTCGGATTAGCCCGCGTAGTTGATCATACGATGCGGGATTGCCGAGGTGTAGGTCTACGGTCGTGGTATATGGTGTATTAGTCGCACGGGGCAGGTTTTGGGGTTGCACTAGTCGCCCAGCCCATCGACCAGTGTGCGCACCATGATATTGGTACATGCCGCGGATACGCTGATCGTTAGGGTCAGCAGCGTCGATTAGTGTCTGATATTTTCGGGTTGCGGTTCCGGCGAGTTGCTCGCGTAGTTTTAGCGCGGTGTAACCAGTGTCGGTTAGGTCAGTCGGTGGGTAGGTGAGGGTGTCGGTGATTGTCTCAGCTTGTAAGTTTTTATGCGGGTACCCTTGGGCGTGTAAGGCGGGTAGGAGTTGTTTCGGGCTACGCGGATTCTCAATATTGAGCAGCCCGGCTAGTTGATCATAAACCTGTTTTTGATGATCTTCTGCTGCTTGGGCGGCTAGTTCGCACAGAGCAAGATCAATTTTTAGGCCGCGGTCGTTAACGTGTTCGGATTCTACCCAGACGCGCCGTTCAAACGTTGACCATGCGGGTAGCCGTGCGAGTAACTCGGCGCAGATGGTCGCGTCTTGGCGCGCGTACGCTAAGAGTTCCTCCCATTCTAAGGGCGCGTCTTCTGGTCTGTAATATTCGCCGCCCGCCCAGCGTCGCAGTAACCGCGTACCAGCCGCGTGCTTGCCGGGTAGCCCGTAATGCTCAGCGACAGCGGCTAATCCTTGCGGGGCACCGTCTAACGCGGTTAGGGCCATGGTGCACGTCCACGCTGCGGGATCAGCTAAGCGCGGATTATTTGCCCAGCGGGCGAGGATGTGCCGATCGAATCCGGCGTTATGCGCTGCTTTCGGTGTGGTTGGATCGGTTATGCCGGGGATCGTGTCGAGTTGATCGACTAGTGCGATTTGTGGGGGTTGGTCGGGTTGGGTGGTGTCTTGCCATGCGCAGCAGCGAATTTGGGTTGTGGGATGATAGGCGTATGCGTAAGCGCCTACCCGACTAAGATCAACTTTAGAGTAGGTTTCGAAATCTAAAACGATCATGGTCGGGTAGGCGCTGCGAGGTTGATTAGATCAGATCCGTTTTCTGCGTGTTGTTAAGAGGTGTGAAGTCGTCTTCGGGGCTGCTAGTCGCACCGAACGGTTCTCCCTCCGTCATTTTCTGCAAGTTGTTCAACGCGAAGCTAACCCCGTGTTTCCCCGCATAAACGTAGGCGAAACTGGTTAGGCTGACGCGCACGTAGCAGCCGGCGTAGACTTCGCTAGGGTTTAGGATTGGTTGCATGTTTTGGTCGATCACACTTGGCCGCGTTGTTGATCTTGCGGTTAAATAGTAGTGGTTGCGGCGTTCCGGGTATTTTTCTAGGTCTGCTTGGTCGCCGTCCATGATTACTGAATCGATTTTGTGCGGTTTTTTCCCAGCCCATTTACTGGGGATGGCTTGAGTGACCGCATCAGCCTCGGCCTGCCGGAGTTTCCCAACGGTTTCTTGATCATCTTTATTAATCAAGATCATTAGGCTGTATTTTGGTTTCTCATCGCCCCACGCGAACGGTTCGAACAAATTCGGATAAGATAAGCGAACTTTACCAGTAACTATTTTCATGATCAATTTTCCTTTTCTTCTGTTTCTCTTTATAGGTAGCCTGTTTGGCTAAGCCCTAGTTTACCACGAATCCAGTAGAACACGTAGCGCGAACTCTGCCTGTTGCGGCACAACCCCATTCCCCAGCATCATTTGTTGCGCAGAATACGAGACACCTAACCGCGGATCAGTAACCCACCCATCCGGCAACCCCATCATCCATTCTAAAAACCGTGTAGACAACCGCCCGCTATGATCAACTTCTAAAGGTTCCGGGACTAACCGTTCGAGCATCTGCTCCCACAACGCTACCCGCTTAGCGTACTTCCCCCATTTTCGAACAAATCCAAGATCGTCTCCTGAGCTGGTGCGCGCGTCAATTCCAAGATTTGCACTAGCGCTGTCTGGAAATCCCCGGAAGCTAAACGCTTCGCTAAACCCGCATCGGTTAGGGTTGACGGATCCTGCGCTAGCGGGGTTTTGAAAAGTTGATTTTCGCTGGGCGACCCCAAAAACCCGTTTTCTTCGGTGAGGCGCTCCAACTCGGGAAGCAGTGACGCTCGCCCATCGAGTGTCATACCCGAGTCCGGCCAGGTCTCCGAGTACACACCCAAGCGCCCGAAGATGTCCGGCTGATCCGGCACCATCCAAAGCAGTTCCTCCGGATCCCACACTGCGAACGGCATACGCTGATAATATGCCCTCAACATTTTCGAAAACAACCCATCTCGGCCATAGTTGATCAACAGCATAAGCCATTTGTGTCCATAATCCGGTGCGTGTGGAAGGTGCTAGGCCGGCGCGTTTCCCCGCTGTGGAAACATCTTGGCAGGGGAACCCGCCGCATAAAATATCGACGCGTAACACTGAGGGCCAGTCTATGCGCGTAATATCCCCGAGATTCACGGCGTCTGGCCAATGGGCAGAGAAAATCTTAGAGCTGCTCTTGTTGATTTCGGAGTGCCAGACGGTTTTAGCGTTGAATACTTTTTCTACTGCTAGGTCTAACCCGCCGTAACCGGAGAATAGGCTACCGATCCGCAGCTGATGATCTTGGACCATGCGCTTTGTCTATCTGCGAATACACTACCTTGATCAAGATTACTAGATCGTTAACATCGAGTTTTGGGTTAGCCGTTTTCAGGTAGTCGCGGATCTGTTGCTCAGCTTTGGCGAATTCCCGGACCTGCGTAACTGGTTCCCCGCGAATCGACAGCTCCCAATATGGGGCTAAACGCTTAGCTTTAACCTTGATCAAATTCAGTGCGTGCGCACGGGCCATCGAGTAGTCTTCACGATGCCCGCACGCGTTTTTCCACGTATCGCACTGCCAGCGGTGCGATCCGTCATAGGATAATCCGCGTTTAATCTCGCCGCGTGGTCGTCCGCAGATCACGCATTCCCATAAGACTTTGATCTTGAAAAAGTTTTCGGGTCGGCCTTCGTGCTGGTCGAACTTGGGGATATGAATTTCTCGCACATCTTTTTTGTTCATGATCATTTTACCTGTCCGAAGTCTTGTTCTAGCTGACTAGTCGCTGGTCGGGGGTCGGTTTCGCGGACTAGGCACACGTTCCCGCTGCTCGTGCCAACCAGGTCGCCTAGGAGTTGATCGACTTGGTCGCGTCCGCCTAGTGTGCGGTCTAGGCTGGTGAACGATGCGACCCGGGGCGAAGAGATTTGCTCTTCCGCGTATCCCGCGGTTTTAAGTTTATCGATCGCCCGAGCGTGATCAACAATTGTGCGGCGTGGGCGTGGTGCGACTAGCTTCCAGCCTTCCACGTGTTCGCCGGCGTTTAGCGTGTGGGTGGTGTGTGCGCGTACGTCCCGCGCCCATTGCTCGGCTCGTTCGGCCTGTTCTAATAGTTCTGGTAGGTCTTCGGTAGTGGCGAGCATTGGCGGGCCGAAATCTTCTATTGCGGCCCACGCTTGACGTGTGGTGCACACACCAGCTGCGGGGCACCAGCGGCACGCCTCAGCGCTCGGGATGGCTGGCGCGTCAGGGAGCCGGGTTGCTGCTGCGCCGGGTTGGGCGTGTGATGCTTCCCAGTCGGCTAGCTCAGCTGGGGTTAGCGTCCATTCGCTGGCGCAGCCGTCGATCCTCGGCTGGTAAATGATTAGGGTAATAGTGTCGATCTTGTGGATTAGTTCGAATTGGCGCATAGCACCGCTGGCGTAGAATAGGAGTTGCGGGTTGTTTTCTGCTTCTACGCACACACCACGCCCATATTTATAGTCTGCGATGGTTAACGTGCTTGTGGCTTGATCATAAAGGATTGCGTCTGCGGTTCCGTGGACACCTTCGACGCGGCTGGTCAGGTGGTGCTCGATTTGCGCGTGCGTGTTCGGGCGGGCGGCGAGCATTTCCGCCCAGTCTTGGGCGAACCCGATTAGGCTGAGTTGATCATACGCGCTACTCTGCTGCTCGCGATGCCACCGTGCTAATTGTTGATCATGTTCTTTTTGGGTGACGAGGCCTAAGCGGTGGGATGCGAGGATAGCCGCGATTTCGTGGGCGATTGTGCCTTCTTGGGCGGCTGGTGTGGTGGGTGGTTCGGGGAGTTGCGCGCTTAGTCTGATGCTGGCGGGGCATGCTAACCAGCGGTGGGCGCTGCTCGGCGACAACAGCGCGTGCCCGCTGGTGGTCATGGTGTGGCTTCTTGTTCGGCGAGGAACTTGGAGAAAAGGTCATGCTTGGCGAGTGTGTCGAGGTCGCTTACCCTCGCGACGCCGCTAGCGATCAGCGCGGCGCGTACTAAGTCGGTTTTGCCTTGGTCGATTAGTTTTAACGCGGTTTGTGAGGCTTTTTCGGTGAGCTCTTTCACATCCGGGGAGCTTGGCGCTGGCGCTGGCAGTGTCGGGGTTTCGGCGGGCTCTGGTTCGGGAGTTGGTGGCGTAGCCGCAGCAGTTGCTACTGGTGTCGCATCGTCGAGGATGGCGAACAAGATTTCGCGGTCCTTAGCCGATAATGGTTGGGTTAGGTCTATGGTGATGATCATTTTAGAAAGCTTTCTGCTGTGGGTTTTAATCTGTTGTGAATGCGGCTTTTGCTCTGCCGCTGTGCTGCCCAGGTGGTGATCGTCTCCGGATGCCAATAAGGGGTCCGGCCTAGGCGCCCGTCACATTCGGGCATGAGTTTGCGAGTGCGGTAGGTGTGCACGGTCATCATCGTTACTCCGAGGTATTCGGCGATGTGTTGAAGGGTCCACACGCCGGGAGTGTTCAGACTAGGGTCCGTGGTCATAGTAGATCGGCTCTGTCTCCGGTTGGGTCATTTTCTGTTTCCCTTGCTTGGGGTTGTGCGGGAGGGCTTTGCCACCTTCCCGCCTAGCGCTTTTATTTCTGCTTTAGGATGGCTAGTGCTGCCTCGCGGGCCAGCATCTGGATAGGGTATTCAGTGACAGTCCAGCCAGTCGCTTTGCTTCGATTGAGGACTAAAAAGGTGGCTTTTTCGCGAGGTTCGCGGGGGTTGTCTGGACGCTTCGGGTACCAGCCGAAAAGCGTAACGTGTACGTCTTTCGTTTTTGCGTGGGTTAGCACGATTAGGTTGCCTTCTGTGAGTCGTCCTTTGATGATCATTTCTGTTTCTCCTGTTTCGTCTTGCTCTCTATATCTATAGACTAACTCAGCTGGGCCTAGTTGTCAAGTTGATCCGGAAAATATTTTTTATCCGCCTAATCAACTTGACAAAGCTTGCCTAGTCCAGTAGGGTAGTCATAGTCACAGAATAGGAGTCCCTCAAAATGACCACCGAAACCCACACACCCAACGGAATACCCCGACATTTCAGCGCAACACCAGCCAACATCCTATGGATACGCGCCAGCCGCCACAAAAACCTCGCCCAAAAATACGAACAAGACCTACACACAGCACTAACCACAGGCGCCGACGCGATAACCCTCGCCCACCTAGTCGACCAATACGAACACGATGCCACGCAGATAGACGCTTGGCGCGCATAAAAAGATCTTGGGAGGCCTAGCCGCTCAACAATCGGGGGATTGCACGGCTAGACCTCCCTCCCAAGGCTCATCCGCGTAACGCCTCGAGTAACGCATCTTCCACACGCGTTTTACTCTGTAAAGCCCGGTAGGTTATCTGATCAATCTCAGCGGCCCGTAAAATATGCACGATCACCGTATTTTGCTGCCCTTGTCGGTGCAACCGCGCGTTCGCCTGCGACCATAACTCCCCAGACCAAGGCAAAGACGTCCACACAATCGTATGCCCCCCATCCTGTAGGTTAAGCCCGTGACCAGCAGAAGCGGGATGCGCCACTAATACCGAACACGAGCCGGTAATCCACGCGCTCAGACTCTCATCCGACAACGCCCGTGCTTGGGGCAACGCGTTCAAGATCAACTCTAATTCCGCGCGGTAACGGTAAAAAACTAGTACCGGACTGCTAGCGGTTTCTACGATGTCTGCTAGTGCTCCCATTTTCGCGGTGTGCAGTAGCGTGTAAGGTCTGCTCTTTTGATCAACTTCTAGTGGGGTTTGCTCGCGGTCCAGATGATCATATTGATCATGATAGGCGAAACCAGCTGAGACCTGAGCGAGCTTGTTACCTAATACTGCGGCGCCAGCCACACCAACCAAATGATCATCGTCTAACTGGGCAACGAAATCGTTTTGCAGTTGATCATACACCTTAACCGCTGAACCAGGAAGAATAACATCGACAGTGTTAAAGATCATTTCCGGCAAATCTAAATGATCTTCGACGCGGAACGATAACACGATATCGCGAATTCGTTCAGTGATGTCCGCTAAAGCCCAGTCTGGGTCCGCTACTACCCAGCGGAGCACACCTGGAATGCGCGTGTCTGGTCGGCAGTACCGTTGGCGGAACTCGCCCAGCGTGCGGCCCAGCCGCTCCCCACCGTCTAATAGACGAATCTGCGAGTAAAGGTCTTGCACGCCGTTCGGTGTAGGCGTACCGGTTAGACCCCACACGTTTTTGATCACGCGGGACAAGGCTAGGGCTTGTCGGCTGCGGCGTGTGCTCGCCGTCTTAAACGAACTCAGCTCGTCTAAGATCAAAGTCTGATACTGCCTACCAGCCTGAGCGGGGTCAAGATCACCGAGGTTATCCCGGGTCACGATGGTCAGGTCCGCTGGCCGGTCTGCGAGTTTCTCGGCGCGTTGCGCGCGCGTACCAACCACTAGCCGAGAGCGCAGGTCATACCGCCAGCGTGGGGTCTCCCAGGGCCATACATACCGGGCGACTCTGAGCGGCGCTACTACTAGCGCGGGGAGATGCTCCGCGGTTAGCGCGCTGAGGGTTGCCGCGGTTTTCCCTAATCCCATTTCGGCGAACAAGGCAGCCCGGGGGTTTGCTTGTAGGTGGGCTGCTTGTTCGTGCTGGTAGGTGTGTAAGGAGAGCTTGCAGCAGCAGTCCCGCGAGCTCATTAGAGCTCGTCTCTGCGATAGGGATCCCAATAATAGGGTTCATCATTGTCATCTTGATCATCTTGATCATCTTGATCATCTTGATCATCTTGATCATAGTCGGGCAAGGGTTTTTCGTATTGTTCGAATCCCGCCCACCGGGCCATTAAATAATAGAGAGTAGCGGCCGGCATCAGAAACCATTGCACGAGCGCATCGTAAGACTCGGGGCTAGACCCTTCCCACTGGTAATATGCGTGGCCTTCCTGGTAGTTATCTTGGTCGGTGTAATAGCGGGCTCCCCAGGTGGCGTCTTCTGTGCCTGGTGGGGCCCAGCCGATCGCTAAGACGCCTTTATCTGGATGCGAGTAGATCGAGTGTTGGTCTTGGTCTCGTGTGACTTTCAGGCCCGGGTTGAAAATGATCATGGTAGGGTTCCTTTCCTGTTTCGCTGTTTTATCTTTATCGCATGTTTTCCCAGACGATGGACCAGAACTCGTCATGATCAAGATCGAGGTAGTAGCCGCGGGAGCAATGAAGGAGTGTTTCGTCAGCGATTGTTTCGATGTCGAAGTCGTCGCGGGTAGCGTCACCGGCTTCGATGGGCTCGATTATTTCGCGTTGGATAGCTTCGTTGAGGGTGGTGTAGTAGGTAGTCATTTCTGTTTTTCCTTTTCGTCTGTTTCGGTGGATGGTTAGGCGCGGGCTTGGTAGACTGCTTCTTCGTAGGCCTCTTGCCAGTCGAGCGCGTAGCCGGCATGATCGTTCGCAGCCAGGCAAGCGTCTTTTGACGATTCGAAACCTTCCGCGATTAGTGTGTGCTCGCAGTTACCGTCTTCGAAGTCGGTACGCATGCCTACCCAGAAGCTGGGCTCGGGGTCGTTTACGTTGGGCTTCATGATGTAGTAGGTGTTCATTTCTGTTTCTCCTTTTTCGCTGTTGTCTTGCTGATATGAGTAATCTACCAACGCCGCGCCAGTCTGTCAAGTTCAACTGGGCTACTTATAGTCACGACTTGATAACCGAGCCGGATAAGACGCGCATGCCACATCGACTGCGCCGGCGACACGCGCCCGGACTCAGATTTTAACTCGATGAATACGGTACGTCCCCAAGGTAAGAGCACTAACCGATCTGGTAGGCCCGCTGGTGGGGGGCGAAGCTTGACCGCGACCCCGCCACGCTTAGCCACCAGAGCCGCCAGACGCTCTTCTAACGCGTTTTCACGCACTCGCGGCAGTTCCCTGCGGGAGCGGCTCAGAAGGCGTTAGAGCCGCGTCTAAGTCCTCTCGCCGGAACCGAAGCAAACCCTGCTTGCCGCGCGCAGGGCCCTTATAGGCACGAATCAACCGTTGATAGGCCCAAGTCCGCAAAGTATGCGGACTGATATTCAGATACTCGCTCGCTTCTTGCGTGGTAAACCAGCCGTTACTAGACATGCGTAAAAGAGTAGCATAAACAGCCTATATACGTTTATATTCGTATATTAGCGCCTACCGTGCTTATAAAGTTGATCATCTGCGATACTGTGCTGATGACTCTAAGACTCATCACCGAAAACCAAACCAGCGGGCTGCTCACCATCAACCACGCATCGACAGTGACCGGCCCGTGGACCCCCGCCACCTATTCGAACTGGGCAGACCTCCTCGAAACCCTCCAAATCGCTGAACCACCCACACACCAACACAAAACCGACATCCCCCTAATCTATGGAGGAACACTCCAAGGGCACCGCAAACGTGACACAGACATAACCGCGCGCACCCTGCTAACCCTCGACTACGACCACGCCAGCGCAGACTGGGCAGAACTTACGCGCAAAACCCTAACAGGGCTCGCATGGGCCGCACACACCACCTGGACCCACAACCCAGATCCCACAGCCATAGGACAACACCGCTGGCGCCTAATCATGCCTCTCACCCATCCGCACACACCAAGCGCATACGAATGCCTCGCCAAACTTGTCGCACAGGCACTTTCCGGCGCAGACACCATCCGCATCGGGCAAGGAATGCACACGCCCAGCATGCGTACCGGATACACTTATGAAATCGGCGAAGGCGAACCGCTCGACCGGGATACCTGGGAAAGGCTCCACCCCCCAGCCCCGACAACAGACCAAGATCAACAAGCGGAACGCGACGAATACGCTCGGCGTGCTGTTGATCACGAACTAATCCGACTAGATCAACTCTCCCTGCTCGGCTGGGCTGGCCCCCCATGGGACAACACTTGTTACGCGGTAGCGGTAGCGATCATCGAACTCTGCCGCGCCAACTGGAACACACTAAGCGAAGATCAACTGCAAGGTGAATGGATGCAACGCGCGCCTAGTGATGAGAACTTCGATGTGCGTGAGCACCGGCGAATCTGGGCGAGCGCTAGCCGGCACATCCAGGACACCGGACCACGCGCGCTACCCGACCGATTCCAAACCCTTACCGATCAAGATCAGCCGCAGGTAGTGAGTGACCTGCCAGTGCTGGACGTCACCAACGCCTACCAAGCCAGCCGCTGGCTAGTCGCCTGGACAGGCCACCCAGGCGGGCCGCTGAACACGATCTACCGGCGTGGCGGGCAACTCGTCGCACTCGCCACCACCAACCCCCGGACCATGGCCCTACCCGGTACGGATACACCAGCCCCCCTGATCCCCGTCACCATCCCCGCATATGTCGGCATCGTCCACACCTACATGCAGCCCCGCACGTGGAAGGCAGGGGTTTGGCGCACCACCAAACTACCTCGAGATGTGGCTAGTGACCCGGTCAGCGTCCCCTACCTGCTGCCACATGTGCGCGACCTCACCGGAACCAGCCAAACCCCCTGGATCAACCAAAACGGCCGACTCATCTGCGAGAGCGGTTGGGACCAGGCCAGCGGCGTCTTAACCCAACTCACCGGGCAACTAATCGAATGGGACTGGCAAGCAGCCAAAGACCCAGACCGCGACGCGGCACGCGCAGCACTACGCACATGGACCGACCTCCTTAACGAATTCAGCTGGGAAGACCCACAAGACCAAGTCACCTACCTGGCCCTAGCCCTAACTCCGCTTATTCGCGGCTGGACCCTCGACACAGGAGGCCGCTGGCCCATGGGCCTAATCACCGCCCACACACCAGGGTCAGGGAAAACCCTCCTAGCCAACATCCTCCAAGCCTTGCACGGCGGCACCACTCACCCACTAGCCGAAGGCCGCGGCGACAGCGAAGAAATCCGAAAAATGATCATGAGCGTACTAATGGGCGGAGGTGACACCGGCCGAATCGTCTTACTCGACAACGCAGTACGCCTAAGCAGCAGCGCACTAGACGGCCTACTAACCAGCGGTGAATGGACCGACCGCGTCCTAGGACACACCCAAACAATCAGCGTCAACAACGACAAGTTGTGGCTAGCTACCGGTAACAACCTCACCCTTGGCGGCGATTTAGCGCGGCGGTGTGTGTGGGTGCACGTAGACCCCGGCGTGCCCAACCCGGAACGACGTACCGGCTTCCGTATTGCGCGGATCGTGCAACACGCTGCTGAGCGACGCGCTGAACTCTTGGACGCGCTGCTAACCATGATCATGAGCTGGGCTAATAGCGGAATGCAGAGCAGCGGTGAGAGCACAGCCGAAGACAACTTCGCCGACTGGCGCCGATCCTGCCAAGGCGTACTGTCATGGGCTGGACTCGCTAGTGCGGAAACTCTAAGCACCCAAGATACACGCGGAAACTATCAACCCGACCCCATCGAAACCCAAACCACCGCCGTACTCGAAACAATCTGGCACACACACCAAGACACACCTTGGACCGCCAGAGAAGTGCTAGACAACCCAGAGCTCGGACCAAAAATCTTCGAGCACCTCGAAATGGGAAGCCCCTCAGCACTCGGAACCTGGCTAAGAAGTCGCGCGGGCAGATGGTGGGGAGGCGTCTGGCGAGTCCAACCAGGGCCCAGTAAAAGCACCTCAATGAGCCAAAGAACCGCCATTTTTTGGCGAATCCAAAAACACGGGAGTTAGGTAACCCTAAAAAAAAGCAGTTTTTGCACATTAAGCAGTTCTCCTAGTCAGCTACAACCAATACTTCATACCCTACAACACTTGATATATGTGGTTTATCTCATCAAAACTTAAGACAACTCTCAGAAAAAATTTTATTTGATTGACTAGGAAAGGTGCTTAAGCTGTTTAAGGTGCTTTTCCTGTTAAGTAAATTTTTTTAGGTCTTGTTAGTGGGCCCTAAGTGGGTTTGATCGTTCAAAATTAGTTGACACTAATATACTTAATAGAAGTACCAGTGAACTCGAAAATAACCCCGAGTAGACAGCCCAAATAAACTAAGCCCATGACCACTAGCACCGACCTAACCGCGACAGTCGTGGACCTACGCCTAGCTGGCTGGTCATACCCAAAAATCAACCAAGAGCTCCGCATCAACAACAGCGCTACCCTCTACGCTGAACACTGCGCAGCTAATCCAATCGCCGACCTAACCGAGCAGCGCTTCACCCAACACGAACGCCTAGAGGCTCTGCACGCCGCGCACTACCCACACGCACTACAAGCGGACAGCGACCACACGCGCACCGTCCTCCAAGTCATGAAGCAACAGCAAACCCTGACCCCCGATGACCGGGCTGGGGAGCACACGCAAACGCTCTTGCTCGCTCAGGCCGCACAGCAAGCCCTCGCCCGCCTCGGGATGACCCCAGAATTCCAAGCAGATTTCGGCCGCGCCTGGCAGGCTGAACTAGAACGATTGCAGGCTACGCCCGGACGCATGGCTGCTGATTGGGACGCTGAACTAGCACACATCGACGAACTCGACCCATGACCACGAGATCCCGAGAGCAATCGGTCATAACCGCCTACCAGCAGCTAGTCCCTACACCTAAGAGTAGTGCGCTAGCGCTCGCCCGGTGGATAGAACCGCTTACCCAAACTCGACCACACCTCAACTATTTGGACGAGCTCCTAACCGCTAATCTCGCCGCTCAGGAACAAGGCACGTCCACCCAGACCCTAGTCAGCCTCCCCCCACGCACAGGCAAAAGCACCCTTTGCGCCGTCTGGTACCCCCTCTACGCCTTGACCAGGAACCCAACCCTAAAAATCGGATTAGTCAGCCACACACCAGACCTAGCCACCAGCTGGGCCAGGACGATCCGCGACCACGCCCAAAACCCCAGGGCCCGCATTCAAGTGCACAAAGCCACACGCTGGACCGCGTCAGAGTGGCGCACCAGCCAAGGCGGCGGACTCTGGGCCCGCTCAGTAGGCCAAGCACTCACCGGCCTCGGATTCGACTTGCTAATACTCGACGATGTGGTGAAAGACCACGCCAGCGCACACTCACCGGCGAACCGACGTCACCTCTGGGACTGGTGGCAAGCCAACACCAGAACCCGCCTAGAAGCGCCTTACACCTTGCTAATCGTCGGCACACGCTGGCACACCGACGACCTCATCGGCCGACTAACAAACCCCGAATACACACCACCAAACACAGACCAACCCTGGCAGGCAGTGAACCTCCCAGCAATCGCCCCGGACAGCCCCCCTTGCCCCCTAGGACGCGCTCCCGGTGATCCCCTTTACACACCCTTAGGCCGACAAACCAGAGCCGCGCAGCTCCTCGAATGGGCGAAAATCCGCGCGGCCGTAGGAACCAGGACGTGGCAGGCTCTCTACCAAGGCACACCAACCAGCGAAGAAGGCCGCGTGTTCCATGCGCATTGGTGGCAACGCTGGCGCACACTCCCCACCAGCCGACCGCAAAGAGACCTCACAAGCTGGGACATGGCGTTCAAACCCGGCAATCATAGTGACTGGGTGGTAGGACAGCACTGGCAAACCTGGGCAGGAGACCGCTACCTCATCGACCAAATCCGCGGCCGCTGGACCTTCAGCGAAACCATCCACCACATGCGCACATTCATCGAAAAAACCGGGGCACGCGAGCACCTCGTCGAAGACCGAGCAAACGGCACCGCCATAATCGATACACTAAAACGCGAAATCCCCGGAATAATCCCGATAAACCCGACACAAAGCAAAACTGCGAGAGCTCAGGCGGTAACCCCGGAAATCGAAGCAGGTAACGTGTTTCTGCCCGCCCAGGCTGGTTGGCTCCCCGAATTCCTCTTAGAGGTTGATCAGTTTCCCGCTGGCGCGCATGATGACCAAGTGGACGCGCTAACTCAAGCCCTGTCTCGGTTGCGGTTGTCTGGTGTGGGTGGCGCCAGGGTAAGTCGTCTTGCTGCTGTGAGACATTTAGGGTAGGCGGGGCCTATTATGCGGGGTATGTATCAGCGGCCTATTGATTTGTTCCCTGTGGACGTTTATGGTCCGCTCGCCCCGGGGGTTGATCAGATCCGTTTTGGCCGGTTATTCGTCAGGGATGACCGACTGTTTATCGCCGCGAGTCCGGATCGGGGTAAAACAGTGTCCTGGGTCAGGTCTTACCCGTTGCCCGACACTGGGCCGAAGCGGTCTACTGGGCCTTATTCGCGTTGGGGGCCGTGGAAGTATAAGAGTTGTGGGTGTAATAGTAGTTGGCGGTCTCAGACGGTCGACGGTTTACGCGCTCTCGCTGTTTCTGAAGATCAACAACAGGCGAGTCCATGATCAACACTATTAGGGGTTGTTGATCATGGCAGGCGCGTTAACGCGAATCCGGGACACACTCTGGCCAGCGCGGCCGGTAACCGCAGCACTACCCCCCAGAATCCCACAAGGCACACTCAACCACACCTTACCGGCTAAACGTGACACCGGCAGCGCGTGGTACGCGTACAGGCATGTTGGGGAAGTGCATTACGCGGTATCGCAGCAGGCGCGGCTGGTTGGCCGCGTTAATTGGGATGTTAAAATTGATGATCAACTTTTAGAGGCTGATACCGCGGAGAGTTTGTTATCTGAGTGCTTCGGTTCCGGGTTATCAGAATTATCTAGGCTGTGCGCTGCGCATCTCCTAGTATCAGGCGCTTATTATCTAGCACAGGGTCAATGGGCGGATGATCAACATTATGCGGATGATCTTGGCGGCTGGACGGTCCTAGCCTGCCCTATTAGTGGAACGAGTAGGCAGCAAGCGAAAACCGCGAGCGTTCTCATTCACGTGTTGAACGCTGACCCGGCGGACCCGTCGCAACCGGACAGCCCGGTGCTAGCAGCCGGTGAAGTGATCAGCGAACTCTTGTTAGCCCGGGCGCAAGCACGGGCGAGCGCCCGGTCACGTACCGCGCAATTACAAACCGTACTCTACCCGTTGGATGGGGTTGCGGAGCCAGCCGAATTCGAAGCGTCCCTTTTGGATATGATTAGTAGCCCGATCATGGACGAACATAGTGTTAGTAGTGTCGCACCTAATTTGATCGGCTTTCCGGGGGAGATGATCGATCAATGGCGAACCCTAGATTTTACTGGTCCGGTTGATGAGAAAGTCCAAGAGAAAATATCTAACCTGGTCAAACAATTAGCGGTGATCTTGGATAGTCCCCCTGAGATTTTGTTGGGCACCGGTGAGGTTAATCATTGGAGTGCGTGGCAGATTCAAGAGGATAACTGGTTAGGGCACGTGGAACCGTTAGCGCGTAGGGTGGGTGATGGGTTCGCGCGTGCTCTCTCAGCCGCGGCTAATGTTGATCTTGGACGTGTGCAAGTGTTACCGGACCCATCCCCTTTGTTGCAGCGTCGCCCGTTAATAGCTGATGTGCTCGCCGCGTATCAGGGTGGTCTAGTTAGCGGGGAGTGGGCGCGCGCCCAGTTGGGAGCGGATGAGGATGACCGCCCGACCCTTCCACCAGAGCAGCAATCGGGGGGTGTTGCGGTGATGCCGCCCACGCGTGTAGAAGGGTCGGGCTCTACTGGTGAGCCTACCTCGGTTACGGCCGCGGTAGGTGTTGCAGAGATCGCGAGGGGTGTTGCGGAGGCGTCTGGCGCGTGGATTGCGCAGCGGCTAGCTGATGTTGACCGACAGTTGTTTGACAGTGTTGAGGATTTGGTTACGAGTGTGGTTGAGCGTGTGCTCACCAGGGTGGGTGCGCGTGTCCGCTCGCGGTTGCAAGGTTCACCGGAAGCCCTAGCGTGGCGAGACAAGACGAACGCCGAGTTAGCGGTCATGCGGGGCGCCGAGTTGGCTGGTGACGCGGGCGAGTTGGTCGCCGGGCTATTAGTGGATCGGTTTGGGCGGCTGGTTGCGCGCGCGGTCTCACAGTGCATCCAAATACTGGGCGTAGGGATTGAAGCGGATGCGCAGCTGGTGGATGATGCGGCTAGCGGACTGGTCGCTGAGGTTACTCAGATAATTGAGGCACGCCTAGCAGGTAGACCAGAGCAGCCGGGTCGTGTTTGGGGGGCGGTACGCGGGGCGTTGGCTATCGCCGGTGGGCAACCCCGACCAGTTAGCACGGATGAAGCGGTTACGGCGGCTATCCCTTTGGCGGGGTGGATCGGTATCGGGGTCGCACTCGGCGGGATTGTGGGTGCTGCGGTGAAAGCAGCGGGTTGGATAGCTGAGGGATATCGCTGGGTGCACGCGTACACCGGGGATCAGCCGTATCCGCCGCATCAAGCGTTGGATGGCCAGAATTTTGATGGTCTAGCGGTGAATAATTTTAGTCCTGGTGATCATGTGGGCTGCCGTTGCTATGCGAAACCGGTTTTAGTGTGGAAGGGACCCGGATAATGGTTATCAATATTGAGAGTGTGCGCGCGCGGCAGCTTATTCGTCGGGTACGCGCTGTTACCGCAGCGGCTGGTGGCGAGCTGCTCATACACGGGTTATTGATCCCCTACGATCTACCTTCGGGGGATGGTCGGACGATCACACGGGATGCGGTCACCTGGGACCTAGGCGGCGAGAATAGTCCACCGATCCCCTTGTTATGGGCGCGTGAAGGGTCAGGTCATGAAGGGGCGACGGTCGGCCGAGTAGTGGAGGCGTGGGCGGACGACACCGGGGTTAATGTGACTGCGGTGTTGGATGCGGCTAGCACTGATCTGTTAGCGCGGGAACAGGTGGGCCGGGTCGCCGAGCTTGTCGAAGCAAGAGCGGCGGGTTGGAGCGCGGGGTTAGATGATGTGACCGCAGACGAAACCGCGGAAGGCGGTATGCGCGTTACCGGGGCGCGACTGCGGCATGTCGCGATTGTGGACACGCCCGCGTTCCCCGGCGCTTTCCCCCAAATAGGGCCCGCACCAGTGAACGCGAAAGCACTGTCCGGGCTCACGTTTCCCGCAGCGCATTTCGAGCGCTGGTCGAGTAAGGACCCGGTCGCGTTCCGTGTGGAAGCTGATGGTCGTGTGTGGGGGCATGGTGCTGGTGTGAGCGCTGGTCGTTGGCCGGGCCGCGCGAGGTTTTATCAGCCAGACCCGGATCCGGAGATGAAAAATTTTCATACGGGCACAGTGCTGTTGGATGATGGCCGGCATATCAGGGTGGGTAGTCTTAGGGGCGGCGGCCCGCACGCGCCCACCTCAGTGGATTTGGCGGGGAACCGGGCGCATCATGACGTCTCGACTACGGTTTGGGCGCGGGCGCGGGCGTGGGATGATGAGCAAGGCCGCTTATGTTTCACTGGTTCGGTGGTGCCCGGGTTACCTGCTCAGTTTCTAGGGCAAGTTGCAGGTTTGGGCCTTAGCGCTGAGCTTTGGCCTGTGCGGGGTTTATCAAGGCCTAGTCTTGTTTGTGCGGTGAGTGTTCCGGATCCGGCTTGGCCCGTGTAGTATGCTGCTCGTGTAGTGCCCGTAGGACACTCCTCTGTACTGTCATTTAATTGATCACGAGGGAGGTCCTTGCGATGGACCCGTTAGAAATCGTTAGCCGCCTAACCAGCGAAGGGGCTAAAGCTCCGAGCACTGAGGACCTAAGCGCAGCCGCTCAGGAGCTACGCGTTGCATTGGATCTTGCTACTCAAGGGGATACTCCGGACCTGTCGGTTGCCAGGGATTTACGGGCCGCGCTGGATCAGGCGACCGGTGAACTCGCGCAGCGTGCCGCAGCAGCGGAGCAAGCGCGCGCTGAGGCGGCGAAGCTCCGCGAAGGCGCCGGACTAGAGCAGCTGAGTGATGCACCAGTTGAGGATGAGCCGGAGAAAAAGGAAGACGAGCCTAAAGAAGACGAGGAAGAGTCTAAGAAAACGGAGGAGCCGAAAGCAGTCGCCGCGGGCATTACAGATGTGATTACTCGTTTGCGCGCCAGGGCTGTTGCGGATTCGCAGCCGAAACCCGCACCACTAGTAGCCGGAGTTACTCTTAGGGCTATCGGCCCTGCAGCTGGCGTGGAGTTAGATCAAGCGGCGGGTTTCGCCCAATTGGGTCAAGTGTTCTCGACACATGCTAAGAGTCTCACGCAAGGCCGTAGCGCGATGGTTCGTCTTGAGCGCAGGTATGCGCCTGAGCGTGTCCTCGGGTCGAATGGAGACCAGAACACTTCACGGATCGAGCGCGTGCTGGGTCCTGACGCGCTGGCGGTTACGGCTGCTGGCGGGTTGTGCGGTCCTGGTGATGTGGATCATTCGCATCCTATTTGCGCGGAACAAGGCCGCCCAGTACGTGACGCGCTCGTTCAGTTCAATGCTTCGCGTGGTCGAGTAACTTTCGCGCCGGCGGCCGGGTTGTCTCAGGTCGCGGCGGGGGTTGGTGAGTGGTCGAGTGAGACCGATGCGGACCCGGGCACGCAGGTGAAAGAGTGCCCCCCGGTCGAGTGTCCCGAGGAAATCTCAGAATCGGTGGACGCGATTTACCGCTGTTTAACGATCGGGAACTTCCAAGCGAAGTTCAGTCCGGAGTTTTGGGCTAGCCGGCTCGAATTACTGGCGGCGGCGCATGACAGGGCGGCTGAGCGTAAAGCACTCCGGGAGATGGAAGACGCGGCTACTGATGTGCCGGTGCAAGGCCCAGACGGTGGTACGCTCCGAAACTTTTTGACCGCGGTTAACCGTGCGGTCGCTTACGATCGAGACGCTAATCGGAACCTGACCGGGCGGTATAAGCTGGTCGCTGATCACTGGGTGCGTGATGCACTACGCAATCAGGCGATCGCTAACCAAGGGGTCGCGAATAATTTCACTGATCTACAAGCCACAGATCAGCTCATTAATAGCTGGTTGAACGGTGTCGGGGTTGACCCAGTCTGGACCTATGATGGTACTTATGATGGTGCGGCTAATGCGCATCGCGTGCTTTCGGGTCCCGGTGATTTCCCGGATACCACTTCGTTCCTCTTGTTCGGTGAAGATGCGTTCGTGTTCCTGGATGGCGGCACGCTCGACTTGGGGACGAGTATTAGCGATAGTGCGCTAGCGTCGACTAATGATCGGCAAGCGTTTGCTGAATCGTTTGAGAAGGTCGCTTATCGTGGGTGTGGTGCTTATGATGTCGCGTTTACTGTGAGTGATGTTTGCGGCTGCCCAGCATGATCAACCAGGGTAAGATCAACTAGTAGGAAGTAGGTTGGGTGGGGATGGCTTTACCAACACCAGTTAGTCTTGATTGGGGGCCAACCCCACCAGGCCAAGGTCTCTTAGGCGTGGCGCGTCCGCTCCCTAGTGGGTGGGAGCGGGGTATATCGTTCGCGGATGCTAGTTGTATCCCAGCCACGGCAACAGGGATATGTCCGGTACCGGGGTTCACCGGCACGCTGCCGCAGTATGTTTGGTCGGGTTTTGACGAGCTTCGTTACTTGTGCGCACCATCACCGCCACGGTGGGAACAAGGCGTTGAGTATCAGAGTAACGATGGTGATCTTGGTGACCTCGTCCAATTATCTTCGGGCGAGATATTGGAGTGTACGACTAGCGGGGTGTCGAATAATTATGATGGTGACCCTGAGGTTGAACCGATTCCTGATGATAATGATGGTTCGGTTGGCACGCGGTGGGTTGAGCGGCGTGACGGGACCGCGGTTTGGCGTCGGGTCACTGATCACACGGGCAGCGGTGAGAGTGTTAGTCTGACTTTGCCCGGTCGGGGATCAGTGGAGTTTACTTGTGAGGATTACCCGATCGGCCCGAGTGATGATACGAAGTTTTTGGAGCGGGCGCGTGCTGCGTGGGGCGCGGATTGCGTGCCGGACGCTTGGGTTCAAAGTCCCGGGGGCGGTTATACTATCGGGTTTCGTTTGGGTGGTGCGTGCGCGGAGGATTTACCTTTATCGCCGGATCGGGAGCCTCAAGCGGATGAGCACACCGAGGTTAACGGGGATCCTGGGACACCAGGCGAAACACTAGAGTTAAAACCTTTGGGCCGTCCGGTGGAAGCGGTTTTTACGCCTGTGACGTTGATCATGAGTGTGGCTTGTACTGGTGCGGGCCGTCAGGCTGTGGAGAATCTCGCTGGTGCTGAGTTGGATCTTGCTCGGGATATGGTGTTAGCGGCTGAGTTGTTCACTGGTGGGACGTCGGCGCGGGACACACCACGCGCGGGGGGTGTGGCTGCGGGGAACCCGAGCCTGGTTGGTAGCGCTATCTCGGTGGGTGAGTACGGGAGTGTTGCGCAGGCGGTCGGCTGCTTAGAAGAAGCTTTGCTGCGGGCGAATGGTGGTCGGGGCGGCGTGTTGTTCGCGTCTCTCGTGTGGCAAGCGTTTTTGAGGGATGCGGGTTTGGTGTGGCGTGATGGGGCACGCTGGCGCAGCCCTAGCGGTTTGCTGGTGGTCGTGTCGCCGGCGTTTGATGGGCGCGCACCAGGAGCCACCGAGGCGCCAGCGCAAGGCGAGAACACGTTTTTGTATGCGGCGGGGAATGTTTGGGCTGGTATTGGTGAGCGCTGGCAGTTGGATAGTTTTGATCGTGCGGTTAATACGATTGAATCAAGGGCTGAGGATATTGGGATGGTTGTGTTTCCGCCGTGCGCTGTTTTTGCTGCGGGGAGTAGTCAGGTCTTAGCTTGTTGATCATGGGCACGGATAATATTAGGGAAGGTTGTTGATCATGGCCGAACGAGGTTTCACACCGATACGCGGGCGTACCATACGGATTACGCAACTGGATGATTGTTGCACGCCGCAAGCTGAGGGTGCGGAATGCGCGGTTAGCGTGTTCGACGCGTTCACCCTCGCCAGTTTTGAAGCGAATGTTGAAGAGGGGGAGACGCAGATCACTCGGAAGGCTAACGGGGATTTGTGCGCTAACGAGAGTGACCCGAACCTGCTTGTCGATCTTGGCGTGACCCTAACCCTATGCCAGGTACTACCAGAAACGGTTAGTCTCTTAACGGGCTGGCCGGTTGTGAGGGATAGCCGCGGGGTCGCGCAAGGTGTGGACGTGACCGAGGGTGCGAGTTTCGCTGAGGTCGCAATCGAAATCTGGAGCGGTGTCGCTGGCACCGCGTGTGGTGACGGTGCGGCGTATGGTTACACGATTTTTCCGTGCACTACTGGTTGGAGTTTGGACGGTGAACTGGAATATGGGGGTTTGGATACGACTTTCACGCTTACTCTGACCGGCAGGGCTAAGGGTAGGCACGCGTGGGGAGTAGGACCCTATGCGGTTCAGTTGGATGAGAACGGTGATCCCGGTCCGTTGTTGACGCCGATTGTGCCTGGTGGTTTGGCGCGTATTGGTGTGACTGATGTGCCCCCACCAGCGAACACAGGTGGTTGCGTATCGGCGACGCGGGAGAATGGTTACACGTGGCCGCCTGAGGAGGACCCGATTGTTCAAGGTTGGCAGCCGAACACTGAGTATCGGGTTGGTGATCAGGTTCGGTTGAAAGGTGGGCAGATCGTCACTGTCAGCGAACCGGGTACGAGCGGGTCGACGGAGCCGAACGCACCGGAGGACGGGCAAACCGTGGAAGACGGGTCAGTGGTTTGGCGCAGGGATGATACGCGCGCGGTGTGGACTGCTGATGCGTATTATGCGAGTGGTGACCGTGTGCAGTTGAGCACGGGGGAATGGTTGACTGTTCGGCAAGCGGGTCGGAGCGGCACTACTGAGCCGGTCGCGCCCGGGCCTGGTGAAACCGTGTCCGATGGGGATGTGCTCTGGGAGCAGGATGGGGAGCGGAACCCTGATCGTGGGCAGTGGCAGCCGAACACTACTTACTGGGAAGGTGACACGGTTCGTCTGAGCACTGGTGAGAAGGTGACCGCGTATCAGACTGGGGAATCCGGTGATACTGAGCCAGAGGCGCCAGCTCCAGGCGGGCGAGTATCGGATAACAGTACGGGTTGGTCTCGGTCGAATAAGTGGCAAGCGTCGGAGCCGTATAAGACTGGTGACCGTGTTCAGTTGAGCTCGGGGGAGTGGTTGCAAGCGGGCAACGACGGGCGTAGCGGTACGAGTGAGCCACCAGCACCGGGACCAGAACAAACTATCCAGGATAATGAGGTGGAGTGGCGGCAGGATGCGGAAGATAATCCGCCTGCTGATAGGCCACGCTGGCAGCCGAATACTGCATACGCAGTGGGTGATGAGGTCGAGCTGAGCTCCGGTCAGGTTTTGCGGGTCACGGAGGCGGGTACTAGCGGTAACGATGAGCCGGTAGCACCAGGTGACGGGCAAACCGTCGAGGATGGGACGATAGTCTGGGAGCAGATCAGCGAAGGATAATCCCAGAGCAGTTGGAGGGGTCGCATGGAAGTAGAAGGCTGGGAATGCTGGCCGACTCTTGCATGCGACCCCGACTGCGAAGACCGCTTAGACGGTTTGGGTGATGAGCTCCGCTTAAATGTGGAACGGCAGGCTGCGTATTGGTTGTGGGTTTTGTCGGGTCGCCGGTTTGGGGTTTGCCCGGTCCGTGTGTGGCCTTGCCGTGAGGTGTGCGATGAGCCTCCGGGTTGGGCTGGGGTGATCCGCGGACCAGGGCAGAGTCTGGTTAATCTTTCGTGTGGTGTGTGCGCGGGGGTTTGCGGTTGCTCGGAAGTGAGCGAGGTCCTTATTCCGCATACCCAAGCGGTTCGCGTGGTTGATCTTGGGGATGGGGTGACGCGGGATCCCGCTTCTGTGGTCGCTGTGTTTGATCACCGGCGTATCGTCAGGGTGGATGGTGGGACGTGGCCGGCGTGTCAGGATTGGGCTTCAGGTGGCAGTTGGAGCCTGACCGTTGACGTGGGGCATCCGGTGCCGCCTGGTGGCGCGTTGATGGCCGGCAGGCTGGCGTGCGAGTTGGCGCGGGCGTGTGAAGGGGGTAGTGGTTGCGGCCTGCCCGAGGGGGTGCAGAGTGTGTCCCGGCAGGGGGTAACACTGAGTTTTCAGGATCAGCAGCAAGCGTTTGATGGGTTCGGCTGGTCTACTGGTCTCGCGGATGTTGACCGGTGGCTTAGGATGCTCGCCCAACCAGCTAAGGGTTTAGCCAGGGTGGTTATTCCGGATCGGGCTCGGCCTAGTGTTCGTTCTTGGCCTGTGAGCGTGTGACAGGCGGTGGGCGTGGTGCTGGATTGGACGCAGCTAGTGATCGCGCTGGTTGGTGGTGGTGGCGTGTCCGCGGTTGTTACGTGGTTGGCTACCAGGCCGAAGACGGAGGCTGACGCCGCGGCGGTTGCGAGTCGTATGGCGGCGGAGTGGATTGAATCGCAAGCCCGCAGGATCGCGCTACTCGAGGCGCGGATTGACGCGTTAGAAGCTGAGTCGGATGATCTCCGCGTGTGGTCGTGGCGGGCGTGGCAAAGGCTTAGCGTGAGCGCGCGGGCGGCGCAGGGCCCACCACCAGGAGCCGGGCAAGCACGGCCCAGTCCGAGCGTGGAAGGGACCGGCTGATGGCTAATGCGGTTAGCAGGGCTGAGTGGGGGGCGCGGGCGTGGCGCCGGCAACCGATCATCATCCCACCAGGCGAGCGGAAATATTTTGTGGTGCATTATCCGGGCGCAGGTGCGCCGCCGGGGGATGTTCGGGATTTCGCTAAATGGTGCGAGAACATTCACATGAGCAATCCAGAGTTTATCGCTATTGGCTATAACTACGTGGTTAGTGGTGGGCGCGCTGCGGTTGGGCGGGGCCGGGATGTATTAGGTGGGCATAGTCCCCCGCGTAATCGGGATGGTATTGGTGTGTGCGTGCGCACGGTTAACGGTGTCCCTGCTGAGGAGGATTTACGCGCGACCCGCGCATTATATGATCAATTAAATCAAGAATTGGGACGTAAGCTAACGGTTTGGTGGCATGGTAGGGATTATGCTACTGAGTGCCCGGGGAGTATTTTACGGGATTGGGCGCGTAAGGGTATGCCTGTCCCACCAGTACGAGAGTGGGATGAAATGGCATCTAAGCAAGAAATTTTTGAGGTTACGCGGCAAGCGGTGGAATCGGTTTTGCACACTGATAAGGTGGCGAAGCCTGATGGTAAACCAGAGTTTGAGCGTAGGGTTCCAGTGTCAGCGCGGGGCACGTGGACTAACAGTCACATTTTTTTGCATCGTAAGTTGGACCGGTTAATCGCGATGTTAGAGGAGGACCGCGCGCATCATAAAACCGATGATGCTCACCATCAGGCGGATGATCAAGAGCACAAGGCGGATGATGATCACCATAAAGCGGATGATCAACCGCCCATGCCACCACCAGTAGAGAATTAAGATCATGAATGATGGTGTGGAATCTCCACCAGCTTGGGTGCGGAGAATCATATATTGGGTGTTCGCGATCTTAGGGTTAGTGCAAGGCGCGTTGGCTGCGGGTTTCGCTGCTGTTGGGCAGCCCTTACCTGCTTGGGTGTTGATCTTGAACGGGGTAACCGGGTTTCTCGTATCGGCTCCGTTGATTGTCGCAGTGTTGCATGTGCGCCCACTGCCACCATTGCAACCCGCACCACTAGCAGACACTACGCCTGTGGCGGTCGAGGATTCTAGTGGTGTGGTGTGAGTGACCTGGTCGGTGTGTGGCGACTATTAGCCCGGATAGTTGAGGCCGCTCAAGACATTAGGGATGGTTGCGGGTTAGAACCAGTGTGCCGCGCTAGCGTGGTCCCGGCTGGGTTGGTGGCGTGGGATGCGTGCGAACGCACAGCGGACGGCCGCGACGGGCAACTGTGGGCGGCAGTGCAAACACTAACCCCAGCTAATCCTAGTGGTGGGGCTGCGGGCTGTTGGCGTGGCATCTGGCAAGCTGAACTCGGTATTGTGCGTTGTGCTAGTACTGTGGATGATCAAGGACGCCCACCACCAACGCAATGGTTGGCGGAGGACGCTTGGACACAAGCCCGGGACGCTGACGCACTAGCCCGCTTAGTGTTGTGTTGTCAGGACCGTTGGGACCCAGACCAGCAGACTAGTGAGGTCGAGCTGGTGGGTTGGGATCCGTTGGGCCCGGATGGTGGGTGCGTGGGTGGCCGTTGGACTATACGAGGAGAATATGATGAGTGCTGCGCTTGAACCAGTCGAGTTGATCCTAGCGGATGGTAGCCGGATTAGTTTGCCTTATAGGGTGGCTGCGGGGATGGTGTCCAGGGGGCGTGCGGATTGGGCGCCACCACCGAAACCGAAACCACGTCGCGCGGAACCAGAACCCCCACCAGACCCGGAACCAGAACTATCCGAAGGTTCGGGCGAGAGTAGTGCTTAGGGTCACGCTCGGCCGGCCCGCTGGTGTTGATCACGTCTCGGGCGTGGTCGGTGCCGCGTTAGCTAAAGCCCTAGCCGAAGCAACATTAAAAAGAGTACGGGCGCGTGTTGATCATGCAGCAGTGCAAGCGTTAACGGTGCGTGGCGTGAATCAGTATGCGGCGCAGATAATAGGGTCGCGTGGCGGACCGGGCAGGATTATTAGTCGGCGTGGACGAATGTTAGGCCCGTTCCAGCGAAGGTATGCGGGTTCGTTTTGGTTGCGGTCGGTTATGGGCGTGGGTTTCGGCCCGCTAATACAAGCGGAGGGTAGTAGGATCACCGCTAACGATCTTGATTTAACTTTAGCAGTCTAAATTCGGGGGATTTTGTTGATCATGAGTAAAAGAGTAGTAGAAACCAGAAAAATTAAACTAGGCGACCAAAACTATGAGTTTCGCGTTCCGAAAGTCGCCGGAATCCTGTTCGCACTAATGCACATTCGGAACCTGCCGGAAAACGAGCGTGAAGCTTATATGATATATGAGCAAGTAGAATGGTTGAAAAAAGGTTTAGGCGAAGAACAATGGAAACTAATTGAGGGGAGGTTGAAAGACGATGACGATATTCTCGATTTTCCAGATCTTAGCAACAGTACTTTGGGGCTGGTAGGGGAAGTAGCGGGACGCCCCCCTACATCGTCCACCGCATCCTAATAATGGTTGCGGTGGACGCTCCTTTACGCGGTCGCATGATCAGTATCGGTGTGGACTGGCGTTCTCTCCCAGTCCGCGACCTAGTTGATCTTGTCTACTTTTGGTTAGTTGAGGGGCGGAGTGAAGCGGACGCAATGAAAACTCTGTCTAAGTTCGAGGTTCCCCCGCCAGGTTATTCGGGGAGTTTGGCGGGTACTTCGTGGGACCCGGACACTATGCTAGACGCATACCAGCGGCAAGCTGGCAGCATCTAACCAGAGGAAGGGGCGGGGTATGGCCGGTATTACTGTTCCCGTCCAATTCCGCGGTGATTTCGCCGGCGTTACTGGAGGCCTGACCCGTGCGCTTAGTGGCGCGGCCAGGGGCGCGAGCGGCGCTTTTAGCGGAGTCGGCCGCGGGCTCACCAGTGCGCTGGGAAATGCGGCTAGGACCGCGGGTCAGGACCTTGTCAGGGTAATGACCTCGGCTGGGATTGTCGCGGGTACCGCGTTCGCTGGTGGTCTCGCAGTACTAGCTAGTTTTAGTGGGGAGGCTGTTCGAGCCTCGGACAGTCTGAGTAAGTTTCAGACTAGTTTGCAGTTCGCTGGTTTGGGTGCGCAGCAAATTGATCAACTGACGCAGGCTACCGCAGCTTATGCGCGCGCTACCGTGTATGAGCTGGGGGATGTGCGGAGTATTACCGCGCAACTCGCCGCTAATGGTGTGCCCGGGTTTCAGAATCTTGCTATGGCCTTGGGGAACTTGAACGCGGTTAGCGGAGGCACTAGTGAGACGTTCCGCCGGGTCGGTCAAGTCCTAACACAAACAGCGGGAATAGGGAAATTAACAACCGAAAACTGGATGCAGTTTTCCGAGGCGATCCCCGGGGCAGCTGGGCGGATGCAACAAGAACTGCAAAAAGCTGGCGCGTTTACCGGTAACTTTCGGACAGCGTTAGCGCAGGGGCAGATCTCGGCGCAGGATTTCGGCGCGGCTATTCAGAATCTTGGTTTTGATAAGGTCGCTCAGCAAGCAGCGACTAGCACGAAAACGTTTGAGGGCGCGGCTGGGGGTTTACGCGCGACTATCGTGGATGGTTTAGCGGAATCGTTTAACACGCTTAAACCTGGGTTAACGGGTTTTATTAATCTTTTGAGTGGCGCGGCTAAACCAGCGTTAGACGCACTGGGTAAAGGCGCGCAAGCAGCCGCGCCGTATCTGGAAACGTTTGTTAAAGCGATGTCTGGTGACACTAAGATAGGCCAATTTTCGGGGAGTATCGGTAAGTTTAATGATGCGATCTTGAAGATTAAGGGAACGGTCGGCCCGGTTATAACTAGTATTAGTAGCGCGTTCGATAAGCTTTCGGGTAATCAAAAAGCGATGGCGGTATTGACTGGTTTGGGCGCGGCGTTCGGGGCTGTCGGTGTTGCTGCTTCCCAGTTTCTGGGTCCGTTGAAAGGTTTGTTGGGACCGTTGGGCGGGTTCGGTGGGTTATTGCGCGTGGCGTTTGGTCCTTTGGGTTTGATTGTTGGTTTGTTCGCTACGGCGTGGAATGGTTCGGAACAATTCCGTAATGCGATTATGGGGCTAGTGGATCAGTTCGCCCCGTTAATATCGGTTTTGGGGCAGAATATTCAACCGGTTTTGGGTGCTGTTAGTGGTCTTATGGGTGTGGCTGCTGGCGTGGTAGTGAATTTGGCAACGGCTATTGCTCCGCTTATTACTACGCTGGGCGCAGCATTGGCCCCGATTTTGACTACTTTAGTGCAAACGTTGTTCCCGATTTTAGCGTCGACTTTGACGCAGTTGGGCCCGATTATTAGCGGTTTAGGCGGGTTTTTGACTGGTTTGGTTTCGAATATTATGGGGTTTTTGATTCCTGCTATTCAGACGTTAACTCCTATTGTTACCACGGTTTTTCAGGGTCTCGGGACCATCATTCAAGGCGCGCTCAATGTGGTTATGGGTATTATTAATACTGTTATGAGTTTGCTTAAGGGTGATTGGCAAGGCGCGTGGGATGGTTTAAAGCAGATCGTTACTGGTGTGTGGGATGTTATTAAAGGCGCGGTTACTACTGCTATTAATGTGGTTAAGGGGATTCTTAGTGCGGCGTGGAATGGGATTAAGACTGGTGCGCAAGCAGCGTGGAACGCGGTTAGTAAGGGTATTAGTGACGCGTGGAACGCGATCACTAATGCTATTGGCGGGGCTATTAATGGCATTAAGAATACGATTAGTAATTGGTTGACGAACGCTAAAAATACTATTAGTAACGCGTGGAACAGTATTGTTAACGGGGTTAAACAAGTGTGGACGAATCTTGGGAACACGGTTCGCACTGGCGTGACTAAGGTTGTCGATTTTGTTAAAGAGTTACCTGGGAACATTGTTAGAGGTCTCGGGAATATGGGGAACCTACTAGTGGACACTGGCCGGGACCTAGTGCAGGGGATGATTAACGGGGTTAAAAACGCGGTTGGCGGGCTGGTCGATGCTGCTAAGAATATGGTTGGTAGTGCGATTAATGCGGCTAAAAGCGTTTTAGGTATTGATTCGCCTAGTAAGGTTTTCGCGTTGATCGGGAAACAAGCGGGGCAGGGTTTGGTTTTAGGGTTGAACGCTTCGCAGGCTGCGGCAGCGCGGGCGGGGGCTAGTCTTACGCGTGCCGCGACACCTTCCAGCCCGACTATAAACGGGTCAAGATCAACAACAGTTACTAGTCGGGACGGGTCAAGATCAACAAGCGGTGTGAGTGATGGTGGGCAGTTTGTTTATGCTCCCCAGTTTTACGGGCCGACTACGGGTAGCGCGCGTTTGCGCGAGTTGGATTGGGCGCGCCGCTACGCTCCCCAGGTCAGCGCGCCTAGGGATAATAGTTATCCGTTTGATCTTTCGCGTGGGGTTCTGGTATGAGCGGCGGTTGGGCGGTCACCCTGGACGGGGTTACGCTTAGTGGTGGGTCGCATCCGGGGGAGGGCTGTTTAACAGCGCCGCCTTTAGGCCTTGGCCTGCCGGGTTTGCGCACGGAGGATGTGACTTACCTTCAGCGTGACGGTGTCCGCATGTTCAGCGACTGGTACGAGCCGCGCGTGATCACCTTAGAGGAGGTGATGGTCTGCCCTCCTAGTGGTGGGTGTGACCCTCCTGGTGCCTGCGCTGATGTTCGCGCGCGTGTGCGGGACATTCTCTTAGCGTGGCAGCGCAGGTGTGAAGACGTCGAGCTGGTGATTCATACGGATTGCGAGGGGGAGGGTCCGCCGGCGTTGGTGGGCCCGTATGGTGTGCGCGGCCGGCCTAGGGTAGCTGAGGTGGTTTGGGGTCGCGGGCCTAGGGCTTGCGCGACTTTGCTTTTGCGGTTTGATGCTGTTGATCATCGCCTACTCGTCTTAGACGAGAGCGGGGAGCCGGGTAGCGGTCGAAAATGTGTAACGCTTACGCCGGAGACAACTACGCGTTGCCGCACTTATCCGCGTTGCTACCCATCCTGTTACGAGGAAACGACGGGGGACGATGGGAGCGGTCCAGTGTCGGCGTGGTCGGATGGGACAGTCTGCGTAGGCGCGACGGTCACGCTCTGCGGACGCTTGCAGAATCCCAGGGTTGAGAACATTACAACCGGGGAATGGTTCTCATATCGGGGGACTATCGAGGCTGGTGACCCTTGTGTGATAGTTGATACCGGGGAGGGGACTGCGTCGCAGGGTGGGGAGAACCGGTCACACTTGTTACGCGGTGACAGTAGGTGGATGCTAGAGCCTGGGGAAAATCGACTGCGGTTGACTTCGTTTGGCGCGCAGGATACCGGCACGGCTGAGGTTTGCTACCGCGATAACGTGATCATGGCCTAGCGTGGTGATCATGGTATGAGTGTTTGTGCGTGTGGGTCGGATTGGCGGGTCTTAGCAGCTGATCTCCGCACAGGCCGTTTTGAGCGGGTATTACATCCGGTTAGTTTTGAGTGGTCGACTCGGCTTATCGAGTTTGGGCAGGGCACGCTCACACTAGCAGCGAAAGATTATCCGATTCGCGCGGTTTGGCCGATGCTAACCATGATCATTTTTCAGCGGCGGACTGCGGAGGGTGATTGGGTTGGTGAATGGGCTGGATACGTGGACGCTGTCCGCGTGGATAGGGGCACTGCGCAGGTCGGGTTAAAAGAATTGGCCGCGTATTTGGAGCGCAGGACGATTAAGCAGACAGTGCGGTGGGATCAGGTGGAGCAAACGGTTATCGCCCGGGATCTCGCCCGGTTGGGTTTGTCGCGTGGTGTGCCGCTTAATCCTGTTGCTGCTCCGTCGGAGATCCTTAGGGATCGTGAATATCCGTGGTGGGATCGGAAAACGATTGGGAGCGCGATTGTTGATCTTGCCGGGGTCCTGCGAGGCGTCGAATGGGAGAGCATCCCCCGCGAAACGGGCGGCACGTGGGTGGTCGAGTTGATCTTCCGGGACCGTGTCGGTGTGGACCGGGATTACACGCTGCGGAGTGATCGCGAGTTAGCCGAATATTCGCTAGAGATATCGAGTGCGGATCAGGCGAATTGGGTTGATGCGATCGGCAGCGGTCAAGAAGAAACGACGCTAATAGAGAGCGCGGAGGAGCGGCGTTATTATCCGCAATTGGACGCGGCGCCGCGTTGGTCGGAGGTGACCCGACGGTCGACACTCAGGGAGCACGCTGAGGGTTGGGCTGGGATGTATTGGGAACCTCGGGCTACGCCTACCGGGGTTATCCGCGGGCTAGCTAATCCGGATCCTGATTTGTTGCGTTTGGGTGATACCCACCAGGTGCGCCTGTCGTATGGGATGGGGTCGTATGTTGGGACGGTGCGTGTGATCGGTTTGGGGTGGCGTGTTAGTGCTGGTGAAGCGGTTTCGCGCGCGGTTGAGTGGCAGCCTCTCGCCTCAGCTAGCACCGCGCTATTAAATCAAGAGTTTTTAGATGACTGCCTGGACTGTTAAACGGGCGTACACTCTACTAGGGAGGTTTGTTGATCATGGAAGTTAATCCGCCATCGTATGCGCAGGATGGGTGTTACACGGCGCAGCAAGACCGGCAGATCCTCGCGGGCATGATTTGTTCGGATGGCGTGCAAAACCGTCGGGGCGGTGACATGCTCGTCACGCCTTCCACTGAAGGTTTAGCGGTTGATGTTGCTGCGGGGGAGGCGTATATCGCTGGGGATGATGTGCAAGGTCAGGGCATGTATTTCGTGGTCAATGATGCGAGTAAGCGCGTTGAACTTGCTGCAGCGGACCAATCCGACCCGCGTATTGATCTTGTTATCGCGCAGGTGCGCGATTCCGAGTATCAGGGTGATGAGAGCCGCTGGGATATTATTGTTTTGACTGGGACACCGTCGCCGGAGCCGCAGCCGCCCAGCCTGCCGGGTAACGCGATCCGCCTAGCTGAAATAACTGTGCCCGCTGGTGCGTCATCGGTGGCAGCGGAGAATATTCGGGACCGTCGGGAGCAGGCTGCGTTATGTGATCAGCTCTGCTCATGCCCCCGCTCGTGGATCGCTACCGTACAAGACGACGAGGTTTTCGGGGCGGACGGCCGGCAGCCTTCCACTAAACTCCGCGTGCGCGGGCTCCCCACGGGGCAGGACGGGTTCGAAGGCTCTTATATTTTCGAAGCGATGATCATCGTACAAGCGAACTGCGCTAACCAGCGTGTGCTTATTACGATGGATGGTGCGACGTGGTCGGCTGGTGGGATCGGCCCGGCGTTTAACCATCAAACCGGGGAAGGTGGGGACGCTCGGTTCATTAGTGTCGACTTGGCGCGTGCTGGTGGTATTTGGATGGGCACGGGGGAGAACACGCCAGCCGATGATAACCGGGGTATCCCGATCTGGATCGCGGGGATAATGCGCGCGCGTGACGCGGAGGTTGGGTTCGGGTTTGAGCGTGAATCTAATGGCTGTCAGATCGTGTTGGAGCGCGGGTCGTATTGGAAGATTACGCGTGCCGTGGCCCCATGATCATTTTAGAGTTATTGGGTTTGAGTGTGTTGGTTGGGTTGGCTGGGTTCCGCGTGTGGCGGATCGTTGCGGTAGACACGATCTTTGATAGGCCGCGGGAACGCGTGCTAAATGGTGCGCCCGTGTGGGTGCAAGACCTCGTCTAT
>Ga0153961_1000109_pt1 | contig 32173 bp, 24 predicted proteins | sample TSFL045MetaG_FD_104748 | JGI IMG/M metagenome (GOLD analysis project Ga0153961, IMG submission 104748) | Attine ant fungus gardens microbial communities from Florida, USA - TSFL045 MetaG | ecosystem: Host-associated > Fungi > Mycelium > Unclassified | place: USA: Florida, Withalacochee...
ATGCGCTACACCGAATCCCGCCTGTCTAAATATGCGGAAGTGCTGCTCGGCGAGCTAGGCCAGGGCACGGTGGACTTCGTACCGAACTTCGACGGCACGATGCAGGAACCGAAAATGCTGCCCGCGCGGCTGCCGAACATTCTGCTGAACGGCACCACCGGCATCGCCGTCGGCATGGCCACCGACATTCCGCCGCACAACCTGCGCGAAGTGGCGCAGGCGGCGATCGCCCTGATCGATAAGCCGAATACCAGCCTCGACGCGCTGCTGGATATCGTGCAGGGTCCGGATTATCCCACCGAGGCGGAGATCATCACGCCGCGCGACGAGATCCGCAAAATGTATCAGAACGGCCGCGGCTCGATTCGCCAGCGCGCGGTGTGGAAAAAAGAGGATGGCGAGGTGGTGATCACCGCGCTGCCGCACCAGGTTTCCGGCGCGCGCGTGCTGGAGCAGATCGCCGCTCAGATGCGCAATAAAAAGCTGCCGATGGTGGAAGATCTGCGCGACGAGTCGGATCATGAGAACCCGACCCGCCTGGTGATCGTGCCGCGTTCCAACCGCGTGGATCTCGATCAGGTCATGCATCACCTGTTCGCCACCACCGATCTCGAGAAGAGCTATCGCGTTAACCTCAACATGATCGGCCTCGACAACCGCCCGTCGGTGAAAAACCTGCTGGAGATCCTGTCGGAATGGCTGGTGTTCCGCCGCGATACCGTTAAGCGCCGTCTTAACCATCGTCTTGAGCGCGTGCTGCGTCGCCTGCATATCCTTGAGGGCCTGCTGGTCGCCTTCCTCAATATCGACGAGGTGATCCATATCATCCGCAGCGAGGATGAGCCTAAGCCGGTGCTGATGTCGCGCTTCGGCATCAGCGAAACCCAGGCAGAAGCGATCCTCGAACTGAAGCTGCGCCACCTGGCGAAGCTGGAAGAGATGAAGATTCGCGGCGAGCAGAGCGAGCTGGAAAAAGAGCGCGATCAGATCCAGGCGATCCTCGCCTCTGAGCGCAAAATGAATACCCTGCTGAAAAAAGAGCTGCAGGCCGACGCCGCCGCCTACGGCGACGATCGCCGTTCGCCGCTCCACGAGCGCGAAGAGGCCAAGGCGCTGAGCGAAAACGAACTGGTGCCGTCTGAGCCGGTCACTATCGTGCTGTCGCAGATGGGCTGGGTGCGCAGCGCCAAAGGCCACGATATCGATCCGTCAGGGCTGAGCTACAAAGCGGGCGATAGCTATCTGGCGGCGGCGCGCGGCAAGAGCAACCAGCCGGTCGCCTTTATCGACTCCACCGGGCGCAGCTACACGCTCGATCCCACCTCGCTGCCGTCGGCGCGCGGGCAGGGCGAGCCGCTGACCGGCAAGCTAACGCCGCCGCCGGGCGCGGTGGTGGAGCAGGTGCTGATGGAGGCGGACGAGCAGAAGCTGCTGATGGCGTCCGACGCCGGCTACGGCTTTATCTGCACCTTCGCCGATTTGATATCGCGCAACCGCGCCGGTAAAGCGCTGCTGACGCTGCCTGAAAACGCGCGCGTCATGACGCCGATGGCGGTGCATCACGAAGATGACATGCTGCTGGCGATTACGCAGGCGGGACGCATGCTGATGTTCCCGGTCGGCGAGCTGCCGCAGATGTCGAAAGGCAAAGGGAATAAAATTATCTCTATCCCGGCGGCAGACGCTGCGGCGGGCACCGATAAGCTGGCGTGGCTGCTGATCCTGCCGCCGGGCAGCGCGGTGACGCTTTACGTCGGCAAGCGCAAGCTGGTGCTGCGCAGCGAAGAGCTGCAGAAGTTCCGCGCCGATCGCGGACGTCGCGGCACGCTGCTGCCGCGCGGCCTGCAGCGCATCGACAAGGTAGAGCTGGATGCCCCAGCGCGTGCCGTCAGCGAAGACGGCGAAGCCTGAGCAACGCGGCGGAGCCTTCTCTCCGCCGCGCCATAATGAGGGATATATGTTACTAGTACTGCGCACCATCTTTGTGGTGATTTACTCGATTCTGGTCTGTGTTTTCGGCTGCATCTGGTGTCTGTTTTCGCCGCGTAACCCGCGCCACGTCGCCACCTTCGGCCATCTGTTCGGCCGCCTCTCCGGCGTGTTCGGCGTCAAGGTCGAGCTGCGTAAACCCGCCGAGGCGGCCAGTTACGGCAACGCCATCTATATCGCCAACCACCAGAACAACTACGACATGATTACGGCGGCGAAGATTGTTCAGCCGACCACCGTGACGGTCGGCAAAAAGAGCCTGCTGTGGGTGCCGTTCTTCGGCCTGCTTTACTGGCTAACCGGCAACCTGCTGATTGACCGCGATAACCGCTCGAAGGCGCACAGCACCATCGGCCAGCTGGTCGATCAGTTTAAAAAGAAGCGCATCTCGTTCTGGATGTTCCCGGAAGGCACGCGCAGCCGCGGCCGCGGTCTGCTGCCGTTTAAAACCGGCGCGTTCCACGCGGCCGTAGCGGCCGGCGTCCCGATTATCCCTATTGTTATCTCCAACACTCACGATAAGATCAAACTTAACCGCCTGAAAAACGGGCTGGTGATCGTCGAGATGCTGCCGCCTGTCGATACCAGCGGCTATACCACGCAGTCGGTGCGCAAACTGGCCACCCATTGTCGTGAACTGATGATGGAGAAACTGGAAGCGCTCAACGCCGAAGTCGAGGCGCGCGAAAAAAGCGGTAAACTCTGACCGGCCTGCGTCTCGCCGGCACCCGCATGGATGCACGCGGCGCGCGCTGCGCGCCGCGACGCAACACAGCAATAAATCAAGAATAACAATGGGCGCGCAAGCGCCACGCGTAAAGGGTTTGACGTTCTATGTCTTTCAGCAGACGACAGTTTATCCAGCTTTCTGCTGGCGCTGCGCTTAGCGCTGGCCTCTTGCCATCTGCGGCGCGCGCCGCCTCCGCACCCGGCGGCGATACGCCGCTGCCGGTGCCGCCGCTAATCGAATCGCGTCGCGGTCAGCCGATTTTCCTGACGCTGATGCGCAGCCACTGGTCCTTTCTCGGCGACAACAACAAAGTGCCGGTATGGGGCGTGAACGGGCTCTACCTCGGTCCGACGGTGCGCGTCTACAGCGGGGATGACGTAAAGCTCATCTACAACAACCGCCTCAACGAGCCGGTGGCGATGACCGTCAGCGGTCTGCAGGTGCCGGGTGCGCTGATGGGCGGCGCGCCGCGCATGATGTCTGCCGGGGTCGACTGGGCGCCGGTGCTGCCTATCCGCCAGAATGCCGCAACCTGCTGGTATCACGCCAGTACGCCGAACCGCATGGCGCCGCACATCTACAACGGGCTGGCGGGCATGTGGCTTATTGAGGATGAGGTGAGCAAGCAGCTACCGCTGCCGCGCCACTACGGCGTCGACGACTTCCCGATAATCATTCAGGACAAGCGCCTCGATAACTTCGGCACGCCCGCCTACGATCCGCCGCACGACGGCGGCTTTCTCGGCGACGTGCTGCTGGTCAACGGCGTGCAGAACCCCTTTGTCGAGGTCTCACGCGGCTGGGTGCGCCTGCGCCTGCTTAACGCTTCAAACGCGCGCCGCTATCAGCTATCGCTGAGCGATAACCGGCCCTTTACCGTTATCGCCAGCGATCAGGGCTTTCTGCCCGCGCCGGTGGCGGTGCAGCAGCTCTCGCTGGCGCCGGGCGAGCGCCGCGAGGTGCTGATCGACATGTCGCAGGGCGACGAAGTGTCGATTACCGCAGGCACGGCGGCGGGCATTATGGACCGCCTGCGCGGCCTGTTCGAACCCTCATCCATCCTCACCAATACCCTGGTGCTGACGCTGCGTCCGACCGGTCTGCTGCCGCTGGTGACCGATAATCTGCCGATGCGCCTGCTGGCGGATCAGATCCTCGACGGCATGGCGACGCGCACGCGTGAATTCCGCATCGGCGAGGATATGCCGGGCATTAACGGCGCGCGGTGGGATCTGAACCGCATCGATACGACCGTGCAGCAGGGCACCTTCGAGCGCTGGATCCTGCGCGCCGACCGACCGCAGGCGATGCATATTCAGGGCGCGATGTTCCTGATCAAGAGCGTCAACGGCGCGCAGCCGATGGGCGAAGATCGCGGCTGGAAAGATACCGTCTGGGTAGATGGCGAGGTCGAGCTGCTGGTGAGCTTTCCGCAAAGCTCGTCCGATCATTTCCCCTTTGTCTACTACAGTCAGACGCTGGAGCTGGCCGATCTCGGCACGGCGGGGCAGCTACTGGTGCAGCCAACGGCGTAATAGCCCAGGCGGGAAGGGCGCGCTGCCGGGCAGAGCAGCGCGCGTCGCAACGGCTGGTTAGTTGAAGGTTTCCGGATCCGGCCCCAGACGGTTGCCGCGGTCCAGCTTCGCGATTTCGCTCAGCTCGGTCTTCTCCAGGCGGAAATCGAATACCGCAAAGTTTTCCGCAATGCGTTCAGGCGTCACCGATTTCGGGATCACTACCAGCCCGCTGTCGAGATGCCAGCGGATCACGATCTGCGCCGGGGTTTTGCCATACTTCTTCGCCAGCTGGCGAATAATCTCCTGATCGAACACGCCTTCGCCGCCCTGTGCCAGCGGGCTCCAGGACTCGGTCTGGATCTGATGCATGGCGTTCCACGCGTGCAGCGTGCGCTGCTGCAGCATCGGATGCAGTTCGATCTGGTTGACGACAGGTGAAACGCCGGTTTCATCCAGCAGGCGCTTCAGGTGCGCCTCGTGGAAGTTACAGACGCCGATGCTTTTGGTCAGCCCCTGCTGCTGCAGCTTGATCATCTCTTTCCATGCGTCAACGTAGCGATCTTTTTCCGGGCATGGCCAGTGCATCAGATAGAGATCGACCTGCTCCAGCTGCAGTTTTTTCAGGCTGGTTTCCATCGCCTGCTGCACATTCTGCTGATCGTCGTTCCACAGCTTGGTGGTAACGAAAATCTCTTCGCGCGGCACATCCGTATCCTGTAACGCCTGGCCGATCGCCTCTTCGTTTTTATAGGCGGCGGCGGTGTCGATCGAACGGTAGCCGACTTCCAGCGCCTTCAGCACGGCGCGGTGGGCGTCTTCGTTGCTCGCCTGCCATACGCCAAGCCCCAGCTGCGGCATCATATTGCCGTCGTGCAGTTTGATAATCGGTTGATCTGCCATAGGTGCTCCTTTCTGTTGCAGTGAACCTGTGAGGCTTAAGTCTAGTCAACAAACCTGCCCCCGGTTTTATTGTGGGCGTCAATTCCGTTTCCTGCCCTGCCTGATCCTGCGGAAGTCTTGCCTGTTTCTCCATTTCGGTGGCGATTTTCGCAACAGCCTGGCAGACTGGTTTCTTTACCCTGCGAGAGATATGCATGGCGCACGAAGCTTTGTGTCAGCACCTGGCGAACCAGGTCGTGACCCTAATGACCCATGGACGCAACCGCCTTTGCCCGGTGGCAAACGTCAACCTGATCTACCTTAATCAATATCAGCCGCGTACGCCGATGATGTACCAGCCCGGTATCGTGATTCTGTTTCAGGGCAGCAAAACCGGCTATCTCGGCAGCACCGTTTTCACCTATGACGCCACGAAATATCTTATGCTCACCGTGCCGCTGCCGGTCGAGTGCGAAACCTGGGCGTCGCCGGAAGAGCCGGTTGCTGGCATGTTCCTGACGGTCGATACCGTCAGCCTGCAGGATCTGCTGATCGAGATCGGCGACGACGAAGATTTTCAGCCGCAGCCGCAAACCTCCGGCATTCACTCCGCCTGGCTGACCGAGCCGATGCTGTGCGCGGCGGAGCGCCTGCTGGACGTGATGGAGCATCCGCGCGACGCGCGCGTGCTGGGGCCGCAGATCGTGCGGGAGATTATCTACTACGTACTGACGGGGCCGACGGGCGGGGCGCTGCTGTCGCTGGTAAGCCGCCAGACGCAGTTCAGCCAGATCGCCCGCGCGCTGCGCCGCATCGAAAACCACTATGCGGACAACCTCAGCGTCGATGCGCTGGCGGCAGAGGTGAACATGAGCGTTTCGGCGTTTCATCACAACTTTAAGGCGGTCACGCAAACCTCGCCTTTACAGTATCTGAAACGCTACCGCCTGCATCAGGCGCGGCTGCTGATGCTGCATGACGGGCTGAAGGCGAGCGCGGCGGCGGTGCGCGTGGGCTACGAGAGCCCATCGCAGTTTTCGCGGGAATTTAAGCGCTATTTCGGCGTGACGCCGGGAGAGGAGATTAGCCGCGTGCGTCAGACGGTGGCGGAGCCACAGGCCTGACGCCGCGCGATCAGGCCTGTTTCTGGCGGCGTTTTTTCCAGATCACCACGATGCTGCCCGCCAGGCCGACAAACAGCAGCACCATCGGCAGCACCATCAGGATCGCCATCACCTGATCCTCGTGGCGTTTGATAAAGGGCACCTGACTGATGCCGTAGCCAAACGCCACCACAATCGCCACCCACAGCAGCCCGCTCAGCCAGTTAAACAGCTGGAAGCGGCCGTTTTGCAGGCCGGAGATGCCCGCCATGGTTGGCAGAATGGTGCGAACGAAGGCCAGAAAGCGACCCACCAGCAGCGCCATCAGGCCGTGGCGGTTAAACAGCTGCCACGCGCGCTGGTGATATTGCGCCGGCAGGTGCATCAGCCAGCTCTTCACCAGGCGCGTATTGCCTAGCCAGCGTCCCTGAAGATAGCTCAGCCAGCAGCCGAGGCTGGCGGCGGTGGTGAGGATCACCATCGTCGGGAAAAAATCCATTACCCCTTTGGCGACCATCGCGCCCGCCAGCAGCAGCAGGCTGTCACCCGGTAAAAACGAGGCGGGAAGCAGGCCGTTTTCCAGAAACAGCGTCAGGAACATCACGCCGTAAACTACCCAAACCACATTTGGATCGGCCAGCGCGGCGAAATCCTGATGCCAGAGCGCATGAACAATCTCGTGTAAAACACTCATCTGCTATCCCATCGAGTCACAAGGAATCTATTTTAGCGGCAATCCGGCAGAGAGATTTGATCTGCGGCCGGTCGCCATGGCGTGGTTGAGGTTCTGTTTAAGTTACTACTGCGTCAGGCGGGCGAAACCTGCTTTCAAATCGTCGATCAGATCGTCGACATGCTCCAGACCAATATGCAGGCGCACCAGCGTACCGTCAAAATCGACGCCGCCCGCTGGCCTGATTGCCGCCAGCTCTTCCGGCTGGTTTGCCAGAATCAGCGACTCATAGCCGCCCCACGAGTAGGCCATGCTGAAATGGTGGAAGCGATCGAGGTAATGCGCCAGTTTTTCGCCGCTCAGTTTCTCATGCAGCACGAAAGAAAACAGGCCGCTGCTGCCGCTGAAGTCGCGTTTCCAGAAGGCGTGGCCTTTGCTCTGCGCCAGCGCCGGATGGTTGACGCGCGCCACTTCCGGCCGCGTCGCCAGCCACTCCGCCACCTGCAGCGCGCTCGCCTCATGCTGGCGCAGGCGCGTGGCGAGGGTGCGCAGGCCGCGGCTGGCCATATAGGCGCTGTCGGCGTCCACCGTCTGGCCCATCAGATAGGAGTTCTCGCGCAGCTGCTCCCAGCAGCGCGCGTTCGCCACCGCGGTGCCGATCATCGCGTCGCTGTGGCCGATCAGATATTTAGTGCCCGCCTGAATCGAGATATCAACGCCGTGCGCCAGCGCGTTGAAGAAGAAACCCGCCGCCCAGGTGTTATCCATCATGATCACGGCGTCCGGCGCCTGTGCGCGCACCGCTGCGACGATGGCCGGGATGTCCTGCACCTCCATAGTGATAGAGGCTGGCGACTCGAGAAACACCACGCGGGTTTCCGGGCGCACCAGCGCGCCGATTTCGCTGCCGAGGGTGTGATCGTAAAAAGTCGTGGCGACGCCGAGCTTGCTGAGGATTTTGGTGCAGAAGTCCTGCGTCGGCTCATAGACCGCGCCGCACATCAGCACATGATCGCCCGCGTCGACGAATGAAAGGATAGCATTCGCCACCGCCGCCGCGCCGCAGGGATAGAGCACGCAGCCCGCGCCGCCCTCCAGCTCGGTCATCGCCTCCTGCAGCGAGAAGTGGGTCAGGGTGCCGCGGCGGCCATAGAAGAGTTCGCCGCTGGCGCGTCCTGCCGTGGCGCGCTTTTTATCGGCGACGCTATCGAACACCAGCGACGAGGCGCGCTGGATCACGCTGTTGACCGCGCCCTGCGTGTAACGTTTGCTGCGCCCTGCGCTGACTAAGGTAGTATCGATTTTTTTGGTCGTCATTCGTGTCTGCCCTGCGGCCTGCTACAAAGCCTTCACGTTACCACGAATTGCCGGTCAGGGTTGACCCCAAATCCTGATATTCAGAACCAGCCCAAGGGGGAACTGGCGGCGCGCCAGACGGCCGCCAGCGTCCCTTTCAGGCCGTTACATCACCCCCAGCAGGCGCGGCAGCCAGAGAGAGATGGCGGGAACATAAGTAATCAGCATGAGTATCAGAAACAGGACGCCATAAAACGGCAGCATTGCGCTTACCACCTGCTCGATCTTTTGCTTGCTCACCGCGCTGGCGACAAACAGCACCGTGCCCACCGGCGGGGTAATCAGTCCAATGCCGAGGTTGGTCATCATGATCATGCCGAAGTGCACCGGATCGATGCCGAGCGTGGTGGCGACCGGCAGCAGCACCGGCGTGAGGATCAGGATAATCGGCGCCATATCCATCAGCGTGCCGATCACCAGCAGCAGCAGGTTAATGCACATCAGGATGACGTATTTGTTATCGGACAGGCTGGTAAAGGCGTCGGTAATCAGGGTCGGTAGCTGCATAAAGGTCATGACCGCGCCGAAGCCCGCCGCGAAGGCGATCAGCACCATCACGATGGTCACCGTCTTAATGGTGCGGAACAGCAGGATATGCAATTGGCTCCACTTAAAATCGCGGTAGATAAACATGGTGACGAAGAAGGCCCACAGGCAGGCGATCGCCGCCGACTCCGACGCGGTAAAGACGCCGGAGAGGATGCCGCCGAGAATAATCACGATGGTAAAGAGGCCCCAGAAGGCGTCGAAGAAAATCTTCACCGCCTGGCGAAACGGAATGCGTTCCCCTTTGGGATAGCCGCGCTTGCGAGCGAAAGCCAGGCACATCACCATCAGGCAGAGCCCCAGCAGCAGGCCGGGAAAGATCCCGGCGACGAACAGCGAGGAGATGGTCACCACGCCGCCGGTCGCCAGCGAATAGATCACGGAGTTATGGCTGGGCGGCGTCAGCACCGCCTGCACCGAGCCGCTGGCGGTGACCGCCGCCGCGAAGTCGCGCGGATAGCCTTTCTGCTCCATCTGGGGGATCATCACCGAGCCGATTGAGGCGGTATCCGCCACCGACGAGCCGGAAATCGCGCCGAAGAAGGTCGAGGCGACGATGTTCACCAGCGAGAGGCCGCCGCGAATAAAGCCGACAAAAATATAGGCAAAGTTCACCAGCCGACGCGCAATGCCGCCTTCCGCCATAATCGCGCCCGCAAGGATAAAGAAGGGAATGGTGAGCAGAGAGAACTTATTGACGCCGTTCGTAATCTGAATAATGACCGCTTCCAGCGGCAGATCGATCCACCATGCGCCGATAAAGGCGCTCAGGCCCACGGCGAAGGCGACGGGAAACCCCAACAACAGCAGCACAACCAGGCTGCCGATCAACATCAATGCGTCCATGGTCGCTCCTTAATGGGTGCCGCCTAAAACTACCACCGGCCGCTGGCTTTGATCGCCGTTCAGCAGCCGCTCAATAACAAACAACAGGGTAAACAGCGCGCCGATGGGGATCGGCAAATACATCTCGCCGTAGGTCACCGAGGGCAGCGAGGCGAGCGGCTGGATCCACATCGCCGCGCACAGGCTGTAGCTCGCCTGAAAGATGATCAAACAGGTCGCCACCATCAGCAGATCGCACAGGCGCAGCATCAGCCGCTGCGCGGCGGGCGACAGGCGATCGGTCACCATCGAGACGCAGATATGGGTGCCGGCGCGATAACCGACCGGCGCACCGATAAAGGTGAAAATAATCATGCAGACGATGGCGACCGGCTCGGGCCAGGCCAGCGCGCCGTTGAGCACATAGCGGGCGAAAATGCCGATGGGGATCACCGTCACCATAATCAACAGCGCGACGGCGGCGATGCCCATGCACAGCAGATAGAGCCCATCCATCAGACGAGAGTATCGGTTCATATGCGTTACCTGAATAACGCCGCGCGGAAGACGCGGCGGCGGAGGGTTATTTAACGTCGGCGATTTGCGTCATCAGATCCTGATACTTGCCGCCAAACTGGTCGCGTACCGGCTGCGTCGCTTTCATGAAGTAATCCCGGTCGGTTTCCTGAAAGGTCACGCCGCCCGCTTTCATCTTCTCGATCGACTGCTGGGTGTAGGTCGCCCACAGCTGGCGTTCTTCATCCTGCGCCTCTTTGCCGAGCTTTTTCAGCAGCGCCTGATCGTCCGGCGACAGGCGCGCCCACGAGGTTTTTGAGAAGAGGATCATCTCCGGCTGAATAAAATGCCCGGTCAGGGTGTAATATTTCGCCACCGGCAGATAGTTGTGGGCGACGAAGGTCGGCGGGTTGTTTTCCGTGCCGTCCACTACGCCGGTCTGCATGGCGCTGAAGACTTCGCTGACGCCCATCGCCACCGGGTTCGCGCCCATCGCTTTCAGCGTCGCCAGCGAGATGGCGCTGTTCTGCACGCGGATTTTCATTCCTTTGAGATCGTCCGGCTTGCTGAGCGGCCTTTTGGTGATCATGTTGCGTTCGCCCGCGTCGGTCCAGCCGAGGAAGACCATGCGCGCGTTGGCGTCTGCGTCGAATTTGTCGACAATATGCTTGCCGACCTCGCCGTCCAGCACCTTGTGCATGTGGTCAACGTCGCGAAAGATGTAGGGCAGCGTCAGCACGCTGGTTTCCGGCGCAATGGTGGTCACCGGCGCCAGCGAGACGCGGATCATGTCGATGGCGCCGAGCTGTACCTGCTGCAAGGTTTGGTCCTCATCGCCCAGCACGCCGCCCGCGTAGACTTTCATCTCCAGCCGTCCGTTAGTCGCCTGTTTGAGCTTGTCGCCCATATGCTGCAGCGCCACGACGGTGGGATAGCCAGCAGGCTGCACTTCCGCTACTTTTAACACCTTCGCCGACGCCGGAGCTGCGCTCAGGCCAAGCGCGGCAGAGACGGAAACGGCAAGGATCCATTTATTCACTCTCATTATTTTTTCTCCAGGCAGGTAGAGGAGGGCACAGGGTACAGGCGGCAGAGGAAGCGGCCCGCGTGCTGCCAGAATAGGCAAATCGCGCTGGCTGAAAATGCGACAATGTTGATTGAATGAACAACGTCACATTTTGAAACGATGTTTTAATAAATTTATACTAGATATCACATTTCTGAAATGGCGCTGAAAAGTGTCATAAAAGGTCGGCAACAGCCCGGTGAGAGCGGCGTACTGTTTGTAAATAGTAATGAGAACTACTATCAATTCGCCGGTTTTTTGCTATTATTCGCGCTTATCCATTATTCCTGCATATGAAGTTGGAGACGCAGCGTGGTAGCCAGTGACTTAATGCAAACGGATCTCTCTGTTTGGGGCATGTATCAACATGCCGATATCGTGGTAAAAGTGGTAATGATCGGCCTGTTGCTGGCGTCGGTCGTGACCTGGGCGATTTTTTTCGGAAAGTTTGCCGAGCTTAGCGCGGCGAAACGTCGACTGAAAAGCGAGCAGCAGGCGCTGGGCGATGCCCGCAGCCTGGGCGACGCCGCCCGCGCCGCCGCGCAGTTTAAGAGCCACAGCCACAGCGCGGCGTTGCTGAATGACGCGCAAAATGAGATTGCGCTTTCCGCGGGCGTCGAAGATACCGACGGCATTAAAGAGCGCACCAGCTTTCGCCTTGAACGCCGCGTCGCCGCCTTTAGCCGCCACGCCGGCCGTGGTAACGGCTTCCTTGCCACCATCGGCTCCGTCGCGCCGTTTGTCGGCCTGTTCGGCACGGTCTGGGGCATTATGAACAGCTTTATCGGCATCGCGCAGACGCAGACCACCAATCTGGCGGTGGTTGCGCCCGGTATCGCTGAAGCGCTGCTGGCGACGGCTATCGGCCTGGTGGCGGCGATTCCGGCAGTGGTTATCTATAACGTTTTCGCGCGCATGATCGCGGGTTATAAAGCGTCGCTGGGCGACGTGGCCGCGCAGATTCTGCTGCTGCAGAGCCGCGATATCGATCTGGGCAACCTTAACGCGAAAAGCGCTGAAGCTCGTCCGACCGCTCAGAAATTACGCGTAGGTTAAGTTTATGGCGATGCGATTAAACGACGACCTGGAAACCGATGGCGAGATGCATGAAATCAACGTCACGCCGTTTATCGACGTTATGCTGGTTTTGCTGATTATCTTTATGGTGGCCGCGCCGCTGGCGACCGTGGATGTTCGCGTTAATCTGCCCGCCTCAACCAGCGCGCCGCAGCCGCGCCCGGAAAAGCCGGTTTATTTGTCGATTAAGGCGGATAAGCAGTTTTATATCGGCAACGATAAAGTGACGCCGGAGACGCTGGTTGCCGCGCTTGAGAGCCAGACGCAGGGCAACAAAGAAACAACGATCTTTTTCCAGGCCGATAAGTCGGTCGATTATGAGACCCTGATGAGCGCGATGGATAAGCTGCGCAACGCGGGCTATCTCAAGATCGGCCTGATGGGAATGGAAACCGCCGCGAAGTAAATTTGCGCGCGTGGAAAAAGGGCAGCCTGCGGGCTGCCCTTTTTGTTTGTAGCGAAAGGCTGTCTATGAATTGTGCGCGAGCGCGGTTGAGCGACCCCGATCGCAAAGTTGCTTTACACATCCATGCACGCTCCACCCGCGATATCCCTGCCGCGACGCTTTGCTCCTCGGTCCCGCTCATCCGCTTGCAGGCTTTGGCGCTGTTTATAAGAGCAGAGTTTCACGTTGTCGTGAGCAATAGGCGCAGCAACATTTAGCGGTGAATCCCGCTGCACAATGGCAAGGTTAATTATTTGTTACCATTGGTTTCTCAATTGTAAAGTGCAATGGTGAGCTTAATCACATTATTCGCGGCTCGCTCAGGCTAAAACGGAGAAAAAACGCAGGAAGCCACTATGAGCCACACGTCGTCTTTACAAAAGTCTCAGGGCAGCGCCCGAACCATCTTCAACGTTACCAGCGGTAACTTCCTTGAAATGTACGACTTTATGGTGTTTGGCTACTACGCCACCGCCATTGCGAAAACCTTCTTTCCCGGCGACGATCCCTTCGCTTCGCTCATGTTGACCCTGATGACCTTCGGCGCTGGATTCCTGATGCGGCCGCTGGGAGCGATCGTACTCGGCGCCTACATCGATCATCACGGTCGCCGCAAGGGGCTGCTGCTGACGCTGGGGCTGATGGCGATCGGCACGCTCACTATTGCGCTGGTGCCGGGCTACGCCACGCTGGGCGCCGCCGCGCCGATTCTGATCCTGCTGGGCCGGCTGCTGCAGGGCTTCTCCGCCGGCGTCGAGCTGGGCGGCGTGTCGGTCTATCTGGCCGAGGTGGCGCCAAAAGGGCGCAAAGGCTTTTTTGTCAGCTGGCAGTCGGGCAGCCAGCAGATTGCGGTGATCTTCGCCGCGCTGCTCGGCCTGCTGCTTAACCATCTGCTGGCGAAAGAGGCGGTGACGGAGTGGGGCTGGCGTATTCCTTTCGTTGTCGGCTGTATGATCGTGCCCTTTCTGTTCTGGGTGCGCCGCATGCTGGAAGAGACTGAAGCCTTCAGCCAGCGCAAACAGCACCCCACCATGCGGCAGATTATGCGTTCGCTGGCGAGCAGCTGGGCGCTGGTGCTGGCGGGTATGCTGATGGTGGTCACCACCACCGTGATGTTCTATATGATCACCGCCTTTACCCCCACCTTCGGCAAAACCGTGCTGATGATGAGCGATAAAGAGAGCTTTCTGGTGACGCTGTGCGTCGGCGTCTCCAATCTCATCTGGCTGCCGGTAATGGGCGCGCTGTCGGATCGTATCGGCCGTCGTCCGCTGTTGATTACCTTTACGCTGCTGATGATTTTCACTACCTGGCCGGTGCTGCACTGGCTGGTAGGCACCCCTACCTTCGCCCATCTGATGGAAGCCGAACTCTGGCTGTCGTTCCTCTACGCCAGCTATAACGGCGCGATGGTGGTCTATCTGGCGGAAATTATGCCGGCCGAAGTGCGCGCCTCGGGCTTTTCACTCGCCTATAGCCTGGCGACCGCGCTGTTCGGCGGCTTTACGCCCGCCATCTCCAGCTACCTGATCCACGCCACCGGCGATAAGGCGATGCCGGGCGTATGGCTCACCTTTGCCGCCGTCTGCGGCCTGATCGGCACGCTGCTGATTGGCCGCATGGTCAGGCAGTACCGCGCGCGCCACAGCGGCGCGACCGCCGGCGCCTCCATCTAAAACGACAGATCCACCACCACGCTGTCCGTGTAGTTTCCCGCGGGCGGCGTGTTTTGCGTGGTAAGGATGCGCGCGGTGTAGCTGTAGCCGCGCGTTAGGCCATCGGTGCTCACGCTGGTGGAGCTGGCGCTGCTGTAGCGCTCGGTGCCGCTCGGCCCCCAGCGGTTGCTGCTGGTTCCCTTATAAATCTCATAGCTTAGTCGGTTAGTGCCGCTTGCCATCTGGCGCTGCGTGCCGCTGGCGTAGCTGCCGTTGCTTAATCCCACCGTGTAGGTGCTGCCCTTGCTGCACACCACGTTAATCGTCTGCGAAACGGCGGAGAAGCTGCCAACCAGCGGCGCGCTGCCGAAGCTGATGTTGGGTGAGGTGATGGTGGTGCAGTCGTTGGTCACCACCATCGTCACGCTGATGGGGATAACGCCGCTGCCGGTCTGCGGCGACAGGCAAATGTTGCCGACGCCGACGCTGGTGCAGATGTTATAGGTCACCGCCAGGTTGAGCGTGGTGGTATAGGTGCCGGCGGCCACCGTCTGACCTGGCACGCTGCGCAGATAGACCGGAATGGCGAAGTTCAGGCTGCCTAACAGGCCGGCGAGATTGACCAGCACCGACTGGCTGATGACGTAGGCGGCGGCGCCGATGGTCAGCTCGGTGGCGCAGGCGCTGTCGATGCAGAGCTGCACCGGAATATTATCGGTGCCGGTATCACCGCTGCGCTTGAGCGTGCCGCGCGTGCCGTTGACGTTGGTGGCGCCGGTCAGCTGAAAGGTGATCTGGTTATTGCCCAGCAGCGAGAGCGAGGAGCCGGAGCCGCAGTTGACGTTGGCGTTGGTCGAGGTCGCCTGCGCCGTACTGTTGACCACAAAGGTCGTCACCGAACCAAAGCTGGCGGTGGAGGCGGGCAGGGCGCAGGCGGCGCGCGACAGCGTCGGGAAAAGCGCCATCAGCGCCAGCAGCAGCAGGATTTTTTTCATGGAATAATTCCTGAGGTGGAGTTATCGGCACTGGGCGCCGGCGCGCCTGCTGGCCTGGGCGGCAGCGGACAGGTGATGGGGCCATAGGTTTTCAGCGCCTGCGGCTGGCCGCTGGCGATGGTCAGCTCGGCGTTGCAGGTCCGTCCATCCGGCGTAGCGACGCGCATCGGGTTGCGGGCGCGCAGGTTTTCCAGCCAGGCGATGCCGTCCCAGCCGACATATTCGGTCGCCTGCCCCTCGCGCAGCACCTGGCTGGAGACCGGCAGCGGCTGGCCGTCGGCATCCTGCAGGATCACGCTGGCGGCGCGCAGCTTCTCCACCGGGAAGTGCAGCAGATAGCCGCTCTGGCGTTTCACCGCAAAGCGCTGCTCGACGTTGGGCGTCGTCATATCGGCAGGCAGGTCAAGCGTGTCGATATCGTACTTCGCCGGATAGTAGCTGCTGATCGAGGGCACCAGCAGATAGCCGTTGCGGTCGGTGCGCCCCATCGACTGGTTTTCATAGCGCACCTTGACGTCGGGATAGCTGGTTTTTACCACCACAAAGGCGTCGTTGATGGCGTTGGCGGCGAAGGTCTGATTGTCCATCAGCACCAGCGAACCGGTGAGATCCGCCCACTGGGTGTTGTAGTCGTCGTCGCCGTAGAAGCCCGCCGAGGTGTCGATTTTGTTATTGCGCCAGCGCAGGCTTCCCTGACGGTAGTCGCCGCTGTTGCCGCCCTGGTTAGCCCAGGAGGCGTCCCAGGCGAAGCCGCCGTCGCTCGGCATCGAGCGCGAGAGGTAGAGCCGCTGGTTATTTTCGCCCTGCTGGTCACGCTCCATGCTCACCGAGGCGCTGCCGTGCTCGCCGAACGGGATCACCAGCGAAATCGCGCCGCTCCATGCGCCCTGCTGCCGATCGCGGCTGGCGGAAACGTAGAGGCTGGAATTGCCCCACAGGGTTTTGCTCCAGGAGAGATTGAGCAGCCGGGTGTGCTGGCCGTCGCCGCCGCTGATGTCGATATAGGCGACGCCGAGGCTGCCGTACTGGCTCAGCGACAGGCTGGCGTTGTACTGGGCGCTGCGGCGCGCCAGGCTATAGGTGGTATTGCCGGTGTCATTGTTGCCGGTGCGGCTGCTGAGCAGCGCGAGGTTGCCGAAGTCGCGACTGCGCAGAATATGCTGCGTGCCGATGCTGAACCAGCTGTTGTTGTACTGGTAGCCCCAGCTGTACTGCGTTCCGGCTGCGCCGCTCATCTGGCTTTGCGCCGCCGCGCCGTTCAGCACGCCGAGGCTGCCGACGCGAAACATCGCGCCCGCGCCGCCCATCGCCAGGCTGTCGCTGCCTTCGGCATGGGTTTCCAGCGTCAGCCAGTCGGTAGCACCGTAGCGCAGCGATCCGCTCGCCGCCGCCTCGCCGTAATCGAAATTGCGGATGCCGTAGCTGTCGCGAAACGCACCGGCGGAAAAGGAGTAGTCGCTCAGGCCCGCCTTCAGCAGCGTGCTGGAGACATAGAACGGCAGCGTGGTGGTGACCTGACGTCCCACCGCGTCGGTGGTGGTGATCACCGCATCGCCCGCGCCGTTGACGAAAGGAACGTTGGTCAGAGACCACGGGCCTGGCTGTACGTTCGCCTGGCTGGATCGGTAGCCGTTGATAAAGAGATCGACGGTGGAGGGCACCGCCGCCTGGCCGGAGAAGGCGGGCAGCGGATAGGTCACCAGATCGGGCCGCACGCTAAAATCGCGGCCGACCTGTATCCCGCCGAGACGCACGCTGTTGCTCCAGCTCAGCGCGTCGGTGGTGAGATCGCCCACGCGCCAGCTGACCGCGTTATTCTCATCCTCGCTGCTCCACCAGGTGTCATAGCGGATATAGCCGTCATCCTGCGCGGGGGCGCGCCCCTCGATCTGCTGCTGCCAGACGCCGTTGCTGGAAAACTGGCCTGCGTCACCGAAAAAACGCAGCTCGTTCCAGGCGGAAAGGCGGGTGCCCGCGTTGGTGGTGCGCGTGGCGTAGAGGTCGTAATTGAACAGCGCGCCGGTTGTGGCGCGTCCAGGGTAGCGCGGCCCGTTCTGCGCCTCGCCGATCGTCTGGCCGGGCAGCCAGGCGGGCGGCACCGTCAGCAGCAGCCGCTGCCGCCGATCGTCGTACTCCGCTTTTACCTCGCGCCACTGGCTGACGTCGACCTGCTGCGGGTCGGGCAGTTTCTCCGAGGGAATGCCGAGGCGCCGTAAATCGCCGGCCCGCACCAGCAGGCGGCCGTCGCGCCGCTCTACCGGCACGATAGCGTCGCTTTCGCGCTGGTTGATCACCAGCTCCAGCATATAACGCTGACGATCGCCGCCGCTCTCCAGCGACGGCGGCGGCGGCAGCGAAGAAAAGGTCTCCGCCAGCGCGGCGGCGGGCGTCAGACAGGCGCAGACGCTGGCCACCGCCAGCGCGCAGGGATGATGGGCGCGCGGCATTTAGCGGCCGGGCGCGCTGCGCCATGCGCCGGCGTTGGTGTCCGCCGTCAGCGAGCCGCTGACCGCATTTTTTAGCGGCCAGCGGTTTTCGCTGCGCGCCAGCACGTAGCCGAACAGGCCGTCGCCCAGCCTGCGTCCGCCGACGGTGACGTTGCTGAGGCGCGCATGGCCGCTGCCGCGATTGGTGAGCAGCAGCCAGGATCGACCGCCTTCGCTCACCTGCCGCCAGCTCAGATCCGGCTTCGCCGCATCGCGCGTTAACCCGTCGCCGTAGACGAACAGCGGCACCGAGTAGCGCATCTGAAAATTCAGGCCCGCCTGATTTTCGCCTGGCGTGCGCGGCGTCGGGATCTCATCAAGCACCACGCGGTATGCCAGCTCCTGGCCCGCGCCCGGCGGCGTCTGCTTAATCAGGCGCACCAGCTGCTTTTGCCCCGGCTCGATGCGCACCAGCGGCGGACTGGCGACGACGCTCTGCTGCGTGGCGTACTGTTCTTTGCCGCCAACCTGCTGCCAGCTAAAGATACGCACCTGCATCAGCGTGGTGACGCTGCCGCGGTTTTCCAGCCACAGCTCGCTGGCTTTCTCGTCTGGATTGATGCTGGGATCGATCGGCCAGATCATTAACGAGTTCGCCGCCTGGGCGTTCGTGACCAGCAGAGAAACAAAAAACAGAAGGGCGCGCATCATTACTTTTCTCCTTTAGGCATGCGGCTACCAGCTCAACGTTACGGTCAGCGTGTCGGTGTAGACGCCAGCGCGCGTCGGGCCCGGCAGCTGCAACAGGCCGTAAATCGGCAGCGTAATGTTATTGGCATTGCTGTAGCTCAGCGCGACGGCGCTGTTTACCGGAATTGCGGTGGTATGGCTGGCGTTGGTATAGAGGGTATAGGGCACGGTATTGGTATTGCTGGTGTGTTTCAGGTTGCGCGTTGTGGTGTAGTTGCTGCCGCCGTTGATACTCATGCTCAGCGTAGTGCCAGGCGTACAGGCGAGCGTGATGGCGGTGCTCTGTACAAAACTGGCGCTGACGCTGCTGCTGGCGACGCCTGACTGTGAGCCGAAATCAAGCGTGCCGAAGACGCCGGTATTGGTACCGGAGACAACGCAGCCCGCCACGATGGAAGCAGAGACTTGAAACGTGCTGGTGGGCAGGCTCCAGGCGCTAAGACTTCCTGTCAGCAGGGGCAGCGCGCAGATCAGCCTGCGCAAAGCGCGCGGCGCAGCCACCCGAATACTCCTGACCGCGCGATCAGTAGTTCACGGCGACGTTAATGGTGTCGGTATAGGTACCAGCCGGAATCAGCGGGTTAAAACCGCCGCCTACGACGCGACCATAAATGGCGTAGTTAGTGCCTAACGTCGGATCGGTGGTGCCGCTGGCGGCAATATTGGTGTTGTTGGCGATAGCGGTGGTAAAGGCCGCGTCGCTGTAGAGGGTGTAGGCGATCCCCTGAGTGTTGTTGGAGCCGAGGATCAGGTAGCGCGGCTGGCCGGAAACCGTGCCGTAAATGGTGGCGGGCGCTGCGTTACTGCTGGTCACCTGCACGTTGTATGTCTGGCCGGTGGTGCAGCGCACGTAGATGCCGTTGCCGGACGCGCCGACCAGCGTGGCGTTGAGAGTGTCGAAAGTCGCCGCGCTGCTGCCGAAGTTCAGGGTACCGAAGTTGACGCCGGTCGTGGCGGACTGACCGTTGACCAGGCAGCCGGTGGTCAGCGTCAGGGTGGCGTTGATCGTTCCTGTGGTCGTGGCGGCAAACGTCACCGCAGGAAGTACCGAGGTCAGGCCCGCAGCGGCAAACAGAAAAAGCTTGAGTTTCATCATTAATCCTTACCGATTATGTAGAGTCAGTGCTTTTTCGCCCGGTGATTAATAATGAAATAAAGCAAGTTCTGGAGAGCAGAGCCCATTCAAGGCCTGAGCTGGCGCGCTCTCCTGCGAGTGAGGCTAGTTTTGAGATAAGTTTTTTTATAAATTTTACTTAATATATAACAGCGCGCAAGCGTCAGTGAAGCAATAGCGGTAATTTTCCTTAATCAATGGTCGTTTCAGTGCAATAAGCCTGTAATACCAGTAGGTTGGATGGGATAAAAAAAAGGAAAGCAAGGAGCATACTGTCCTCTATCGCCGTCTCGTCAACAATGATATGTTCATGCATTAATCAGGTCAGGTTACTCTTTATTTACCTCTCCAGGAAAAATCTTAACTACATTCTGCCAGCGTCGGGACCGCACTCAGCGGCCCCGAAAACAACAAGCTGTCCGGCTGAACGCTTTTTATCCCGCTACTGCTGACGTCTTTTTCGATGACGGCGCAGCACCTGCTAACGGGCTGGCTGTGAGGATCGGCAGATGCTGCTGGTCACCTCGGATGGCGTTTCGCTGGTTGCCGCTTTTATTGCCGCGCTGACAGCCAGCACGCTGCCGTAGCGGGGGCGCTACTGGCGCAAACGCTAAACCTGCCTGTGACGATGGAAGGGAGAAGAACAGGGCCGCCGCCTGATGATAGATTTCAACGCTCGCAGGCATCGGAAGCTTTCATCGCGGCGGGCTAATTGCCCTCTGCCTTTTGCCGATAACGAAAGTAAATAATTTATCCTTGCGACTTTTTTCTTTCCAACACCATGGCTGCGATTTCGCGCTTTAACGGGACTTCACTATGTTAGTGACCTCATATGATTCGTTTACCGTCATCGTTTCCATTCTCGTTGCGATGCTGGCTTCCTTTACGGCGCTGGATATGGCGGGCCGCGTCGCTACCTCGACCGGGAAAGTCGCGCTGATATGGCTGTTTGGCGGCGGCTTCGCCATGGGCGTTGGCATCTGGGCGATGCACTTTATCGGCATGCTGTCGATGACCATGGAGATGGTGATGAGCTATGACGCTTCGCTCACCGGCGTCTCGATGGCGATTGCCGTTATCGCTTCGATCTTCGCGCTCTGGCTGGTCTGTCAGGGCGAGCTGCCGCTGAAAAAGCTGCTGGGGGGCGCACTGGTGCTGGGCAGCGGCGTGGTGGCAATGCACTATACCGGCATGGCGGCGCTGATGTTTTCCCCCGGTATCAGCTGGAACTGGGGCTGGATTGTGCTCTCGGTGATCATTGCGCTGGTGGCGTCGGGCGCGGCGCTGTGGCTGGCGTTCAATCTGCGCGACGGCACCACCGGCCATACGACGCTGCTGCGCGTCGGCGCGTCGGTGGTGATGGGCTGCGCCATCGCGGGCATGCACTATACCGGCATGGCGGCGGCCAGCTTCCCGGCGCACAGCCATGCCAGTACGATGGGCGTCAACAGCAACTGGCTGGCGATCCTGGTCACGGTGGTGACGCTGGCGATCCTCGGCATTACGCTGCTGGTGTCAATGCTCGACGCGCGCATGCAGGCGCGCACCGCCATTCTGGCGCGCTCGCTGGCGGAGGCGAACCGTGAACTGGCGCAGCTGGCGCTGCACGACAACCTGACCCGCCTGCCGAACCGCATTCTGCTGGAGGATCGTCTGGAGCAGGCGATTAATAAAGCCAACCGCGAGCGCACGCGATTTGCGCTGATGTTTATGGATCTCGACGGCTTCAAGGCGGTAAACGACGCCTTTGGCCATCACGTCGGCGACAATTTGCTGATCGCTGTTACCGAGCGCATGCGCGATCGGATGAAGGGCTACTACACCCTGGCGCGCATGGGCGGCGATGAGTTTGTGCTGCTGATCGATATTAACGATCCTAACGACGCCGCTACGGTGGCGGATACGCTGGTAAAAGCCATTGAGCGTCCTTTTGAGATCTCCCGCTACGAGCTGGTGGTGTCGCTGAGCATCGGCATCGCCGTCTATCCGGGCGACGGCAGCGACGAGCGCGAGCTGATGTTCAACGCCGACGCCGCCATGTATCACACTAAAAACAACGGCCGCAACGGGTATAACTTTTTTCAGCCCTCGATGAATACGCTGGCGCAGAGCCAGCTGCAGCTCAACAACGACCTGTGGCACGCCCAGGAAAATCAGGAGCTGCGACTGTTTTATCAGCCAAAATACTGTGCGCCGCGCGGTCCGATTATCGGCTTTGAGGCGCTGCTGCGCTGGCAGCATCCGACGCGCGGCCTGCTGACGCCCGATATCTTCCTGCCGCTGGCGGAGAAGACCGGCATGATCGTCAATATCGGCTGTTGGGTGATCAACGAAGCGTGCCGCCAGCTGCATGAGTGGCGGCAGCAGGGACATACCAACTGGTCGGTGGCGGTCAACCTTTCAGCGCTGCAGTTTGAGCAGAACAATCTGGTAGAGACGGTGACCGAGGCGCTAGCGTCGCACGCCATCCCGCCCGAGCTGCTGACGCTTGAGGTGACGGAAACCACCGCAATGCGCGATCCGGACGAGAGCGTGCGCATTTTGACCGAGCTGACGCAGCTGGGCGTCAGGGCCTCGATAGACGACTTTGGCACCGGCTATTCAAGCCTGCTCTATCTCAAGCGCCTGCCGGCGAGCGAGCTCAAGATCGACCGGGCATTTGTTAACGAGCTGCAGCACCAGACCGAGGATGCCACCATCGTCTCCGCCATCGTCGCGCTGGCGCAGTCGCTGGATCTTAAAGTGGTGGCGGAAGGGGTAGAGACCGCCGAACAGCAGGCTTTTTTAACCGGCCTGGGCTGCAATACGCTACAGGGGTATCTGTTGGGCAAGCCCGTTCCACCAGAAAAGGTTGAGGAACTGCCTGATTACGCGCCGGAAGTCGAGCAGAAAAAAAGCGTGCTGGCATCGCCTGCGCTTTGTGCCGCGCTCCCAGGCTAAGCCGACCGCACAAAGTAGCAGGATTGTTGCTTTATTATTTGGGTTTGGTTAGCAAAATCATGCTTTTATGGCGAATCTGCTGGCGGGCGCACATTGCAACGGCCATCAGGTTTGCCACAATGAGCGGAAAGCTACCCGGAGAACCTGTATGACTGCCTCTTCTTCCAGTCTGTTGTTGCTGATGTCCTTCGCGGCGGGCACCTTTGCCGCCGGCTCGTCGAATAATCCACAGCACCTGATGCTCGCCAGCCCGTCGGGCGGCGTGCCCAATAATCCTCTGCCGCTTATCATCTGGCCGCGCGTGGCGCTGGACGAGGCGCAGGAAGAGGAACCCGACCTCGCCAGCTGGTTCGAGCAGACTTTTGCGCGCAACGGCTGGCCGCCGGCCTGGCGTTACGACATTTTTCCCTATACCCACTACCATCCGAATACGCATGAACTGCTTGGCGTGGCGCAGGGCTGGGCGGAAGTGCTGTTCGGCGGCGATACCGGCCGCATGGTGACGCTGCGCGCCGGCGATGCGGTGCTGATCCCGGCAGGCGTCGGCCATAAGCAGGTCTATGCCAGCGAAGACTTTATGGTGGTGGGAGCCTATCCAGAAGGCTTCGCGCCGGAAACGAATCGCGACGAGATTGACAAGCTGCGCGCGGCGGAGCAGCAGGTGAAGCAGGTGCCGCTGCCGACGCGCGATCCCTTTACCGGCAAAGAGGGCGCGCTGACCGAGATCTGGACGCCGATCGCCGACCATTTTTGAGCGATGTCGCGTCATAAATTTGAAAACATCCTCCCTTATTTTTGGCGTCATCAGGGTCGAAAAAAAGCGCGTTATGTTCTCTGTCGATCGCTTCTGGCCGCAGGCTCAGCCTGCTGGCTGGCAGCGTTGGATGCTGCATGAAGCAGAGTTTGCGGCAGAGCGTCGCGCTGGCCCGCAGCTCTATTTAGCCCGCCTGCCGGGACAGGCTCGGCTCAGGCAGCTGCTGAGCAACTTCGGCTGCGCCATTCCGACGCTCTATAAGCAATATTCCGGGCTGAGCCAGCCCGGCGGCGTGCATTTTGATGTTTATCTGCTTATCCTTCAGCGCCAAATTTCCCGCAGCCACATAAGCGTACTTACAGTTGAACATTCTCCCGCCACTGCCGATAACTCACCTACTAACTTTCGTGTTCCGCGCATTTGTGCTTGTCAAAACAGACCGTTTCAGATGTAGTCGGATCGTTATTAAGACCATTCTTAAATCTTTGGGGCAATTTCAGGCGGCGCAGCAACAGGCTAATAACAATGGATAAAAATGCTGATGTTATGTATCGGTTATTGGTACAGAGCGTGATCGATTACGCCATTTATATGCTTAAACCAGACGGCACTGTCGCTAACTGGAATGCAGGGGCGCAGCGAGCTAAGGGCTACACGCCAGATGAGATAGTTGGTAAGCATTTCTCACTATTTTACAGCGAAGGCGACAGGCTCAACGGCGTCCCGCAGCGCGGCCTGGAAACCGCCGCGCGCACCGGCAGCTTTGAAACCGAAGGCTGGCGCTATCGCAAAGACGGCAGCGCCTTTTGGGCGCACGTGGTCATCGACGCTATCCGCGACCCGCACGGCGAACTGATCGGCTTCGCCAAGATTACGCGCGACTGCACCGAGCAGCAGGCGCAGCAGCGCAAAGAGCGCGAGCAGGAAGCGCGCTTCCGCCTGCTGGTGGAAGGCGTTACCGACTACGCCATCTATATGCTGGATCACGACGGGCTGGTGGTGAACTGGAACGCCGGCGCGCAGCGCGCCAAGGGCTACGTGGCGGAAGAGATCGTCGGCCAGCACTTCTCCCGCTTCTACAGCGCCCAGGATCGCCAGGCCCACATTCCGGAAAACAACCTGCAAACGGCGTATCGCACCGGCCGTTTCGAAGACCAGGGCTGGCGCTACCGCAAAGACGGCAGCGCCTTCTGGGCGCACGTGATTATTGACGCGGTGCGCGACGACGGCGGCAAGCTGATCGGCTACGCCAAGATTACGCGCGACTGCACCGAACAGCAGGCGATGCTGCGCGTGCAGCGCGAGCAGGAGCAGCGCTTCCGCCTGCTGGTGGAGGGCGTTACCGACTACGCCATCTATATGCTGGATCTGCAGGGCTGCGTGGTGAACTGGAACGCCGGGGCGCAGCGCGCCAAAGGCTATCTTGCCGAGGAGATCGTCGGGCAGCATTTCTCGCTGTTCTATGGCGCGCAGGAGCGTTTACTGGGCGCGCCGGACGCCAACCTGGCGATTGCGCTGGCGAACGGCCGCTTCGAAGATGAAGGCTGGCGTTACCGCAAAGACGGCAGCGCCTTCTGGGCGCACGTGGTGATCGACGCCATCCATAACGACGAAGGACGACTAATCGGCTTCGCCAAAATCACCCGCGACATCACCGAGCGCCGCGAGCAGGAGCAGAAACTGCTGCGCGCCAAAGATCTGGCCGAAGCGCAGAGCGTGAAAATGTCGGCGCTGTCGAAATTTCTCGACAATATCATCGCTAATATTCCCTCCTGTGTGGTGGTGGAAGACGCCATTACGCGCGAAATCCTGCTGGTCAACGATCGGTCGGAAAAGCTGTTCGGCGTCTCGAAAGCGCTGCTGGTCAATAGAAAACCGCACGAATGCATGTCGGCCGAACTCAGCGACTACTTCAATAGCCTGGCGGATATCGCGCTGCGCAGCGAAGGCATTCACCAGCGCGAACAGCAGCTGCTCACCGCCAGCGGCGAACGCATTCTGCATACCCGCGCCACTATCATCCGCGGACAGGACGCGCGCCAGAACTATATTATGCTGCTGGTCGAGGATGTCACCGACCAGCGCGCCGCCGACGCGCGCATTCACCATATGGCGCACCACGACAATCTGACCAGCCTGCCGAACCGTATTCTGTTCCGCCAGCGCCTCAGCGAAGCGCTGCGCGGCGATAGCCAGAGCAGCCGACAGACCGCCACGCTCTGTCTCGACCTCGACAACTTTAAGAACGTTAACGACGCGCTCGGCCATCAGATTGGCGATGAACTGCTGCGCGCGGTGGCGAAACGCCTGCGCGCCGCCCTGCGCGATCGCGACACGCTGGCGCGCATCGGCGGCGACGAGTTTGCTATCGTGCTGCCCGCTATCGGCAGCGCGGAAGAGGCGGCGATCGTCGCCCAGCGGCTCATCGAAGCGATACGCCCGCCGGTCAATATCGAAGGCCATAACCTGAGCGTCGGCCTGAGCGTCGGCATCGCGCTGAGCGCCACCATCACCAATACGCCAGAGCAGATGCTGCGCTGCGCCGATATGGCGCTCTATGAGGCCAAGCGCAACGGGCGCAACCGCTACGAGCACTTTACGCTGGAGATGGACGACGTGGCGCGCAGCCGCCGCCTGATCGAGAACGATCTGCGCGAGGCGATCGGCAGCCAGCAGCTTAAGCTCTACTACCAGCCGATTACCGACGGCGCAGCGGTGCAGTCGATTATCGGCTACGAGGCGCTGATGCGCTGGCACCATCCGGTGAAAGGGCTGATTATGCCGAACGACTTTATTCCCATTGCGGAAGAGAGCGGGCTGATCCATATGCTGGGCGCCTATGCGCTGTTCGAAGCCTGCCGCGAGGCGACCACCTGGGACGGCATGCAGTCGGTGTCGGTCAACCTGTCGCCGCTGCAGTTCAAAAACAGTTCGCTGGTCTCGGTGGTAGAGGCCGCGCTGCGCGACTCCGGCCTGGAGCCGAGCCGGCTGGAGGTGGAGATCACCGAATCGGTACTGCTCGACGACTCGCTCGGTAATATCCGCACGCTGGAGAGCCTGAAGAAACTCGGCGTGCAGATTGCGCTGGACGACTTCGGCACCGGCTACTCGTCGCTCAGCTATCTGCGATCTTTTCCGTTCGACAAAATCAAAATCGACAAATCCTTTATCAGCGATATGGGCGACAGCCGAGAAGCGCTGGCGATTATCCGCGCCATTACCGGCATGAGCCGCAGTCTGGATATTCAGATCACCGCCGAAGGGGTTGAGAGCAGCGAACAGTTCGCCAAGCTGCGCGAAGAGGGCTGTACCCTGTTCCAGGGCTACTACTTCGGCCGTCCGCAGCCCTCGGAGCTGCGGCTGAAGGCGCTCTCCGATCCAACCTAATCGTAGAGGCCGTGCTGCTGCACCGGCGCATGGCTGAGGTTGTCACGGATGCGGCGCACCGACTCGCGCACCACCAGCTTGCCGTGCAGCAGCAGGGTGCCGGGCAGCGTCTGCGCGTTCAGGCGCATGCTCTGCACCATGCGCACCGCCTCTGCGCCCAGCTCGTCGCGCGGCACCTGCACGGAAGTGAGCGGAATGTCGTGAATGGCGGCGAGGTTAAAGCCGTCCATGCTCATCACCGAAACATCCTGCGGCACGCGCACTCCGGCCTGCTGCAGCGCCTCCACCGCGCCGGCGGCGATATAGTCGCCGCTGGCCAGAATTGCGGTCGGGCGCTGGGCGCGCGGGCAGTGCTTCAGGTATTCGCCTAGTCTCTCCGCCGCCTCAATCCGGCTAAAGCTGGTGAGCGTCAGCAGATGCTGGCGGCTGTCAAAGCGCAGATTCATGGCGTGCCAGGCGTCGCGCACGCCCTGCAGGCGCTGCTCCATGGTGTAGCGTCGCAGACAGTGCAGCGACAAAATCTGGCGATGCCCCTGCTCGAACAGATAGCGCGCGGCGCTTTCGCCAATCAGCTGATGATGCGGCGAGACCGATGAGAGCCGCATACGGCGATCCATCGCATTGATCAACACGCAGGGCTTATCGATCTCCGCCGCGAGCTGGTGGATATGATCGTCGTCGATTCCCACCAGCAGCGCGGCGTCGGTTTGCTGCATCTTCTCCAGAAACAGCGACGTATCGCTCTCATTCTCCTCCAGCGCGCAGTAGCGTAAACGCACCTCGTGCGGGGCGATCGCCTGGGCGATGCCCTGAATCACCTTGTAGTAAAAGATATCGCTGCGCACGTCGAACGCGCGCGGCGGCGCGAACACCATCAGATTATTCAACAGCAGACGACCGCTGTGCAGGTTATCCAGCACGCCCTGCTGCGCTGCTACAGCCAGCACCTTGTCGCGCGTGCTGGCGCGGGTATTGGCTTTGCCAGCCAGCACGCGCGACACGGTACTGATCGAGACGCCGCTCAGCGCCGCGATTTCGCTAATTTTCAGCCTTTGTTTCATTTTGTGATCGTCCTCAAATCTGCTGATGAAAAAATTTTCATTGCGTGCTGAATCGCTTCAGATAAGGCAGAGAAGCGGCTTTAAACGCGCCAGAAAGTTTGCCATGAAAAAACTTGCAATAAAGAGGCTATCCCGACGTTTCGCGCTTTTTTAAGGTGCCAGACAGGTTCACGCGGTACGCCGAAGGGCGAGGTGAAGGATCAAACCGGCCGTTAAAAGCCTGCACAGGAGCTGACAAATGAGCCTTGAATCAACGACTAAGCCCATCGGCGCCGCGCGCACGATGCGCGCCGTTAAAAATCTTCGCTGGTGGATGCTGGGGCTGTTTTTGCTGGGCGTAACCGTAAACTACGTGACGCGTAATTCGCTCGGAATTCTGGCGCCGGAGCTGAAAACCAGCCTCAATATGAGCACCGAGCACTACTCCTGGGTGGTGGCGGCGTTTCAGCTTGCCTATACCCTGTTTCAGCCGCTCTGCGGCTGGCTGATCGACGTCATCGGCCTGAAGATGGGCTTCCTGATCTGCGCGCTCATCTGGTCGGTGACCTGTCTGCTGCACGCCGGGGCGGGAAGCTGGCTGCATCTGGCGCTGCTGCGCTTTGTGATGGGCGCGTCGGAGGCGGCGGCGACGCCCGCTAACGCCAAGGCGATCGGCGACTGGTTCCCGAAAAAAGAGCGCCCGGTCGCCGCAGGCTGGGCGGGCGTCGGCTTTTCGGTCGGCGCGATGCTGGCGCCGCCGATTATCTACGTGGCGCACATCACCTTCGGCTGGCAGGGCGCGTTTCTCCTCACCGGCGGGCTGGGGCTGCTGTGGGTCGGCCTCTGGTGGTGGGGCTATCAGTCGCCGGAAAAGCACGCCCGTCTTTCCGACGAAGAGCGCGCCTGGATCACCCAGGACAACGAAGCCGTGGGCGACAAGCTGCCGTTCTTTCAGGCGCTGAAAACCATCGGCAAAGAGAAAAAATTCTACGGCATCGCCATTCCGGCGTTTCTCGCCGAGCCCGCCTGGGCGGTGCTGAGCTTCTGGGTGCCGCTCTATCTGGCTAACGAGCGCGGCATGGATCTCAAGCAGATCGTCATGTTTGCCTGGCTGCCGTTCCTTGCCGCCGATCTCGGCAGCGTCGCCAGCGGCTACCTGACCAAAATCTACGTGAAGTGGTTCGGCCTGACGCGCGTTAACGCTATCGTCGCCAGCTCGATCACCGGTGCCGTGCTGATGATCTCGCTGGCGCTGATGACCCTCGTAAAAGATCCGTATCTGGCTATCGCGCTGATCTCGATCGGCGGCTTCGGCCATCAGGTGATCTCCTGCATGCTGAGCGCGCTGGTGGTGGAGCGCTTTGATCGGCGCCAGATGGCGACGGTGAACGGCATGCGCGGATCTTGCGCCTGGATCGCCAGCTTTATCTTCTCTCTGATTATCGGCGTCACCGCCGACACCATTGGTTTTAATCCGCTGTTTGTCGCCATGGGCTTTTTCGACCTGGCAGGCGCGATTTTCCTGGTGATGTTTATCGCCGAACGTCGTCAGCGCCGCGCGGAACAATAAGGACACCGTTATGAAAACCCTGAAGAACTGGACGCTGAGTCAGCACGCCGATCATTTTGTCGAGCTGAAGGTGGATAATCGCCATCTGCTGCGCCTGTATGTGCTGGAGTCGGGCCTGATGCGCGTGCTGCTGAAGCGCGACGGCGAGCTGGCCCTGAACCGGACCTGGAGCATTGCGCCAGGCGACGACGTGCCCTGGGAGGGGCGCGATCGCGAATCCCTCGACGGGTTCGGGCTGCCGGGCTTTCAGCTGGAGCACGAGGCGAACCAGCTGCGCATCAGCACCGACCGGCTGCGCGTGACGGTGCATCATCCGCTCTGCCTGAGCTGGGAGCATTATCATCAGGGGCAGTGGCAGCCGCTGGCGGCGGATCGCCACACCGGCGCCTATTTGCTGAACGCGCACGGCGATGGCGTGGAGCACTATCAGCGTCGCCAGCCGCAGGATCGCGTCTACGGCCTCGGCGAAAAGAGCGGCGATCTGAACCGCAGCGGCCGCCGCTTCGAGATGCGCAACCTCGACGCAATGGGCTATAACGCCGCCAGCACCGATCCGCTCTACAAGCATATTCCCTTTACCCTGACGCAGCGCGACGGCGTCAGCTTCGGGCTGTTCTACGATAACCTGAGCAGCAGCTGGCTCGATCTCGGCAACGAGCTGGATAACTATCATCTGCCGTATCGCCGCTACCGCGCCGAAGCGGGCGATCTCGACTACTACCTGATGCTGGGGCCGAAGCTGCTGGATGTCACCCAGGCCTTCGTGCGCCTGACCGGCAGGACTATTTTTCAGCCGAAGTGGAGCCTGGGCTACAGCGGCTCGACCATGCACTACACTGACGCCCCCGATGCGCAGCAGCAGCTGCAGGGCTTTATCCGACTCTGCCGCGAACATGAGATCCCGTGCGACTCGTTCCAGCTCTCGTCGGGCTATACCTCGATCAACAACAAGCGCTATGTCTTTAACTGGAACTACGACAAGGTGCCGAATCCCAATGGCATGAGCGCGGCGTTCCACGCGGCGGGCATGAAGCTGGCGGCGAATATTAAACCCTGCCTGCTGCAGGATCATCCGCGCTATCACGAAGTCGCGTCGCAGGGGCTGTTTATTCGCGACTCGGAGCAGGATCGCCCTGAGCGTTCGGTGTTCTGGGACGATGAGGGGTCGCATCTCGACTTTACCCATCCGCAGGCGGTGCGCTGGTGGCAGGAGAACGTCACCGCGCAGCTGCTGGAAAAGGGTATCGACGCGACCTGGAACGACAACAACGAATATGAGGTGTGGGACGGCGAAGCGCGCTGCCACGGGTTCGGGCAGAGCATCGCCATTAAGCATATTCGCCCGGTAATGCCGCTGCTGATGATGCGCGCCTCGCTGGAGGCGCAGCAGCGCTTCGCGCCGGAGAAGCGGCCCTATCTGATCTCCCGCTCCGGCTGCGCCGGGATGCAGCGCTACGTGCAGACGTGGAGCGGAGATAACCGCACCAGCTGGCAGACGCTGCGCTATAACATCCGCATGGGACTGGGCATGAGCCTTTCGGGCTTGTTTAACGTCGGTCACGACGTCGGCGGCTTCTCCGGCGACAAGCCGGACGGCGAACTCTTTGTGCGCTGGGTGCAAAACGGCGTGATGCACCCGCGCTTCACCATCCACTCCTGGAACGACGATCACACCGTAAATGAGCCCTGGATGTATCCAGAGGTGACGCCGCTGATCCGCGAGGCGATTCGTCTGCGCTATCGCCTGATGCCCTATCTCTACACGCTGCTGTGGCAGGCGAGCGCGCAGGATGAGCCGATGCTGCGGCCCACTTTCCTCGATCACGAAGAGGATGAGGAGACGTACCGGGAAAACGACGATTTTCTGCTGGGGCGCGATCTGCTGGTGGCCAGCGTGGTGGAAGAGGGCAGCCGCGAGCGCGCGGTCTATCTGCCGCGCAACGCCCACGGCTGGTACGACTGGCACAGCGGCCAGTGGCTGGCGGGCGGTCAGACCGTGACGCTGGACGCGCCGCTCGATCGCCTGCCGCTGCTGGCGCGCGCCGGCTGCGCCATTCCGCTGGGGCGCTGCGAAAGCACCACCGATGCGCGGCTCGACAGCATGCGTGAACTGCAGCTGTGGCCCGCGCCGGGCGAAGCGCGCAGCGAGGGCGAATTTTTCGACGACGACGGCGAGAGCCACGGCTGGCGGCAGGGCAATGCGCTCTGGATACGCTGGACGCTGCGCAGCCGCAGCGATCGGCTTGAGCTGACGCTGGAGAAGCGCGGCGACTATCAGCCGGCGTGGCGTGAGATTGAGGTGCTATTGCCCTCAGGCGAGCGGCGCGAGCTGTGGATTAACGGCGAGAAGGGCGCGCGGTTTAGCTTGTAATCTGTAATAAGGGTGGGGCGATCATGGCAAACCGCACTGCACCTAAAGCGCGGGCAGGATGGCCCGAAGAGCAAAGCGTCCCGCGCCATGGACGGCGCGGGCCGAGCGAGCATGGATGCCTTGAGCGACTTTGCGATCGGGCCATCCTGCCCGCGCAGGCGCCTCAGCCATTAGCGCCGTGGCTTTCCGCATTCATACGCGCCAGATCTTTATCGATCAGGAACAGGCCTTCGCCTTTGTTGCCCACCAGCGCCAGCTTATCCAGTACGGTTTTAAACAGCTTCTCTTCTTCGTGCTGCTCAGCCACGTACCACTGCAGGAAATTAAAGGTGGAGTAGTCGAGCGAGGTAATGGCCGCATGCGCCAGCTCGTTAATCTTACGCGTAATCAGCTTTTCATGATCCAGCGCCTGCTCCAGCAGTTCCGACAGCGAGTTGTAGGCAACCGGC
>Ga0153961_1000113_pt1 | contig 31379 bp, 29 predicted proteins | sample TSFL045MetaG_FD_104748 | JGI IMG/M metagenome (GOLD analysis project Ga0153961, IMG submission 104748) | Attine ant fungus gardens microbial communities from Florida, USA - TSFL045 MetaG | ecosystem: Host-associated > Fungi > Mycelium > Unclassified | place: USA: Florida, Withalacochee...
ACGCTGGAGTTTTCGCCGCAGCATGCGCAGGTGGCGCGTGAGAACTTCGCCGAGGCGGGCGTGACGGATAAAGTCGAACTGCTGGTGGGGCCAGCGCTGGAGAGTTTGCCAACGCTGCAGGGACCGTTTGATATGATCTTTATCGATGCCGATAAGCGTAATAATCCGCACTACCTGCGCTGGGCGCTAAAGCTGGCGCGCGTCGGCAGCGTGATTATCGGCGATAACGTGGTGCGCAGCGGACGGATCGTCGACTCGCAGTCCACGGATGAAAACGTGCAGGGGCTACGGCAGTATCTGCGCGACGTCGGCGAGAATCCGCATCTTACGGCCACCGCGCTGCAAACCGTCGGCAGCAAAGGCTGGGATGGCCTGCAGCTGGCCATCGTCGAGTCGCTGCCGGATTAGATCTGAAAGTCGATCGCCGGCTCCTCTTCGCTTTGATAGGAGAGCGCCTGACGTTTGATCTCCTCCAGCGACAGGTTGGCGTTGCATAACTCCATAAACTGCCAGACGTAGTTGCGCTGCAGCTGGCCGCGCTTCAGGCCAAGCCAGACGGTGTTAGCGTCAAACAGATGATGCGCGTCGATGCGCACCAGCGCCTCTTCCGGCTGAATTTCGCACGCCTGATCGGCGAGGATGCCAACGCCTAATCCCAGTTCAACATAGGTTTTCACCACGTCTGAATCCTGTGCGCTCAGCACGATGTCCGGCTTCAGCCCGGCACTCTGGAAAGCGCGGTCAACGCGCGAGCGTCCGGTGATGCCCTGTCGATAGGTAATTAACGGGTAGCGGCTCAGGGTGCTGAGCGACACCGGCTGCTGCTGCGCCAGCTCATGATCGCTGGGCACCAGCAGCGCATGGTGCCAGCTGAACCAGGGGAACGCCGCCAGGCTGGGGTTGTTCACCAGCAGTTCGCTGGCGATGCCGACGTCCGCTTCGCCTGCCAGCAGCATGGCGACGATCTCCTGCGGCGATCCCTGATTAAGCTCCAGCCGCACGTTGGGGTAAAGCTGGCGAAACGCCTTGATGACGCGCGGCAGGCTGTAGCGCGCCTGGGTGTGCGTGGTGGCGATGGTCAGGATGCCGCTGGTTTCGTTGGTAAAGACGTCCGCCAGGCGGCGAACTTTTCCCGCCTCGTCGAGAATGCGTTCGGCGATGGTCAGCAGCGCTTTGCCCGGCTCCGTCATGCCCAGCAGGCGCTTGCCGCGGCGGATAAAAATTTCCACGCCCAGCTCATCTTCCAAATCGCGAATATGACGACTGACGCCCGACTGCGAGGTAAATAGCGTGTTTGCCACTTCCGTCAGATTGAACTCACAGCGCGCCGCCTCGCGAATGATTTTAAGTTGCTGGAAATTCACGATCTTTACCTCAGTTTACGAAATTGTTACTTCCGATGGTAAGAAGGTTTATTGATATCAACAAATAATAAAAAATTTATGCTTATGCACAGGGGGAATATAAGGCAGTCGGCATGCGTGCTGACAGAGAGCGTTTTTACGCTTAAGCGCTAGCGGGTTCACAAAACGAAAGCGCGACGCTCAGAAAGGCTTGAGCGCCAAACGTCTCAACGCATACCCTAATAACACCATAAAAAGTAGGGATACTTTATGCAGGCTGCAGATCTTTTAAAGATGAAGTTTCAAAGCGACAGGCTGCTGGCGCTATATGGGCAACAAGGCGTAACGTCCACCAGGAAGGCGATGAAGGGAATCGGGTCAGATATTTACTCGGGCGTGGAGCGGGCTAGCTGGTATGCGTCGTGCCTGATTCCGGCCTATCACGATGTATGCAAACAATTGTATTCCGAAGACAAGAGAATGCTCTGTTCCATTCGCTCTCTTTACCGATATCGGGACGTTATTGGCCATATGCTGTATTTGTATTTTCAAAAGATTATCCAGGATACAGATAATGGCAACGAGCATGATATGGTGAGAGCTGTTGATACCACTATTGCAGGATGGGTTGCCAAAATGCCGGCAGGAAAAGCAACCCGTTTAAGCCTGGCTGTCGCGCTGTCTGAGGCACTTTCCATGTCTGAAGCGGTATCGCGTTCAGTTGTTGAAAGGCTAGCTGCGCGTGTGCCTAATGTTGTTTGGTTATTTCAGGTATTTGGAACAGACCAGAAATGTGCTCTTGCAGCCCGCAGGCTGAAATATATGGATGAAAAATACTATCTAATACTCTATAACGCAGAATTAGAAATGCTTTATTACTTTATTGAGCCTGTTTTATCAGACGTCATAAAAAACGTGCAAATGGAACGCTATCGTAACTTTGATGAAGTTTACAAAGCCGTCAAGAGTAAATATCATGTTTAAAACTTTTTTGTCGCTCATTTTTAATGAAGGACTCATTCTGGTCAGCCTCATTGGGTTTGGTTTATTTTACCTGGAATTTTTCCCAACATACTGGCTGTTGTTAACGATAATTTCAATCATTGTACTCATCATCCTGTTGCCGAAGTTTACAGCCAGATTTGATAAATACGATAAATAATCACTTTAAAAGGGAATTTTATGTCTAATCCAGCCTATCTGTGGTTAACAGATGAAAACGGCTCGCCGATGATGGGGCCATCGCTTGTCTCAGGCCGTGAAGGGGCGATCGAGCTCAAATCATTCACCCACAACGTCAACATTCCTGTAGATGGCAACACCGGCAAATTAACCGGCACGCGCGTTCATATGCCCATTATGTTTCAGAAAGAATTTGATCGCGTTACGCCGCTGCTCTTTCGGGCGTTAAGCACAGGTAAAACGCTTAAGTCCGCGACGATAAAAATGTACCAAATTAATGAAGCGGGTATAGAACAGGAATATTTTAATATTATTCTTGAAGGCGTGAAGCTGACCTCTATTACGCCAGACCTCTATCCCGGCGCGCAGACGGGCACGCACCTTGAAACGGTTCTGTTACGCTATACGAACATTACCTGGAAGCATTGCGACGGGAATATTCTCTTCACCGACTCGTGGAATGAGCGGGCAACCTATTAACGCGGTTAGCGGCAGCATAAACGGGTAAGTCACCAGAGGGTCACCTGCCCGAAGGCGCTGCAGGCAAAAGCGGCCCCGCAGGACCGCCAGTCCGCCTTAGCTTACCAGCAGCAGCGCCCGCTCTTCCGCCATCGGCTTATTCAGCAGCGACAGCAAAATATCCTTAACCGCCTGCGCGGACGGCGAGAGCGGCAGACGCGCCGAGACGTTGAGCGACAGCGGCAGATTAAGCGCCGGGCTGTTGATACGCGCCATCCAGGCCTGGGTTGAGCCGACCAGCGCACGCGCGGCGGACTCCGGCAGCACCGTGACGCCCATACCGCTGGCGACGGCGGCGGTCAGCATCGACAGCGATTCGATCTCGCCGATGATGCGCGCGCTAAGACGACGCAGGGAAAAGGCTTCGTCGACCCGCTTGCGCACCGCGCTGTAGTCGCGCGGCAGGAACAGGCTCATCTGCGCCACCTCGGCCAAATCAACCGATCCGCTGGGACAGTCAGTGGCGCCGACCAGATAAAGCTCCTCTTTCATCAGCGGCATACTGGTGATGCCCGCCGTCGGCGCGCGGTCGTAAAGCACCGCCATATCAAGCTGGCCGTTCATCACCTTATCATTGAGCGAGCTGCCGCTGTTTTCATGCAGATAAACCAGAATCTCCGGATGGCGCTCGCGCACCGTTTGCAGCAGCGGCATGGTCAGCGAAGAGGCCGCCGTACCCGGCGCCATGCCGATGGAGACCTGACCGCTCAGCACCTGCCCGGCGTTAACGACGGCCGTCTGCGCCTGTTCGCACTGCCGCAAAATCGTACGCGCATGTGCATAGAGGATTTTACCGGCTTCGGTTGGCGTCACGCCGCGCTTGGTACGAATCAACAGCTGCTGATCCAGCTCGTTTTCCAGCGTGGCCACCTGTTGACTGAGCGCAGGTTGCGCGATGTGCAGCACTTCAGCCGCCTGCGTCAGGCTGCCAATATCGACGATTTTCACAAAGTATTTCAGTCGTCTTAAGTTCATCTTGCCTCCGTCACATTCCCCGAATGCCAATAACATCTGTTCTTGAGGCCTGCTGGCCTGGTAAAGAACAGATTGCAATTAGCAGGCCACTTTTTTTCAGGGCGCTGTCAGGCTGCTGCAGAAAAATCCTAACAACCCGAAAAATAAGCCTTTCTGATTACCCATTAAGAGTTAATAAGCAGCGGGAATAACGCATCGGCGAAAAGCCTCATCGCGACTGCACTCCGCTGGTGCAGATGGTGCGAGCCAGACGTGCATAAAAGTGATGACCCGAAGCGGAACAGGCGCAATAACGCGCCGCGAAGCACAAAAACGCGCGGTATCCAGCAGGGAAACTTATTTATAACCAGAAAAAGGCCTGCGCGACGTTTCAGGTTCGGGCAGGCCAGGCGACGGAAAAATCAGCGTTTTTTGCGGTTGCGATGCATATCGATAGCGACTGCGGCCACGATAATCATGCCTTTGATAATGTCCTGAACGTAGGCGTCGACGCCGACGAAAGTAAATCCGCTTTTAATCAGCCCCAGGATTACCGCGCCGATCAGGGTGCCGGTAATCCGTCCAACGCCGCCCATCAGACTGCTGCCGCCGATTACCGCCGCGGCAATGGCATCCAGCTCATAGGACATCCCCATGCTCGACTGGCCGCTGCTGACGCGCGCCGCCAGCACCACGCCCGCCAGGCCGGAGAGCGCGCCGGCGATGGTATAGACGATCACCAGATATTTATTAACGTTGATACCAGAGACTTTGGCCGACGTCATATTGCCGCCGATGGCGTAAACGTATTTGCCATAGCGGGTATGCTTAAGGGCGATATGAAACACCAGCGCTACCACCAGAAAGATAATCACCGGCATCGCGCCCTGGCCGATGGAGGTAAAGCCGTCGGAGAGAAAGCTAATCGGGTTGCCCTGCGTGTAGTACTGCGCCAGACCGCGCGCCGACACCATCATGCCCAGCGTGGCGATGAAAGGCGGAATGCCGGTGCGGGTAATCAGCACGCCGTTAACCAGGCCGCAGAGCAGCCCCACGCCGATCCCCGCGCCGATAGGCACCACGGCGGGCATATTCACCAGCGCCGGGAACATCGGCGACAGGCTGTCGGAGGTTTGCGCCAGGCTGGCCGCGACCACCGCGGTCAGCGCGATCACCGATCCCGACGAGAGATCGATGCCGGTGGTAATGATCACCTGCGTTACCCCGACCGCAATGACGCCGATAATCGCCACCTGCAGCAGGATCAAAATCAGGCGGTTGGCGTTCATCAGAAACGACTGGTCGCGCACATACCAGCCAGCTATTTCGAAAATCAGCGCAATGCCGACCATCACGATAAAGATGCCGGTATCTTTGGGCAGTTTATGCCGCAGATTGCCGAAGAACGATGAATGTTCAGCTGTCGGGGTAGCCGTTGCTTTAATATTGCTCATAGGGGTCTCGCGCCTCACTCGGATGCCAGCGACAAAATGGTTTCCTGGTCGGCCTCTTCTTTATCGAGGATGCCGGTAATGCGTCCCTGATGCATCACCATCACGCGGTCGCTCATGCCGAGAATTTCCGGCAGTTCTGACGACACCATAATGATGGCCACGCCGCGGTTGGCCAGCTCAGAGATCAAACGGTAAATTTCCGCCTTCGCGCCGACGTCGATACCGCGCGTCGGCTCGTCGAGGATAAGGATTTTGGGCTGCGCCAGCAGCCAGCGGGCAATCAGCACCTTCTGCTGGTTGCCGCCGCTCAGGTTGTTGATGATTTGATCCATGGTCGGCGTCTTGATATTCAGCCGGCGAATCTGTTCCATGCAGTCCTGCGCCATCTTGACGTGGCTGACGAAGCCGCTTTTGCCGCTGTATTCAGGCATATTGACGATGCTCATATTCTCCATTACCGACAGCACGAGAAACAGCCCCGACTTTTTGCGATCCTCGGTTAAAAACGCCATGCCCTTTTCAATCGCCGTCGAAGGCGAATCGATAGTGACGGGCACGCCGTCTATCAGCACCTCGCCGCTGTCGACGCTCTCCATGCCGAACAAACTTTCCATGACTTCGCTGCGTCCCGCGCCGACCAGGCCGGCAACGCCAAGGATTTCGCCGCGCCGCAGGCTAAAGCTGACGTCATGAAAGCGATCCTTGCTGGTCAGGCCGCGTACCGTCAGCACCTCTTCGCCGATGGCGTTGTTGAATTTGGGGAAGAGCTGAGTCAGCTCGCGTCCGACCATCTGGGTGATCAGCGACTGACGGGTAAACTGCGCGGTATGATTGCTGCCGACCCAGCTGCCGTCGCGGAAAATGCTGATCTCATCGGTAATCGCGAAGATCTCATCCATTTTGTGGCTGATATAGATGATGGCTTTGCCCTGCGCGCGCAGATCGCGAATGATGGTGAAAAGATGCGCCACTTCGCTTTCGGTCAGGGCGGAGGTCGGCTCATCCATAATCACGATATCGGCATTCCACGAGACCGCTTTGGCAATCTCCACCATCTGCTGCGCGGCGATGCTGAGCTCGCCCACCAGCCGGTCAGCCTTGAGGCGAATGTTAAGCTGGTTAAGCAGCGTCTGCGTCTGCTGATTAAGCTTGCCGTGATCGACAAAGCCATACTTCATCGGCTCGCGTCCCAGCCAGATGTTCTCGGCGACGGTCATGTAGGGCACCAGATTAAGCTCCTGGTGGATCATGGAAATGCCGGAACGCAAGGCGTCCATGGTGTCCTGAAACTGCACCGGCTCCCCTTTAATGCGGATGGTGCCCCGATCGGGGCGATACATCCCGATCAGGCACTTCATTAAAGTGGATTTGCCCGCGCCATTTTCGCCCATCAAGGCATGAACCGATCCCGGACGCACGCGCAGCGACACGTTATCGAGTGCCTTTACACCAGGAAAGAACTTGCTGATGCCTTCGGCTTCAAGCGCAAAAGCGGTCATACATCACCTCCGTACGGCTGAGTCGGGATCGGTTATTTCTGATTACGGTTCATAAACTGCTGCATATTGTCTTTGGTGATCAGCTGATAAGGGATATCGATGATCTTCTGCACTTTTTCGCCCTTCGCCAGCTTAACGGCCGCCTGCACCGCCCCTTCGCCCTGCCCGCGCGCGTCCTGGAACACCGTGGCGACCATCTTGCCGTTTTTCAGCATCTGCAGCGCGTCAGGGGTGCCGTCCACGCCGGCGATTAGGATATGGTTGGGGTTTTTGCCCAGCGCCTGCAGCGCGCCGATCGCCATTTCATCATTGTTGGAGGCGATGGCCTGGATATCGTCGCCTGCGGTTAGCCAGTTGCTCACCACGTCTACCGCGTCGTTACGCATAAATTTGGCGGTCTGCTTCTGTACGACTTTGATGCCGGGATATTTCGCCACCACTGCCTCGACGCCCTTGGTGCGGTCACGCGTTGACTCGTTAGCGAGATCGCCCATCAGAATGGCCACGTTGCCCTTGCCGTTCAGCGCCTTGGCCAGCGCCTCCATCTGCAGGCGGCCCGCCAGTTCCGAGTCCGATCCTACATAGGCCATTTTGTCGGTCAGCTCCGCCTGGGGTCGGCGGTTAACGAAGATCAGCGGGATGCCGGCTTTGGTGGCCTGATCCATGATGGGTTTGACGGCGTTGGTATCTACCGGGTTGACGATGATGGCGTCGACGCCCTGCCCGATAAAGTTCTGCACCTGTTGCAGCTGCTGCGAAACATCGCCTTTGGCGTCTTCCAGCTGCCCCTTAACGCCCTCTTTCTGCATCTCTTTTTGCATTGCGGTTCGCAGAATGGTGAGGAAGTTGTCGTCAAACAACGCCATTGAAACGCCGACGGAGAGGTCTTTCGCCATGGCGGCGGCGGGCAACATGCAGGCTAACAGCGTGACAGCGAGTGTTTTTTTGATGTTCATGAGTAACCCTTATTGTCGTTAACTTGCCGACGCCGCTGATAGCGCGAATGAAAAATATCTTTTACATTCACTCAGCGTTGCTGGCGGTTTCAGGTCTGTTTATAGAGGTAAGTGCTGGGCATCGCGCTTTTTTGTGACCAACGCCTCCTTTTTACAATGGCTTGTTTCTACAGGTGATATTTTTAAAATCCCGTTCCATTTTCACTAACTGATTGCCGTGGTGATAATAAGCAGTTTATTTGTTCCATTAATTTGTTTTTTGAAATTTTTATCATAAAAGCACTGAAACGGTTGTTTTAACATCAGCAAATAACAAAACTTTGACACGCATCTAACATCTGCCGGTAAATGCGTTTAAAGTGAGATCCTGTCGGCAGTTTGAAATCTCGCCGAATCTGTTGAAAAAGCGGCAAACCGCTGCTTTTGCGAGCGTTCAGTTGAGAAAAGTGAAATCGTGCTTTGACAAGCCGGAACCGCGTCGTTAATATTCGCCCCGTTCCAACAATTCCTCTGTAGTTCAGTCGGTAGAACGGCGGACTGTTAATCCGTATGTCACTGGTTCGAGTCCAGTCAGAGGAGCCAAATTTAAAAAGCCCGCTCAGGGAAACCTGAGCGGGCTTTTGTTCGTCTGGATGCCTGATAAGCGTTACGTCTCTGCCTTACTCCGCCGGCTACAGCTTACTCCGCTGTCTTCTTTATGGGATAAGTCACGAGAGGCTTGATCTCTTTAAGCACAAACATACTCTGCATTTCTTTGATTCCCGGTAGTCTGCGCACCACTGACATGGCGAAATCGGCATAGGAGTCGAGATCCGATGCCACAACCTGCAGCAGAAAATCGGCGTCCCCCCCGATGCTATAGCAGGCCACAACATCCTCCAGCGCGGTGACCTCTTCTTCAAACTTTCTCGCCTCCGCTTCACTATGGCTGTCGATGGCAACCCGAACGAAAACCATCACACCCAGCCCGATTTTTTTACGGTCAAGAACGGCGCGGTAGCCTTGAATCACTTCATCTTCCTCAAGCTTGCGCACTTTACGCCAGCAGGGAGATGCTGAAAGGTTTATCTTCTCCGCCAGTTCCTGATTCGTGACGCGCGCATCGTCCTGTAAAATTTTCAGGATCTTCATATCTGTCAGGCTGAGTGCCATAGAGGGAAATTCCTTTCTCATTAAAAGCAATAAAGGGGAATTTTTACCTGACAATCGGCATTGAGTAAATGATATAGGCAACAATTTCCTCTTTTGCTAATGCATAATACATTCACCTTTCTAATGATTTAAGGCAGCAGCACAAGGACAGAACTGACCCTATGTTAATGCACATCGTCATGTTTACGTTAAGGAACCCATGGAGCTGGTCATCTCTGGAAGCCATAGATGCTGAAAGAGCCACGCGTGCTCATCCTCATCACATTGATGAAATTAAAGGATGGAGCTGCGGCAGAAATACCACTAAGCGCGATATCGCAGCGGATTTCGTGGTGATTGGCCTGTTTGAAAACCGATCGGATCTGAATGCCTATATTATCCACCCCGATCATCAGAACGGGGTAACGAAATGGAAATATATCGCGGACTGGAAAGTTGTTGATATAGAGCTTCCCAGTGATTTCACGCTGAACAGTGGTTTGCTCTCGGTGTTAAATGAGCTTCCCGTTTCCGGTTGAAATAATCCCTGTGCCATTGAGGATAAATGATGAAATTTGATGCAAGCCAACATCGCTGTACGATTATTATTGATAAAGATCTCCCCGCGGGCCTTGCTATGAATGCCGCAAGCGTTATAGGCATTAGTTTCGGCCGTACCGTTGAAAATCTTGTTGGACCTGATATGCAAAGCCTTGACGATATTAATTTTCCAGGCGTAATTTACGCACCGCTTCCGGTTTTGCTGGCGTCAGGTCACTCTTTGCGTGAAATACAGGTGAGTGCGGAAAGCGACGAGGAGATTTACGTGATGCCGTTTAGCGCCCTGGCACAGTCGTGCAAAACCTATGACGAATATGGTGAAAAAATCTCCTCGGTAAAAAGTGAAAACATTGAGCTGGTAGCTATTGGCATCATTGGTCCAAAAAAGAAAATAACCAAGCTGACCGGAAACCTCCCGCTCTATAAATAAATCACCACATATAAAAATATATCAGCAGCAATAGACTGCTGATTATTGTGCTGCACGCATAACGACTTTACCCGGCTAAGGATGACAACATGTATGCTATTTTTAAAGAAAAAATAATTGAACAGGCCAAAGAGGTCTATCATCAACACTGTGACTTTAATGCAGGAAAATTCAGTGCTGAACAGCTCTATATTCACCAGAACAACCAACTGCGCGAGGTCGTTAAATATGCCACCGAAAACTCCCCATTCTACCGTGAGCATTTAAAAGGCCTGACCTGCACTGATTTAGACACACTGACCACCGATGGGATTAACGCGCTTCCTTTTACCACCAAAGATGACCTGAGAAATAATGGCAAATCGCTCGCCTCTGCCCCTCTTCACCAGAGCTGGATTTATTACGAAACTACGGGTACAACCGGCAACCCTACACCCTGCCCTCGTAATGAAACGGATTCCATTCATAATAACACCCCTCTTATTATTCATTACCGCACTCTGTTTGAGCAGTTTGGTTCAAATCATATTGTGGGGGTAATGGGTCCAACTGAGCTTCATTCCACCGGCGATACCTTTGAAGATGTTTTCCGCAGCCTCGGCTACAGCGTGGTAAAAATGTGGCCGCGTTCGCCCGTCGTGGGCATGAAGCGCGTTATGGCACTGATCAATGAATTGCAGATAACCGCACTGGTCTGCACGCCAGCAGTGGCTATTGCCGTGGCACGTTTTATTCAAGATTCTGGAGACAAACCCTCCGCTACCAGCGTGAAGCTGATCCTGACGGTGGGTGAATTAACCACGCCGTCGCTGTTAAGAAACATTGGTGAGGTCTGGGGGGCACAGGTCTATAGCTGTATGTATGCCTCTCAGGAGTCCTCTATTCTTGCCGTCTGCGCGGCGGACAGTCACCTTTACACCATCCCGCTGAACAACTACTACGAGATCATCGATCCCGTCAGTGGTAAAGGCTATGACGTCACTCTGGGGCAGGTAACTGGTGAACTGGTCATTACCCATCTCTATAAGGGACAGAAGCCGCTTATTCGTTATCGTACCGGTGACATGGTGCGGTCGACTTATATGCCTGATGGCAGCCAAAAAATTGTGCCTGTCGGTCGCGTGCGGGATGTTCTGACGCTTAATGGCGCCGCTTACTGTGCCTGGGATTTAGAAGCCGCGCTTCTTGAACGGCTCAACGGTTGTCTGGACTACGCGATTCAAATCGACAGAAGCGATGACGTTGACGTGCTTAATATCACCGTTGAGATGTTTGATAAGACATTTGATGTCTCCCAGGCGCTAAAGGAGGTGAAAGCGCATGTTGAACAGAGCATTGCGGGCATTAAAGTCAACCTCGTTAAGGGCGAAACAAGTAGCGTAACCGCAACCTCAGCGATGGTGAGCTGGAAGGCAGCGCGCATCCACGATTTGCGACCTGCGGCAGATAACAGCGATCGTGAAGCGGCGCTTGCCCTGATTAACCGGGGTTTTAAATAATGAACGAGACGATCCCCGATAAAATCAGTGAAGCGAACCCCGTTCACCACTCCTGGAGCTACCTCAATGGCAAGTTCGTTGAGGCAAATGCGGCGCTGTTACCTGTAACGACGCAGGCATTTAATTACGGCACCGCAGTGTTCGAAGGCATTCGTGGTTACACGCATTTTTCTGACGGAAAGCTAACGGTTTTCCGCTTAGACGAACATATTAACCGACTGCGTCAGTCGGCATCACTCCTGTTAATCGATGATTTGCCCGATCATCAGGCGCTAAAGGAAGTCATCCTGTCACTGCTGAAGCGGAATGATGCCAGTAGCGACTGTTATATCCGCCCTATTGCTTATAAACGTCATCTTTTGCCTGGCAGTGGCTTCGGCGTAAAACTCTCTGGCATCAGTAGCGGATTATCGATCAACACGCTTAATATGCGTTCCTATGTGAAACAGGATGGTCTTGCGTGCACTATTTCTAGCTGGCGTCGCGTTTCCGATAACGCCATTCCTGCACGCGCTAAAATTACCGGAAGTTACGTAAACTCTGCACTTGCAATGGAAACAGCTCAGCGTGGCGGGTATAACGACGCCATTATGCTCAATCAGCAGGGTTATGTTACCGAAGCGACCACCTCAAACGTTTTTATTGTAAAAAACGGCAGGCTAATCACGCCTCCGGTGACGGCACAAATTCTGGAAGGGATTACGCGTGACACGGTTATTAAACTGGCCGCCACCTGTCTGAAACTGCAAGTCGAAGAAAGAGACATATTACCGTCTGAATTGTTGACCGCAAATGAATGTTTTTTAACGGGCACAGGCGTCGAAATATCACCAGTGAGTCAGATTGACCACCGAAAGCTTAATAGTATGAATACACAGGGTATCGCGATGACTATTAAAGGGCTTTACGACCAGTCGGTGCGTGGAGAATTAGACGCATTTAATCACTGGCTAACGCCTGTCTGTTGAATAACACTGTTAGGTGAAACAATGAACTATCATTTTATGGATATGGGCTTAAGTCATGCTATTAACTGCCCGGTTTATACTTTAGGCCCTTCGGGTACCAGTAGTGAATATGCCTCTCAGTTTTTTTATCGCTGGATGAGTGATAATTACGCCAACAGCCATCATGACATTCATCTTAATGACTCCTATGAGTTAGCAAGAAATAACATCATGCATGAAAAAGGACTGCTTATCGTCGCTAATGCTTATCCGAAGATTAACAATTTTTATATGGATACGCGTCTGAAACTGCTGGCTACCTTTCTTTATAACACTCCGCTTTATGGTCTGGTGACGAACAAGAAACTGCCCGATCGACCATTATATATCGCATCTCATCCAGCACCGGTTCCATTAATTGAGGAGTTACTTCCTGATGGCCTGCGTATTGCTCAGGTAATTGAGATGCCCTCCACCAGTGCGGCCGCACAGGCGGTGGTATCCGGTGAAGTCGATGTCGCGTTAACCACTGAAATTGCCGCCGGCATCCATAAGCTCAACTTTATTTCACGAACGCGCCCGATACATATGCTCTGGTCGGTGTTTGCCTCCCATATTTGAAAAGGATAAGACAATGACAAGATTAAAAATGCACACGCTCGACAGCGCGCCTGCGGCCAGTCGCCCTCTGCTGCAAAGTTCGATTGACGGTTTTGGCTGGATTCCATGGCAAAGCGCCTACATGGCAGAGTCACCCGCCCTGCTGGCGTCTTACCAGTTTGCCCATGACGCCTTCTCGCACTGTTCGCTGAACGAAGAAGAGCGCACCATTGTGTGGATTACCACGGGCATCATTAACCAGTGCGCCTATACGGTTCAGGCGCATAGCTGGATCGCACAGCATAAAGGGGTTTCGCCAGCGATTCTGGATACGCTTGCTCACCAGCCTGAGGCCCTGCCAGCCAGGCTGGCCGCGCTTTATTGCTTTACGCGTCAGGTCGTTTTGGCCCAAGGCCAGATCCCCGAAAGCGCGGTAGAGGCGATGCTGGCGGTAGGATATAGCCGGCAAAATATGCTGGACGTTATCTTGGGGGTTTCCCAAAAAACCATGTCAACGCTGCTCAACAGCATTGCCCATACCCAGATCGAACCTCAGTTTCACGCTGAGACGACACCCTGATAACGGACACTCTCCATGCAATTCATTAGTCGAAAGCAGGTTGAGCAGGTTTTATCGCCCGCAGCGTGCCTGCAACTGAGCCGGGACGCTTTTGCACTGCTCAGCCAGGGTAAAGTGAAACAGACGTTGCGCAGCGTTATTGCCTCTGAACAAGGCAGCCTGATGGGTACGATGCCCGCCTGTATTGAAGAAGGGCCCTATGCGGGGTTTGGCCTCAAAACCGTTAAGGTCGATTTCAGCCGCCACGTGCAGCCTACGTCCCACGAGGGGTATATTCTGCTCTATGATGCGTCGGAAAAGGGCAACCTTGTTGTTGTTGACGCCGCCTCAGTGACGGAATTACGCACCGCTGCAGCTTCTGCGCTGGCTACGGATATATTGGCACCGCCTGGTGCCAGCCGTCTGGCTATATTGGGCACCGGCATTCAGGCCAGAAAACATGCGCAAATGATGATGGAAATCCGTCCGCTGCAGCATATTTCTGTCTGGGGAAGAAGTGAAGCACGCGCGTCTGTTTTTGCCGAATGGTGTCAACAACAGCTGGGACTGCCCGCCACCGTGGCGATGACGCCAGCTCAGGCGGTGGCAGAGGCGGATATCATCTGTACGGTGACGGCTGCAAAGGTGCCGTTTCTTCATTGCAAAGACCTGCCAGCTCAGTGCCATATTAATGCCGTGGGGGCATCTGCCCCCGGTTTTCAGGAAATCGACAGCGACATCTATGCGGCGGTAGCACTCTACGTTGACGCCCGCGAGGCGGTCTGGCACGCCTCTACCTGCCTGCTGGAGGCAAAACAGCAAGGATTGATCCCTCAGGAATACTGGGGAACAGAAATAGGAGAACGGCTTACCTCACATGTACAGCCGACCTCGCTCAGGCCGCAGCGAACCCTGTTTAAGTCCGTGGGCCTTGCAGTGCAGGATCTGGTCTTTGCCCGGGCGGTGGTGGCGCAAACCCCGCTATCCAGCCACCCCACTCTTTAATAACCTCTCTGCCGCATCTCATTTTGACAGGAATACTTATGTTAGGAATGGCTCAAATAATTTCTTATATCGCTGCACTCGGTTTAGCGGCGGCAATCCCGGGGCCGGGAATGATCGGCCTGGTCGCTCGCAGCGTTAGCGGGGGTGCCCGAACCGGCTTTACCATGCTTGCCGGCCTGATCCTCGGTGATTTGATCTACTTATCTACCGCGGTATTTGGTCTGGCGGTGGTCGCCCATAGTTACTCATCCGTGTTCACGCTGATCAACTGGGCGGCCTCGCTCTATCTGTGCGTGCTGGCATGGCAGTTCTGGCGCTATCAGCCTAAGGCAATCAGCATTGACAAGAAAGCGACAACGCAGGAGCTGGCATCAGCCTGGCTTTCAGGGCTAACGATCACGCTCGGCAATCCCAAAACCATCGCCTTTTACCTGGCGATACTGCCTCTTGTTATCTCGCTGGATAATGTCTCATTACAGATTTGGGGCGGAATGCTGGTGCCCCTTACCATTTTCGTGCTGCTGAGCGTTGGCGCGGTTTTTATTCTCGCAGCGCTTAAGATTCGCCACCTGCTCACCAGCGCTAAGGCGCAGCGACGCCTGTTTCGCTCGGCCGGCGTAATTATGCTGCTGGCGGCATTTGGCATGGTGGTGAAGACGCTTTAGCGCTACACCTCCTCCTGCGCCACAATCAGCGCTGTCTGATGCTCATCAAGCCAGGATTTCAGCACCCCTGATGGAGACGCATCGGAGAACTGCATCGCAACCCTGTCGCAGCCTGCAGTTGAGGCGCACGGCGGGTGTGGCAGGTGACTCGAAGCAAGCAGAAGCATCCTAATGACGTTTATCGATGCGCGCCACCAGCCGGTCGCCCAGCCACTGAATGCCGCACACCAGCACGATCAGCACCGCAATCACCGCCACCATTACCGCGGTATCGAAGCGCTGATAGCCGTAGCGAATCGCCAGGTCGCCCAGGCCGCCCGCGCCAATCGCGCCCGCCATCGCCGACGCGCCGATCAGCGCCACCAGCGTCACCACGAAGCCGGCCAGAATGCCCGGCAGCGCTTCGGGGATCAGCACGTCCCAGACGATGCGCAGCTTGCTGGCGCCCATGGCGCGCACCGCGTCGATCAGACCGCGATCGACGTCGCGCAGCGACACTTCCGCCACGCGCGCGAAATAGGGCGTAGCGGTGATGGATAACGGCACGATCGCCGCCCAGGTGCCGAGCGAGGTGCCGACTAGAAAGCGGGTAAAGGGGATCAGCGCCACCAGCAGAATAATAAACGGCAGCGAGCGGAAGCCGTTGATAATCAGGCCGAGCACGCGGTTGACGCCGCGATGTTCGGCGATGCCGCCCGGGCTGGTCATCACCAGGATCAGGCCGAGCGGCAGCCCGGCGAGCAGCGAAAAGAGCCCGGAGATCGCCGTCATGATCAGGGTCTCCCACAGCGCGTTGAGCAGCAGATCAATCATCACTGGCGACATAACCCACCTTTTCTACCTGAGCCTGCTGCTGGCGCAGCCAGTCGAGAACCCGTTGCTCATCGGCGCTGTTGCTGGCCGGAACGGCAATAAAGAAGCGCACCACCGCATAGTGCTGAATATGGTCGACGCCGCCCTGAATCAGGCGAAACGCGCCGGGCAAGGCGCAGGCGAAACGCGTCAGCAGCTCGCCCTGCGCCTCCTGCCCGGCGAAGTGCACGTTGTAGATCGCCTCGCCCTGTTTTTGCTGGCTCAGACGCGCGGCGATGGCGTCAGGCAGCTGCGGCAGCAGCCCGCGCAGCAGCGTGCGGGTAAGCTGCGCCTGCGGATGCGCGAACAGCTGCCACACCGGCCCCTGCTCGATAATCTCACCGGCGTCAATGACCGCTACGCGATGCGCCACTGACTTAATCACCTCCATCTCATGGGTGATCAGCAAAATAGTGATGCCGAGCCGCTGATTCAGCGATTTCAGCAGCGCGAGGATCGAACGCGTGGTTTCCGGATCGAGCGCCGAGGTCGCCTCGTCGCACAGCAGCAGCGCCGGGCTGGCCGCCAGCGCGCGGGCGATGCCGACGCGCTGCTTCTGGCCGCCCGAGAGCGCCGCCGGGTAGTGCTGCGCCTTATCGGAGAGCCCCACCAGCTCCAGCAGCTCCTCGACGCGCCGGGCGCGCTGGGCCTTCGCCATGCCGGCAATCTTCAGCGGCAGCGCCACGTTCTGCGCCACGGTTTTCGCCGACAGCAAATTGAAGTGCTGGAACACCATGCCGACGCGGCTGCGAACTTTTTGCAGCTGCTTTTCCGACAGGCCGGTAATTCGCTGCCCTTCAATCTCAATTTCGCCTTCGTCAGGCTGCTCCAGCCCGTTAAGGCAGCGGATCAGGGTCGATTTACCCGCGCCGCTGCGGCCGATAATGCCAAGGATCTCGCCCTTGCGCACCCTGAGCGATACCCCTTTTAGCGCCTGGGTTTCGCCGAAGCGGCGCGACACCTTTTGCAGGCGCACTACGCTATCGCCGCCCGCGGCAATCTCCTCCGCGCGCTCGGCCACGCCGCGCATTACCGCGCTGACCTCTGAAAATACCGTCATGCTCGCTATCCTTACCAGGCGGTCAGGCCAGTGCCTTTGTAAACCTGATCAAATACTTTCTTCACCGCATCGTTCTGGTAGGCGGCGACCAGGGTTTTGACCCAGGGCGCGTCGACGCTCGCTTTTTTCACCGCGATAAAGTTGTTGTACGGATTATCTTTCACCGGCTCCTGCGCAATGCGGTCTGCTTTAGTCAGGCCGCTTTTTAGCGCCCAGTCGGTATTCACCACCGCCGCGTCGAGATCGGGCACCGAACGGCCAATGATGCCGGAGTCCAGCTCTTTAATCTGAACGTGGCGCGGGTTGTCGGTGATATCGGCGACGGTGGCGGCAATGCCCGCGCCCGCGCGCAGCTTAATCACGCCCTGCTGCTCCAGCAGCGCCAGGCCGCGCGCCTCGTTGGAGGGATCGTTCGGCACGCCGATGATCGCGCCCTCTTTCAGGTCCGCCGCGGATTTGACCTTTTTCGAGTAAAGGCCGATCGGCCAGACGGCGGTATCGCCGACGCGCACGATGTCATAGTGGTTCACCTTGATCTGATTGTTGAGAAAGGGCTGATGCTGGAAGGCGTTCGCATCGACTTCGCCATTCTGCAGCGCCTCGTTAGGCTGGTTGTAGTCGTTGAACACCACGGTTTTCACCGTCAGTCCTTTTGCCGCCGCCTGCTTCACCACCTCGCGCCAGACATCCTCATCTTCGCCGCTCATGATGCCGACTTTAACGGACGTTTTGTCAGCGGCGTGGGCAGCCGCAAACGGGGCCAGAGCCGCGCCTGCCATCAGTAGCGCGGCGGTAGTGACGGACAGCAATCTGTTTTTAGAAACGGCCACGCGTGCGTGCATAAACTTGTTTTCCTGAGGTGATAGTCGCTAAAGTCAAAGTTCACTGCCGGAACGACAGATAGCCGCAGTATACGCAGTTGCTTATACCTGCATTATGATTTATTCGGCAATGCTATTCCTGAAATGCATATAAACAGGGTGCCGCTCGCGTCGCCAAATCCGGTTAACGAGCTGTGATACCATGCTGGTTTGATTTTTCCTGTTACTGAGCGCTATGTCGGATACCACTCAAAAACGTAAAAATGACCCTGAAGGGCTAAAGAAGCGCATTCTCGCCGGCGCGCTGGCTACCTTCGCCGAATTCGGCATGCAGGGCGCGCGGCTGGAGCAGATTGCGGAAAATGCGCAAACCACGAAACGTATGGTGGTTTACCACTTCGGCAGCAAAGAAAAGCTTTATATCGAGGTGCTGGAGCAGGTCTATCAGGCGATTCGTCAGCATGAAACCGGCCTGAATCTGGACGCAATGGAGCCAACGCTGGCGATGAGCAAACTGGTGGAAGCCAGCTTCGATTACCATGTCTCCCATCCCGATTTTATGCGGCTGGTCTGTACCGAGAACCTGCTGCGCGGCCGCTATATCACCCAGTCGCCGCGTATTAAAGCGCTGAACCGCAGCGCGCTTGACGTGCTGGATGCGATCCTGACGCGCGGCCAGCAGCAGGGTGTCTTTATTCGCGAAATCGAGACCATCGACGTGCACCGCCTGATTAGCAGCATCTGCGTGCATCACGTCTCCAACCGTTACACGTTCAACGCCCTGTTCAGCCCGGATAACAGCGAAGAAGAGAGTATCCGGCGCAATCGACAGCTGGCGGTCACGGCGACGCTGCGCTACATCCATAAATCGGCCTGATGAAAGCGACAACGCAACGATGGGCTACGCTTAACTGACATCCATTTACCGATCTCAACACAGGAACGCAGTCGTGAGCAGAGACGTCGAACGTTATCCCCTACGCAACACTACCCTCAGCGCCGAGGACGACGCGCTGTGGAACTGGGCGCAGAACGCCCGCGTTGGCAGCCGCCAGCAGCTACATCAACCGCGCAGCGAGGCGGAGCTTCAGCAGCTGCTGCGCGCGACTCAGGGCCGCGTGCGCGTCGTCGGCAGCCGGCTGTCGCCGGGCCGGATGCTGAACGTCGACAAAGATGATGTGCTGGTGGATATCAGCGCCCTGTCCGGCCTGCTGGCGCAGGATGAGCAGAGCATTACCGTCGGCGCCGGCACCACGCTCAACGATCTCTATATTCAGCTGACCGCGCTGGACCGCATGCTGGCCGCCTCGCCCGGCGTGATTGCAGTGCAGAAGCTGGCGGGCGCGATGGCAACCGGCACGCACGGTCAGGGCCTGCATCAAAGTTCGCTGGCGGACGAAGCGCTGCGCATTCGTATGGTGCTGGCTGACGGTTCGGTGCGCGAGTTCACGCGCGGCGAGCCCGACTTCCCCGCCGCGCAGGTGACGCTCGGCGCGCTCGGCATCGTCACTGCCGTGACGCTGCGCACCCAGCCCTTCCGTATTTACACCTGCCATAAAAACGCGGTGTCGGCGGACAATCTTGAGCAGGATCTGCTGCGCTGGAACGATGAATACGCGCTGAGCAAGGCGTGGTGGTTCGTCGACGATAATCTGATGCACGTCTGGAACGCGAACGAAGCGAGCGCGCAGGAAACCGCCGAGTGGCAGGCGAACGGCCGCGAGGTGGTGAAGCACGCCGACCAGGGCGACGACAGTCTGAACAGCACTATCGACCAGACGCTGGAGCAGATGCACCGCGACACGCAGATCCACGGTAAAGGCGGCAAGCAGTTCCGCACCGTGACGCGCTTCCGCGACTTTACCGACGTGACCGGCGACATCTATCAGCTGTTCTGCCGCGGCATCGCGGTGCCGCAGATCAACGTTGAAATTGGCGTGCCCCTGTCGCGCACCCCTGCGGTTATCAGCAAAATCAAACGCTGGTACGCCGCAGAGCGACCACATATGCACTACCCAATTATTCTGCGCTGCACCGGCGCCTCTGAAGCCTGGCTCAGTCCGGCCCACGGCGAGCCGACCTGCTTCTTCGGCTTTGTGGTCTATTACGCGGACGACGGCTCGCTGTCGCAGGATGGCCTGCACTTTCTTACCGAGGTTGAGAAGCTGCTGGCGGAAGAAGGCGGCCGTCCGCACTGGGGCAAATATTACGACGCCAGCCGCTACGCCTGGCGCGACGTCTATCCGCACTGGGACGACTTCCGCACCCTGCGCAGCGAGCTGGATCCGCAGCGCCGCTTTAGCAACGATTATCTGACCGCGCTTTTTGACTGACTTTTACAGGGAGAGAACCATGTTTGCATGGGTTACGCTGCTGACGCAGCCCGATTATCTGGTGGGCGTCAGGGCGCTGCACCGTTCGCTTAAGCAGAGCGGCACGCGCTGGCCGCTGGTAGTGATGACCACAGACGCGATCTCCCAAGGGGATCGCGAAGCGTTACAGGCAGAAGGCTGCGTAGTGCGGCCGGTCGATCCGATCTACCCCAACAGCGCGCTGGAACAGCATTACGCCTCGGCGCAGTTTGGCGAAGTCTGGACCAAGCTGCGCGCCTGGCAGCTGACCGACTACGCGCGCGTGGTGTTCCTCGACGCCGATATGCTGGTGCTGCAAAATATGGATGAGCTGTTTACGCTCGATCTTGGCGATAACCTGCTGGCCGCCTGTCACGCCTGCCGCTGCAACCCTAACCAGATTGCCTCCTATCCCGCCAGCTGGCAGCCGGAAAACTGCCACTATACCTGGCAGGATCGCGGCGAGCCCGCGCCCACCCTGCTGGATAACTACCTCAACGGCGGCTTTCTCGTGCTCACGCCGGACGGTGAGGTCTTCGAACAGCTGGCGAACCGCGTTGCCGCCATTGTGGATTTAAAGGCGTACCCCTTCTCGGAGCAGGATCTGCTGAACGAGGCGTTCGAGGGACGCTGGCTGCCGCTCTCATACATCTATAACGCGCTGAAAACGCTGCCCTTCCAGCACAGTCGCATGTGGAAAGAGAGCGAGGTTAAAAACCTGCACTTTATTCTGGCGAAGCCGTGGAAACGCGATTTGCAGCAGCCGGAGAGCGAACGCGACCGCTACTATGCGCTGGATAAGCTGTGGTGGGAGAAAGCGACAGGATAATTATTCAGGCGCGCGGCGTCACGGGCCGCGCGCCGTCCGACTATACCGCCTGCCAGCGTCGCTCGGCGGCGGAAATCGCAATTGCCTCCAGCACTTTCTGCACCTGCAACCCTTCGGCAAAATCGGGCCACAGGCGATCGCCCGCCGCGATGCCGTTAATCAGGTCGCGAATTTCCACCGTTTTCTGATCGTTAAAACCGATGCCGTGCCCGGCCGAGACGCAGAAGTTGGCGTAGTCGGGGTGCGCCGGACCGGTCAGTATGGTTTTAAAGCCCTGACGCCCTGCCGGTTCGTCATGCAGATAGAGTTCCAGCTCCGCCATGCGCTCCTGGCTATAGCGCAGCGTGCCTTTGGTGCCGGTAACCACATAGGTCAGCCCCATTTTGCTGCCGCAGGCGATGCGTGAGGTTTCAATCACGCCGTGCGCGCCGTTGCGAAAGCGCAGCAGCGCGCTGGCCTGATCTTCATTCTCCACCGGCAGCTGGCGGCTGGGATCTTTTGCGTCGGGACGCGTTTTGATCACCGTCATCATGTCGCCGCTCACCTCTTCAATGTCGCCCACCAGATAGTGCGCCATATTGACGATATGCGCCGCCAGATCGCCCAGCGCGCCGAGGCCCGCCAGCGCCTTCTGGCAGTGCCAGTCAAGCGGCGTCTCCGGCTTCGCCAGATAGTCCTCGTTATGGGTGCCGTAGAAATGCACCACTTCGCCGATTTCACCGCGCGCGATAATCTCTTTCGCCAGCTGGCTGGTGGGGTTTTTCATGTAGTTAAAGCCTACAAGGGTTTTCACCCCGGCGGCCTGCGCTGCCTGCACCATCTCTTCCGCATCGGACACCGAGAGCGACAGCGGCTTTTCCGAATAGACGTGCTTGCCGTGGCGAATCGCCTCCAGCGCCATCTCTTTATGCAGGAAATTGGGCGCGCAGATATCCACTACGTCAATCGCCGGGTCGCGTACCAGCTCGCGCCAGTCGCCGGTCGAACGCGAGAAGCCAAAGGCGGCCGCCTGCTTTTCCGCCAGCGCCGGATTGACCTCCGCCAGCATCTCCCGCACGATTTCGCCCTTCAGCGGAAAGACGGTCGGCGCCTGCGCATAGGCAATAGCGTGGCAGCGTCCGATATAGCCGCTGCCGATCATGCCAATCCTGACTCTGTTCATGACTGCCCTCTTATTTCATAATGAGATTTTTACGGAATATACGTTTCGAAATAAACCCAGGCAAACGGCAGAGGCAAGAAGTGTGAGCCGCTTTGAAATCTTTATCTTAAGCGCAGATCGCGATGCTAACGGCGGTGTGCTTTTTGACGCAAATCAGCCATTTTTTTTCATTTACCCTCTTCAAGGAAGATAATTTTCATTTCCACTGCGCGAGCTTTTCTGCCCGTTCGCCGACATATGGCGGTTATTTCAGCAGTTGAACGTTTTTGTGAAAAAGGGCTTTGACATGGTTGATGCGGGTCGATAATATGCGCCCCGTTCAAGCGATTCCTCTGTAGTTCAGTCGGTAGAACGGCGGACTGTTAATCCGTATGTCACTGGTTCGAGTCCAGTCAGAGGAGCCATATTTAGAGAAGCCCGCTCAGGGAAACCTGAGCGGGCTTTTCGTTTTTCCCGTTTGAGATTTCTGCATAGCCCTGCTTCATTGATAACACGCAGCCCGGAATCCTGATGGTAATGTAAAATCCTTCAGGATGTTGTAACTAGAAAAAGGTGCTCATCTCAGCGAAAACAATTACCGGCTTTAAACATTACCTCTATGTTATTCTGTCACCATTAATATCAGGGAGATACTCAGGTTAAGGTTCATTTAGCATGATGCAAACATCAAGGAACATCCTCTCAGCGTGGCATGATTACGTAAAATTCAGTGGCGCAGAAAAAAGTAAAATATCAGCCAGCCAAGTGCATGAATATCAACAATTCATGCTTAGCAGAAATAATTGTGCAGAAAACCAGAGCGGTATAATCGTTAGCGTATCGCCTGAAATGCGCGAAAACTGGCGCAGGCGTTTCGTCAAATATGGCGAAAAGGGTGAAATTACTTATATTGAACCTGTTAATCTGCTGTTTCCGCTGCTGCGCTGCACCGAACAGGAGCGTGGTAAATCCGTTGTAAAATACCTGCCGCTGTTCTCTTTTCCACTGCCAAAGTCATTCTTTGAGCAAGAGACCACTTCGCTTCTGGTCCCTGTTAAAGACGGACAATTTGTAAGCGCGTTCCCCTTTGCCTTTCGTGAAATCTTTGGAATTCAGCTGAATGAGCTTGGTGAAAATCGCCATATGATGAGTATTGTTAGCGCTCTCACCGGCTGTAAATATGACACCTTTCTTGAGTCTTTTGAGGCACTCCTGTTATGGATTACTCAGCATTCAAACAGTAAATTTCAGGGACTTGAAACGGCGTTTAACGCCCTGGTCGCTCCCCTGCATAATGAAGATTACAACCTTAAGCGTGATGAGGAAGACTTTACCTGGCTCTGTAATAAGGCAGTCGGTGATTTTCCCCTGCTAGAACAGTATCTCAACCATATTCACCATGATGATAATACGCCCGATATTTACGACGTAGTGACAGGGGGTTTGTTTGAAACACACTATCCGCTAGGCCATGGACAGATGGCGGCCATTCAGGCTATTAATCAGGATGAACGTCTGATTGCTGTTCAAGGCGCGCCAGGTACCGGTAAAACCACGCTGTTCAAGTCGCTTATAGCACAGCAGCTGGTTGCCCGAGCGCTGGCGATCGCTGACGGGAAAGACCAGAATTTCGGTATGCTGGTCACCTCCACAGCAATAAAAGCAGTGGAAAATATCATTGATGACCTGCGTGCCGATCCGGTTACGAAGGATCTTGACTGGTTATGGTTTCATAGCGGTTCAAACGATCAGGTACAGCATGAACTTGCCAGGCTTGAACGTCTTATCAGTCGCTGGCGACAGGCGAGCTATGACGGACAGCAACAGCGCGATTTTTTAGCTGTTTTAATCAGGCATCGTAACGAATTAGATGACTGTTACCAGGCATATCTGAATGCAAAAGTGGACGTGATACAGTCGGTTGCGGATTGTGGACTACAAACTATCAATGCAGAAGAGCTCACCCCGCGATTTATGAATAATATTCCTCGGCTCGCGTCTCACGCACAGCTACTCGGAATTGATATCTCGCTACGTCACCCCAATGACCTCGACGCCTTAGCTTGTCAGCTAGAACAGCGTCTCCAGGAAATTTGCGCGATAAAACCGCAGCGTCAACAGGCCGGCAGAATTTACCAGACGTTACAGGCGACCTGGCCACAGCCGCATAGTCTGGACCAGATTCTACGATGGATGAATTCACCGCTACGCCCGGCGCTGGAGCTTCATTACCGCGATTTCCCGCGAAAAGGAATAAAGCGCTACCTGATCCGTTTTTTCGAAGGGAAATATCAGTCACGGTTGCAGCAAATGAGCCTTGCTGCACCAGAAGACTTTCAGCACTTCAGCCTGTTTACCCTGACTCATCACCAGTTGGCGGCACTGGCCGATGCTGGAGACAGGCTGGCACATCAGGAAGGTAACCTGGCATTACTGGAGGTGCTCCTGCATGCCGAACCCGAAGCTCAATATGAAGCCGAGCTAATGACCCTGAGTAGTGACGTGGCAAAATTGCAGAAGCAATGGCGCCAGGTTATCCGGGCGCAAAAGCTAATGGCAACGTTTCAACAGGATTATCCGGAAAGCAGCTGGTGCGATATTTTGCGTAAACGCTTCACCAGACAACATCGGGAAATGTTTGAAGCTGCTGTCGGCTATCTCTGGCAGGAACAACTCAAGCGTAAAACTGAACTGGAAGAAGTGCTGACGCACTGGCGGGCGTTAATGAGCAGACGCACCAGTGCGGGTTACTATCGCTGGCTGGATAAGCTGGATGAATTTTATCGCGCACTTTCACTGGTCTATCCGGTCATGGCAACCACGCTAGTCTCCGCCTGGAAAGTCGCAGGGTATCGTAAGCTCGAAGACCTCAAGGGGCATAAACCCTGGCATCTGGCATTGTGCGATGAGGCAGGCATGATCTCGCTTGAATCCTTAGTGCCGCTGTTAAGCCGCAGCGAAAAAGCGATGATTGTCGGCGATCCTTTGCAAATTGAACCTATTAGAAACCTGTCGGAAAATTTGCAAAAACAGCTACGTGAACGTCATTTTGCCAGCAACAATACGTTATATGAACGTGTCTCACCTGCAAGCGTTACAGGCTGGCACCGTGCGGCAGGTACACTTTCCGGGCGGGTAAATGACACCGGCAACGGTATTATCCTTGATGAGCATCGCCGGTGTCAGAAACCGATTGCCGATCTCTTTATCCGGCTGGCGGGCTATCGTGGCGTTAGCGTGGAAACAGCCTCTCCCTCTGAACGCATAGCCCGCGCCTTTGAGAATTCGGGAGGCCATCATTTAATGTTCTACAGCGTTGAGGGCCAGAAAGGCGATATGGTCAACACCAATGTGGATGAAGTCGATGCTATTGAGCTGCTGCTGAATAAACTGGAGGAATGCGGTTACGATTTGACCGCCGATGTTGGTATCGTCACGCCCTATAGCAATCAGAAGTCATTACTGATTAAGCGCCTTGCCCAGCGTATGAATCACTGGCAGAAAAACTGCATTGGTACAGTACACCAGTTCCAGGGAGTGGGCTTTGAGGTCATTATTTACAGCCCGGTAATTTTTCATCCTCTCGATAAGCCAGCTTTTCAAAACGACGCGCCAAATATGTTGAACGTTGCCGTTTCCCGCGCAAAACAGCAATTTATCGTGGTGGGTAATCATCACAGGCTACGGCAGGCAGGTGGATATCTAAAAATCCTTGCGGATAGCGTTGCTGAAGATTTTCTTCTTGAACAGGGTAGCCAGCATCCGAATTTTGACAGCCTGAGCCAGACACCGCGTTTACAGCGTTATTATCGCGACTGTGAACATATCGCCGCATTCAGTGCCCTGGCGAGCCGGTGTGAGCAGGAACTGGTGATTATAACTCCATGGATCCGCCGCGGAGGTCATCAGTATCAGCGGCCAGAACTGGCACAGCTAATCGCCGCCCAGCAGCGTGGCGTCAGGGTTAAGGTTTACTATGGCTACTATCATCAACGTCTGGATCGTGCAGAAGATAATGATGAGTCCCTGGTTACTGAGTATCGAGAAAAGCTTGGAAAAGAAAACGTTATCCGATTAACGGAAGGGACGCATGAAAAGGTAATCATGATTGATGGCCGCTACATCGTTCTTGGAAGCTGGAACTGGCTATCTCATGGCTACCATCATAGCTGCGAGCGTAGTGAACAGTTTATTCATGCTATTCGTCATGAGATTAGCGCTGAGCTGGATGATATTTCGCTGGTGAAAGAGCTGAGGGAGAGGTTAACACTGGAATAGCCCTTAGGTTTGAACGTTGCGATTGTTGCCTTCACGACTCACTCTGCACCAACTTGCGTATCGACGGCACCAGGCAGGCCGCCAGCGTCGCCGCCAGCACCGCCGCGGCGCAGCTCAGCAGCACCGTCTGGTTGCCGAAGCGCATCGCCAGCGGCCCGGCGGCCAGCTCGCCCAGCGGAATGGTGATAAAAGACCCCATCGCGTCATACGCGTAAACCCGCGCCAGCCGGTCGCGCGGAATATGGGTTTGCAGCGCCTGCGCCCAGATCACGCCAAACTGGCCAAACCCCATTCCGGCGATGCAGAACGCCGCCATCAGCCAGCCAGCCGACGCGCCGCCTGCCAGCAGCAGCATGGGAAAGGCGCAGAGCGCCACCAGCATCACGCCGGTGAACATGGCGCGGCGCGGACGCCAGCGCAGCGCGATGCCGGAGCCGATAATCAGCCCGACGCTTTGCGCCGCAATCATTACGCCCCAGCGGGCGCGGCCAAAAGCGCCGTCGGCGATAACCGGGCCAAGCACCATCACCACGCCGGTAAAAGCGGCGTTCACCACGGCGAACTGCGCCACCACCGCCCAGACCCAGCTGCGGGCGGTGAATTCTCGCCAGCCTTCGCGCAGATCCTGCCAGAGCGTCGCGGCGGATGTTGGCGCCAGCGCGCCGGTGCGCACGGCGTAGTAAAGCGGCGCCGCCAGCGCGAAGCCCAACGCGTCTACCGCCAGCCCCCAGCCTGCGCCCAGCGTGCTGGTGAGAATGCCGCCCAGCGACGCGCCGATAATAGTGCCCGCGTAGACGCCCGACTGAATAAAGGCGTTGGCCTGACGCAGCTTTTGCGCCGGCACGGTTTGCGGCACCAGCGCCGATGAGGCAGGCAGCGCGACGCCTGCCGCCGCGCCGTTAACGGCGCTCAGCATCGCCAGGGTGAGCAGGGTCGCGGCCTGCTCCAGCACCAGCCAGGCGACGCAGCTCTGGGAGAGCGCGGCAACCAGCGACGAGAGCAGCAGCACCCGATTGCGCGAGTAGCGATCCGCCAGCACGCCGCCAAACAGCAGAAAGAGGACGTTGAACAGCGAGCGCGCGGCAACCACTACGCCGAGGTCAGCGGCGGAACCGCCCATATCGAGCACCGCAAAGGCCAGCGCCACCGGCGCGACGCTGTTGCCCAGCACCGTCAGCGTGCGGGCGAAAAAGAGGTGACGGAATGGCGCATAGTGAAAGGCGTGACGCGGGGTGTTACTCTTCACGGCTGCGCTCCCTGCTGCCGACCCTGATCCTTAAGCTGCTGATAGTGCCTCCCTGCCGCTGGCTGCGGTCGATGTCGTGTAGGGCGAAATCATAACCGGAGTGGCGCGCGCTGCCCAGCCCCATCCCGCCCGCGCCGCATGCTTTGTCGCCGCCGGGCGGTTATCCTTACCCTGTCTATGTCAGAGAAATGAGAGCAGTTGATGGCCGTTACACGGGATATTAAAACCGACATTCTGGACGCGACGCTGACGGTGATAATCAGCGAAGGCGTGCGCGGCACCACCTATCGTCGGGTGGCCGATCGGGCGGGTCTCTCGCCCGGCACCCTCACCTATCACTTTCCGCAAACCGACCTGCTGCTAATGGGCGCCTTCAGCTATATGGTCGATACTATCTCCCAGGCGTTCCGCCAGCGCATGCAGAGCGCGACCAACTGCGCGGATGCCTGCGAAGCGGTGGTGGATTTGATCTGCGGCGACGTCTGGGCCAGCCAGCGCCATCTGATCCTGAGTTTCGAGCTTTACTCGCTGGCGGCGCGTAAAGAGCCGTTTCGCCAGCTGCTGCAGCAGTGGATGGCGCGCAGCCGGGCCTCGCTGCACCTCTGGTTTTCCATGGAGATCGCCTGCGCGCTGGATGCGCTGATTGAAGGCCTGACCATTCATAACCTGCTTAACGACGCGCCAATGAGCCGCGACGCTGTTCTACGCGCGGTGCGGAAAATAGCCGACCCGCTCCCATAATATTTCGCTTCACCGCTCGCGCCGCGCCATTTTTGTATTATTCTCTCGTACATCCGTACGACAAACAGGAGTCGTGATGACGCTTCACCAACAGGCTCGCGGCAAGTGGGCTATTTTTGGTCTGATGTTTATTCCAGGCTTTACCTGGGCTTCCTGGGTCAGCCGCACGCCCTTTATGCGCGATACGCTTGATGCCTCAACCGAACTGATGGGCATGATTCTGTTCGGCTTCTCCTGCGGATCGATGCTCGGCGTGCTGCTGGCCGGTAAGCTGATCGCCCAGCTCGGCACGCAGCGGGTGATGCGCTACGGCATGGTATTGCTGCTGGGCGGGCTAATACTGATGGCGCTTAGCCTGACGCTGGCGAGCGCGCTGGGCGTCTTCGCCAGCCTGACGCTGCTCGGCGGCGGCACGGCGCTGATGGATGTGGTGATCAACGTCGAGGGCGCAGCATTCGAACGCGCGCTGGGCCGCTCAATCATGACCACCATTCACGGCTTTTTCAGCCTGGGTACGCTGGCGGGCGCGCTGGCGGGGCTGGCGATGACCGCGGCGGCTATCAGCACCAGCCTTCACTTTGCCGCCGTGCTGCTGGCGGACGTGCTGATTGCCGCCGTGGCGCTGCGCCATCTGCCAGCGACCAGCGACGGCGAACGCAGCGAGCAGGCGCACAGCGGCGGCTTTATCGCGCAGGTGCGGCATGAGCTGCGCGATCGCCAATTGCTGATCCTCGGCGTGGTGATTCTGGCGATGGCGCTGGCGGAAGGCTCCGCCAACGACTGGCTGCCGCTGCTGATGATCGATGGCCATAACCTGAATCCCACGCAGGGCACGCTGGTCTATGCCGGTTTTACCGCAGGCATGACGCTGGGCCGCTTCCTCGGCGGTTATGTGGTCGATCGCATCGGCCGCGTCTGGATGCTGCGCATCAGCGCCTTCTCCGCCGCGTTTGGCCTGGCGCTGGTGATCTTCTCCGATAACGCCTGGCTGGCGGCAGCCGCCGTGCTGTTCTGGGGCATCGGCGCGGCGCTCGGCTTCCCGCTCACGGTCTCTGCGGCAGGCGACGGCAACAACAGCGCAATTCGCGTCACCATCGCGGCGACGCTCGGCTATCTGGCTTTTCTGGTAGGACCGCCGGGACTCGGCTTTATCGGCGAGCACGCCGGACTGCGCATGGCGATGCTGCCGGTGCTGGCGCTGGTGGTGATAGCGTTGCTGTGCGCCGGGGCGGCGGGAAGCCGGAAAGCACCTGAGGCTGATCAACCGGCTTAGTGGGTTGCTGAAGCAGCGAAGCAACGCCTGCGAGAGAGCCCCCAAAAAAAACGGCGGCCGAGGCCGCCGCTTTCACGCTTAGCGCCAGCCTAACTCCGGCGCGACATATTTCAGAATCGCTTCAATCACGTGGGCGTTGTAGGCCACGCCGAGCTGGTTCGGCACCGTCAGCAGCAGCGTATCCGCTTCGGCGATCGCTTCATCCTGCGCCAGCTGCTTGATCAGCGCTTCCGGCTCCGCCGCGTAGCTGCGGCCAAAAATGGCGCGCGTCTTCTCGTCGAGGAAGCCGACGGAATCCTGCTCCTGGCCGCTGCGGCCGAAGTAGGCGCGGTCCATATCGTTCACCAGCGCAAAGATGCTGCGGCTGACCGACACGCGCGGCTCGCGCTTGTGACCTGCGGCTTTCCAGGCTTCGCGGTAGGCACGGATCTGTTTCGCCTGCTGCACGTGGAACGGCTCGCCCGTTTCGTCATCCTTCAGGGTAGAGCTTTGCAGGTTCATGCCCATTTTCGCCGCCCACTCGGCGGTGGCGTTGGAGCCGGAACCCCACCAGATGCGCTCGCGCAGGCCTTCCGAGAAAGGCTCAAGGCGCAGCAGGCCCGGCGGATTAGGGAACATCGGCTGCGGATTCGGTTTGGCGAAACCTTCGCCGCGCAGCACCTCTAAAAACGCTTCCGTATGGCGACGCCCCATATCGGCGTCGGTTTCGCCCTCCTGCGGCGCATAGCCGAAGTAGCGATAGCCTTCCACCACCTGCTCCGGCGAGCCGCGGCTAATGCCGAGCTGCAGACGGCCATTGCTGATCAGGTCCGCCGCGCCGGCGTCTTCCGCCATATAGAGCGGGTTTTCATAGCGCATATCGATCACGCCGGTGCCGATTTCGATTTTGCTGGTGCGCGCCCCGACCGCGGCCAGCAGCGGGAACGGCGAGCTGAGCTGACGCGCGAAGTGGTGCACGCGGAAGTATGCGCCGTCCGCGCCCAGCTCTTCAGCGGCGACCGCCAGATCGATGGACTGCAGCAGCACGTCCTGCGCCGAACGAGTAGCGGACTGGGAAGACGGGGTCCAGTGACCAAAGGATAAGAAGCCAATTTTTTTCATCATTTAGTTCCTTTCGCGGCAGGTTTTGCCCTGCGTAAGAAGTCAGTTTCGATGGGCAAAGGTTACGCCAGCCGCGTCCGTACTGATAGCCAATAGTTTTCAACCGCATCATCAAGTTTTTCGACATAAGTAAGTCGCACAGGATCTTTCTCTTTTTCCCCGCCTTCACGCATGTTGTGCTGAATTCAGTCACCTTCGGCAGGTTGCTATGACAAGAGGCTCATCCGACTATCTTAACGCGCAGCAGCGCGCGCAAATTCGGCAGTGGAAACAAAGCTGGCTGTGGCGCAGCGAGCTGCCCACCTGGCTGCTGATGGCGACGATCTACGGCGGCTGGTTCGCCACGCTGGCGTACTGGCAGGCGCTCGGTCTGTGGCCCGCG
>Ga0153961_1000114_pt1 | contig 31341 bp, 30 predicted proteins | sample TSFL045MetaG_FD_104748 | JGI IMG/M metagenome (GOLD analysis project Ga0153961, IMG submission 104748) | Attine ant fungus gardens microbial communities from Florida, USA - TSFL045 MetaG | ecosystem: Host-associated > Fungi > Mycelium > Unclassified | place: USA: Florida, Withalacochee...
CATCCGGCACCGACGCGCTGCGCTTTACCCTGGCGGCGCTCGCCTCGACCGGCCGCGACATCAACTGGGATATGAAGCGTCTTGAAGGCTACCGCAACTTCTGTAACAAGCTGTGGAACGCCAGCCGCTTCGTGCTGATGAACACCGAAGATCAGGATTGCGGTCAGAACGGCGGCGAAATGACGCTGTCGCTGGCGGATCGCTGGATCCTCGCCGAGTTCAACAACACGGTGAAAGCGTACCGCGAGGCGCTGGACAGCTACCGTTTCGATATCGCCGCGAATATTCTTTATGACTTCACCTGGAACCAGTTCTGCGACTGGTATCTGGAGCTGACCAAGCCGGTAATGAACAACGGCAGCGAAGCGGAGCTGCGCGGCACGCGCCACACGCTGGTAACGGTGCTGGAAGCGCTGCTGCGTCTTGCCCATCCGATTATTCCGTTTATCACCGAGACCATCTGGCAGCGCGTGAAGGTGCTGAAGAACATCAGCGACGACACCATTATGCTGCAGCCTTTCCCGCAGTACGACGCGGCGAAGGTGGATGCCGAAGCGATGGCGGATATCGAGTGGATGAAGCAGGCGATCGTCGCAGTGCGCAATATCCGCGCCGAGATGAATATCGCCCTGAGCAAGCCGCTTGACGTGCTGCTGCGCGACTGTTCTCCTGCGGCGCTGCGCCGTGTGGAAGCGAACCGCACCTTCCTGTCGCGCCTGGCGCGCCTGGAGAGCCTGACCATCCTGCCGGCGGGCGAGAAAGGCCCGGTTTCCGTAACGAAAATCGTCGAAGGCGCCGAGCTGCTGATCCCGATGGCGGGCCTGGTGGACAAGGCGGCAGAGCTGGATCGTCTGGCGAAAGAGCTGGGCAAGCTCGACGTTGAGATCGAGAAGATTCAGGTCAAGCTGGCGAACGAAGGCTTTGTCTCGCGCGCGCCAGAAGCCGTGGTGGCAAAAGAGCGCGAGCGCGTTGCCGAGCTGGAGCAGTCGAAAGCGAAACTGATTGAACAGCAGGCGGTGATTGCGGCATTGTAAGCGTTTGAGTCTGACCGCTTAAAAACCAAAGCCGGGCTTGCCCGGCTTTATTATTTCAACTGGAAAAGATTATGACGACGTCCACGTTGCCGCCTGCGCTTAAGCTGCGCCCTATCAGCGCCGCCGACAATCCTCATATCGCCCAGGTTATCCGCACCGTCTCGGCAGAGTTCGGCCTGACCGCCGACAAAGGCTATACCGTGGCCGATCCGCAGCTCGACAGCCTGTATGAACTCTACAGCGCCGAGCAGAGCGCCTACTGGATTGTGGAGCATCAGGGAAAAGTCGCGGGCGGCGGCGGCATCGCCCCGCTTGCCTGCAGCGCGCCCGATATCTGCGAGCTGCAGAAGATGTATTTCCTGCCGGAGGTGCGCGGCTTCGGCGTGGCGCGCGAACTGGCGCTGCGGGCGATGGAGCATGCGCGCCAGCGCGGCTTTCGCCGCTGCTACCTGGAAACCACCGGCAGCCTGACGCGCGCCATTAAACTCTATGAGTCGCTGGGCTTTGAACGTATTGATAATGCGCTCGGCTGTACCGGCCACGGCGACTGCGAAGTGCGCATGCTGCGCAGGCTATAAGCCGCGCTCAACGTAACTCATGTCATTAACCGATTCGATCAGGAACGTTCCGCTATCGCTATAGCGCAGCCGGGTAATGCTGGCGTTCTTCAGCGGCTGGTTTAGCGACGTATCGCCGAGCGCCTGCAACAGCGTCGCGATAGCCATGCCATGAGTAACGACCAACACATTGCCGCCGCCCTGGCGCTGGGCCTGCTGCGCAATCTCGGTCATGCTGTCGAGCATGCGTTTCGCTACCTGCTGATAGCGTTCAGCCTCGCCCGTGGATTTTATGCCTTTCAGAGAGGGCGTGCCGGACGCTTCCGCCTGATGAATAGCGTCGATAATGCCGTCCATATGGATCTTGCCAGCGCTGTAGGCGTTCAGCAGCGCCGTGCCCGAAGCGTAACCCGCCTGGCGGGCGCCGCCGCTTAGCATGTTCTCATCCAGATCGCCTTCATAGAGCCCGAAGCAGACTTCGCGTAAGCCCTTGTGCTCTTGCAGCGGCAACGGCGTTTGCCATTGCTTCATAACAAGCTGCGCGGTTTCGCGCGCCCTGCCCGAATCGCTGGACCATGCCGCGACAAAATCGACAGATTTTAAGCCTCGCCCCAGCTTTTCCGCTACCGCCGCGCCGGACGGCGTGAGCGGCGTATCTGCCCAGCCCTGCGCGCGATGTACCGTGTTAAACATCGTTTTTCCGTGTCGGGTCACGTAAAGTATGACATCAGCGGCGCAGGCCTCGCCCAGGCTGATGCCGATCAAAATGAGCAGCAGCAGCGCCTTCACTGTTTTTTTCATGTTTCTCTCCTTAACGTAATAAATTAAATTTATATTCAATGACGACTTCGCCAGAAAGGTTGGGAGAGCGCATATATTTTCCATGCGCGTTAAGCAGCGGCGTCTCTTTACTATTTTTATAAGACCAGCCGTAACCGAAAAGCGTAAAAACGGACAGATTTTTAAGCGCGGGAAGCGGATCGACAGCGCGGTTAATGAGCGAAATCTCGCCGGATCGCACCCGGTTATGGCGATAGCTAAACTGGCCGTAGTTAATTTGCACGCCGCTAAACACGCCTTTAAATATTTCATATTGCGTCAGCGAGACCAGCGCCAGCTCTTTATCTCGGGTGTAGTCTTTTCCAGCCGAGGTGAGCGAAATAAAACGACCGCGGGTATTTTTGGTTAACGGCCGAGCGTAATAGCCTACGGCCTCTTTTTTAGGTGCTGACGTCCAGGCCGCAGCGAATTTCTGCGTCCAGCCTCCCTGCTTCCATTCCACCTCGCCTAAATAATGCCAGGCATGCTCATCAAACGTTCTTTTGCTGGCAGGCATGCTTTTATATTTTTCGAGCGCCTGGCTGCCGTAAAGTTGCGATGAAAAGCGCCAGCCCGGTGAAAGGGCATAGCTGGCTTCAATAACGTGACGTCGCTGATAGTCTTCGGCTTCGCCAAAGGCGTAGGCGAGACGGCTGCGCTCGCCTTTGTAGCTCAATGCGCCCGTATATATCGCCGCTATCTGCTGGTTGTCCTGCGTTTGCAGCACAAGACTGCGAGGCGAGTCATGGCGAATCGCCCTGGTAACATAAGCCATATCAAGCCGGATATCCTGCCAGTTCAGCGCGCCGCTGTAGCCGAAATAGCTATTGCACGACAGGCGGTCGGTGGTGGTCAACACGCCGACATTTTTCAGCTCCTGCCAGCCTGCTTTCCCCTCGGCCCCTCGCGCTCTGTCTCCCTGCCTGATTTTTAGATAGCGCTGACCAAACTTGCTAAAGCCGTGTGCGTCCGCTTTACGTCTGTTGCCGCCGCTGTCATAAAGCAGTCCGCGCGAGGCAAAAAAGTCGCTGGCGCCAAGCCTTATCGCACGCGTATAGGTGGCATCGAAGCCCAGCCAGTCCCACAGGTAGCCGGAACGGAAATCCAGGCTTGCCGCCTGCCCCCAGGCGTTATGCACGGCAGTAGGCTGCGCTTCGTTTTCTTTAAGATATTTCCAGTGATTGCGCAGCCTGAGATCGAGCTGGGAGTCACGTATAAAGCTATTTTCCGAGATGGAAAAGCGCGCCTGGCCGTTATCAGCCTGCGCCAGCAGCGGTTGTAAAATTAATGGGGTAATTAATAAAAAAAATTTTTTCCCTCTCATTTGTTGCTCCTTCCCTTAAAGGCTTACCAGCAAACGCGGCAGGCTGAGGAAATGCGGCTAAAATTAAAACCCACCGGGTTAAAGGCAAAAAAAAACCTAATCCACGGCTCCTCTTTTTGGAGAGCCATGAATCAGGTTTTGCTTAAAAATAACAATCCTAAATCAGCAGGGAAAATATACTCATCTAAAAAACAAAAAGGCAAAAGAAAGCGTCTGCTCTGTGAAGAGCCGCACAAAATAATCGCCACAAAAGAAAAGCGCGCAGGCAATTTTTAAATGAAAATTTAAATCATTTCTTTTAACCGCGCATATTAAATAAATGGCACGGCTATTTTTATAACTTTTTTTTTAACTCAGACGCTGCCGCTGATAAACGGCGCCAAAAAGGCGCCGTCGCTTAATCTCGCCAGGCCGGCACGCCGCTGTGAAAACGCAGCTCCGCGTCAGGTTCGCTAATCAGCTTCGCCTCCGCTTCGCCAATCGCCCGCACGCGCGGCGCGATATCTTTCGGCGAGATCTGCGCCGCCAGGGCTAAATAGTCCTGATAGTGGCGCGCTTCCGAACGCAGCAGCGAGATATAGAACTTCTCCAGCTCCTCATCCAGCCAGGACGCCAGGCTGGCGAAGCGCTCGCAGGAGCGCGCTTCGATATAGGCGCCGCAGATCAGCTTGTCCACCAGCGTATCGGGCTCGTGCGTGGTGATCTCGCGCAGCAGCCCTTTGGCGTAGCGGCTGGAGGTGATCTTTTTATAGGGCAAACCGCGCGCCTGCATAATCTCCCATACCTGATAAAAGTGGTGCAGCTCCTCTTTTATCAGCAGCACCATCTTCTCCACCAGATCGTCCGCCCAGGGCAGCTCGTTGCGCACGATGATGCTTTTAGAGAGGCTTTTATGCGCCTGAATAAACTGGCTGTCGGGGTGCTCGCGGAAAATAAAATCTTCGTAGGGCTTTAGCCAGGCGAGGATCGCCTCGCCGCTCGGCTTGTCGGCAACATATTTGCGGATCAGCCAGGTGGCGGTCTGTGCCGCTTTCAGTTCGCAAACCAGGTGGTCGGTCAGCAGCAGCGTCAGGTTTTCCGGTTTGCGCGCCTCGTCAATCCAGGCTTGCGGCGTGCGGCAGAGTAGAAACTGATAGATTGGCTCAAGCAGCGGTGCGTAGTTCATGTCGGTTCAAAAGGCTGAAAGCGGAAAGGCGGAGCGCAGGGCTCCGCCAGGGGAAATTAGTGACGTACGCCGGTATCTTCGTCGTCGTCGATGATGTCGCCGTCTTCGTCATCATCTTCGTCTTCAGCGTCGGGATCTTCGAAGTAGGTGCCCCAGCCGTCGTAGTCGACGTTATATTTGCCCACCAAATTGACCAGCTGCTCCACCTGCGCGTCGATCAGCTCAGGCTTCAGCGCCGACTCGCTCAGGATATCGACGCACATCACCGTAGTGCCGTCCTCCAGCTCCAGCTCTTCCGGCTCGGTGACTTCGTAGCCCAGCTTGAACGCGTCGACGGCCGCTTTTTCCAGCGAGTCGAAGTTGTTGCAGGAGAGATGATGTTCAATGGTATAGAGCGCATCCGGATCGCTGCCGTCTTCCAGCAGCTCTTCAATGATCAGGCGTGTCTCTTCACGCTGCTCTTCCAGCAAGGCTTCATATGCCATGGCGAATTCCCCTCAGTGTTCGGCAATAAACAACTATTTTCCCACACTGCCCGGCGCGCCACTACTCAAAACGAAAAGTTTCTTTACCTCGGGGTTGAAAATGAATATTCATACGTTTAAATTGAATTTTCATTCAATCAGAATGGAAGCACTGGAGCCCATTATGAGTCACCTTTTTCAACGCCACTTCCTTCGGCTGCTCGATTTTAGCCCGACCGATATTACCGCCCTGCTCGACCTCGCCGCTGAATTAAAACGCGCTAAAAAAAACGGTAGCGAAACCCAGCGCCTGAAGGGCAAAAACATCGCGCTCATCTTCGAAAAAGACTCGACCCGTACCCGATGCTCTTTCGAAGTTGCCGCATACGATCAGGGCGCTAATGTCACTTATCTCGGCCCGAGCGGCAGCCAGATCGGCCACAAAGAGTCGATGAGAGATACCGCCCGCGTGCTGGGCCGCATGTATGACGGCATCCAGTATCGCGGCTACGGCCAGGCGCTGGTAGAGACGCTGGCGGAGTTTGCCGGCGTGCCGGTGTGGAACGGCCTCACCACCGAGTTTCACCCTACCCAGCTGCTGGCGGATCTGCTTACCATGCAGGAGCATCTGCCGGGCAAGGCGCTGCATGAGATGACGCTGGTCTACGTCGGCGACGCCCGCAACAACATGGGCAACAGCATGCTGGAAGCCGCGGCGGTGACCGGGCTGGATCTGCGCCTGGTCGCGCCGAAAGGCTGCTGGCCGGAAGCCGACCTGGTCGACGCCTGCCGTCAGGCGGCGCAGCAAACCGGCGGCAGCATCACCCTGACCGAGAATATTGCCGAGGGCGTCAAGGGCGCAGACTTTATCTATACCGACGTCTGGGTATCGATGGGCGAGGCGAAAGCGGTATGGGAAGAGCGCATCGCGCTGCTGCGCGACTATCAGGTCAATCAGGCGATGCTGCAGCTGACCGGCAATCCGCAGGTGAAGTTCCTGCACTGCCTGCCGGCGTTTCATGACGATCAGACCACGCTGGGCCGCCAGATGGCAGAGCAGTACGGTCTGCACGGCGGCATGGAGGTGAGCGACGAGGTTTTCGAGTCTGAGCACAGCATCGTGTTCGACCAGGCGGAAAACCGCATGCACACCATCAAAGCGGTCATGGTGGCGACGCTGAGCCAGGCCTAGTCCGCTGCCCCGCAAACGTTTCCCTTGATGCAAAATGCCGGACGGGTATAATGCGCCCCAGTTTGCCGGAGGAAGCATGCAACAGCGCAGCGTAAACATTCACGCGACATCACGCCTGAACGCAGGCGGCGCTCCTGTTTTTTCCGTCATCAACCCGATCGTAAAAAAGCCCCTGCTTAAGGGGCTTTTTTTTGTCCGCAATTCGGCAGCGCAGAGAGGCGAACTATGGCTAACCCGTTATATCGCAAACATATTATTTCTATTAACGATCTCAGTCGCGACGAACTGGAACTGGTGCTGCACACCGCCGCGCGGCTGAAAGCCAACCCGCAGCCGGAGCTGCTGAAGCACAAGGTCATCGCCAGCTGCTTTTTTGAGGCCTCAACGCGCACGCGCCTGTCGTTTGAAACCGCGATGCACCGGCTGGGCGCGTCGGTGGTGGGCTTCGCCGACGGCAGCAATACCTCGCTCGGCAAAAAGGGCGAAACCCTGGCGGATACGATTTCCGTTATCGGCACCTACGTCGACGCCATCGTGATGCGCCATCCGCAGGAGGGCGCGGCGCGGCTCGCCACGGAATTTTCCGGCGGCGTGCCGATCCTCAACGCCGGAGATGGCGCCAATCAGCATCCGACCCAGACGCTGCTGGATCTCTTTACCATTCGCGAAACCCAGAGCCGCCTGGATAACCTGAGCATCGCCATGGTCGGCGACCTGAAGTATGGCCGCACGGTGCACTCACTGACGCAGGCGCTGGCGAAGTTCGACGGCAACCGCTTTTACTTCATCGCGCCCGACGCGCTGGCGATGCCGGCCTATATCACCGATACGCTGGACGAACGCGGCATCGTCTGGTCGCGCCACGACAGCATCGAAGCGGTGATCCCGCACGCCGATATTCTCTATATGACCCGCGTGCAAAAAGAGCGTCTCGACCCGTCGGAATACGCCAACGTCAAGGCGCAGTTTATTCTGCGCGCGGCGGATCTGGCCGGGGCGCGCGACAATATGAAAGTGCTGCATCCGCTGCCGCGCGTTGACGAAATCGCCACCGACGTGGATAAAACGCCCTACGCCTGGTATTTCCAGCAGGCGGGCAACGGCATCTTCGCGCGTCAGGCTCTGCTGGCGCTGGTACTCAACAGCGAACAGGATCTGTAAGGAGCAATCGCCATGACTCACGACAATAAACTGCAGGTAGAAGCGATCAAGCGCGGCACGGTTATCGACCATATTCCGGCGCAGGTCGGATTTAAGCTGCTGTCGCTGTTTCGCCTCACCGAAACCGATCAGCGCATTACTATCGGCCTTAACCTGCCCTCGGGCGAGCTGGGGCGCAAAGATCTGATCAAGATCGAGAACACCTTTCTTACCGAGGATCAGATCAACCAGCTGGCGGTCTATGCGCCGCACGCCACGGTCAACCGCATTGACGACTATGAAGTGGTGGCGAAAATCGCGCCGACGCTGCCGGAGCGCATCGAGCGCGTGCTGACCTGTCCCAACGGCAACTGCATCAGCCGCAGCGAGCCGGTCTTCTCCAGCTTTGCGGTGAAAAAACGCGACGTTGAGGTGCTGCTGACCTGCAAATACTGCGAGAAAGCCTTTGCGCACCACGTGGTGCTCGGTCACTGGTAATCGCTCTGCTCGTCCCTATAATGGGGCGATATTTCTCGCCAGCGGCGACTTGCCGCCGCGGCGTCACTTTTAAGGAGCAGGTATGTCTCGCGAAATCAGTACGGAAAAAGCGCCAGCGGCGATCGGTCCCTATGTGCAGGGCGTGGATCTCGGCAATATGATCATCACCTCCGGCCAGATCCCGGTCGATCCGGCCACCGGTGCGGTACCGGACGCCATCGACGCTCAGGCGCGTCAGTCGCTGGAAAATGTGAAAGCGATCGTCGAAGCGGCGGGCCTGCAGGTCGGCGACATCGTGAAAACCACGGTTTTCGTTAAAGACCTTAACGACTTCGCCACTGTAAACGCCACCTACGAAGCCTTCTTTGCCGAGCACAACGCCAGCTTCCCGGCGCGCTCCTGCGTGGAAGTGGCGCGTCTGCCGAAAGACGTCAAGATCGAGATCGAAGCGATCGCCCTGCGCCGCTAAGGATCCGCTGCGCGCTGCCTTCCCGGCGCGCAGCGCTTGCTTCTCTTCTGTCCCGCCCCGCCCTCGGCCGTTTTCTCTTTTGCCTGGCTTTGCGCCACGACCCTATCTTCTTTGCTTCAGGTCAAATCAGCGGCGATTAAATCCCACAGATATCCATATATAGTGTTTAAAATCCTTTGCAGCACAACATGTAGCGAATGGAGAGAGCATGGCAAAGGTAGTGGTAAAGCGCGACGGCTGTCGCTCAGAGTTTGACGCAGCAAGAATCGAGGCGGCAGTGGCCGCTGCGGCACGCGCGGCGCAGGTCGAGGATGCGCAGTGGTGCACAACGGTGGCCCAGCGCGTCAGCGAGAAGCTGGCCGACCGCGCCGAAGTGGATATTCGCGATATTCAGTTTGCGGTCGAAGAGACGCTGATGTGCGGTCCTTATCCGCAGCTGGCGCGCGCCTATATCGAATACCGTCACGATCGCGACGTGGCGCGCGAGCAGCGCGGCAAGCTGCATCACGCCATTCGCGGGCTGGTCGATCAGACCAACGCCGCGCTGCTGAACGAAAACGCCAATAAAGACAGCAAGGTGATCCCGACGCAGCGCGACCTGCTGGCCGGCATCGTGGCGAAACACTATGCGCAGCAGCAGCTGTTGCCGCGCGACGTGGTGCAGGCGCACGAGCGCGGCGAGATCCACTACCACGATCTCGATTACTCGCCCTTCTTTCCCATGTTCAACTGCATGCTGATCGACCTGAAAGGCATGCTCACCAACGGCTTCAAGATGGGCAACGCCGAAATTGAGCCGCCGAAATCGATCGCTACCGCCACGGCGGTCACCGCGCAGATTATCGCGCAGGTCGCCAGCCATATTTACGGCGGCACCACCATTAACCGCATCGACGAGGTGCTGGCGCCCTTTGTACAGCTCAGCATGGAAAAGCATCGCGCTATCGCCGCCGAATGGCAGATTGCCGACGTCGAGGCCTATGCGCGGGCGCGCACTGAGAAAGAGTGCTACGACGCCTTTCAGTCGCTGGAGTACGAGGTCAATACGCTGCACACCGCCAACGGCCAGACGCCGTTCGTCACCTTCGGCTTTGGGCTCGGCACCAGCTGGGCGGCGCGGCTGATTCAGCAGTCGATTCTGCGCAACCGCATCGCCGGGCTGGGTAAAAACCATAAGACCGCCGTCTTTCCCAAGCTGGTGTTCGCCATTCGCGAGGGGCTTAATCGCCGTCCGGGCGATATCAACTACGATATCAAGCAGCTGGCGCTGGAGTGCGCCAGCAAGCGCATGTATCCCGATATTCTTAACTACGATCAGGTTGTGAAAGTCACCGGCTCCTTTAAGACGCCGATGGGCTGCCGCAGCTTTCTCGGCGTCTACGAGGAAAACGGCGTCGAAATTCACGAGGGCCGCAACAATCTGGGGGTCATCAGCCTCAATCTGCCGCGCATCGCGCTGGAGGCGCAGGGCGACGAGGCGCGCTTCTGGACGCTGCTCGACGAACGGCTGGAACTGGCGAAGCGCGCGCTGATGACACGAATCGCCCGCCTGGAGAAAACCAAAGCGCGCGTGGCGCCCATCCTCTATATGGAGGGCGCCTGCGGCGTGCGGCTTAACGCCGATGACGAGGTAGGACCCATTTTCCGCAACGGGCGCGCCTCGCTGTCGCTGGGCTATATCGGCCTGCATGAAACCCTGAACGCGCTGAGCGGCGGCGCGTGCCATCCCTATGACGATCCTGCGCTGCGCGCTAAAGGGATCGAGATCGTTTCACGCCTGCGCGCCGCAACCGATGCCTGGAAAGCGGAAACCGGCTACGGCTTCAGCCTCTACAGCACGCCGAGCGAAAACCTTTGCGACCGCTTCTGTCGCCTCGACGCCGCACAGTTCGGCGTGGTGCCCGGCGTCACCGATAAAGGCTACTACACCAACAGCTTTCACCTCGACGTCGAGAAAAAGGTCAATCCTTACGACAAGATCGACTTCGAAGCGCCCTATCCGCCGCTGGCGAACGGCGGCTTCATCTGTTACGGCGAATACCCCAACGTGCAGCACAACCTTAAGGCGCTGGAAGACGTATGGGACTACAGCTACGATCGCGTGCCCTATTACGGCACCAATACGCCGATCGACGAATGCTATGAGTGCGGCTTTACCGGCGAGTTTAGCTGCACCAGCCGCGGCTTTACCTGCCCGAACTGCGGCAATCACGACCCGGCGCGCGTGTCGGTGACGCGCCGCGTCTGCGGCTATCTCGGCAGCCCCGACGCCCGCCCGTTTAATGCCGGCAAGCAGGAAGAGGTGCAGCGACGCGTTAAACATCTGGAGAGCGGACCGCTGGGATGATGCATTTTCATCGCTATTACGATGTCGATATCGTTAACGGCCCGGGCACGCGCTGCACGCTGTTCGTGGCCGGATGCGAGCATCAGTGCCGCGGCTGTTATAACCAGAGCACCTGGCGGATCGACTCCGGCGCGCCCTTCACCCTGGAACACGAGGAGCGCCTGATCGCCGACCTGCAGGACACGCGCATCCGGCGTCAGGGATTGTCGCTAAGCGGCGGCGACCCGCTGCATCCCCACAACGTGCCGCATATTCGTCGGCTGGTGAAGCGCGTGCGCGCGGAGTGTCCCGGCAAAGATATCTGGCTCTGGACCGGCTATCAGCGCGCCGAGCTCAGCCGTGCCCAGCGCGAGGTGCTGGGCTATATCGACGTGCTGATTGACGGACGCTTCGTTGAGGCGGAAAGAGATGCGACGCTGCTGTGGCGCGGCAGCCGCAATCAGATTATCTGGGACCTGAGCAAAGAGCGCGGCTAGCGCGGGATTTGCCCCGACTCGATAATCTCTATGCGATCGCCGCCTGGCTGAAAGGCGCAGGCGTGCATGCATTTCGCCACCGCCAGCGCGGAAACCGAACGCCAGTTGCCGGGCAGCATGCCGAACAGCGGCGCCATCAGGCTTTCGCCGGTACGCTTGCGCGTGCGTTGGCCCAGCAGCAGCGAAGGCCGTACCAGCGTCAGGCGCGGCCAGCCCTGATGACGCAGCGCCGTCTCCATCTCGCCTTTTACCCGGTTATAGAAAAAGGGGGAATGACGGTTCGCGCCGTGCGCGCTAACCGCCACCATCTGCTTCGCCCCCAGCCGCAGCCCGTTCAGCCCGGTATCTACCACCAGCGTATAGTCGACGTGTAAAAACGCCTCTTTGCTGCCCGCCTCTTTGCGCGTGGTGCCGAGACAGCAAAATACGCTGTCGATAGCGACGCTGAGCGGGCGCAGCACGTCGGTCAGGTCCGCCTCCACCGGGTTGACCACCTTATTCATCGGCGGCAGCGGGCGGCGCGTCGGCGCGATGATTTCGTCGACGCGCGCATCCGCCGCCAGCAAGCGCAGCAGATGCGCGCCCACCAGGCCCGTTGCGCCAGTTACCAATACACGATGCATCTCGCCTCCCGCTAACCTGTTGCCATTACTCTGAAATATAGTCAGCTTTTGCCGTCCGGCTTGCATTTTCAGCACAAACAACCAGGCTTAAGCTGTTCACCAGGAGAGCGCATCGTGCGCAAACCATCATGAGGAGGGAAAAATGAGCAAGAAAATAGCGGTGCTGATTACCGACGAATTTGAAGACTCAGAATTTACCTCACCGGCCGACGCCTACAAGCAGGCGGGCTTTGAGGTGGTCACCATTGAGAAAGAAGCGGGCAAAACCGTTACCGGCAAGCAGGGCGAAGCGCAGGTCAAAATCGACCGCGCCATCGACGACGTCAGCCCGGCCGAATTTGACGCGCTGCTGCTGCCGGGCGGTCACTCGCCTGATTCGCTGCGCAGCGACGATCGCTTCGTCGCCTTTACCAAAGAGTTTGTCGCCAGCGGCAAGCCGATTTTCGCTATCTGCCACGGCCCGCAGCTGCTGATTAGCGCGAACGGCGTGCGCGGCCGCAAGATGACCTGCGTGAAGGCGATTGCGATCGACCTGCGCAACGCCGGTGCGGACTTCTATGATGAAGAGGTGATCGTGGATGACGATCGCCTCGTCACCAGCCGTACGCCGGACGATCTGCCTGCCTTTAATCGCGAGTCGCTGCGCATTCTGCAGGCGTCGTAATGCCCTTTTCCCTTTCCCTCAGGGGAAAGGGATTTCACTCTCTTCCCGTCGCCAGCTAATCTTTTTGCCAAACCCCAGCGCGTTATCGGTCATCTTGACCTCGTCCAGCCGGATTTCCCACAGCGGCGCAGAGACCTTGCGCGCCACCGGAAAACGTTTTTGATAGGCCTTGCGCGCCTGCGCGGCCGCGTCGCCGTCCAGCAGCATGATACGGCCGCGATACTGCACGCCTTTAATCAGCAGCACGGTTTTTGGCTGGCCGTTCACCGTGCCCGCGATCTGCGGATTCGCCTGCATTAGCGCACCGTGGCGCGTGTCAGGTTCGGTCATCAGCCAGAACGCCATACGCGCCTCGTCGAAGACGTAAAAGCAGTTGGCGCACCAGAGATCGCCGTCGGCCTGGCAGCAGAGAGAGAGGACATGCTGTTTTTTCAGGTAACGCACCAGATGAAAATGGTCGGACACGTTCTATTGCTCCATGCGATGATCGCCGGATAGCCGCCGCGACGCTGGCGCGCTACACTGCCCGGCAGTAAAGATTCAGGGATGCAGATTATGAATGAGGGCTGGCAGCTCTATATCGTCCAGACCGCCGCCGGCGCGCTTTACACCGGTATCACCACCGACGTGGCGCGTCGCGTCGAGCAGCATGCCGCCGGACGCGGCGCGCGCGCGCTGCGCGGCAGAGGCCCGCTGGCGCTGGTCTATCGCTGCGACGCCGGCGACCGAGCCGCGGCGTCGCGGCTGGAGTACCAGGTCAAGCAGCTCAGCCGCCAGCAGAAGCTGCGGCTGGTGGCGCAACAGCCGGACTGCCTGAGCAGCTGGCTTACGCAAGCCGGCTAAACGGCTCGGCAAAATCGATCTCGCCTTCCGCGCCGACAAAGGCGTCGTCCGCCAGACGATAGACCTGAAACGCCGCTTCGGCGCCCGGCCAGCGGCAGCGCAGCCCGTGCCGCGCGGCTGGCTCGAAGCCGAAGCGATTGTAGTAAGCCGGATCGCCCACCACCACGACTGCGCCATAGCCGAACTCATTCAGCGTATCCAGCCCGGCGTAAATCAGCTGCTCGCCGATTTTCTGGCCGCGCACGCTTTCATCTACCGCCAGCGGCGCCAGGCCGACCCAGTTGCGGTCTTCGCCCTGTAAGGTTACCGGGCTAAAGGCGGCATAGCCCAGCACCTGGCCTTCGTCGTCCGTCGCCACCACGCCCAGCGTCAGCAGCCCGTCTTCCCGCAGCTGCTGAACCAGTTCGGCTTCCGCTTCGGTCTTGAAGCTGCGTCTTAACAAACTGTCGATGCTTGCCGCATCCACCCCGATTTCTGTGCGAATTAACATACACTCTCCGCGCGCGCCTGTGCGGCCTTCGCGTCCTGTTTCATTCCCGCTTCGACAAACGCAGCCAGCTGCTGCAGTCCCGTGCGCAACGCCGTGGGCATGGCCTCGAGTTCCAGAGCATCCATCAGGTTTTTCACCTCCAGCCCAAGCTCCGTGTCGCCTTCGATCAGCAGACGGCGCTGGAAAAACAGCATATCCGGATCCGCTTTACGGGCGGCGACCAGCAGCAGATCGTTCGCATTGCCGCGAAACCAGACGTCTGCTTCCGCGTCCCTGACGACCCTGAGCTGCCCCTCTTCAATGGTGGTTATCCAGCGTAAACCCACGTCCGCGATCTCGATACCCAAATGACGCGCCTGCAGAAAGTCTAACTCACCTTCCGCCAAAGCATGACGAAATTGCCAGTTTAAGAGTTGTTGCAGAAAGGCTTTTTTTAACGGGAACGGGGTCAGTGAAACGGGTAACGCAAGGATTTTCGGTCCCTTTTTCACTAACTCAGCACGTAATTGTTGAAACACGGGCGGCTCTCCCTTTAGAAAATTTCAGGTATATTGCCACATCCGCCGCCGCACGCTGCAGCCGAGATCAATAATTTCGCCGCTCCGCTGCGCGAATTTTCCGCTATCCGCCTCGTCAACTGGCGATTCACTGCCCCAAATCAACATTTCTCTCCAGCCGCTTGCCTAGACTCGTCGCCTTATCCAGTCGATGAGAGATCACTATGGAACTGCTGTGTCCGGCCGGTAATCTGCCCGCCGTACGTTCAGCGGTGGAGAATGGCGCCGATGCGGTGTATGTCGGACTGAAAGATGACACCAACGCGCGCCACTTCGCCGGGCTGAACTTTACCGACAAAAAGCTGGCGGAAGCGGCGCGCTATCTGCATCAGCATCGCCGTAAATTACACGTCGCCATTAATACCTTCGCGCATCCTGACGGCATGGGCCGCTGGCAGCGCGCCATCGACGTGGCGGCGCAGAACGGCGCGGACGCGCTGATCCTTGCCGATATCGCCACGCTGGAGTATGCCGCGCAGCGCTATCCCGAGGTTGAGCGTCATCTGTCGGTGCAGGCCTCAGCGACCAACCTGGAAGCGGTGCGCTTCTACCACCGCCATTTTGCGCTAAGCCGCGTGGTGCTGCCGCGCGTGCTGTCGCTGCATCAGGTGAAGCAGCTGGCGCGCGAGACGCCGGTACCGCTTGAAGTATTCGCCTTTGGCAGCCTTTGCATTATGGCGGAAGGCCGCTGCTATCTCTCCTCCTGGCTGACCGGCGAGTCGCCCAACAGCGCCGGCGCCTGTTCGCCGGCGAAATTCGTGCGCTGGCAGCAAACGCCCAACGGTATGGAGTCTCGTCTTAACGACGTGCTGATCGACCGCTACGCGCCGGATGAGAGCGCTGGCTATCCCACGCTGTGCAAAGGCCGCTATCAGGTCGACGGCCAGCGCTACCACGTGCTGGAGGAGCCCACCAGCCTCAACACCCTGACGCTGCTGCCGGAGCTGCTGCGCGCGGGCGTCGCCTCGGTGAAGATTGAGGGACGCCAGCGCAGCCCGGCCTATGTGGCGCAGGTGGCGCGCGTCTGGCGCCAGGCGATCGATCGCTGCCGGCGCGATCCGGAAAGCTTTGCGGTTACCGAGGCCTGGACGGCGGCGCTTGATGAACTCTCTGAAGGTTCGCAAACCACGCTTGGCGCTTACCACCGTGAATGGCAATAAGGAGAACAGAATGCAATACGCACTCGGTCCGGTGCTGTGGTACTGGCCGACAGAGCAGCTGGCGAGCTTTTATCAGCAGGCGGCGAACAGCAGCGCGGATATCGTCTATCTCGGCGAGGCGGTATGCAGCAAGCGACGCGCTACCCCGTATCAGCGCTGGATGGAGCTGGCGCGCGAACTGGCGGCCAGCGGCAAGCAGGTGGTGCTGAGCACGCTGGCGCTGCTGCAGTCGCCCTCTGAGCTGAAAGAGCTGAAGCGCTACGTCGACAACGGCGAGTTTCTCATCGAGGCCAACGACGTCGGCACGGTGAATATGGCGGCCGAACGCGGCCTGCCCTTTGTCGCAGGGCCAACGCTTAACGTTTATAACGTCGAAACTCTGCATCTGCTGGTAAAAGAGGGCATGACGCGCTGGTGCATGCCGGTGGAGATGTCGCGTGACTGGCTGCTGCAGCTGCTGCAGCAGAGCGAAGAGCGCAACATCCGCAGCCGATTCGAGGTCGAGGTGCTGGGCTACGGCTATCTGCCGCTGGCGCTGTCGGCGCGCTGCTTTACCGCCCGCGCCGAAAATCGCGCCAAAGACGACTGTCAGACCTGCTGTATCAACTACCCTAACGGACGGCGCGTTCACTCGCAGGAAGGGCAGCAGGTGTTCGTGCTAAACGGCATTCAGACCATGAGCGGCTACTGCTACAACCTTGGCAACGACCTGGTCGGCATGCGCGGCTGGGTCGATATTTTGCGGCTTTCGCCGCAGAACGCCGCCACGCTGGACGAGATCGCTCGCTTCCGCGCTAACGAAGAAGGTCAGTCGCCGCTGATGATGGCCAACGGCAACGACTGCAACGGCTACTGGCGTAAAGTGGCGGGCATGACGCTACTCTCTTCCTGAAAGGCACATACAGGCTAGCCGCCTGCCTTTGTTAGCAGTTTTAATATGGGCATTATTACGTAATACTGGTTGGTGCAGGTTAATCATCACCTGCGCCATACCCAACTGGAGTGCCCATGTCTGAGAAAAAACCCCTTCGTCTTTCCGTGCTGGATCTGGCGCCGATTCCTCAGGGTTCCACCCCGCGCGATGCCTTTCATACCTCGCTGGCGCTGGCGCGCCAGGCGGAAGCGTTGGGCTATGAACGTTACTGGCTGGCCGAGCATCACAATATGACCGGCATCGCCAGCGCGGCGACCTCGGTGCTGATCGGCTATCTGGCGGCCAACACCACAACCCTGCATCTGGGATCGGGCGGCATTATGCTGCCGAACCATGCGCCGCTGGTGATCGCCGAGCAGTTCGGCACCCTGGCGTCGCTCTATCCCGGCCGCATCGATTTAGGCCTGGGCCGCGCGCCGGGCTCCGACCAGCGCACCATGATGGCGCTGCGCCGCCACCTCTCCAGTATCCACGCGGATACCTTCCCGGAGGATGTGCAGGAGCTGATTAACTGGTTCGACGCCGACGAAGATGCGCAGCCGCCGGTTCAGCCCGTGCCTGGCCTGGGCATGAAGATCCCGGTCTGGCTGCTTGGCTCCAGCCTCTACAGCGCGCAGCTCTCGGCGCAGCTTGGCCTGCCGTTCGCCTTTGCGTCGCACTTCGCGCCCGATCAGCTGTTCCAGGCGCTGCATCTCTATCGTGAAAAATTCCAGCCTTCGGCGCGTCTGGATAAGCCGTACGCCATGGTCTGCATCAACGTCGTCGCCGCCGACAGCGAGCGCGACGCGCGCTTCCTGTTCACCTCGCAGCAGCAGCAGTTTATCAATCTGCGCCGCGGCAAGCCGGGCCCGCTGCCTGCGCCGGTGGAGAACATGGATAATCTGTGGTCGCCGTCGGAGCAGTATGGCGTGCAGCAGGCGCTGAGCATGTCGCTGGTCGGCGATGCCGACAAAGTGCGTCACGGCCTGGCCGGTCTGATGCGTGAAACCCAGGCTGATGAAATCATGGTTAACGGCCAGATCTTCGATACCGAGGCGCGTCTGCGCTCTTTCGCCATCGCGATGGAAGCGGCCCGCTCGCTGTAAGCTTTGCGGCGGTGGGCGCTACGCGTCCGGCCCCACCGCCAGCTGGCGCACGTCGCGTGCAGGAGAGCGACCGTAAAAACGGCTGTACTCCCGGCTGAACTGCGACGCGCTCTGGTACCCCACGCGATAGCCCGCCGTTCCGGCATCCAGCTTTTCTACCATCATCAGCCGTCGCGCCTCGTTGAGGCGCAGCTGCTTCTGATACTGCATCGGCGTCATCGCGGTGACCGCTTTGAAATGATGGTGCAGCGACGAGGCGCTCATGCCGACGCTGCTGGCCAGCCGGCCGATTTTCAGCGGCTGATGAAAATTCTCCCGCAGCCAGCGCGCCGCGCGCGCCACCTTGTTGCCCGGCCGCTCCGCCAGCGCCATATTGAGGATGCGCCCGCCTTCCGGGCCGGTCAGCAGACGATAAAAGATCTCCTGCTCGATAAGCGGCGCCAGCGCGGCGATATCCTGCGGCTGGTCCAGCAGGCGAATCAGGCGGATAACCGCGTCCACCAGCAGCGGCGACACTTTGTGCGCGGTGATGCCGCGCTCGGTGCGCGCCTCTACCCGCGGCGAGGTGAGCGGAAACGTCTCGAGATAGCGCATCAGTCTCTCCTCGTTTATTGCGATGCCGATGCCGAGATTCGGCTTCTCGGGTGTGGCGACCGTTACGCAGGAGCGAACCGGCATATCCATCGTCACCAGCAGCAGATCGCCCGGACCGTAGTGAATGATCTCCTCGCCCATACGCAGCGCCTTTCCGCCCTGCGCCACCAGCGCGAAGCTGGCCCATTGAGCATGATAGGTGGGTTCCGATGGCCGGGAGCTGCGGCCGAAAAAGAGAAAATCAATCGCGCTATCGTGACGGCCATCGTCGGCCGCATGACGCGCGATAAGCTGCGCGAGGTGCGCCAGCTGCGCCGGTTCAGCCATATCCTCTTCCTTTTCTCCACGCCTGAATTTTGTGGAGAACATGTTACCCGAACCCGCGGCGAACGCAGCCGCCGCGCCGCCAGATTTGCAGGATCGTGCAAGAGACTTGCAGGATTGCGCTACCGCACAATCGGTCTGAAAGCGCATATTTTGCAAACGCGATACGCAGGTGGAGAGACAAGATGAAAGCACTTGACGGAAAAATTGCGCTGGTAACGGGCGCCTCAAAAGGCATTGGCGCGGCGATCGCCATGGCATTCGCCGCGGCTGGCGCGCGCGTGGTCGTCAACTACCGCCAGGATGAGGTGGGCGCGGCGGATGTGTTGAGCGACATTCGTACGCTGGGCAGCGAAGGGCTGGCGGTACAGGCGGATATTTCTCGCGTCGCGGACGTCGAGCGGCTATTCGAAACCGCTCAGGCGCACTTCGGCACGCCCGATATTGTGGTGAATAACGCCGGTCAGTTCCATCACGGCGAGTTTAGCGCCCTGAGCCTGCTGGAGATGCAGCAGCAGCTCAGCGTGAATCTGCTCGGCACCCTGCTGGTTTGCCAGCAGGCGGCACGGCGTTTCCCCGCGCGCGGCGGCTGTATCATCAATCTTAGCGCGCTGAACAGCCAGCAGAGCACGCCGGGTTCAGTGCTCTGGGCGACGACCAAAGGCGCGATCGATACGCTGACGCAGGGGCTGGCGCGCGAGCTGGGCCCGCGCAATATTCGCGTTAACGCGCTGGCGCCGGGCATTATCATGACGGAAGGGCTGCTGACGGCGAAGAAGCTCAATCCGCAGCTCAAGGCACAGCTGCTGGCGGCGACGCCGCTGGGGCGTTTCGGACTGCCGGAAGATGTGGCGCAGGTGGCGCTGTTTCTCGCCTCGGAAGAAGCCGCCTATATTAGCGGCGAGCGCGTCCTGATCGCCGGCGGCGCGTAATACAATAATCGACGATAAAAAAAGGGAAGCCCGAAGGCTTCCCTTTTTATTTATCAATCAGCCAGGCTGATTATCAGAACTCGCGACGACGCGGCGCTGCAGCAGCGCCCTCTTCGCGACGCGGACCGCGGCTGCCTTCACGGCTAAAGCTGCTGCGTCCGCCTTCACGACCGCCTTCGCGACGCTCGGAAGAGAAACGACGTCCGCCTTCGCGACCACCTTCACGGTTGCCGCCGCCACGACGCTCGCCGCCGAAATCACGGCCGCCGCCGCGACGTTCGCCGCGCGCTTCGCTCTGCGGCTGCGCATCGCCCAGCAGCTGCATATTCATCGGTTTGTTGAGAATACGCGTGCGGGTGAAGTGCTGCAGGATATCGCCCGGCATGCCTTTCGGCAGTTCGATAGTCGAGTGGGTGCCGAACAGCTTGATGTTGCCGATGTAGCGGCTGCTGATGTCGCCTTCGTTGGCGATAGCGCCGACGATATGACGCACTTCAACGCCGTCGTCGCGGCCCACTTCAATGCGATACAGCTCCATTTCGCCGACGTCGCGACGTTCGCGACGCGGACGATCGCCGCCTTCGCGGTTGTCACGCGCTTCACGCGGGCTGCGACGGTCATCACGACGGTCGTCACGATCGCGGAACTCACGACGCTGCGGACGCGGCGCGTCCGGCTGGACGATCAGCGGACGTTCGCCCTGCGCCATTTTCAGCAGCGCGGCAGCCAGGGTTTCCATATCGAGATCGTCCTGCGGAGAGAGTTTCTCCAGCAGCGCGCGATACTGGTCCAGATCGCTGCTTTCCAGCTGCTGCTGTACGCGTCCGGCGAATTTCTCCAGACGACGGGTGCTCAGCAGTTCGGCGTTCGGCAGTTCCACTTCCGGAATGGTCAGCTTCATGGTGCGCTCGATGTTGCGCAGCAGACGGCGCTCGCGGTTCTCGACGAACAGCAGTGCGCGACCCGCACGACCGGCGCGGCCGGTACGACCGATACGGTGAACGTAAGACTCAGCGTCCAGCGGAATGTCGTAGTTAACGACCAGGCTGATGCGCTCAACGTCCAGACCACGCGCCGCAACGTCGGTGGCGATCAGGATATCGAGACGGCCATCTTTCAGACGCTCCAGAGTCTGCTCACGCAGCGCCTGGTTCATGTCGCCGTTCAGCGCGGCGCTGTTGTAGCCGCTGCGCTCCAGCGCTTCAGCAACTTCCAGCGTAGCGTTTTTGGTACGCACGAAGATGATAGCGGCATCGAAATCTTCCGCTTCGAGGAAACGCACCAGCGCGTCGGTTTTACGACCGTACGCTGTCCAGTAAGACTGGCTGATGTCCGGACGCGTGGTAACGCTAGACTGAATGCGTACTTCCTGCGGATCTTTCATGAAACGCTTGGTGATGCGACGGATCGCTTCCGGCATGGTCGCTGAGAACAGCGCGGTCTGATGGCCTTCCGGAATCTGCGCCATGATGGTTTCAACGTCTTCGATGAAGCCCATACGCAGCATTTCATCAGCTTCGTCCAGCACCAGGCCACGCAGGTTAGAGAGATCCAGCGTGCCGCGCTTCAGGTGGTCGAGCAGACGACCCGGGGTGCCCACCACGATTTGCGGGCCCTGACGCAGCGCGCGCAGCTGCACGTCATAACGCTGGCCGCCGTAAAGGGCCACGACGTTAACGCCGCGCATATGTTTAGCGAATTCGGTCATCGCTTCGGCAACCTGAACCGCCAGCTCGCGGGTCGGCGCCAGCACCAGGATCTGCGGTGCGCGAAGAGTAGGATCGATGTTGTTTAACAGCGGCAGCGAGAACGCCGCTGTTTTACCACTGCCGGTCTGCGCCATGCCCAGTACGTCACGACCCGCCAGCAGGTGAGGAATACACTCAGCCTGGATCGGAGAAGGCTTAACATAGCCCATGCCGTTCAGTGATTCGAGGATGTCGGCGTTCAGGCCCAGGTCAGCAAAAGTGGTTTGGATATCAGTCATGTAGTACACGTGCCTCTTAGATTGCGGCGGCCAGTCTACATAACTCGTCGTGAAAATTTTCAGTCATTTTCATCAAAAAGTGTGAACCGGCTCAAATTAGAAGTTTTGACGAACAGAAAGGCCCTCACCCCGGAAGATGATGACATAACGGGTACTTCAGGCAATAAAAGTTCGTCAGCTATTGCTGGTCAGATTCTGATAAATCGTCTTGTGTCTGGCCGAGTTGCGCCAGTTCCAACAATGCGTATCGGTGTTCAACAAAGTTATTGACGTTGTTGGCCACCGCCAGTTTGAACAGCGCTTTCGCGTTGTCCTTCTCCCCCAGACTTAGGTAGTGCTTACCTAAATAGAAGTTGGTTTCACTGAGATGTTCAGCGAGCGAGGTGTTATCCGTTGCGTCTGCCTTGAGACGTTCCATCAGCGTGCTTTCACTGATGTCGCCAAGGTAGAATTCGACAATGTTCCATCCCCATTGATCGCGGGCCGCTTTGTCGTAGCGCTGCTGCAGCGCAACTTTTGCCTTATCAGCGTCCATCTCGCGTTCATCGAGATAGAGCCACAGGCTGCGGAAAGGATCGTTGGGATCGTCTTGATAAAACGCCAGCAGATCATCTTGCGCTAACTTGTATCGACCGCCGTAATAGAGGGCGATACCACGGTTTAAATGCGCATAATTGTAAGTTGGATCAAGCTCAAGTACAGAATCAAACGCTTCATAGGCAGCATCAAAATTGCCTGCCTGCGTTAAATATATGCCGAGATAGTTAAACACTTCCGGCATATCTGGTCTTATAGACAGCGCTTGCGAGAAATCGTTCCGCGCCAGTGCTCTCAGACCGAGACTATCATACAACACTCCGCGCTCATATAATAGCTGTGCGCGTTCATCATCGGTAAGGGCGCGACTGGCAAGAATTTGTTCCATGCGCGCCAGAATCACTTCCTGCTGCAGTGTGGGCTGTAGAGGTACTGCAAGAACTTCGTTCTTACGCCAATTGGAGTTGCTGCATCCTGCCAGCGTGATAGCTGTCGCAACAAAACACCAGCGCAAAAAAGGCTTCATTTCCCACTCCCGAATACAAACATTAGGACAACGCTCCTGTCATCCGCCTGCTGTGCACAAGGATTCCCGCCCTCGCGATGACACAAACGCCTCTCCCATCCGCGATGGGATAAGGAGAGGCAAACAGGAAATTACTCTGCGTCTGGCGCGCTGGTCACGGCAGCTTCTTCAGCCTGAGGCTTAGACTCTGTCGCTTCTTTGATGCTCAGACGAACGCGGCCCTGACGGTCCACTTCCAGTACCTTAACCGGTACTTCCTGGCCCATCTGCAGGTAGTCGGTCACTTTCTCTACGCGCTTATCCGCGATCTGAGAAATGTGCACCAGACCTTCCTTGCCGCCGCCGATAGCGACGAAGGCGCCGAAGTCGACGATACGGGTCACTTTACCGCTGTAGATGCGGCCCACTTCGATCTCGGCGGTAATCTCTTCGATGCGACGAATCGCCTCTTTCGCCTTCAGACCGTCCGTTGCCGCAATTTTCACGGTGCCGTCGTCTTCGATTTCGATGGTGGTGCCGGTCTCTTCGGTCAGCGCGCGGATCACGGAACCGCCTTTACCAATCACATCTTTGATCTTGTCTGAATTGATCTTGATGGTGTAAATGCGCGGCGCGAACTCGGAGATCTCTTTACGCGGCGTGCTGATCGCCTGCTCCATCACGCCCAGAATGTGCAGACGCGCACCCTTAGCCTGATTCAGCGCAACCTGCATGATCTCGCGGGTGATGCCTTCGATTTTGATGTCCATCTGCAGCGCGGTGATGCCTTCACGGCTACCGGCTACTTTGAAGTCCATGTCGCCGAGGTGATCTTCGTCGCCGAGGATGTCAGACAGCACCACGAACTTCTCATCTTCTTTCACCAGGCCCATCGCGATACCGGCAACGGCCGCTTTAATCGGCACGCCGGCATCCATCAGCGCCAGTGAAGCGCCGCACACGGAAGCCATAGAAGAGGAGCCGTTGGATTCGGTGATTTCAGAAACCACGCGCACGGTGTACGGGAACTCTTCCTGCTTCGGCATCACGGCCAGCACGCCGCGCTTCGCCAGGCGACCGTGACCAATTTCACGACGCTTCGGCGAGCCGACCATACCGGTTTCGCCCACCGAGTACGGAGGGAAGTTGTAGTGGAACAGGAAGCTGTCGGTACGTTCGCCCATCAGCTCGTCCAGGTTCTGCGCGTCGCGCGCGGTACCCAGCGTCGCGGCGACCAGCGCCTGCGTTTCGCCACGGGTGAACAGCGCCGAGCCGTGCGTACGCGGCAGTACGCCGGTGCGAACGTCCAGACCACGGATCATATCTTTTTCACGGCCGTCGATACGCGGTTCGCCGTTCAGGATACGGGTACGCACCACGTTCTTTTCCAGGCTGTGAACGATGTCGCCGATTTCAGCGTCGTCCAGCGTTTCGTCTTCAGCCAGCAGCGCGGCGATGGTTTCGTCTTTAATGACGCCAACCTGGGTGTAACGCTCTTGCTTGTCGGTGATGCGGTAAGCGTCGCTGATGCGCGCTTCAGCCAGGGCGGCAACGCGTGCGATCAGCGCATCGTTAGCCGGCTCAGGCTGCCAGTCCCAGCGCGGTTTGCCCGCTTCGGCGACCAGAGAATTGATATTTTCAATCACTACCTGCTGCTGCTCGTGGCCGAACACCACTGCGCCCAGCATCTGATCTTCGGTCAGGATGTCCGCTTCGGACTCAACCATCAGTACCGCGTTCTGCGTACCGGCAACTACCAGATCCAGACGCGACTGTTTGATTTCGTCAGCGGTCGGGTTCAGCACATACTGGTCGTTGATGTAGCCGACGCGCGCGGCGCCGATCGGACCGTTGAACGGCAGGCCTGACAGCGCCAGCGCGGCGGAGGCGCCGATCATTGCGACGATATCCGGGTTCACCTGCGGGTTAACGGACACCACGGTCGCGATAACCTGAACTTCGTTAACGAAGCCTTCCGGGAACAGCGGACGAATCGGGCGGTCAATCAGACGCGCAATCAGGGTTTCGCCTTCGCTTGGGCGACCTTCGCGACGGAAGAAGCTGCCCGGAATACGGCCAGCGGCGTAGGTACGCTCCTGGTAGTTCACGGTCAGCGGGAAAAAGTCCTGACCGGGTTTAGCTTTTTTCTGGCCGACAACGGTGACGAATACAGCGGTGTCATCCATGCTGGCCATAACGGCTGCGGTGGCCTGGCGCGCCATCATGCCGGTTTCCAGCGTGACGGTATGCTGACCATATTGGAATTGACGTACGATCGGGTTCAGCAAAATGAATTCCTTAACTTCGGGGCAGCGCCTCTCTGGCGTGCCATTGATTACCGATCTTCAGTTGCATCCTCGCGACTAATGACAACCCTTAACCGAATCTGCGGTAAAGCCTCTCATTAGCCGCGCGAACCTCTGCAAGCGAAGATCACTTACTGCAACAATACATGAGTTTGGTCCGGATTGCTGCGGATTGCTCGAAAAAAGGGGCCATAAAGGCCCCCTTTTCGTGAAACTCGCACGAATCCGATCGCAAGATGCGTTTTTTCGCAAACTCTCTGCGCTACATCCTTGATCAGATTCTTCAGACTTAGCGACGCAGGCCCAGGCTTTCGATCAGGCTGGTGTAGCGTGCAACATCTTTACGCTTCAGGTAGTCCAGCAGCTTACGACGCTGAGATACCATGCGCAGCAGACCGCGACGGCTGTGGTGATCTTTTTTGTGCTCAGAGAAGTGACCCTGCAGGTGACTAATCTGGGCAGTCAGCAGTGCAACCTGAACTTCAGTTGAGCCGCTGTCGTTCGCGCCACGACCGTATTTAGCAACGATCTCTGCTTTAGCTTCTACGCTTAGAGACATAATAAACTCCAGTAATAAATGAATGTATGGGCGCCGATCTCTAATTCAGCTACCCGCTTTAAAGCCGCGCTATTCTACTCTTCGCCCGAGGGCAACGCAAATACGACGTTGCGTAACGTCACGCAGGATACTCCACCACCAGACGACGCGGCGCCACGCGCCCGTCATCGGCGATTTCCGCCATGCCGATAAATTTATGCGCTTCGCCTTCGGTGACGCGCACCAGCCCCTGCTGCGGCGTATCTGCCGCCTGAACCGGCATGCCCTGCTTGAAAAAGGCGGCGACGGCGGAAGGCAGATTAACCACGGGAAACGCGTCCGCCGGGCTATCCATCGGCAGCAACAGCGCGTCAAGCGGCACGTAATCGGGCGTTTCCGCCGCGTTTACCGTCGCGGCGACGGCCTGCAGCTGCTCCAGCGTCATCATCTTGTCAATCGGGTAGCGCGCTACCTGTAGGCGACGCAGCATAATCACATGCGCGCCGCAGCCGAGCTTCTCGCCCAGATCGTCGATAATGGTGCGGATATAGGTGCCTTTGGAGACGTGGATTTCCAGCTCCAGCTCGCTGCCTTCCCAGCGGATAAACTGCAGCTCGAAGACGGTAATCGGACGCGCTTCGCGCGGCACGGTCACGCCTTCACGCGCGTACTCATACAGCTTCCGGCCCTGATACTTGAGCGCTGAAAACATGGTCGGCACCTGCATCGTCTCACCGCGGAAGCTCTCCAGCGCCGCGTCGAGTTCATCCTGGCTAAAAGAGACCGGGCGCGTTTCGACGATATTGCCGTCGGCGTCGGAAGTATCGGTACGCTCGCCGAGGCGCGCGATGACGCGATAACGCTTATCCGAGTCGAGCAGATACTGGGAGAACTTGGTGGCTTCACCGAGACAAATCGGCAGCATGCCGGTCGCCAGCGGATCGAGCGCACCGGTATGGCCCGCCTTGTTGGCGTTAAACAGACGCTTAACTTTTTGCAGCACATCGTTGGACGACGCGCCCTGCTGCTTGTCGAGCAGGAACACGCCGTGGACGTCGCGACCGCGACGACGAGGACGACTCATCAGTCCTCCTTGTCATCTTCCGCCGGGTTTTCACCGCGGCGCTCGACGTCGTTTCTGATAACGTTCGACACCAGGTTCGACATGCGCATCCCTTCAATAAGGGAGTTATCGTAGAAGAAGGTCAGCTCCGGCACGATGCGCAGGCGCATCGCTTTGCCGAGCAGAATACGGATATAGCCAGAGGCCTCTTTCAGCGCCTTCAGGCCATTTTTCACCGCGTCCTCGTCTTTATCGTTGAGGAAGGTGACAAACACTTTGGCATAGGCGAGATCGCGCGATACTTCCACGCCGGATACCGTTACCATCATGCCGAGACGCGGATCTTTGATCTCGCGCTGCAGAATGATGGCGATCTCTTTTTGCAGCTCCTGCGACACGCGCTGCGGGCGGCCAAATTCTTTCGCCATAATCATCTCTCCAAAATAATTCGGGAGGCCAGCGGCCTCCCAAATTGCAACACATCGCGTAATGCTTATTCGATGGTGCGCTTAACTTCGATCACTTCGAACACTTCGATCATATCGCCAACGCGAACGTCGTTGTAGTTCTTCACGCCGATACCACACTCCATGCCGTTACGCACTTCGTTGACGTCATCTTTGAAGCGACGCAGAGATTCCAGCTCGCCTTCGTAGATAACCACGTTGTCGCGCAGCACGCGGATCGGGTTGTGACGCTTGATGTTGCCTTCGGTAACCATACAGCCGGCAATCGCGCCGAATTTCGGTGACTTGAACACGTCGCGAACTTCAGCCAGACCGATGATCTGCTGTTTGAACTCCGGCGCCAGCATGCCGCTCATCGCCGCTTTCACTTCGTCGATCAGATTATAGATGACGGAGTAGTAACGCAGGTCGACGTTTTCAGCATCGATGACGCGACGCGCAGAGGCATCGGCACGCACGTTGAAGCCGAGGATGATAGCGTTGGACGCCGCAGCCAGGGTAGCGTCGGTTTCGGTGATACCGCCCACGCCCGAACCGATAATCTTCACCTTCACTTCGTCGGTGGAGAGTTTCAGCAGCGAGTCGGAGATCGCTTCCACAGAACCCTGGACGTCGGACTTCAGCACGATGTTCAGCTCGGAGACTTCGCCTTCGGTCATATTGGCGAACATGTTCTCCAGCTTCGCCTTCTGCTGACGCGCCAGTTTGACTTCGCGGAACTTGCCCTGACGATAGAGCGCAACTTCACGCGCTTTCTTCTCGTCACGCACCACGGTCGCTTCGTCGCCCGCTGCCGGCACGCCGGAGAGGCCGAGGATTTCCACCGGAATAGACGGACCCGCTTCCATCACTTCGCGACCCAGCTCGTCGCGCATCGCACGCACACGGCCGTATTCGAAGCCGCACAGCACGATGTCGCCTTTGTTCAGGGTACCTTCGCGCACCAGTACGGTAGCGACCGGACCACGACCTTTATCCAGGAAGGATTCGATCACCACGCCGCTCGCCATGCCTTCGCGGATAGCGGTCAGCTCCAGCACTTCCGCCTGCAGCAGAATCGCGTTCAGCAGGTCGTCGATACCGGTACCGGCTTTCGCAGAGACGTTGACGAACATGTTTTCGCCGCCCCACTCTTCCGGAATGATGCCGTACTGGGTCAGTTCGTTCTTAACGCGATCCGGATCGGCTTCCGGCTTATCGATTTTGTTGACGGCAACCACCACCGGCACGCCCGCCGCTTTCGCATGCTGGATCGCTTCGATGGTCTGCGGCATCACGCCGTCGTCAGCCGCCACCACGAGGATAACGATATCCGTCGCCTGCGCACCACGCGCACGCATCGCGGTAAACGCGGCGTGGCCCGGGGTGTCGAGGAAGGTGATCATGCCGTTGTCGGTTTCGACGTGGTAAGCACCGATGTGCTGGGTAATGCCGCCCGCTTCGCCAGAGGCGACTTTGGTCGAACGGATGTAGTCCAGCAGCGAGGTTTTACCGTGGTCGACGTGGCCCATGATGGTCACGACCGGCGCGCGAGATTCCTGCGCGGCATCGGTATCGCGATCGCTCATTACCGCTTCTTCCAGCTCGTTCTCGCGGCGCAGGATCACTTTGTGACCCATCTCTTCCGCAACCAGCTGAGCCGTTTCCTGGTCGATAACCTGGTTAATGGTCGCCATCGCGCCCATCTTCATCATCGCTTTGATGACCTGCGAACCTTTCACCGCCATTTTGTTGGCCAGTTCGGCTACGGTGATGGTTTCGCCAATGATGACGTCGCGGTTAACAACCTGAGCAGGTTTATTGAAGCCCTGCTGCAGTGCGCTTGGCTTGCGGTGTTTGCCGCCTTTGCCGCCGCGAATCTGCGCGCGCGCTTCTTCACGATCGGTTTTGGCTTCAGAATGCTTGTTGCCTTTCTTCGCCGGACGCGCCGCTTTAGCCGTGGTACGCGCGCGTGCGCGACCCGCTTCTACCTGACGGTCGTTTTCGTCTTCCGCCTGACGGGCATGAGTTGAGGTCGTGACGTGATAGTCGCCTTTATCCTCTTCTTCAGGTTTTTCCCATTCAGCCGATTTCTCTTCAGCCAGGCGGCGCGCTTCTTCAGCAACGCGGCGAGCGTCTTCTTCGAGCTTACGGCGCGCTTCTTCTTCCGCTTTACGCTTCAGTTCAGCCGCTTCGGCTTCGCGACGGGCTTTGTCGGACTGCGCAGCCTTGGTCATATCGTCGGTTTGATGATTCGTCACTTTTTCTTTTTCCGCTGCTTCACGCTTCGCCTTTTCAGCGGCTTCGCGCTTGGCTTTCTCTTCGGCTTCACGTTGCGCTTTTTCTTCAGCTTCGCGACGGGCTTTTTCTTCAGCCTCGCGTTGCGCCTTTTCTTCCGCTTCACGCTGAGCCTGGGCTTCTGCTTCTGCCTGTTCAGCTTCCGCATCACCTTTTACGTAGGTGCGCTTTTTGCGGACTTCGATTTGCACCGATTTACTTTTACCCCCGGTGCCTGGGATATTCAAGGTACTGCGCGTCTTACGCTGCAATGTTAACTTGCTTGAGCCGGTCTGACCATGCTCGCGATTGAGGTGAGACAATAAAGTTTCTTTCTCTTGCTGCGTGACCGCGTCGTTCTCCGACTTGCGGATCCCTGCGTCAGCGAATTGCTGAACCAGGCGATCGACCGGGGTCTGAATCTCTGCGGCCAGCGATTTTACGGTTACATCTGTCATGCTGTTCCTTCCTGTTATTACGCGTCATCGCCGAACCAGCAGATATTTCGCGCGGCCATAATCAGCGCGCCGGCTTGCTCATCATTCAGCCCTTCAATATCCGTCAGGTCGTCGACACCTTGCTCGGCGAGATCTTCCAGCGTGCAAACGCCTTTCGCCGCCAGGCGGTACGCCAGCGTACGATCCAGGCCGTCGAGATTCAGAAGATCCTCAGCGGGCTCCTGATTTCCACGGCTCTCTTCTTTCGCCAGCGCCAGGGTGGTTAACGCATTTTTGGATCGTTCACGCAGGGCTTCTACGGTCTCTTCGTCCAGACCATCAACGTCTAACAGCTCGTTGATCGGCACGTATGCCAGCTCTTCCAGCGAAGAGAAGCCCTCTTCCACCAGTACGGTGGCGAACTCTTCGTCGATGTCGAGATGTTTAGTAAACATATCAATAGCAGCATGCGCTTCGGCCTGGTGTTTCGCCTGCAGATCATCGACGGTCATCACGTTCAGCTCCCAGCCGCTCAGCTGGGAAGCCAGACGCACGTTTTGGCCGTTACGGCCGATCGCCTGAGCCAGATTCCCGGCTTCAACAGCGATATCCATGGTGTGGTTATCTTCATCAACCACGATTGACGCCACGTCGGCCGGAGCCATGGCGTTAATAACAAACTGCGCCGGGTTATCGTCCCACAGCACGATATCGATACGCTCGCCGCCCAGTTCGCTGGAAACGGCCTGTACGCGCGCGCCGCGCATACCGACGCAGGCGCCGACCGGATCGATGCGTTTGTCGTTAGTTTTCACCGCAATTTTAGCGCGTGAACCCGGATCGCGGGCCGCTGCTTTGATTTCGATGACTTCTTCGCCGATTTCCGGCACCTCGATACGGAACAGTTCGATCAGCATTTCCGGCTTGGAACGGGTCACGAACAGCTGCGCGCCGCGCGCTTCAGGACGAACGGCGTAAAGGACGCCGCGAATACGGTCGCCCGGACGGAAATTCTCACGCGGCAGCATATCTTCGCGCAAAATCACCGCTTCGGCGTTGCTGCCGAGATCCAAGGTGATATTGTCACGATTCACTTTCTTCACCACGCCGGTGATGATCTCGCCTTCGTGCTGGCGGAACTGATCGACCACCATCGCGCGCTCGGCTTCGCGCACTTTCTGCACGATAACCTGTTTCGCGGTCTGGGTAGTAATGCGGTCAAAGGTGACCGATTCGATCTGATCTTCAACGTAATCGCCCAGATTGAACGCTTCATCCTCGAAGCGGGCTGCCTCCAGCGTGATCTCGCGCGTCGGCTGCGTGACTTCTTCTACCACTTCCCAACGGCGGAAGGTGTCGAAGTCGCCGCTTTTGCGATCGATGCTGACGCGAACGTCAATCTCTTGCTCGTACTTCTTCTTGGTTGCAGTTGCCAGCGCGCTCTCCAGCGCTTCGAAGATTTTCTCACGCGGCAGGGCTTTTTCGTTAGAAACGGCTTCTACAACAGCTAAGATCTCTTTGTTCATCCTGGTTAGCCTCAATCCGGACTTTTAA
>Ga0153961_1000118_pt1 | contig 30304 bp, 29 predicted proteins | sample TSFL045MetaG_FD_104748 | JGI IMG/M metagenome (GOLD analysis project Ga0153961, IMG submission 104748) | Attine ant fungus gardens microbial communities from Florida, USA - TSFL045 MetaG | ecosystem: Host-associated > Fungi > Mycelium > Unclassified | place: USA: Florida, Withalacochee...
ATCTCTACCCCAAATCCCAACGCATGGATCTTTTCCACGCGCGTGATGATGGGCAGATCGAGAAATACCATCTCGGCACAGACTGACAGCTGATAACCGGCCATTAGCGTGCTCCCAGCAGAAAAGGTTTACGTTGTCTGACTGATTCAATGCAGGCCAGCGCAATTTCCAGCGCGTTGCGTGCATCTGTGCCGGTCGCACGCGGTTTATCACCGTGCAAAATTGCGCGCGCAAACTCTGTCATTTCAGCGACATATGCATCACGCAGCAAATCGGTATCCAGCCGGGAGGTCGCGATTGCAATACCGTCGGCGTGATAGCGTACGCAATTATCCTGATTAATATTGCCTGTCTGCAGCATGCCTTTGCTGCCAAACACTTCGCCGCGAACGTCATAGCCGTAAACGGCCTGGAAGCTGGCTTCGGCCGTGGCTATCGCTCCGTTATCAAAGCGAATTGTCACCACCGAGGTATCAAGTAACCCCTTATCTTTAAAATCAGGCCGTACCAGCGCATCAGCCAGCGCATAGACTTCAACAGGTCGCGCCCCCGGATTAAAGTGCAGCAGCGTGTCAAAATCATGGATCAGGGTTTCAAGGAATATCGTCCATTGCGGGATCGGGGCCGGATCCCTCAGGCCTGGATCGCGGGTCACAGAGCGGCTTAACTGGGTGGTGCCATTAGTGCCCGCCCTGATCGCTTCAATGGCTGCGGCGAAGCCCGTACTGAAACGACGATTGAAACCGACCTGCAACACAACGCCCGCGTCCTTAGCGGCAGTGATAGCCCGATCGGCTTCCTGCAACGTTACGGCCATCGGTTTTTCGCAGAAAATATGTTTGCCCGCCTGCGCGGCGGCGATCACCAGTTCAGCATGCGTGCGGGCGGGTGTAGCGATAGCAACCGCATCTATTTCACTGTCATTAAGCAACGCCTGGATATCGGTATAGGCTTTCTCCACTCCCAGTCGATCGGCCAGTTGCTGCGCTGCGCCAGGCTGCAGATCGGCAACAGCTGTCAGCCGGGCGCCGGGCACCCGTAGCGCCAGGTTTTCTGCATGAAAACTGCCCATGCGGCCAGCGCCAATCAATCCCACTCGTACCGTTTTAAGACGCATAACTGCTCCTGTCATTTATTGTCAGCCCGTCAGAGCTGGGTAGGGTTCGGAGTTCGCCTGCACTTCAGCAGCAAACGACCAGATTCTGAATGCCTCATTGGCTCAGTGTGTTCCGGCAAAACACGCCATCCGTTTTGCCGGCGTGTCACTGCCGGATGTTCCGTTCAGGACTTAGTGACGCCGGACAACATCGGGATGTCAGAGCCGGAGATCACGCCGCTCCGTGAGGCCATGAGTCAGTTAAACAGCAGTAACTTCAGATTTTTTTACGCATAACCGCTTAACTTTCAGGTTGTTTTTAGCCGGTGAGCGTTATCGTCAGCATTGCAAAGCAGATGCCAGTTTTTAAGCAGGTGTTTCTGTGAACGCGCTCGCAGAAGCCTCTGCATAACTGAAAGTAAAATGTACATGTCAACTTAACATGTCATTAAAATGGACATTTCATCGACGTCGGGAGAGTGAGATGCAATCGCTGCATGATTTATTGCCAAATAAAGAAGAGAGCGACGCCATATTCAGCCTGCCGGACGGCAGTGACGCGGCACAGTGGGAAAAACAGCTGATGCGCGGCTGGCAGGCGTTTATCCAGGGTGCAAAGCCACACTGGATCCGCCGCAGTATTCTGCAATCCTGGGCACGCTCCCGCGAGTATCACATCGATCCGACGCACTTCTGCTACACCCCGACCAATCCGTCAGAGCTGGCCGCTATCCTGAGTCATAACAGCGAGCTGATTGCCGTGGCCCATAGCGTGATGGAGAATCTGCTGGCCTATAATCCCGATGGACACATTAATCTGACCGATGCTCAGGGCGTTGTGCTGAGCTTCTGCGGCAGCGACCTGACGCCGGTTGGCAGCGTTTTGCGTGAGGAAATCCTGGGCACGAACTGCACCGCACGCTGCCTGCGCGAGCAGCGGCTGGTATACGTGCTGAGTGGCGAAAACTGGAAAATCGCACTGCGTAAACGCAACCGGCAGTGTGCCGCAGCGCCCATCCGGGATGCCAGCGGTCGCATGACTGGCGTGCTGACGCTGACCGCCACTCCTGACAATTTCAATGCTCATACGCTGGGAACGGTACAGGCCGCCGCAGAGGCGATCGGGCAGCAGCTGACGCTGCACCGCCTGCTGGCCGAACAACAGTCGATACTGGAAAACCTGAATGAAGGCGTGGTGGTCTGCGACCGCGAGGGAGGTATAAAAACGCTGAATCGCTATGCGCGTCAGATCTTTGCCGGTATTGATGCCGGTAACGCTTCGATTGACCAGCTGTTGCAGCCTCAGTCTGGTTCGCTGCTTACCCTGCCCTGCTGCAATGACCGTGAGATGGTTTTCCGCCCTGATGGCAGGCACAGCGTCTCCTGTCTGGTCTCGCTGATGCCGGCTCCGGACGGCGGGCGTATCCTTTCGTTTCGGGAAAACCAGCGCATTCGCGCCATTACGCGACGGGTTCTCGGCGTCAGAGCCAGTTATACCTTTGATATGATACGCGGCCAGGCCCCCACGCTTCAGCAGGCGCTTCAGGATGCCCGCGCCAGCAGTCGCAGTGACAGCACCGTTCTGCTGACCGGTGAAAGCGGAACCGGCAAAGAACTGTTTGCCCAGGCGATCCATAACGCCAGTAGCCGGGCACATGAGTCGTTTGTAGCCGTCAACTGCGGCGCGCTGCCGCGTGATCTGGTACAGAGCGAGCTGTTCGGCTACGTCGATGGCGCCTTTACCGGTTCACGGCGCGGTGGGTCAGCAGGCAAGTTTGAACTGGCCGACGGGGGCACACTGTTTCTGGACGAGATTGGCGAGATGCCGCTGGAGGCGCAGACCAGCCTGCTACGCGTGCTGCAGGAGAGTGAGGTACTGCGCATCGGGGCAGCGCATCCGGTAAAAGTAGATGTCCGTATTATCGCGGCGACCCACTGCGATCTGCAAAGCGCAGTCGAGCAGGGTGCCTTCAGGCGTGACCTGTTCTATCGCCTGAATGTCATTTCGCTGACTATCCCCCCTCTGCGTGAACGGCAAAGCGATATTCCCGATCTGGTCAATACCTTTATCCGCACGCTGTGTCAGCGGCTGAATAAACTGCCTCCGCAGGTCAGTCCTGAGGCAATGAACACTCTTGAAACCTGGCACTGGCCTGGCAACGTGCGTGAGCTGGAAAATCTGGTGGAGCGAATCGTCAATCTTTGCCAGAGCAACATTATCGACCTCGTCGATTTGCCGCCAGCGATGGTGACCCGCAGTGATGCTGTAAACTCTACGCCTGCCAGCAGTCTTCTGCAGGATAATGAGCGCGCCTGCATCCTGCAGACACTGCGCGCTCAGGGCGGAAATATGCGCCAGTCCGCCAGGCTGCTGGGTATTTCACGTACGGCGCTGTACAACAAGCTCAATCAATGGAACATCGCCATCGACACATTGCGTCAGTAAATTAATCTTAAAACGCAGTAACTGGCCTGACGTCCTGCAAGGATAATTCTTACGCAACCTCGACTCAGATCGGCGACCACGACGAGCTGTCCGCTATTCGCGCCGTGTCTGGCGATGATGCGCCGGTCGCGATCTCATTAACCAAATCCGCCACCGGCCATCTGCTGGGTGCGGCGGGTGACGTTGAGGCGATATTCACACTGCTGGCCGTGCGCCATCAGCTTATTCCGCTAACGCTGAACCTTTATCATCCCGATGAAGCAGCAGGCAGTCTTGACCTGGTGGCGCTTAAAGCCCGACCTGCGGCGCTGAACTATGCCATGTCGAACGGATTTGGCTTTGGCGGCGTCAATGCCAGTATTCTGCTATGTAAGTGGCAATGACAGCATATTGACGATTCAATCGGCGCTGCGGGATATATTGGCAGCGTCGCTAATCACATCACCATCCAGCCTGTATACAACGCATTCTGTTATTTCCTGTCCGCCGCAGGTCTTCTGCCCTTCAGCATCAGCTTTATAATTCTGTACCTTTCCTGACAAAATTGCCGTTGCCTGGCCGTCTGCCCTTTTCTTTCGGCACTACAATTAATTGAATGAAAACAACTTCAGAGAACGTTAATGAAAATTGCAGCTTTCGATATTGGTGGTACCTCTTTAAAAATGGGTGTGATTGACGATCAGGGAAAAATCCTGACCAGCGATAGTGCTGATATTTCACATAACGCACGCGATAAAATACTTGATGAAATCCTGGTCTGGCTGGAGAAAAATCCCGGTTGTGCGGGTATTGCCGTCAGCACGCCCGGTTATATTGATGCTGACGCTGGTTATATTGCTATGGGTGGCACCATACGCGACTTTGACCAGTTTCATCTGAGCCAGTGGCTGACAGAAAAAACGTCCCTGCCCGCTACCGTCGAAAACGATGCACACTGTGCGCTGCTGGCTGAAAAGTGGCTGGGGAAAGCAAAAAAGCTCAACGATTTCCTGATGCTGACAATAGGCACCGGGTTAGGCGGAGCGGCCTTTTGCAATGGCGCACTGATTCGGGGTGGACGCAACCGGGCTGGCGAGTTTGGTTGCCTGCTGACGTCGCGTCCCACCAGCGGCAATATTGAACGCCACACTATGAGCCAGAGCTGTACCATGACAGCGCTGCGGGAAAGTTACAGCCAGCTTATTGATAAGCCTGTCGACGACACCAGTGGTAAAGATGTCTTTGACGCATATGACCGTAATGAAGACGCCGCGCAGCAGGTGGTAAATAAATTTTATGCGGATCTTGCGGCCTGCTTATATAACCTGTTCAGCGTGTTCGACCCGCAGAGGGTATTTATCGGTGGGGGAATTACCGAGCGTGAACCCTTCCTCGTGGAAATGGGAGAGCATCTGGCAAAATATGATCCTGATATCCATATAGATGCCGCAACCTACGGTAACGACTCCGGCATGCTGGGCGCAACCTGGAATTTCCTGCAGCGCCAGCCGGCGGACAGTAAGACCTGAGAGCTTTACTTTCCCTGAAGTGAAAAGTTGTCATCAGGTCTCATCCGCAGAGACTTGATGCTGGATGCTGGATGCTGGATGCTGGATGCTGGATGCTGGATGCTAGCCAGATCGTCTGAGGAAAAATCTGTCATTTTCATGATGGTTTGACGTTTAAGGTCGCGCTGTAACATAACGCGAGCGATTTCCAGAGTGGCTTCGCGCTTAACTTTACTGCGGCCTTTCTCCATTCCCCGCTATTCGCCCAGCTCAATACATTCCGCGCGGCCTTTTGCGATACCTTTTAGTTCAGGCTGCTGTGCGATAGTCATCAGTGCATCTCCGTGTTGCGGCATCCGCTGTGCCAGTTCGCGAACGAAAGCTTCATGATCAGCTGATTAACCTGCCTGTATTAAATAGTGCATCAGCGCCAATACCTGGGGGTGAAGAAAGATAATCGGCCATCAATAAGGTGCTCAGACGGTCAATGATGGAAGCCATATCATGTTGATGAATATGCTTCTGCATCAGTGCTGCCATTCTGCGGTGCGGCATGATCTCGTCACCAGGGATCACCGTGACGTCCATCAGCAGAAAAGCGTTTCCATTGAGTTTTTCTGCCACAGACGGATCATCAAACTCGCCGAACCAGCAGGTCGAACAAGGATAGGGCGTGCACTTACCGGTGCAGAACACTACAGGTATCACCAGAGGCAGCTTTTTATGACCCGTCGCACGATGCTATTGCATAGCGGCAATCACATAACGCATCAGGCGAAACGCCATATGCCCGTCAGGAGTAGACTGATGTTCAATCAGAACCTGTATATAGCCGTCCCTGGCTGAGGTTTTAAGACTGTACAGAACGTCACTAAACTATTACCGCAAATCGTCTTCAATAAAGGAGCCGAATTCAAGCTTAAGTGTGCCGGGGTCGCAGATTTTACGCTGTTCTTCAGGAAGATGCCGCTGCATAAAATCTCTGGCAACATCCGGATTTGCCAGAAACTGTCGGAATGTCACGTCATGGGGCTCAGGACTATTTTCCTTTCTCATCGGTTTATTTTCTATAAGGTTCACATACTGATAGCTCAGGGAAAACTTTTCTATCCCGGCTGGACGCCAATATTATCGCTGGGTTATGTGTGGATTAAAATGGACTACACCCATGCTGAATTAACTGAAATACTTAAAAGTAAAATTAATGCATTAAATGAGCCACCCCTTATTACAAAATAAATATCATTACAAAACATATGAAGAAACAGTCAGGGTGATCCGAAAATGCAGTCAAAACGTGTACTGATTATTGAAGATGACGCTGATACGGCGGGTGTACTTAAGGCCTGCCTGAAACGTGAAACTATGAGGTCATGATTGCCGGTGACGGACCCGGCGGGCTGAAACTGCAGGACGCTGGCAGCCCGATCTGATTCTGCTGGAGATCATGCTGCCTGGCATGAACGCCACCGAAGTGCTGGCCGCACTGCGTCGGCGTGACGATACTCCGGCAGTCATAGTGACGGCGATGGGTGACGCGCCGGACCGAATCGGCGCACTGCGCTATGGCGCAGATGACTACATGGTCAAACCCAACCATCCGGGCGACGTCGTGGCGCGCGTTCAGGCCGTACTGTGCCGCAGCCAGAATTACGCGCCCGCCGCATTAAACCTCCTGATGCAGCGACGTTCAGGTTAAAGCCGTTCGTATAAAACGCCCGGCGATCCCATGCTGAGAACAGCGGGTTTGCCGGACGGGTTCAGTTCATTACCTCGACCAGAATCAGTGGGCACTTTCTGACTTTGCAGGCCTGACTGTAGGCCAGCGAACAGACCGAACAAAGGTCGCGCACGTCAGACTGGTACTCATACTCCATGAAATAGCGGAACTGGCCGCCCGCCGAATCTGTTCTCCAGAATCGCTGCGGCTCCAGAATTTCATCCAGTTGCCTGAATGTCAGGGCTGACGGGTTATGATACCCGACTCTTACGCGGTATATAGTCATGCACCGATTATTGGCATGCCGACCTCAGGCCGCCAGTTGGTTATTGTTTTCAGTTCAATAGCTGGCGCTTATCAACCCGCTTCGCCTGGAGCCGCAGGCGGTTCGGCCAGCAGCGCCAGCAGATGCAGCACCGCTTTTGATGGATGATGCCGACGCCAGGCAAACGCCACATCAGTAAACAGGGTGTTGTTTTCGATATCGCAGAAGCTGACCCCCGGGTTATCGACGCAGCGCAGCGACTCCGGCACCAGCGCAATCCCGCAGCCTGCCGCTACCATGCCCAGCGATGTGGTGATCTGTGGTGCCTGCTGAAAGGTGTGGCGTGAAAAGCCCGCCCGCAGACAGGCCGTAACAATCAGCTCATAGAGACTTGGCGAAACATCACGCGGGAAGATTATCAGGGTTTCATCCGCCAGCGCGGACAACGCGACTATCGGCGTGCCGCTGAGAGGATGGCAGCGCGGCAGCGCAATCAGCATCTTTTCGGTGGAGATCACGCGCAGATTAAACGCCTTGCTGCTTTCGCACGGCAGCCGGATAAAGGCAGCATCCAGTAATCCTTCCTGCAGATCCTGCATCAACAACGACATGTTCTCTTCACGCGTCAGCAGTTCCATCGCCGGATAGCGTTCCTTGAATTGACGGATCAGGGTGAAGATGCGCGGATTAAAAGCCACCGAGCTGGCAAACCCCAGCGACAGCTGGCCACTGATCCCGCGGGCAATACCTCGCGCGTTCTCCAGTGCCTGATCGGCCAGTTGGACAATTTGCTTTGCATCGGCCAGAAACGCTTCTCCCGCTTCGGTCAGTTCCACTCCGCGCGTCAGCCGCTTCAGCAGCGGTGTGCCAATCTCCTGCTCCAGCCGCAGTATCTGCTGGCTCAGCGGCGGCTGAGAAATCCCAAGCATTTCAGCGGCCCGGGTGAAGTGAAGCGTCTCGGCTACGGCAACAAAATAACGCAGGTGGCGCAGTTCCATATCAAAAACGTCTCAAAGTTAACAGGTTTCGCTATTGGACCCACCGACTGAATCGGTTCACCATTAGGTTAACACGGCTTAACGGTTAATCGATGAGGCATGAAATGAGCAATTGTGTAACTGATTGTTCCTGTGAGGATCAACTAAAACATACTGTGTTAATGCTTTCCCAGGATGCACCAGAAAGCGTTATCTATCAGACCTCTTTGATGAGTGCGCTGCTGAGCGGCGTCTATGACGGTAACGTCCGCATCGCCGACCTGCTGCGCAAAGGGGATTTCGGCCTGGGCACGTTCAACCGGCTGGATGGCGAGATGATTGCGTTCGACAGCAAAGTCTATCAGTTGCACTCAGATGGCAGTGCGCATCCGGCCGATCCGGCACAGAAAACCCCGTTTGCGGTGATGACCTTCTTCAGGCCGCAGCACCTGTTTGAGTTTGACCGGCCCATGTCACGCGAGGACATCCATCGGGTTATCGACAGCGAAATCACCTCCGACAACCAGTTCTGCGCGCTGCGCATCAGTGGTCGTTTCAGCCGCGTCGACACCCGTACCGTACCGTGCCAGTGCCGTCCCTATCGCTCCATGCCGGAAGTGCTGGGCGATCAGCCGACCTTTGCTTTCAGCCAGCGCGCGGGCGAGCTGATTGGCTTCCGCACGCCGCAGTACATGCAGGGCATTAACGTAGCGGGCTATCACGAACACTTTATTACCGACGACCGCGAAGGCGGCGGCCACATTCTCGATTACGCGCTGGAACAGGGCACCCTGACCTTTGGTGCCATCAGCAAGCTGGTCGTGGATCTGCCACAGGATAGTGACTTTCTTAATGCTGACCTGAACCCCGCCAATCTTGACGCCGCGATCCGTGCGGTAGAAAGCTAATCAGAGGAATGACGATGAAAACTCCAACCGATACCACACTCTGGACCTGCGGCGCTGACCTGGTGGTCGCACAGCTTGAAGCCCAGGGCGTGCAGCATGTTTTTGGCATCCCTGGCGCAAAGATCGACAAGGTTTTTGACTCCCTGCTGGATTCCTCCATCCAGACTATTCCGGTCCGTCATGAAGCCAATGCCGCCTTTATGGCCGCCGCAGTGGGCCGGCTAACCGGCAATGCCGGTGTGGCACTGGTTACTTCCGGGCCGGGCTGCTCCAATCTGATCACCGGCATGGCCACCGCCACCAGCGAAGGCGATCCGGTGGTCGCCATCGGCGGTCAGGTGAAACGCTCCGACAGCGCCAAGCAGGTTCACCAGAGCATAGATACGGTGTCCATGTTTCGCCCGGTCACCAAATATGCGGTTGAAGTGACCGATCCCTCTGCGCTCTCTGAATGCCTGTCGAATGCGTTTCGTCACGCCGAGCATGGCCGCGGCGGCGGTGCCTTTATCAGCCTGCCGCAGGATATCGTCGATCAACCGGTGACCGGCAAAGCACTGAGCAGCAAGGGCCGTCCTGTGCTGGGTGCCGCGCCAGACGCGATGATCAACACGGTCAGCCAGGCCATTGCCGGCGCGAAAAATCCGGTCATTCTGCTGGGATTAATGGCGAGCCAGCCGGAAAACAGCGAAGCGATTCACGATCTGCTGAGCCGCAGTCATATTCCGGTCACCAGCACCTATCAGGCTGCGGGCGCGACCAGACAGGATCACTTCTCACGCTTTGCCGGTCGCGTCGGGCTGTTTAACAACCAGGCGGGTGACCGGCTACTGCAACAGGCTGACCTGATCATCACCATCGGTTACAGCCCGGTAGAATATGAACCGGCGATGTGGAACAGCGGTAACGCCACCCTGATTCACATCGACGTGATTCCGGCAGAGACCGACAACCGCTACCTGCCGGACGCCGAGCTGGTGGGCGATATCGCCGCCACCGTGCGTAAACTGGCAGCACGCATTACCGCGCCGCTGCAGCTGACATCAGAAGCCGCCAGCATTCTTGAAGATCGTCAGCAGCAGCGCAAACTACTGGCGATGCAGGGTGCCAGCCTCAATCAGTTTGCCCTGCATCCGCTGCGCATCGTGCGCGCCATGCAGGACATCATTAACAGCGACGTCAGCCTCACCGTCGATATGGGCAGCTTTCATATCTGGATCGCCCGCTATCTCTACAGCTTCCGCGCCCGCCAGATCATGATCTCCAACGGTCAGCAGACCATGGGCGTGGCACTGCCGTGGGCGATTGGTGCCTGGCTGGTCGATCCACAGCGCAAAGTGGTATCGGTTTCAGGGGATGGTGGCTTCCTGCAGTCCAGCATGGAGCTGGAAACTGCCGTCCGGTTAAAAGCCAATATCCTGCACATCGTCTGGGTCGATAACGCCTACAACATGGTGGCAATGCAGGAAGAGAAAAAATATCACCGCGTCTCAGGTGTCAATTTTGGCCCGGTCGATTTCAAAGCCTACGCCGAAGCGTTTGGCGCTGCGGGCTTTGCGGTGACCAGCGCGGCAGAGCTGGAGCCGACGCTGCGTAAAGCGATGGATGTTCAGGGTCCTGCTGTGGTGGCTGTGCCGGTCGATTACGCCGACAACCCGCTGCTGATGGGTCAGCTGCATCTGAGTCAGCTTCTTTAATTTCGTAAAAAGGAAATCAGGATGAAAAACAGAGTGGCATTGGTAACAGGCGCAGGCCAGGGCATTGGTGAAGCGATAGCCCTGCGTCTGGCAAAAGATGGACTGGCAGTGGCCGTAGCCGATTTCAATCAGGAGACCGCCCGCCAGGTCGCGGAGAAGATTAACCAGCAGGGTGGCAAAGCGATTGCCCTGAAAGTCGATGTCTCACAGCGCGATCAGGTGATGGATGCCGTAGAAGAGGCGCGTCGCACGCTGGGCGGTTTTGACGTCATCGTTAACAACGCCGGTATTGCACCCTCCACGCCGATTGCTGAGATCACCGAAGAGTTGGTCGACAAGGTTTATAACGTTAATGTCAAAGGGGTAATCTGGGGCATGCAGGCCGCAATTAAAGCGTTCGCTGCAGAAGGCCACGGCGGCAAAATCATCAACGCCTGTTCGCAGGCGGGCCACGTCGGCAATCCGGAGCTGGCGGTCTACAGCTCCAGTAAGTTTGCCGTGCGTGGCCTGACACAGACCGCCGCGCGCGATCTGGCGCCAGCCGGTATCACGGTCAACGCCTTCTGCCCGGGCATTGTCAGAACGCCAATGTGGGAAGAGATTGACCGTCAGATCTCGGAAGCCGCCGGAAAACCAGCCGGCTACGGTACCGAGGAGTTTGCGAAACGCATTACGCTGGGACGTCTTTCTGAGCCGGAAGATGTGGCCGCCTGCGTTGCTTATCTGTCCAGTCCCGACTCCGATTACATGACGGGTCAGTCACTGCTGATTGACGGCGGCATGGTGTTTAACTGATCGGCTCTCGCCTGCTGCGTCTCTGCGCAGCAGGCGCCTTTCCTGACCTGGCAAAACCGTTAATTTATTTTATCTGAAAAGCGGTTAGCCATCAGCCTGTTGCCCGTTAAGCCCCGTCATTCCTGCCTTTTTGCCAGCGCTGAGATTAAAGCTGCTAATCACCCTGCCGATAAAACAGAGACTCCTCTCCCTGTTCGACGCGACCATGTTAACGATCAACTCTAACGAAACCGCCGCTATGACGAACAAATTGCGGTACGGTACTGACTCCGTTCTGGGACGAACGGTTGAACGGCTATCATCAGGGATGCGAATTAACAGTGCCAAAGACGATGCGGCAGGTCAGGCGATTGCCAACCGTATGACGGCCAATGTCAACGCCGACGTGGTCGTGGCACGCGGTCTTAGTGACGCCATCAGCTATTCCCAGACCGCCAGTGGTGGCCTGGGCACCATCGTCGATCTGCTGATCCAGGCGCGTACACTGTCGGTGCAGGCCGCTAACGGCACGCTGTCAGACGCGGATCGGCAGAGTGTCAACGGTGCATATCAGCAGATTCTGGCCGGCATCAACGAAGTCGCGGATCACACCGAGATTTTCGGGCGTTATCCGCTGGCAACGGATAATCCCGATCTGCCGCCTGTGAAACTGGGTAACGTTGACCCTATCAACGTTAAATTCCCCGTGCCGGGCAAGAGTTACTCGTTTACCTCGGGTGTGATCCCGCTGGCCTATATCCCGGCAGGCTCAACGTCGATCAGCATTACCATCGACTCACTGGGTCAGGATGACGATCTCCAGTTGTTTACCCGCGACGGTAAGCATCTGGCAGGGACACCGCTGGACGGCAGTGCGCCTGATTACACCTGGACCAGCAAAGGCATTACGGATGCGGCGACCGCAGATTCGCGCCTGCTGACCAGCAAAAACGGATTTACCACTGGCGCAGCTTATGACAGCTCTCAGCTGCTGGAAGGCGGCCCGAGCTGGGCGCTGGCGGGCAGTAACAGCAGCAGCTACAACGGCATGAACATCACCTACAGCGGTGACGGCGACCGTTATGAAGATGTCGCCAGCGGCGATTTCAACAACGGCACCAATACCGGCACCCGACTGGAGCGCATTTCGCTGGACACCGTCAGCGAAGATTTGATTGTGGTGGTGGTGGGCAACGGTTCCTTCACCGGTAGTCTGACCTGGGGAATCCTGCCAGAGCCCAGGGGCGTGCCTGCAACGCCGCCACATGAGAGTCGTCCTCTCGAAGTGATCACCAGCGCCGACTATGGTCAGCCGGTCCAGTCGGATAGCATCCCCGTTACGCCGTCAGATACCAAAACGCTGGGGCTGAACAACACTACCCTGCTGACCAGTGGCGACATCTCCGCCACCATGAAGGCGCTGGATAAGGCACTGGAGAAGATCAGCGGCTATCAGTCGCTCTATGGCGCGAAGATAAACCGTTACGAATCAAACCGTAATGTGTTGTCACAACAGGGTGTGGATACCTCTGCGGCTCGCAGCCGCATTCAGGATGCAGACTATGCTGAAGAAGCGAGTCAGCTGGCGCGCAGCCAGATTATCCAGCAGGGACAGACAGCCGTCAGCAAAATGGCCAATAAACTCCCTGAGATGATCCTCCAGCTGCTCGGCAGCTAATACCTTTCACCGGCTAAGCCGTATGGCTTAGTCCTTTCTCTTTTTAACGTGCACCCTGATTCCTCTACGCCTGCTTCAGGCCTGCTGTGGTCCGAAATGCCGGGTTACGCTTTCGCGTCTGTTGATCTCAGTCACACAAACTCGTTTAAGATTCGTTTAAAGATGATCGCGATCACCCTTCCTTGTTAAAGAAATGCTAAATCCTGACAACTATTTACTATCATCCCGCAGTGCAGGATTAAATAAAACAACAGGTTAATCGTTACCACGCTAACTAATTACCTGAATTTTCCTCGCTTCATGTAACTTTTTCATTACTTTTACGCCATTGTGAGGGCTGCTATTTTGCTGACGATACTGGGTTTTTCCATGGTTGTTTGCTTCATGTATCTGATCATGACCAAACGCATGTCAGCCTTAATTGCGCTGATCCTGATACCAACCATATTTGCGCTGATTGGCGGATTTTACGTCGGACTCGGTGCCATGATGCTGGATGGCGTCAAAAAACTGGCTCCGACCGGCGTGATGCTGACCTTCTCCATTCTCTATTTTGGTCTGATGATCGATGCCGGACTGTTTGACCCGCTGGTACGCTTTATTCTGCGACTGGTGCGTGGCGATCCCCTGAAAGTGCTGGTCGGGACAGCCGTGCTGACGCTGCTGGTTTCGCTGGATGGTGACAGCTCGACGACCTATATGATCGCTATCGCCGCCTTCCTGCCGCTCTACCATCGGCTGGGCATGAACGTGCTGATGATGACCTGTCTGGTCAACCTCGCCAGCGGCATCATGAACCTTTCTCCCTGGGGTGGACCGACGGCGCGTGCCGCCGCGGCACTGCGCATTGATGCTCTCGATATCTTTATTCCGATGCTGCCAGCGATGCTGCTTGCCTGCGTCAGCCTGGTAGCGATGGCGGTACTGTTTGGCCTGCGTGAGCGTAAACGGCTAGGCGTGATGAGCATGAAAGATCACCATCTCGACAACATTGAACTGGGCCTCGGCGATGCTGAAGAGTGCGCCGCCAACCGCCGTCCGAAGATGTTCTGGCCTAACTTTATCCTGACCACCGTGCTGCTGGTGCTGCTGGTGATTGGTTTAATGCCGATTCAGATACTGTTTATGCTGGCGTTTGCCATTGCGGTGATGCTCAACTATCCCACGCTGGAGGAGCAGAAAGCGCGTATCAGTTCGCATGCCGGTAACGTGCTGGCGGTGACCGCGCTGATTTTTGCCGCCGGTATCTTCACCGGTATTCTCTCCGGCACCGGCATGGTGGATGCCATGGCGAAGAGTCTGCTGGCCGTGATCCCAACCAGCTTCGGACCTTACCTGGCGGTGTTTACCGCGCTGGTCAGCCTGCCGTTCACCTTCTTTATGTCGAATGATGCGTTTTACTTCGGCATCCTGCCGGTTATCGCACAGACGGCGGCCAGCTATGGCATTACCGCAGAAGAGATTGCCCGTGCTTCCATTGTCGGGCAGCCGTTCCACCTGCTGAGCCCGCTGGTGCCGTCGGTCTACCTGCTGGTCGGCCTGGCGAAAGTCGATATCGGCGACCACCAGCGCTTTGCCATCAAGTGGGGGATTCTGGTCAGTCTGGTATTGATGGCGGGCGGTCTGCTGACCGGTGCTTTCCCGCTGTTCCACAGTTAATTCTCTGCTTTCTGGCGGATAACCGGCTTTTTTGCCCGGTTATCCGCTTCACCGCTCCGCCTGTTATGGCAACCCTCACTACACTCTATAGCCACGCTGATGTGCTGCGCGCCGGACAGGTCGTAGTCTCTCAGAGATTTTGCCGATGACCGTAGGGAGGTCCAACGAAAATTCACCACCTTAACGGTGGCTGTATGTGCCCGCCGGGCGTCGCGATCTATGATGGATTCAGTAAAGGCCTGAAGGCGCACCTGGTCTGACACTGCCTGCTGATTGAGACAGACCGCAACAGGCTGGTGGTGGTCGATACCGGCGTTGGTCGTCAGGATATCCATACGCCCGGCAGTCGCGTGAGCGCTATCGTCCCGGACAATGCGGCAGCCGACACGCCACTGCACTTCTACCAGTGGATGCTGGGCATGGATAATATGGCCAGACGGCACAACCAGCAGCGACTGCGTGAGCTCTCCTGCCAGCGCGGCGGCGAAATCACCTTTTTCTGCAGTCACGATGCGCGCGAGCTGGATGCGTTACAGGTTAATGCAACGCTGCGCTGATGGGTTATCTGACTGCCTGTTTCTCAACGAGAAACACCGTACCATCAGTTTCTCAAAAAAACACGTTGGTGATGGTATCTCCAGTCTTTTCACCAGGCTTCACTGCCGTAGCTTATCATTGTACAATGACTTGTATTACTTACTCCGTGGAGGTTCTATGAGAGCAATCAGTTACAGCGAAGCCCGACAAAATCTGTCTGCCACTATGGTTCAGACGGTTGAAGATAAGGCGCCGGTATTAATCACTCGCCAGAACGGTGAATCCTGCGTGCTGATGTCGCTTGAAGAATATAACTCACTGGAAGAGACAGCCTACCTGCTGCGGTCACCTAAGAATGCTCGCAGGTTAATGGATTCCATCGAAAGTCTGAAAAGCGGTAACGGGACTGACAGGGATATTATTGAGTGAAACTGACCTGGTCCGAAGAAGCCTGGGAAGATTGTCTCTACTGGCAGGATACCGATAAAAAAACGGTCAAAAAGATTAATGAGTTGTTAAAAGATGCCAGCAGGACGCCTTTTGAAGGCAAGGGAAAACCCGAGCCATTAAAGCATAATCTTGCAGGCTTCTGGTCACGCAGAATTACGGCAGAACATCGGCTGGTTTATGCCGTCAGTGGAGACGCTTTATTAATCGCCTCTTGCAGATATCATTATTGACGGGCTAAGGAGCGTGTCCTGAGCCCTACTGGTGCGCCTGTTTCAGCGGCGTCATCATCCATTGTAATCCTGTTACGCCGGATCGCCCGCCCTCTTTTTAAGCTGTACGGAAAGCCATGGCGCAGTCAGACTCTCAACAGATGTGCTGACCGCTTCCGGTGTACCGGACGAGACAATCTTTCTGCCCTTAAGCCCCGAACCGGGCCCCAGATCAATCACCCAGTCCGCCTCTGCCACAATGCGCATTGTGTGTTGCGCCATCACGACGGTGTGGCCGCATGTCACCAGTTCATTGAGTACAATCAGCAGTTTGTCCATGTCGGATGGGTGCAACCCGGTTGACGGTTCATCGAGCAGATAGAGCGTGGATGTGCGCTGGACGCGTTGCAGCTCCCAGGCGAGCTTGATGCGCTGACACTCACCGCCAGAGAGTTCCGTGGCGGGTTGGCCCAGCGTCAGGTATCTCAGCCCCAGAGATTGCAGTGCCGACAGTGAACGCTGGATCCCGTCGTACCCGTCAAACATCCTGGTGGCATCGTCTACGGTAAGATCAGGCACATCCGCTATGGTCAGGTCGTTCCACTTCACCTCCAGCGTTTCGGGGTTGTAACGGCTTCCCGCACAGACCGAGCAGGTTGTGGTGGCGCTGGGCATTAAGAGCAGCTCAATCGAAATCTGTCCCAGCCCCTGGCAATGCGTACAGGCACCTTCAGGATTGTCAGGCGAGAAATAATCGGCGGTCATAAATGGCACACCGTCAGGCCTTGTGCCCGCACGGGAAAACAGCAGGCGCAGCGTGACGGAAATTCGGGTCAGGCTCCCTACCGTTGAACGCTCCTGCGCGCCAGCCCGGCTCTGCTGAAGCGCCACCGCAGGCGGGAGTCCGTCAATATTATCCACATCCGGCGCAGCGGCCTGATCGATCAGGATCGATCAGGCGACGGGCATGGGGTGAAACCGACTCGATAAACCGGCGCTGGGCTTCTGCATAAAGCGTATCAAAGGCGAGTGAGGATTTCCCGGAGCCTGGAACTCCGGTGAACACCACCATGGCATTACGGGGAAACCGCAGCGACACACCCCTGAGATTGTGTGTTCTTGCACCCTGTACCGAGACATGAGGATCAATGTGCTCATCAGCGCGATAATTATGGGCGTGATCTTGTTTTGTCATGATGTCCCTGTTTGATGATGCACGGCAGATTAACGATCACCTGCCGCTAATGACTGAAAATTGCAGAGCCTGACCTGGCTTTCGGGCTATCCGGCCCATTACGGGGCAGAAACACCAGAAAGGGTAGTCAGGGATTTCAGTCTGCAAAACGCGGGGGTTGATTCAGGAGAGTAAAAAGAACAGCTCATAAAAAAGCCCGCACAGGGCGGGCTTTAATTACCGGACGCTTATCCTTTAACATTGAGCTGCGCCTGCGAGTGATGCGAGCGGAATATTGAACATTTTATGCAGGTTCCGGATCATGGGCAGCGTCAGTGCACGCTTATAATTCAGTACCTCATAAACGCGGTTCGGGTGTCGGCACCAGATCTTTCGCTGTCAGCCCCTCTGTTACATACGGAATTTAATCGCCGCCACCGGATCAGGTGCCTCCATCGGATAATGTTCCTGCTCATATTTTTCAACAAGCAGGATCATAACTTCCAGAAAGTCACTGGCTTCACTTCCCTGTTCTTGCTCAGTATCGAACAGGGGAGATACGGCGGCCAGAGCAGCTTCATATTCTGCTTCACTGTGAATCGGTTTGATTTTATAAGTCATGACATTTCCACCGTATTTGCATTTACCCTGTGGTATTCAGCATGCGTTCCTGCAAACTTTATGTAGACCGCCTTAAATCTGTAAACCACAGCAACGATCAAACGGCAGTGATGGCCTTTAATATTAAACACCACCCGATTGTTGCTCAGAAAATCTGCCGTTCTGTACTTGTCATTAATGTTCTGCGGCGTTTTCCACTGAGTCTTACTCACTTCATCTACCTATACTTTTAACGGCTGTTCCGCCTGATTATGGGCTTCCCGGAATCGTTTGAGAAACGCGATCGATATAATTCGCACCGACAATCCTTGTTGTCCCACACCGGGACTAATGTGGCGGTCCCGGTATGGGACAACAAGGATAGGGTGTTTTGTTTTCAGAGATAGTTTATGGGTAAAGTATTATTAACCACAGACATTGCTATGTTCGCGCTGGTGGAGGCTAACCATTTTACGCATCTTATCGAAACCGTGTTCTGCACGGGAAACCGTTCGTCGTTTAATCTTAAGATGATGGCTGTGTCGTTGCGCGCTTAACAGAAACAAAGCACATGAGCATAAAATGGCGTCCGTGTGTTTAACCCCAGTTATGGACGCTACGCTGGCAGGTCAGCTCACATAAAAGCCATTCCGGACGAAAAAGACTGACAGGCGTACCCCGCGCTTGAGATTTAATTCAGAACGTACTCTGCACGCAAAAAAACCCGTCGCTGACGGGTTTTTTCAGGCCTGAAAGATGAAGGTCACCGTGACAGCATTAAAGCTTTCTAAACTTATCTTCGACCTTATCTTTTGCTTCAGCAATGTTATCCCCGGCTTTTTTTACGCTACCCTCTTTATGCGCGGGTTCGCTGCCGGACGTTACCGGACGGCTGTCGTGGTCAGCACGCGCCTGACGCGTGCTTTCCAGCAGCGGATCGGTCTCGGCAGGATTACCGGTCACCGGATCTGCATTGAGATGGTCGGCACGGGCATGGTCAATATCCACTTCCTGACGACGCACTGAATCATTGATGGTTTCGACCCGATCGCTGGCCTCTTTACGCAGCACCACTTCTTCGATGATCTGCGCAGTCTTATTGACCACCGGCTGCTCATGCGTCTCTTCCACCTCAACCGTTTTCTCGGACCAGTCAACCTGGTCCGGTGAGCCCGTTTCGTTCACCGGACGACGGAAGATTTCAGCATGCTGCTCATGCAGAGAGACATTTTCAGACACCCGGTCCGTGACAGTGTAGCGGCGCACGCGGGTTGATCCTTCACTGACCAGTCGTTTACCTACTTCCAGTCGCTCTTCGGCCAGACGCAGCACATCCTCGTCACTCTCATCACCGGTCAGGGCAGTACGCGCCGCGCCGCGATGGGCAGAATCGGTATGAAGCGGATCGATGTCATCATTTTCCTGAAGCGTGCCGCTGGCGGGTGCAGTCAGGCCATCATCGGGCGCATAGTCATCAGGCAGCGCGGCACTGCGCTCAGTCAGCTCTTCATGCGCATCCAGGATGCCCAGTGCACGCGGCAACTCATCCTCATCGGCCCGCAGCGACAACACCACACCGCCGGTACGCATCGCATCTTCATAGACTTCGGCCTGATCCTCTTCCAGCGTGTTGCCAAACAGACGCTGCCAGAAACCGGGATGACGGGCTTCATGACCTTCAGTACGCAGCCGTTCACCGGAAATGATGTCAATGTCATCATCCAGGAACCCGGCCTTGATCAGGTTACGCTTTGCACCTTCTGCCAGTGAGATATTGCTGAACATTGTTACGATTGTTTCACGCGCCATGTTGTGTTCCTCGGTGATGGATTCGGACGGCTCTGAGTAGGGTATTCGGGTCAGATGAGCCTGCTGCCGGCGCAGAGAGACAATCTGTTCTGTCTCCACCTCGCTGACGACTTTACGAATGTGCCACTCCTCTTTCAGCACCAGATGACGGACGATCTCGACCTCTTCTTCGACAATCGGAATGATCAGGACGCCATTTTCTTCACGGATCGCCGGCATCTCAGTCAGCCGCTCCGATTTAGAAATGCGTTGAATATCCGCCGTCTGCTGCCGGAGCATCAGCGCAATTTTCTGCTGATGTTCAGTGACCTGGCGGGTAATCCTGACATGACCGTCGATGACCCGCTGTTTCGAGACCTCAACGGTTTCTTCCGCCAGACTTAAGACCTGTTCGCTACCCTCTGACACTGGTTTTTCAGGAGGTTGATTGTTCATGATTAACCTGCCTGTGATACAGAGCGATCATTTGTACTTTCCCTGGCCTTGAGCATAAGTGACTGCTTTTGGGTTAGTTAAAGCCTGGCACAAATAATAACAAAGGAAAGAAAAAAGCAGAAATATGCCGCGATATGAAGATAACATGGTGCTAAAATCGGATAAGCGATGCGGCAGATAAAAAGAGAATCACAGGGTGAATAGCAGTGAAATCTCTGTTTTCAGGTTAGCTAAAGATAAGAGAGCAGGCATCAGGCATGCCTGACGAGCCTCACTTCAGGGGCTGATCCATCCGCTTTCCTGCCGTTCGCCATGGGCGGAATAGCGAAACAGCGCACGCTGATTCTTATTGCGCTGAAGCTGATAAGCATCCAGCACGCTGACCTGCACAATCACTACACCAAAACGCGATTCGCCCGCTTCTGTTGCTGTCGCGTCCGGTTTCTCGTGAGCGGGGGCCAGCGCTTCTCCCGGCGGCCCGCCGATGTACGTCTGGCGCGTGTGCTGCGGTAACGTGCGCCAGGCGTCGCGGGCAACTGCACTTCCTGCTGCATAACATTCAGCCTGTCCCATCAGCCGTAGCTGCAGGCGACGCTCATGGCAATATCCCAGCACGGTAACCCGGGGATTCGCCGCCATCTCCAGCCACTTCGGACTACGCACATCGGTATGAAAGGTCAGCATCCGGCGGACGTCATGGCACTCGCGCAGTACCACAGTGCGGGCCTGAGGCCGTTGTGCAGCATCCACGGTAGCAAGCGTCAGATAACGAAATCCGGCCTGCGGATTGGCGGCAGCCTCTGCCAGTGCTGCCCAGCTGGCTGTTTCAAAGGTTTTCAGATCCATTGGAAATTACTCTCATCAGGGATAATGTCAGCCATCTGGCTAAAAGCGTAGCAATGATGTGAGCAGATGGCCTGTCTGCTCTGCTCTGGCAGGAAAATATGACCCGCGAGTCGCCGGGGAATACCGCGGAAAAGTGAGACAACCGCGCAATTGCGGAACGCCTCGCAAAGTCGCGAACGCGCATCCCGTCAGTCTGCCGCTCTGTGCTATTTTTGCGCCTTCACCTTACCGTATTGTTCGCAGGGAATGGCACTATGTCTGATGAAAAGCCCGCTGAAGTCCGGCCAGAAATGCCCGTTAAAGTCACCTCACCGCGCCTGATTTATCGGCCACTGAGTCAGGAAGACTGGCCATTTTATCTTGCGGTCAGTCAGGACAGATCGGTTATGAAGTACATCAGCGATCCGCGCAGCGCTGAAGAGATCCGAACCCTGTCATTCGACGTGCGCCTGCCAGACTGGTACAAAGGCTGCTCACACTGGCTTTGCCTGGTCATTGAGGAAAAAGCGACGGGTCTTCCGGCTGGCTTCTGCGGGTTTATCGATCGCGGAGAAGGTGTGGCGGAGTCCGGATTTATTCTGGCTACGGAGGCACAGGGCAAAGGCTATGGCAGCGAGTCGCTGCGTGCCATCATCGCCTTCTGCTTTGCGCAACAGGGTTACCGAAAAATGACAGCAACGGTGACGGCAGGCAATGTCGCCTCGCGCCGCACGCTGATCTCCACGGGCTTTATTCAGGAAGGCACTCTGCGGCAGAATTTCTTCCTCGATGGCCAGTGGCAGGATGACTGGATTTTCGGATTGCTGAAACAGGATTACCGACCCGGACAGCCAGACTGACGGGCGTCGATCGCTCCCTCTCTTCGGCTGCCAGGGTCAGAGTATTCAGGGGGATGTGACATCGTAATCGCTGGCAACAGCGGGCGCAGAATGCTCCTCGCCGCATAGCATTGCTTCAAACTCCGCCGGTGTCAGGGGCCGGCACAGGCCATTACCCTGCATAATGTTACATCCGGCTGACGTGACAAAAGCAATCTGCTCTTTGTCTTCAACCCCTTCAGCAGCCACCTTAATACCCAGACTTTTGCCGAGTGCCGTGATAGATCGGAACATCATTCGCACCCGCATGCTGGAGTTCAGCTCGTGCGTCAGCGACTTATCGATTTTGAAACCTGCCACAAAGCTTTGGCGCAGCAGATTAATGGCCCCCAGCGTGCGTCCGTAATGATCGATGACAAATGAGGCACCGGTCCGGCGCACCGCTTCAACCTGAACCGGCATATCCTGCACCAGCACAGCCAGCAGAGGCTCATCCACTTCCAGCTCAACAAAACCTGCATCGCCGCCGGCACTCTCGCGTATAACAGTTTCCAGGCTGTTCCCTGTCAGCTGACGCGGAAACAGATTGATGCTGACACGAAGCTCAGGCGATCGCACCTGCCACTGCCGGACCTGTGCCAGAGCATTGCGGATGATCCATTCCCCCAGCGTTACGGAAAGCGGGCTTTTAACCAGCATGCCGATGAAGTCGGCTGGCAACAGCAACCCGCGTGTCGGGTGCTGCCAGCGAACCAGCGTCTCGCAGCCAGCCAGTTTTCCGCTTTCCACGTCGAAGCGGGGCTGATAGTAAAGCGTGAACTGCTGCTGCCGCACCGCCGTTTCCAGTTCGCGTTCAAAACGGCGGCGCTGCTGCTCCGCTTCACGAAACGCGGGCATAAACAGGATACTGCAGCCTTTGCCTGAAGCTTTGGCACGGTAGAGTGCCAGATCAGCAGCGGACATCACCGCGGAGGGATCGTGACCGTGTTCCGGGTAAGAAGCAATGCCAGTACTGGCACCGACCACAACCGGCGAGTCGTGATAGCGGAACGGCGTCTGAACGGCCATAATCAGTTTTTCCGCCGTAATCGCTGCCTCAGCGCTGCCGCCCGCCAGCAGGATCACAAATTCATCGCCGCCCAGCCGCGCAGCTGTCACGGCACCGGCGCACACCGCACGAATCTGCTCGGCAACGTGACACAGCAGCGCATCGCCAGCTGCATGTCCCAGCGTATCGTTCACCTCTTTAAAACCATCCAGATCGGTCATTAATAGCGTATAGGGAACGCTCGCTTTGGTCAGCTGCCCGACCTGATCCATGAACGCGCTACGGCTGGCAAGTCGTGTCAGCATATCCAGAGAAGCCAGCTCACAGAGCCGCGCCTCACTTTCATAGCGGGCCGTGACGTCGCGGATGATCATGCCCACCAGCCGCTCGCCCTCTTCACGCCAGCCCGAAAACGAGACTTCTGCCGGAAACTCACGGCCATCGCGCGTAACACCCCATATCTGCAACGAACGTGGGTGAGAGATAGCCGCTTCGTCTGAAGTAATCCGGGCGAGCTCGTTACGGTAGTCAGTCTGGCAGCGCGCCGGAATCAGCTCGCTGACATACTGACCTCTCATTTCCTCTGCGCTGTAGCCGAAGAGAGCAGTGGCTGCCGGATTCCAGAAGGTGATGCCGCGCCGCAGATCAGTACAGACAATGGCGTCGGGTGAGGTGGATGAGATTGCCTGAAGACGCTGCTGACTGGTGTAGCGCAGTAATTCCAGACGATGCATCTCCATACGATCCATCACCAGCGCAGCTATATCTGCGAGATGCTTCCGATCTTCTGCAGTCATCGGCTCACGCGGATGACTGTCGGTCAGGCAGACGGTGCCAATGTGATGACCATCCGGCGTTGAGAGCGGGATCCCGGCATAAAAGCGGATAAAGGGGTAGCCGTGAACCAGCGGACTGTCGCGGAAGCGGGGATCTTTCAGCGTATCGGGCACGCAGAGAATATCGCCCCGCGCCATCGTATGGTGACAAAAGGCAACGTTGCGCGACGTACCGGAAATGTTTAAACCGTAGCGGGAAGCGAAAAACTGTCGCTTCTCATCGATAAGCGATACAAAAGCCACCGGTACGCGGAACAGTCGCGCAGCAAGCGTGGTGAGGCGATCCAGCGCATCGTTCGGCGGTGAATCCATCAGATGATACTGCTTAAGTGCATCAAGGCGAGCCGCCTCGGCATCATGATAAACTGGACGTTTCAGCGTAAATCCCCTCTGATGTTATCTGCTGTGGCCGGCATGACGCAGCATGAAGAGGACACGTTCAATCAGACAGGACGTGCAGAACTGGCTGCCGACCCGCTGCCGGAAGAAAGGCCCATCAGTGAACTCTGTAGCAAAAACCAGCCGCAACGAGTCCGATAAATCCGGCATCACAGACAGCGGGATGCCGGTTAATACGTTATGCCGGGCAGTGCGGTCGTGACGGTTTGGCACTTAATAGCGGACCGTGCCAGGACAATCCTGCCTGAGCAGATAAGACGCGCGAATTAATGCGCTTCGCTTAGCTCTTTATATCGGCCTGAAATAAGTTAACTTCAGAGAAAATAACGGCCGAACGCCTTACTTTTTAAGCTTTGGAACCAGTTCGTAGTGCGGATGCTCTCCCGCCAGCAGCATCAGCAGTTCATACTCCCCCTGACTGAGCAGCGCAGGATTTTTGGATGCTTCTTTGGACTGCCAGACGCGCTGGCTAAGGTCGACACGTTCGGCTGCAATCTCCTGCGAAAGACCCGCCGCAAGGCGCAGCTCACGTACGTTACCCTGGACGGCAACAGGCCGCTGTAAAATCTGATTTCCCATATAAAATGCGCCGCATACGGTGCCCCGGTGAGATGGTCAGGTAACCAAATCCGCCTGTAGCCAACACATAAATTTGAGTTAAGTTTTAAATGGGCGGCGATCCGTAATCGTCAGGAAAGCGTAAAGCTCAGGTAAAACCACAGAGATTAACTGTAATTATATTCAATTCGTAAACCAGATAATTATTGCACCGCTAAAAATAACCCTCGCCTTCTGGTTAGTGATAATAATCAGGTAATGATTAACATTCATCACCGTCTGACCAGGGTGACTTTTTTCATTCAGTAATAAAAGAGAGTGATTATTAGCCATTATTTTACTTTACAGAGCCGTTATCTGCAGATGAATAAAATACCCGGTCAGGCATAGCCTGACCGGAATCCACACGGCCACTTGTTTTTAATCGATGCAAATGTCAGTTCACTATCCCGACGACCTGCGGTGGCAGGGTGAAGCGGGTAATGACGCTGCCCAGCGTTTCAGTCTGCCCATTAAGGCTGCCTGCCGTCGCCGAAACATGCTGGAGCAGCGTCGCGTTCTGCTGCGTAACGCGGTCAAATTCAGCCACCGCCACGATGACCTGGGCAATTCCTTTGCTCTGCTCATCCGAAGCCAGCGCAATCTGTCCAATCAGTTCATTGACGCCACCGACACCGCGCAGCACGGCTTCCATAGTCGTTCCGGCACTCTCTGCCGCCCGTCGGCCATCATCCACGCGTGCCACGGTATCGGCTATCAGCTCTTTGATCTCTCTGGAGGCCGCAGCACTTCGCTGGGCCAGTGAACGTACCTCACTGGCAACCACCGCGAAACCGCGGCCCTGCTCGCCCGCACGCGCGGCTTCTACTGCGGCGTTGAGCGCCAGAATATTGGTCTGAATTGCGATGCCATTGATGGTAGCAATGAACTGTCGGATTTTCTCTGATCCCTGCGCGATGCTGGTGATGGCTGCCGACACCCGCTGAACCAGTTCCACGCCCTGATGGGTCATATCCGTGGTGCTGGCGGCCAGTTCACGCGCTTGAGCTGACGCCGGTCAGCGTTAAGAGCAGCCTGATTGTGTGCCAGCTGCTGCGTCGCAGCTATCCAACTTCGTGCGGATCACCGTTGCATACTCCGGGGGTGAGGTCGTAAGTGCTGCACGAAAGCTATCCCGGTCAGCACTGGCCGGCCTTAAGTCGACCAGGCGTTTTTATCTGCTCTTGTTCCGCCCTGCATAACAAGAGCGCTGTGCGTAAGAAAATTCAGCTGCTGCGTCAGAACAGCTGAGTGATTGGTCTGACGATAAATATCCTGCACGATCTGACTGCTGAAGCCACCTGCCAGCGCGACCTCGCCCAGTTAAACAATCATTATCCACAGCACAACGCGGCGAATAGTGAAATGCCTGAGTGAGTTCATAATGTTTTCCCCGATGTTGTCATTGGTCTAGTTAAAATTAAACAAAAATAAGTTATGTCATCTGGTTTAATGCGTTAGTATGTAGCGCACTATGCTTATGCTTACTATTCTGGCAAGGTATTTCAGAAATTAAAAGTTTTTTACGACAAAATAATAGAATCGTCATTCATAAAATATTTCGCTAAAGAAAAAGGATTTGCTATTCTGCTCATGCCTGGCAGGCAAAGTAATAAAAAATAAATCGTCATGACTCTTTCTTTTTACAGAAATAGCCTGTAGTCATGACGCTATTCTCTTCAATTTTTCTGTTTAGTTTCGCGCCGTAACCAGCCGGTGCGGAGGAACCCATGCTTATGAGCCTTAGCGGCGGCGACGATTGCAGTACGCAAACCCTGCACGCGCTGCGCAGTAACGACGAGAGTCGTGACGATGTGTTGCGACAGTTCGTCCGGCTGGCCAGCCAGGCCATTGGCATTCCCGGCAGCTTTATCTCCGTTCTGGATGATGAGATGCAGCACGTCAAAGCGGCGCACAATTTCACACTGACTCAATCCACGCGACAGGACTCGCTTTGCCGGCACGCCGTGGACAGTGACAGTACGGTAGTGGTGCCCGATACCCTGCTGGATAGCCGTTTTGCTACCCATAAGCTGATTACAGGCGCGCCTTTTATCCGTTTCTATGCTGGCGCGCCACTTAAAAGCAGTACCGGCCTGATTCTGGGTACACTTTGCGTGACCGACACGGCACCTCATCGCTTCAGTGACGTTCAGGTGGCGATGCTGAAAATGCTGGCCGCGCTGGTGACGTCCTTTCTTGACGCCTGGTACTCGGCTGGCTTTGCCGACCCGGTAACCGGCCTGCCAAATCGTCAGCGTCTGATCCGCGACCTGCAGTTCCTTGCCGCCTCAGGAGACACTACGCCAAGGCGGCTGGTGCTGATTGACTGTATTGATATGCCGCGAGCTTACGAGCTGGCGCGTTCAATGGGCATGGGGCCGGTTGAAAGTCTGCTGAAGGATGTGGCAACACTGCTGCCGCTGCGTCTGCGCCCTGCCCCGGCAGAAATGCTTTACACTGTAGCAACCGGACGCTTTGCCCTGCTGACACGGCAGGAGAGCAGGCTCACTGCCAGCTGGGTGGCCAATAAGCTGGCAGGGATCAGCGCCGATCTGGGTGATGGGCTATCGGTTGCGCTGATGACCCACACCGGTGAGGCAAGTTTCAATACGGGTGAGATGCCTGCTCAGGAGATCCTGCGTCGTGCAGTCAGCGCCCTGCACGAAGCCATTACCCGGGACGTTGCCTCAATGCCTTTCAGTGAAGCCACTGATACGCGACATACCCAGGATTTCACCCTGATGCATGACCTGGCCACTGCGATACGCCAGAATAAAGGGTTATGGCTCGCCTGGCAGCCGAAAATCTGCCTTCACAGCGGTAAGCCGATAGGACTGGAAGCGCTGATCCGCTGGCAGCATCCGCAGCGCGGCGAGCTTTCACCTGCGCAGTTTTTACCCGTTGCCGGGCAAACCCAACTGCTTAGCGAGCTGACCGCCTGGGTCACAGAGCACGCCATTGCCCGTCTCTCACGTCTTCGCGAAAGCTATATTCAGCTGCCCATCACCATTAATGTCAGCAGCAGCGATTTTTCCCGTGACGGTTTTGCTGATGAACTGGAAGAACAGATGCTGAGAGCGAAGCTGCCGGTTTCGCTGCTGGGCATTGAGTGTCTGGAAACGGAACGGATTCTGGAAAGCCCGACCGCGATGCAGGGGCTTGAAATGCTGAAGCTACGGGGATTTGGTATTTCACTGGATGACTTCGGTACCGGCTACAGTAATATCAGCTATCTGCGACGCATGCCGCTGGATGTCATCAAGCTGGACCGCTCACTGATCAGTGAAATTTCGTCTGACACTGCATCACGCGTCATTGCCCGCAGTATCATTGCGATGCTCAAAGACCTTGATTACATGGTGCTGGCCGAAGGCGTGGAGAATGCGGAAACCGTTATGGCACTGACCGAGTTCGGCTGCGACCAGGCTCAGGGATTTTTCTACTCCAGGCCGCTGCCGGAAGCGGCGCTGGATGAGTGGCTCGGCTGGCGATTACGCAGTAAGTGCTGATTCTGTCTTCCCTGCCCCGCAATCTTATCTGGCAGACTCAGGCGTACTGAATCCGTCCGGTCCGGCAATGATAACCGTATTGCGCCCGGCTGCTTTCGCCTCGTAAAGTGCTTCATCCGCCCGGCGCAGCAGAGCCTCACGATCGCGACTCTGGTCATCCTGTGAAGCCACGCCTGCGGAGATGGTCATCGTCCCGGCGAACGGGAAGGTGGTGGCGCAGACGGCCTCACGAATGCGTTCTGCAGTGCGGGCAGCATCGGCCAGCTTAGCGTCCGGCAGCAGCAGTATGAACTCCTCGCCACCAAACCGGCTGACGATATCGCCGGTGCGGCAGACCTGACGCAGCAACGCCGCCAGGCTCACCAGGACCGCATCGCCCGCGTCATGCCCATACCAGTCATTGATCTTCTTGAAATGGTCAATATCAATCGCGATGACACACTGTTCATGCTCACTGTCAGCCTGCGTCGCCAGCGCCGAAAATCCGCGACGGTTGCAGAGCCCGGTCAGCGGATCGGTCATCGCTTCATCGTTAAGCGCAGCCAGATGGCCTGCCACGGCATGGCGATACTCCTGCACCGCTTCTTTGAGCCGGTCAGCCTCGTAATACCAGGTTTTGACGGTGGCGAGTGACTCCGCCTGTGCTTCACTGCCGCCATCCCGTACTCTGTCCGCCAGCTTTTCCAGTGGCGAAGCGATCCGTCCAGCCATAAAAGCAATCACGCCGGCCGTCACGAGAATAATACCCAGAACGAACCAAATGGCGCTTTCTGCCGTGCGCAGCAGAATATGCCTGACCGTTTCAGAGGTGCCGGTAATAAACACATTCCAGCCGGTTTTATGCAGCGTGCCATAGCCGGTCAGAAAGTTTTGCCCCCCATTTTCCAGGGTAAAATGTCCACTTTCCGTAGTGGACAGACGCTTCTGCAGAGCCAGGCTTAACAACATCTTCGTTCCGACGAGCGCCGGATCATGACTGAAAATAATCAGCCCCTCATTGCTGACCACGCTGACCGTCGAGCCTTTGGTATAAAAATGCTGGCTCAGGATCTCACTCAGCATGCTCTGTTTTTTAAGATAAATGGTGCCGCCGACATAGCCCAGATAGCCCCCTTCTTCGTTGAACAGCGGCTGAGATAAAAACACCACATAGTTTCCGGCGGCAGAGGTAAAAGGCGCTGAGATAAAGGGCTTACGGGTGGCTATAGCCTGCAGACTGGCTGCTGAGTGAAGTTTCACGCCTATCAGATTCAGGCTATCCGGTGAGGTTGCCGCAATAATGGCATCGTGGTTAACCACTACCACCGAGTTAAAAAAGCCTGACTGCATGCGCAGACGATCGGTTTCTGCTTTTAGCTGTTTCAGATCGCTCAGGCCCTTGATCTGCGATGCACTCCAGGCCAGTTCCCGTTGTGCTGTCGTCAGGTAACGATCGGTGGTATCGGCCAGCTTGCGGGCATAAGCAATGTTTCCTTCAAGCAGGCTGTCTTCAATATTGGCCTTCTGAAACAGCAGTAGCGCACTCAGCAGCAGACCGGAGGTCAGAATAACGCCCCCAATGGAAAGCAAAGTCAGCAGCGAACGAAGGCGCATTTTTTCATGGAACATTGCAGTCGGTATCCGGATAAAGTATCACCTGAGTGTAACAGTTGATGCTTAACGTCAAGGGAAGAACAGAAGATGATTTACAGTGGATCACGCTGCATTGCCGGGCGCAGGACAAATCCGTACAGGCTTGCATAAGGCCTTGTTGAGCATTTCTCAGGCACTGAGAAATGGCAGATGAAAATAATTAAGCAGTAATAATGAAACGAATTAAGCCGCGACCGGATCAGGTGAGACGCCTTTATTATCGCTGAGCACCAGCATAAGGTGCTGCAGGCACGAAAAATAACGGGGCAGAATCTGCCCCATGTATCATGGTGAATGAAATGGCCGTAAAATAGTTAAATTAAATCTGCGTTATGAATATGCAGTCTGGCACAGGCTTTATCATTGCGTTCAGATTAACGCCAGAACGACTTAATATAAGAACGGCTGCTGAGTCTTTTAATAAATTGATGCGGACAGGTAAAGTGACACCCTTCCCACTCCAGATTAAACCACTGAAATTCATCATTTTTAATTTTATCCAGCAGGCTCATCGCCTGCATGGGCGTCTGGAAAGCATAAGCCTTCATCACGCCCTCTTTGGTACATAAATCAATATGGACCATGTGACCCCCGGGTGTTAAAAAGATCGTACATTTTATAATTATTGAACAGCCTGTTTAGCATAATCCATTTACCGGCTGCCGATTATCTGATTCCGTAATATTTACGTAAAAAAC
>Ga0153961_1000119_pt1 | contig 30212 bp, 29 predicted proteins | sample TSFL045MetaG_FD_104748 | JGI IMG/M metagenome (GOLD analysis project Ga0153961, IMG submission 104748) | Attine ant fungus gardens microbial communities from Florida, USA - TSFL045 MetaG | ecosystem: Host-associated > Fungi > Mycelium > Unclassified | place: USA: Florida, Withalacochee...
AGCAGCGCGCTGAGCGCAAAGCTGTCTTTCGCCTGTGCCTGACGTATATTCATTCCGCCTCCTGAAGAAGAAGATAAAGCTGCCGCTCTGTTATATAGCGTCGGCAGAGAAAAAGCTGCAAATAAGACTTGTTATTATAATGTTACAAGGGTTTTATGTGACTCACTGCGCAGATTGTGCAGTAGTGCGTGTCCTGAGGGATAAGCAGATCCCCCTGACTGCAAAGAAGCAGGATAATATCGCTTTTATTCAGGCATAAAAAAACCCGCCATAAGGCGGGTTTTTGAAATTCTGACTGTTAACTTACAGGCTGATAACGTTAGCAGCAGATGGGCCTTTGGCGCCTTCGGTGATTTCAAACTCTACGCGCTGACCTTCAGCCAGAGTTTTGAAGCCGTTGCTCTGGATAGCAGAGAAGTGTACGAACACGTCTTTGCTGCCATCTTCTGGAGTAATGAAACCGAATCCTTTAGATTCATTAAACCACTTAACGTTACCTTTAATCTTGGACATCTATATTACCTTTACATGAAAAATGGACACTAAACTGTGTCGGTATCTAGTACAGCAATTGCAGTGACATTTGTCCAGTGAGAATTGATGAAAAAGTGATAAATATCGCCTTTTTTCACTTCGTCCTCTCTTAACCGCTGCACCAAAAAGTTAAAACTGAAGCCGTAGCCAGGCAAAGTAAACGTTGCCGTTATTGTAAGTGCCCGGAACGTAAGTCATCTGAAAATTGAGTGGGCCGTAGCCCACTGACGCCAGCGGCAGCAGCGCCGGAACCGGAATATAGCGCCAGTTATCGCGCGCCGTGACTCCGGCAGTATAGCCCGCACCGAGATGAAAACGGCTGCCGTCAATCGGATGCCACGTCGCCTCCCAGCCGTAGCCGGTGAACGGCTCCCATTTGTTATAGGAGTCCTTGAAGGCCATCAGATAGAGACCGTGCCAGTTGCCCTTTTCGTCATAGCGCGAGATGCCCCCGCCCGCCCCCCAGGGCCGCTCGTTATAGCGGTTGATATGCTCATCGTCATAAGTCCAGCGGTTATGCCAGGTAATGGCGGGCAGATAAAAATCTTTATTCTGCGGCTCTTGCCAGGTTTGCTGCACGTTACCGCTGAAGGTCTGCCACCCGCTTTGAAGGCTCTGCGCCAGGGACGCAGCCTGGAGCGAGCATGAAAACATAAGCGCGGAGCAGGCACCGATTGCGGCGCTTAAAAAAAACCGGTTCACCACTCTTTTCCTGTACAAATCGACGACGCGTCAGCCAGCTTGCGCCTTTCCGGCCGCGCGCAGCCAGGTTAAACAAAATGCTGCTTCAGGGGCGCGATTATGCGTAAGCGAAATCAAACCGTGGCGAAACAGAGAGCTCAACCCGTTTTTTTTACGCGTGGTAAGCACGCCCCACATCAGGGGACGCCTCTTAAGAACGCTTATGGGCAGTACGCCATCATGTAGAAACGGCCCATCGTAACAATACCGCAAAGAAACCATTAAGTCGTTAAACACTAAACCCAAAAGGTAACACGCATTAATTGTTTAGGATTTTTGATAAATAAACCGGAGGGATTTGTTAGAATAGCGCCTGTTCGATTCAGGCATGGAGAGCATTAGTATGGTAATGAAGATTCGCTGCACCGCCTGTGGCAGTGCGAAGTTTACTTTTACCCACGATCCTTTAGCAGAGCCGGTATTTCATGGTGCCCGGTGCGCCAGCTGCCATAAGCGCCTGACGGCGCGGGATCTGCTGCCAAATACGCTTGTCGATCCTATTGCGCGCTGTCTGGTGGCGCAGGCGTCAAAGCGACACAGAAGCAAGGGCACCTGAGCGGTGCCCGCGTTGATTCAGAAAATTAACTTAAATACGCCGGTCAGCGTCAGTAATCCAACAATGAAAATGATGGCGATAATCCACAAAATTATTTTCATATCCATGTTCCTTTGCCAGTGAAAAACCTTATCGCATCAGAGTATAGCCTGTCGCTGCGTTTTTGCCGGGCCGTGCTCCACGCCAGCCGACATCTGCCGTTTCCTGATAAGCCCGATCTATTTCTGCGACACAGGTCGCAGCCGCTGATTTTTTAACCATTTTACGCTTCGTTTCCCTGTTTTCGGCCCGCTAAACTTTTAGCGGAAAAAGCAGGCCTCTGCGACGACCACCGTAAGACGAGTAACAAGGAGACGCTATGAGCACGATAAATACCAGTATGGGTCGCTACAGCCTCAAGGCGAAAAATGCTGGCGACCATATCAAAGGATATTTCGCTATCAACGATGAAGGCGGCACGCAGCTCACCATGCAAGAGTTTGATGAGCATTACATTGACGATGTCGTCAACAACGTGATTTACCCCGTTACCGGCGGCAATCGCGAAATTACCCGCGCGCTGCGCGAGCAAATGATCAAAGCCGGCTTTGAACAGCCGCATTAACTCCTGCTTTGGGCCACGCATTGTGGCCCCTTACCTCAGCTGAAACCGTCCCTTGCCGTTGCTTTTTTTTCGTCGCAGGATGCGATGTACCCATAAAAAGGAGAAAAGCAAGTGAGTGAACTCTACTGTATCAATGCCGCGCGGCTGCACCAGTTCGTGCAGGCGATATGGCTGCACGCCGGCAGCGAAGCCGACGAGGCGCGCCTCGTCGCGGATCATCTGGTAGCGGCAAATCTGGCCGGACACGACTCCCACGGCGTCGGCATGATCCCCAGCTATGTGCGCTCGTTCAGCCAGGGCCATCTGCGGCTTAATCAGCATCCGGTGCTGGAGAAAGACGCCGGCGCGGTGCTCACCTTTCACGCTCGTTCGGGCTTCGGGCAGGTCGCCGCTTTTGAGGCGATGCAGCAGGGAATCGCACGCGCGCAGCAGTTGGGGATCGCCGCGGTCGGCCTGCACCACTCGCACCATATCGGCCGCATCGGCCACTGGGCCGAACAGTGCGCGGCGGCGGGCCTGGTCTCTTTTCATTTCGTCAACGTAATGGGCGACCCGATGGTGGCGCCGTTCGGCGGCAGCGACCGCCGCTTTGGCACCAATCCGTTTTGCGCCATCTTTCCGCGCCCTAACGCCAGCCCCCTTCTGCTCGATTTTGCCACCAGCGGCATCGCCTTCGGTAAAACGCGCGTCGCCTGGAACAAAGGGGTCGACGTGCCGCCCGGTTATCTGATCGACCATCAGGGTAAGCCTTCTGTACACCCTTCCGTGATGCATAAGGCGCCCTACGGCTCGCTGCTGCCGTTTGGCCTGCATAAAGGCTATGCGCTGGCGACCCTGTGCGAAATTCTTGGCGGCGCGCTCTCCGGCGGACGCACCACCCATAATGAAACGGTGCTTGCCAGCCATGATGCGATCTACAACTGCATGACCGCCATCATCCTTAATCCAGACGCATTCAACGCGCCTGCGATGCAGGAGGAAGCGGAGGCCTTTCTTGACTGGGTGAAACGTTCGCCGCAGAGCGGCAGCGAGCCGATTCAGGTGCCGGGCGAATGGGAAGCGGCAAATCGTGCGCAGCGCGAGCGCGAGGGGATCCCGCTGGATGCCAACAGCTGGCAGCAGATCTGCCTGGCGGCGACGCAGGCGGGCATGCCTGACGAGGAGCTGGCCGCGTTTCGCGCGCTGGCCAGCTAAACAACGCCGCCGGGCAAGCGCCCGGCGGTAAAGCTTAAATTACCGTCGACAGCAGCATACAGCCCACCAGACCGCACACGGAGATAATGGTTTCCAGCGCTGACCAGGAGCGAATGGTTTCGCCAATCGTCAGGTTGAAGTACTCCTTGAACAGCCAGAAGCCGGGATCGTTGACGTGGGAGAAGATAACGCTGCCTGAGCCGACCGCAATCACCATCAGCTCCGGGCTGGCGCCGCTGCTGGCGATCAGCGGTGCGACGATGCCGCCTGCGGTAATCGCCGCCACGGTAGCGGAGCCAAGCGCAATACGCAGCACCGCGGCAATTGACCACGCCATAAAGATCGGCGAAACGTTGCTCTCTTGCATCATCGCGGCGATATATTTATCGACGCCGCTGTCCACCAGCACCTGCTTAAACGCCCCGCCGCCGCCGATGATCAGCAGCATCATGGCGATAATTTTAATCGAGTCGGTAATCGTGCCCATCACCTCATCCATGCTGCGCCCGCGATTGAGGCCAAAGGTGAAAATGGCGATCAGCACCGCAATCAGCGTCGCCATTACCGGGTCGCCGAAAAACTCGGCATAAGGCAGCAGCACGTGCCCTTTCGGCAGCACCATTTCCGCCAGCGCGCGCAGCGCCATCAGCACTACCGGCACCAGCGCGGTCCAGACGCTGACGCCGAAGCCCGGCATCTCTTCTTCGCTAAAGGTTTTCGGGTTATAGAGCCCTTCCGGGATTGGCTTATCGATGCTTTTCAGGAAACGGGCGTAGACCGGTCCGGCGAGGATCACCGTAGGGATGCCGAGCAGCGTGCCCCACAGCAGGGTTTTGCCCATGTCGGCGTTAAACAGCGTCGCGATCGCCGTCGGGCCGGGATGCGGCGGCAAAAAGCCGTGCGTTACCGACAGCGCGGCCGCCATCGGCACGCCGACGTAGAGCAGCGGCACCCGCGCCGAGGCGGCGATGCTAAACACCAGCGGCAGCATCAGCACAAAGCCAACCTCATAGAAGAGCGCGAAGCCGACGGTAAAACCGGTCAGCACCAGCGCCCACTGAATATGCTGCTTGCCGAACTTTTCAATCAGCGTGGTGGCGATGCGCTGCGCGCCGCCGCAGTCGGCCAGCAATTTGCCGAGCATGGCGCCGAAGCCCATGATCAGCGCCAGGCTACCGAGCGTGCCGCCGACGCCGTTTTTAATCGAAAGAATCACTTTATTGACCGGCATGCCCTGCATCATGCCGACCACCAGCGCCACCAGAATCAGCGCGATGAATCCATTAAGTTTGAAGCGAATCATCAGCAGCAGCAGCAGCGCCACGCCGATCGCCACAATAAGTAAGGGCATAGGTTTTCTCCACCTTACTGACCGGCCAGCGCCAGCAGCATATTGTTATCATGGGTCCAAAACGGACGTTGGGTACGGCTTCGGAAAAAGGGCTAACGGTCAGACACAACCTGTTACCAGTAACATGTTAAGGGTAACATCCTGATGAAAGCACCTCCCTGCGCAGGCTGAATTTCTGTTTTGCGAAGGTGATCAACTTTTCATCGCAGCGTTATCAGAAAGTTTGCCACTGTCGCCGTTCGGCTTTTGGTTACACTCTCTCTTTCCCTGATGACATAAGGATGTTGCGGTGAGTGAGAACCTGATCGAGCTGTACAGCAATCAACGAACCCTCTCTGGACGCGGCAGCATCAGCAAGCTGGTGCCGCTGCTGAGCGCCGACCCTCAGCCTACGCTGCTGTTTTGCGGCCGCTCTTTTCTTAACGGGCCGATCTACGCGCGTCTGAAAAGCGAACTCAACGATCTCATTATTGGTTATGAAATCGTGGCGCATGAAGCGTCGCCGGCTGAGATTGACGCCTGGGTCACACGCTGGCGCGGTCACGTCGATCGCGTCGTGGCGATAGGCGGCGGCAGCGTGCTCGACGGTGCCAAAGCCTTCAGCGCCATGATGCAGCATCCGCTTCCTACCGCGCGCTATCTGGAAAAGGTCGGCGATACGCCGGTGCAGGCGATCACGCTGCCGCTGATCGCCGTGCCGACCACGGCCGGCACCGGCAGCGAGGCGACGCAAAACGCCGTGGTAACCGATCAGCATGACATTAAGGTCAAGGCTTCGCTGCGCCATCCGGTGTTTGTCCCGCAGGTGGCGATTCTGGATGCGGATTTGCTGAAAGGCGCGCCCGATAAGGTGCTGGCGACCTGCGGCATTGACGCCTTTACCCATCTGTTTGAAGCTTATCTCTCCAGCAAGGGAAATCTGTTTACCCGACAGCTGGCGCTGACCGGGCTGCGTCAGTTCGTTCAGGCCTGGCCCGCGCTAAATCAAGACGATGCGCAGGGCGACGCGGCGCGCGAGGCGATGATGATGGCCTCCTGGCTGGGCGGCGTCTGTCTCAGCAGCGCTGGCCTGGGCGTGATCCACGGCATCGCCGGCGAGCTGGGGGCCATCAAACCCTATCATCACGGCGAAGTGTGCGGTCGGCTGCTCTTCCCCTTCCTCGATCTGCTGGCGGAAAGCGACAATGTGCAGCAGCAGCAGCTGATGCAGGATCTGCAGCAGCAGCTCTTCGCTACGCCGCAGCCGCAGCCCGCGCGCTTTCTGAAAAACTGGCTGCAGCAGCAGGCGATTGTGCCTTTCTGGCAGGAACCCCAGACGCTGAGCAGCGACGAGGCGGAGTGGATTCTGGCGCGCGCCAACAGCAAAAACTCGCTGGTGAACTACAGCCAGCAGGCGATGCGCGCAATGCTGACCCAGGCGTGGCGCGTGACGTCAGTGCAGGCATAGCGGGCAGCGAGGCCGCCGCCCGCGCAGGATTCAGGCGAACGGCGGCGCCCCCGCCAGCATCTTCTCAACGATCTGCAGCACGCCCGCCTCGTTGTTGCCGGGCGCGGCGTAGCGCGCCGCCTCTTTTACCCGCTGCGGCGCGTTGGCCATAGCGAAGCTGAATCCGGACTGCCTGAGCATTTCCAGATCGTTGCCGCCGTCGCCAAACGCCAGCACCTGTCGATGCTCAATGCCCCAGCGCTGCGCCAGAATGTTAAGGCCGTTCGCCTTATGGTGGCCCGGCACGATAAGATCCACCGAGCCGTGACCGCTCGAGGTCGCCGCCGCCGCCCCCGCGTGCAGCCGCTGAATATCCGCCATCAGCGGCTCGACATAGTCGTCGGAGAGATTCAGCGCGAATTTGAACAACCGATCGTTGCCGGTCTCTTCCAGCGAGTTAATCGCCTTTAGCCGATGGCAGTAGTGGCGCATTTTCACCAGCCACTGCTCTTCCACGCCGCTGAAGTAGTAGGCGCTTTCGCGTCCGCACAGGATATAGCGCAGCCCCGGATAGTCGCCGTTTTGCAGCGTATCGAGCAGCGCATCCACGTCCTGGCGGGAGAATGCGCCGCAGAACAGCTCTTCTTCACCGTCCAGCACCCAGGCGCCGTTCTCCGCCACAAAAGCGATCTCGCTGGCGATAGCGGGAAAAAACGATTTCAGCTGGTAGTACTGATTGCCGCTGGCAACAACAAACTTGATGCCGCGCGCTTTCATCTCGTCGTAGCAGCGCATAAAGCGCGGGCGGTCGTACTGCTTCTGGTTATCAAGAAAGGTGCCGTCCATATCGACCGCCACCATTTTTACCGCTGTCATCTCGACTCCTTATCAGGCGAAAGGGAACAGTGTGGAAGCAAAGCATAGCCTGGAGAGCGTGAAAAAAAGAGGAAGAGGCGGGCGCGCAGGCAGCCGGTTTTCAGCACAACGAGAGGGGAAAAAGCATACGGGCGGCCAGAGCCGCCCGGAGAGCAGGCTTAGTTAAGGGCGTTGCCGAGGATCAGCGAAGTGATAATGCCCGTCGCGGCGGCAATCAGCACATAGTTGCCGTCGATATAGGACCAGTATTCCCCGCGCGGCGGCTCCGGCAGACGGCGTGCGCGCCAGTCGTCAACCCGATAGTGCGGGCCGCGATATTCGTGCGGCATCGGATGGCCGCGGCGGAAGTCATGGCCATTCCAGGCGAAATGGTCGCGGTCTCGATTGTCATGTCGGTCGCCATGGGAATTGCCGGCGAAGCGATCGCGATCCGGGCCGTGGCCCTGCGGACCGCGGCCGCGATCGTCGTGGCGGTCGCCATCGTGACGAGCGCCGTCATGCTGCTGCCAGGGTTGGCCATGATGGTCGCCCGGGCCGTCAGCCCAGGAAACGGTGGAAATCAGTGAGCTGCATGCAATAAAAGTCGCAATAACGCGTAATGTTGTTTTTTTCATCGTAAACCTCCAGTGGCAACAGCGAGAGTGGCGCCGTTAAGACCTACTATCGGTGATTTTACCCTAAGGCTGCATCTCCAAAAGTCTTAAAAATCGGTAACTTACATACTATTACGTCGCTTATCGCTTCCTTAACACTCGACAGAAATTATGGAGATGTCTGGACCTGTGGGCGGCGTAGCGGAGAGAGCGGCAGTTAGCGCGTAAAATAGCGCTGTAAAAGAGGCAAAAATAAAAACAGGCGGCAATGAAAAACCCGACCGAAATCGATCGGGGGAATCGAGATTCCTGATTACCGAAGACCGGCTAACCCTTGCCAATTCAAGGAAATAAACTGGAGGAGACAACACCACATCACCAGTGTTGAAGAGTGAGACTAACACTGTTGCTATTATTTTGGCAGCGCTAATTAGCCTAATTAAGATATTTCCTGATTTATATCACGCTGCGCCGCTTATTTTTCCGCGCAATTTAGGCGTTCCGTTAAATATCTTTCCTGCGTTTTTTCATTTCAGGCAAAACAGGTATGGGGTCTGACCAGAATGGAGGATTAATTATTCAGACTATTAATTTGGCTGCTAAATATTACCTCAGGAAATTTTAGCCGCAGGATCCGCCGCTCTGGCTCTGGCTCTGGCTCTGGCTCTGGCTCTGGCTCTGGCTCTGGCTCTGGCTCTGGCTCTGGCTCTGGCTCTGGCTCTGGTTCTGGCTTTCCCAGCCGTGCGCGCAATAAAAAAAGCAACATTGTTTTCATTTTATTTACGCTTTATGCCCTTACTCAGCCAGGCGAATTAACGGTGTCCTCCAGGCTAAAGAGATAACGCGCACATGCGCGCGCGCTCAATAAAAACAGCGCTAGCCTAAAAACTGCGGTAAATCCTCTATCTCCAGCGCGCTAAAATAGTAGCCCTGCAGACCGTAAAGCGGGATATGTGCTAACGCTGCGAGATCGTCTTTGTTTTTGACGCCTTCCACGATTATCTGCGGGCAATAGCGCTGAATATTGGCCATCAGCACGGGAAATATCGATTTATCCTTTTGCTCCCAGAAAAAACGCTTGTCAATTTTTACCGCCTCAAACAGGCCGGTATAGAGCGCCTCCAGATTGGCGAAGCCGGTACCGAGGTCGTCAAGGAAGAAACGGACGCCGCGCGCCTTCAGCCGCTGCAGCATGTCGCGCGCCTCGCGATCCTGCTGAAAGTCGATAGCCTCAGAGACCTCCAGCCGTAAAACGCTCGCGCAGCTGAACAACCAGCCCAGACGCACATCCGCCTCCAGCATGGCCACCATATCGCGGTCAACGTTGATGCTGACGAACAGGTCGCGCGCCTCAAGCAGCGCCACGATCGGCGATAGCTCGCTCAGCTGCTCATAAAGCAGGTCGCGCTTTTCGCTGCACGGCATATTTTCAATCACCATAAAGGGATTGCGCGATTTGCCCGCCAGCGAGGTATAGCGCGTCAGCAGCTCAAAACCGACAAAGAGGCCGTGCTGCGACATAACCGGCTCAAGGATAAATTTTTTACTCAGCGTGGAGGCCAGGGAGTGTGTAGTCATAAACACCTCGGGCAAAGCCCAAACGACAGCGTTCGACCGCATAAAGCCCGCTGTGGCTGACTGCGACGACCGATAGCTGCCTAATTGATGATCTGTTTTTGCACTCCCTGCTGCACGGTTTATTGCGTCCGCGCGAAATAAACGCGCGCATTTCACCATGTTTTTGGGTTTTGGCAATCTTTTTTCGGCTGGTGGCGTCAGAGACGCAAGGAAAATGCGGAAGCAAAAGTAAACAGCGGTTTGTTTAAGAGTAGCGAAAGATGGCGCGTTGAAAAGGTAAATTAACCGCGCGTTTTGTCAACGCGCGGCCAGGGTTCAGGGCGCGCTTAAGGTAACCGGCGCATCCGGCAGGCGGGTGAAATGGGTGACGAGATAGTGGAAATCGGCGGTGGGATCGAGCTGCGCAAACGTCTGCGGATAGAGATCTTTCGCCAAAATCTCCATACCGATGATGTTATAGGGATGGTTATAGAAATGGTGATAAACCCCATAGACGCGGCCGTTCCTGACCGGCGCGATCTGCTTCAGCCCGCTGCGGTTCAGCAGGCCGCTAAAGGTGGCCGAAATCTCCTGCGGCGTGGTGTTATAGCCAAACGGCAGCACGCCCGAATTAGGCCGCTTCGAGCCGGTCATAATATAGACGTCCGGCTTCATGGCGATAATCTTCTCCAGCGAGACGAAACCGGCGTTGCCCGGCAGCAGCGCGGAGCCGATATTTTTACCCCCCACCGCCTCCACCAGCCCGCCCCAGCCGTTGTGGCCGTGGGTAAAGCAGCAGTTGTCGCTGTTGCCGGCAATCGGCTCGATAAACACCGTCGGCTTTTGCGGCACTTTTGCGATGGCCGCATCAAGCTGCTGCAAACGCTGCTGATAAAAGGCGGTATAGTCGGCCGCCTCTTTCTCGCGGTTAAGCACCTTGCCGAGCAGCGTCACGCTGCGCGCGGTGTTCTCTTTCGGATGCAGCTCATAGTCGATAAACAGCACCGGAATGTTAAGTCCTTTCAGCGTATCCAGCACGCCTGACTGCTGCAGCGCCGATTTCGCGCGCAGCTGAGCGATCATCAGATCCGGCTTCTGCGCCAGCACGCTTTCGAGATTGACCTGGCCCTGATCGTTGAAGCCCATATCGACAATGCTGCTCGCCTGCGGCCAGCGCTGCTTCAGCAGATCCCAGGTCTGCGTATCCTGCTTTTTCGGCAGGTTATTCCACGCCACCACGCGCCTGAAGGGATTGTCGCGGTCGAGCAGCGCCAGCGCCAGCACGTCGCGGCCATCCTGCAGGATCACATGCTGCGGCTCACGATCGAGCCGAATGGCGTTGCCGTCGAGATCGGCGATCTGCAGCGGATAAGTGGTGGCGCCGCACGTCGCCGACGCCAGCAGCCCGGCCAGCAGAAGTCCCTTTTTCATCGCTTACTACCTCAGTAACTAATAATTATTCTCAAAAACGTTAGCATGTTGCCGTACGGGAAAGCTATACCGTGGCTAAACGGCGCGCGCGTAGCGGGCACCTTCCCGCTAGCTGAACAGAGAATAGAAAATGGCGGAGATCGCCACCAGCCCGACCAGCACCACGAACAGATTGCTGAGCGCTCCGCTGTATTTGCGCATCGCGGGAACGTGGCGGATAGCGTACATCGGCATCAGGAACAGGATCACCGCGATCACCGGTCCGCCGAGGGTTTCGATCATATCGAGAATGCTCGGGTTCCAGCTTGCCACCAGCCAGGTGCTGAGCAGCATAAACAGCGCCGTCGCTCGGTTCAGCTTCGCAGGCGCCAGGCTTTTACCGCGGCTGTGCAGCATTTTATTAACCAGACCGTTGAAGCCTTCGCGCGCGCCGAGATAGTGGCCGAGGAAGGATTTGGTAATGGCGACGATGGCGATTAGCGGACCAAGCCAGGCGATAACCGGAACGTTAAAGTGGTTGGCAAGATAGGAGAGTATGGAGATGTTCTGCGCCTTCGCCGCGGCGAGATCCTGCGGCGAGAGGCTGAGCACGCAGCTAAAGACGAAAAACATCACCGTCGCCACCATCAGCAGATGGGAACAGGCGAGAATGCGCGAGCACTTGCGCTCCGCGCCATCGCCATACTCCGCGCGCTTCGCTACGGCGAACGAGGAGATGATTGGCGAATGGTTAAAGGAGAAGACCATGACCGGGATCGCCAGCCACAGCGTCATCGCGATGCCTTTGCCGCCGCCGCTGTGCTGCAGCGACAGCGTCTGCAGCGCCGCGCCGTGCCAGTGCGGTATCAGATAAACCGCCAGCAGCATCAGTACCGCGACAAAGGGAAAGACCAGAATGCTCATCGCCTTGACGATCATCTGTTCGCCGAAGCGCACCACCGTCATCAGGCCGATAATCAGTATCAGCGACAGCAGCACGCGCGGCGGCGACACCAGCCCCAGCTGATGTTCAATAAAGCTCTCGACCGTATTGGTGATCGCCACGCTGTACATCAGCAGAATAGGAAAGATAGCGAAAAAGTAGAGCAGCGTAATGATTTTCCCCGCCCCTGCGCCGAAGTGCTCTTCCACTACGTCGGTAATATCTTCCCCCGCGTTTTTGCCGGAGAGCACAAAGCGGGTAAGCGCGCGGTGGGAGTAAAAGGTCAAAGGGAAAGCAAGGATGGTCATCACGATCAGCGGCAGTAGCCCGCCGACGCCCGCGTTAATCGGCAAAAACAGCACGCCTGCGCCGATAGCGGTGCCGTAAAGCCCCAGCATCCAGGTGGTGTCGGTTTTGCGCCAGCCGCGTTCAGCGGGCGCCTCTGCGGCTGCGGTCAGCGCGCCGGTTTGCGTGGTTTTCATCTGCCTGTCCTGTCTTAATGACGTCAATGCCGTCGACGGAGAGCTAACCTCGACGGCCGCATTGCCGCGCCGCCCTGCTCCGCCGCGCTACGGCAGCGTGCAAACGCGCGACAAAAAAACGTTTTACCGGTAGAGGTAAACGATTGCGCAGGATTTTTACACACCTTAACGGCAGGCTTCAACCGTGATGCGTCAATCGTGCATATTTATACCCAACAGGCGTTATCACGACAGCGCAACGGCCTGGTCACAGGCTGCCTGCCGCACCGGGTTTAAATTTTTAAACGAAACCCCGGATTGAGATTACAAAGCGAGCCGGGCGTTCTATAGTTCATCCGCAACACTTAACCCTGAGGTTTATGCATGCGTGTTAAAGGACTTAATATCGGTTTCTTCATCGTGATCCTGGCGATAGTAACCGTTGCGTTTTTTGATGTACTGGCGCCCTATTTTTCGCCTATTCTCTGGGCCGCCATTCTGGCGGTGATCTTCGCCCCGCTGAAAACCTGGCTGCGCCACAAAATGGGCGATCGCAACGGTCTGGCATCGCTGGTGACGCTGCTGATTATCTGCCTGATTGTGTTTACGCCGCTGGCGATTATCGCCTCTTCGCTGGTGGTGGAGATCAACACCGTCTATCTCAAGCTGCAGAGCAATTCGGCGCAGTTCCCGTCGGTGTTCGCCGATCTGCTGCAGCACCTGCCCGGCTGGCTGCGTAACTATCTCTCTGAGCATCATCTGAATAACGCGGCGCAGATCCAGCAGAAGCTGTCGACCTTTGCGCTGAAAGGCGGCCAGTATATGGCGGGCAGCGTTTTCCTGATCGGTAAAGGCACCTTTACCTTTACCGTCGGCTTCGGCGTAATGCTTTATCTGCTCTTCTTCCTGCTGAAAGACGGCTCTTATCTGGTGCATCTGATTCTGGAGGCGCTGCCGCTTTCAACTTACGTGAAGCATCACCTGTTTATGAAGTTCGCCGCCGTTTCGCGCGCCACGGTCAAGGGCACGGTGGTGGTCGGCATCGTGCAGGGGATTCTGGGCGGGCTGGCGTTCTGGTTTGTGGATATCGACGGCAGCCTGCTGTGGGGCGCGCTGATGGCGTTCCTGTCGCTGATTCCCGCCGTCGGTTCGGCGATTATCTGGGTGCCCGCGGCGATATTCTTCTTCGCGACCGGCGCGCTGTGGAAGGGGCTGTTCCTGGTCGGTTTCTTTGTGGTGATCGTCGGACTGGTGGACAATATTCTGCGTCCGCTGCTGGTGGGCAAAGATACCAAAATGCCTGATTACCTGATCCTGATCGCCACCTTAGGCGGCATGGAGATTTACGGCATTAACGGCTTTGTGATTGGTCCGCTGATCGCTGCGCTGTTTATCGCCTGCTGGAATCTGCTGTCGGGCAAGGACAACCGCGATAACGTCGAAGAGATTGACGAAGAGTTTATCGAAGAAGGGAAAAAACTGTCGGACGAGGCCGCGCTCGGCAATGACGCGGGTAGTGGTGCGTGAACGGCGTCGCTGCCGGCTCGGCCCGCGCCAATACGTTTCTCATTCCTGAGGGACGTTTGTCGCCGGGCCTACGTTTCCTCTTTTAGGCATGGGAGCCGCCTGTGGTACGCACGCAGGCGGCTCTGGCGCTTAGTGAATCGCGTCGGTTTTGCCGTGCCAGTAGTTATAGAGACGCAGCGCCGCAGGCTGTATCGCGTCAGTGCTCTGCAGCCAGGCGATCTCATCCATACCGTCGAGTTTCTCGACCTCATCAATATCGCCATGCAGCGCAATCGCCTGCAGCGACGGCTGTAGCTCGGCGGGCAGCTCAGGCCACTCCGCCAGCGCCACGCCGGTCATATAGCCAAAGCACCACTCCTCTACCACCAGCAGTTCACGGCCGTCCATTTCACGGTAGCCAAACAGCGGCTCAAACTGCTCCGGGTAGAGGCTGAGGCGTTCGGCGATATCGTTCATCATCCGCGCCGCCAGCGCATTGAAACGCTGTTCATCCGCAGGATCGTCCCATTCCGGCGCGCTTTCGCCCCAGATAACCGGCTTCATTGCATCCAGCGCCAGCGGCGACGGGCTGGAGAGCGCGGCGGTGAAAAGACCGTCCAGCTCGCTGATATCAATCAGGCCGTCTTCGCTGTCGTGCTCCATCAACACATCTTCCATCCACTCGATTTCGTCTGCGTTCAGTGGGCCTGTAGCCATGATAATTCCTCTTGTGGTGTGTCGAAGGTAGGGGCGGCACGCGCTGGCAGGCTGCCCTGTGGAAAGTCAGGTGAGAGCACCGCGTCTCAGCAGGGAATCTATTTCGCTGCGGGTAGTGTGCCTGAGAGCAGGCGCGAAGCCAACCAGAGAGTCCGCCGGTAGAGACCTCGCACCCTGTCCCGCTATGAGGTCGGTCACGAAATTGATAAGACAGAAAAGGCGCAGAGACGGCGGCGGGCAGCCGCATTTTCGCTGATTCGCCAGTCGCTGTCTGGCGTCGCACTCTGCGAACCAAAAATTCATGCGCCGCACGCATTAATCAATACGCAAAATGCACTTATTAACTCTCTCTTCCTGCCCCAGTCTTAAGCCACAACAAAGTAATGAGTCATTAACATTACGTTTACGCTGGAGCATTTTATGGAAACATCCTCTGCATCAATCAACACGGTTCGCGCCCGGGCAGGTGCGATCTTTCGCGTCACGTCGGGAAACTTTCTCGAGCAGTTCGACTTTTTCCTGTTCGGCTTTTATGCCACCTATATTGCGCACACCTTTTTTCCGGCGAGCAGCGAATTCGCCTCGCTGATGATGACCTTCGCCGTCTTCGGCGCCGGTTTTCTGATGCGCCCCATCGGCGCGGTGGTGCTGGGTGCCTGGATCGATAAAGTCGGCAGGCGCAAAGGGCTGATCGTCACGCTCTCGATTATGGCGACGGGCACTTTCCTGATCGTATTGATTCCTTCCTATGCGGCGATTGGCTACTGGGCGCCGCTGATTGTGCTGATGGGACGGCTGCTGCAGGGCTTTTCCGCAGGCGCGGAGCTAGGCGGCGTCTCGGTTTATCTCTCTGAAATCGCGACCCCGGGCAAAAAAGGCTTCTATACCAGCTGGCAATCCGGCAGCCAGCAGGTCGCTATTATGGTGGCGGCGGCGATGGGGTTCGCTCTTAACGCCCTGATGGAGGAGAGCGCGATTCGCGACTGGGGCTGGCGTATTCCTTTTCTCTTCGGCTGCCTGATCGTGCCGTTTATCTTCTTCCTGCGCCGCAATCTGGAGGAGACGGCGGAATTCAGCGCGCGCCGTCAGCATCCTGAAATGCGGCAGGTCTTTGCCACGCTGCTCGGCAACTGGAAAACCGTCATGGCGGGCATGCTGATGGTGGCGATGACCACCACCGCCTTCTATCTGATCACCGTTTATGCACCCACCTTCGGCAAAAAAGTGTTGATGCTCAGCGCATCGGACAGCCTGCTGGTGACTCTGCTGGTGGCGGTCTCTAATTTTATCTGGCTGCCGATTGGCGGAGCGATCTCCGATCGCTACGGACGTAAACCGGTGCTGATCGCCATGGCGCTGATCGCCATCGCCACCTCCTACCCGGCCCTTAAATATCTGGCGGCCGATCCGAGCTTCTACTCAATGCTGGGCGTGCTGCTGTGGCTCTCGTTTATTTACGGGCTCTATAACGGCGCGATGATCCCGGCGCTGACGGAAATCATGCCGGTGTCTGTCCGGGTCGCGGGATTCTCGCTCGCCTACAGCCTTGCCACCGCGCTGTTCGGCGGCTTTACGCCCGCTATTTCCACCGCGCTGATTGAAGTGACCGGCGACAAAGCCGCGCCCGGTTTATGGATGAGCTTCGCCGCCGTGTGCGCCCTGCTGGCGACCCTGTTCCTCTATAAGCAAGAGGCGGTTCATCACGCCGCTAAACAAACCTTTGGTTAAGGAAAACAGATGAAACGACTACTACCCTGCCTGCTGCTTATCGCGCCGCTCTGCCTGATAAGCGGGGATGCGTCGGCAAAAGAGATCACGGTGATGATCTCCGGCGGCTTTAAGGCCGCCTGGGAAAAGCTGAGCCCCGCCTTCGCCGCTGAACAAGGCTATACCCTTCGAACGGTGCCGGGCCCGTCGATGGGGCAGTCGCCGGAGGCGATCCCCAACCGGCTAGCCGCGGGCGAAAAAGCGGACGTGATTATTATGGTCGGCTACGCGCTGGACAGGCTCGATAAAGAGGGTCGCCTGCTGCCCGGCACGCGCACCGAGCTTGCGGATTCAAAAATCGGCGCGGTGGTGAAAAAAGGGGCCGCCGTGCCCGACATCAGCACGGCGCAGGCGCTCAGATCTACCCTGCTGAAGGCGCACTCGGTCGCCTATTCAGACAGCGCCAGCGGGAAATATGTCGAGACAACCTTGTTTAACAAGCTGGGTATCGCCGAGCAGCTGAAGCCTAAGGCGAAGATGATTGAGAAAACCCCCGTGGCGCAAAGCGTCGCCAGCGGCCGCTACGCGATCGGCTTCCAGCAGGTCAGCGAACTGCTGCCGGTGGCCGGGGTGACCTTTATCGGCAAGCTGCCGGAGGATTTGCAGTACGTGACCCGCTTTGCCGGCGCGGTCTCCAGCCATTCAGCCCAGCCGGAAGAGGCAAAAGCCCTGCTGGCGTTTCTCTCCTCGCCCGGCGTGCAGCAGCAGATTCAGGCCACCGGGCTCGATTCTGTTAGCGGCCGCTCACCGGCTCCTCTTCCCCGTTCATCGCAATAATCATCGCCTCTAGCTCACCGGCAAGATGCGGCAGCTCTTGTCCGGTGCGCTTCACGATGCCGACCGTGCGGCGCACGGTCGGCTCACGCAGGGGAAGAGTAGCTAAAAAAGGGTGGCCCGCTTTCGGCATCGCCATTCCCGGCACCGCGGCGATCCCCAGTCCGGCCTCCACCATGCCCAGCAGCGTCGTAACGTGGCGCGTTTCGCAAACGCTCGGCTTTTCCGGCACGATGCCCGCCAGCGCCCGATCGAGCAGGTTGCGGTTACCCGAGCTTTTGTCCAGCCAGACATAGGGCCAGCTATAAAATTCCCGCCAGCTCAGACTCTTCCTGCCGGCGAGCGGATGGTCGCGCGGGCAGACGGCGACGTAGGCCTCATCCACCAGCGGCAGAAATCTGACGTCCGGCTGCGGCGCGCCGGTAAAGCTCAGGCCGAAATCAGCCTGTCCTGAGATTACCGCGTCGTAGACGTTGCCAGCGCTGGAATCGATCAGCTTGATACGGACGCGCGGATAGTGAAGCTGAAACTGCGCGATGACCCTGGGCATAAAATAGTAGGCGGCCGAGGGCACGCAGGCGACGGTTACCAGCCCCGTACGGTTTGGATTGGCTTCGCCGACGTCGGCGATAGCGCTCTCCAGATCGTTTAAAATTTGCTGCGCGCGCGGCGCGAAACTGCGGCCCGCCATGGTCAGGCTAACGCGCCGCGTGGTTCTTTCGAACAGCCTGACGCCAAGCGACGTCTCTAACTTTTCGATACGTCGGCTCAGCGCCGGTTGTGACAGATGGATCGCCTCTGCGGCGGCCTTAAAGCTTCTGAATGTCACCAGAGCCTGAAAAGCGTAGAGATCGTTAAGATCGACGTTGAGCATCATCGCCTTCATAGTCGCGGCGGGTTCCTGTTATGAGCAGAAAGACGCTTATTTTACAGAGGTGCGCGATCGTTGCAGGCTTCTTTGATTAAGCGGGCGCGTGAATTTACGCGCCCGCCGCCGTTCGCCGTTACAGCGCGGGATGCACGTCTTTCATCGGGCTGACGGCCTCCAGCAGCGAAGCAATATGCAGAATCGCGGCCTCGTCGTGCCATTTGCCGACAATCTGCACGCTAATCGGCATGCCTTCACGGCTGCGGCCAAAAGGCAGCGCGACGCCGGGCAGGCCCGTGACGTTAAGCGGCACGGTCGCGCCCTGAAGGTAAGTCGCATCCACGCTCTGGCCGTCAATGATAAAGCGATCGACGCCGTGCTGATGGGCAGGGATGGGCAGCACCTGGGTAATCAGCGCGTCGTAGCGTGAAAAGTAGTCGGCGAAGCCATCCCGCAGCCGCTCTGCCGCCTGCTCGGCGTCAATAAAATCGGCCAGCGAGGTATCAGGCAGCGAGAGCATAGTTTTCGCCATCTTATAGATCTCATCGGGTCGACGACCGGCGATTGCGGCTGCGAACGCTGGCTTCATCTCCATCACGTGGATACGGTTGAAAACATCCAGCGCAAAGTCCTGCTCCAGCGCCGGAATGCCCACCTGCTCAATCGTTATTCCCATACTGCTCAACGCCTCAGCAGCGTTCCTGACCACGGACGCCACCTCAGGATCGACCGGGCCGAAGCCGGGGCCGGTCATCCAGCCAATGCGCAGCGGCCGGCTCGAATTAAACGCCAGCCCGTCGGCGACGCGCGGCGCGCTGCTGGAAAAGGCGTCCTTACCGTCCGGCCCTGAGAGCTGCGAAAAGGCGAGCGCCAGGTCGCGAACCGAACGCGCCATCGGGCCAACGTGCCAGAAACGGCGCGGCGCGCGCGGCCAGATGCCGGTCATCGGCACGCTGCCGTGGGTGGCCTTTATAGAGGTAATGCCGGTCTGCGCGGCCGGGCCGCGCACCGAAATCGCCAGATCGGTGCCCAGTCCCAGCGGCGACATCCCCGCCGCGATGGCGGCCGACTCGCCGCCGCTGGAGCCGCCCGGCGTCCGGCTCAGATCCCAGGGGTTGTTTGAGCGACCCGAAAGCAGGTTATCGCTTTCGATCCAGTAAGAGAACTCAGGCAAATTGGTTTTCGCCAGCAGAATAGCGCCAGCGGCCTTGATGCGCGCCACGCTGGTCGCATCCTCGGTCGGCAGCCGGTTTTTAAAAACAGGCGATCCGCGCTGGGTCATTACGCCAGCGGTATCAATCGAGTCCTTGACGGTAAAAGGCACGCCGTGCAGCGGGCCGAGCGGTTCGCCCGCCATCACGGCGGCTTCTGCCGCGCGGGCGGCCTCTAGCGCGCTAGCGGCGACGGTGACGATCGCGTTGACCTGCGGGTTGGTCTCTTCAATACGATCAAGATGAGCCTGCATCACCTCAACGGGGGAGACGTCGCGGCGGCGAATCAGTTCGGCAAGGCGGGTGGCGTCGGAAAAAATAATCTCTTTGCTCATGACTTAATTCCTATCTAACGTTTGGTAGGTTTTAAGTTAGCTGTAGGATACTTCTCTTGTCAACCCCTACCTAACATATGTTAGAATATTTACCGACTGACAGGAGAACCAACATGAGCAAAACCTCTAAAGAAGCCCTTCTTGACGCCGCGCGCCTGAGCGCGCAGGCGCATGGCTATACCGGCCTGAACATCCGCAGCCTGGCGAACGAAGTGGGCATCAAGGCGGCAAGCATCTATCACCATTTTCCCAGCAAGGCGGAGTTAGGCGCGGCCGTCGCCAGGCGCTACTGGGAAGAGACGGCGGCCGATCTCGAGGCGCTGCGCGAAAGCGAGCCGGATGCGCTCAGCCGTCTGCGGCGCTATCCCGAAATCTTTCGCCGCTCGCTGGAGAGCGAGAACCGCATCTGTATGGCAAGCTTTATGGCGGCGGAATATGACGATCTGCCGGATGGGGTGAAGCAGGAAGTACTGGCTTTCGCCGAGGTCAATATCGCCTGGCTTGCCGCTCAGCTTGAGGAAGCGGGCATTGTCAGCGCCGAAGAGCGCGACGGTCGCGCGCAGGCTATTTATGCGGCTGTCGCCGGCGCTCAGCTGATGGCGCGCGGCCGGTCAAATATCGCGCTGTTTGACAGCCTGATGAACAGCTACGCCCAGGCAGGACTGCTGCCGGCGTAGCGCCGACAGCCGATGCGTCGCCGCCCGCCCTGGTGTATAAAAGAGTCAGGCGCATTCCTGCACACTGAGGCGGTGACGTAATGACGGATGAAAAGAGAGGCATTACCAGCGAAGCGGAGCTGGAACAGATCTATGGCGCGGTGGCGAAACCCTCGCTGACCAAGGAGACTGACCATATCCATCCTGCCTACCGCCCTTTTATCGAGGCTGCCCCCTTTGTGGCGCTGGCGACCTCGGGACCGGGCGGGCTTGACGTTTCGCCGCGCGGCGATCCGGCCGGCTTTCTTGTTATCGAAGATGCAAAGACGCTACTGCTGCCTGACCGGCGCGGCAATAACCGCATCGATAGCCTGCGCAATATTCTGCATGATAATCGCGTGGCGCTGCTTTTTCTGATACCCGGCATCGGCGAAACGCTGCGGGTGAACGGAACTGCGGAGATCTGCAACGATCCCGATCTTCTTACCCGCTTCGCCGTCAACAATCAGCTGCCGAAAACGGTGCTGCGCATTAGGGTAGAGAGCGTCTTTTTTCAGTGCAGCCGGGCGATAATTCGCGCCAAACTCTGGGATCCCGCCGGGCAGATCGCGCGTGACAGGCTGCCCAGTCCGGGAGCGATCCTGCATCAGCTTTCGCAGGCGGAAATAGACGGCGAGGCCTATGACCAGGCGCTGCCGACGCGCTTAAAGAACACGCTTTACTGAAGCCCAGGCCCTGAAGTGCGTTCAGGGCTTTTTCTGCCTTATCTCTTGCCCTGTAGCGCCCCTTCTCTTTCGCCTGACGCGCAGACCATTACTGCTTCCGCCTCTCCCCTTGATGCGGCGGAAGCGCAAACTGCCGTGCGGCCTCTGGTTTTTAAATCCTCGCCGACATCGCTTTTACACCTGCGTTTTCTGCTCACCTTCCTGGCCGGATCAATATCCCTTTTGCGGTGCCAGTTTATATTCCCTGCGGAATGCAGAATTAACAGTACACTTAGCCGGTGACGCGCTCTTTTCCCGCATCGCGCACTGGCGCTCCGGTCTGTTGAACTTTGCATCTTCTGGCGCGCCGGGATTACCCTGAACGCCCGCTTAAGGACACCCGCGAAGGATAAAAGATGAATAACGATATTAATCAGGAGATTACCTTCCGCAAGCTCAGCGTCTTTATGATGTTTATGACCAAAGGGAATATCGCGCGCACGGCAGAGGCGCTCGATCTGAGCAGCGTCAGCGTGCACCGCGCGCTGCACACGCTGGAAGAGGGAATCAACTGCCCGCTGTTTATCCATAAGGGACGCAATCTGGTGCCGCTGCCCGCCGCCTGGACGCTGCTGGAGTACTGTCAGGACGTCACCGCGCTGATGAGCAAAGGCATTGAAGAGGCAAGACTGGTGGCTGGCGTAGGCTGCGGTCGCCTGCGGCTCGGCACGCTCTACTCGCTCACGCTGGAGACTATTCCCCGCCTGATTATGGGCATGAAGCTGCGCAGGCCCGCGCTTGAACTCGATTTAACGATGGGCTCTAATCAGATGCTGCTCAATATGCTTGAGGACGACGCGCTCGACGCGATTCTGATCGCCACCGACAGCGGCGACCTCAGCGGCTCAAATCTGGAAGTGATCCCGCTGTTTCAAGACCATATTTTTCTCGCCGCGCCGGCGGGCGTAAAGATCGATACCTCGCGCGAGGCGGATCTGCGCGACTACGCCGATCGCGATTTTGTTTCGCTGGCGGAGGGTTTCGCCACCTACGCCGGTTTTCAGGAGGCATTTCAGGTGGCCGGATTTGACCCCCATATCGTCACCAAAGTGAACGACATCTTCTCGCTGGTCAGCCTGGTGCAGGCGGGCATGGGCTTCTCGCTGATCCCCGGCCGCATGAAAAAGGTTTACGAAAACAGCGTACAGCTGGTCAGGCTGGCCGAGCCTTACCAGATGCGCCAGCGGGTTTCCATCGTCTATTCACGCCATCGCGAGCGCGATCAGGATCTGCTGGCGCTCGCCGCGGAAGGTCGCATGTACGCGCGCAGCCTTAGCGACTCAGCCGTTTAACCAGATGGAGCGCGACCTCGACGCTGTTGCGCTCCATGCAGATCGCCTCTCCCTGCCAGCCCGCCTGGTGCGTCAGCCCGGTCAGCACGTTACCCGGCGGCATCTCAATCGCCAGCCTGGCGTCGCGCTGATTCGCCGCGGTAATCGCGTCGCTCCACTGCACGGTGCGCGCCATATTAAACGCCAAATCGTCAGCGATTTTATCGGGTTCCCAGATAACGCGCCCGCTTGAGCCGCTCAGATAGGCGCATGAGGGTCTTGCCAGCGAAACCGAGGCGAAGGCGCTGGCCAGCTCCGCGGCGGGCTTATCCAGCAGCGCGCAGTGCGACGGCACGCTAACCGCCAGCCGCGTTGCCTTGCTGGCGCCCGCGTCGAGCGCCTTTTGCGCCACGGCCGCCATATCCTCGTCGCGTCCGGCGATCACCGTCTGGGTTTCCGCATTGATGTTGGCGATATAGGTATTGCTGCCCGCCATCAGCTTTTCCAGTCGACCCAGGGTTAGCCCAACGATGGCGGTCAGACCGTAGCCGTCAGGATAGGCGCGCTCCATCAGATCGCCGCGCAGAGCGACCAGCCGCAGCGCGTCGCTGAAATCGAGCGCGCCCGCGACCACCGCGGCGGGGTAGGCGCCGATAGACAAGCCGCTGACGATGTCCGGCTTAACGCCCTGTCTTATCAGCTCGCGCGCCCAGGCGACGCCCACAATCAGCAGAGAGAGCTGCACGGCGCGGGTGTGGCGCAGCGCCTCGGCGCTGTCGAGAGCGTCGGTCTCATCCCCCAGCACGGCGCGCACGCTGTTCAGCAGCGCATCGCCGTCGGGCAGATTGCGCAGCATGCCGGGACGCTGCGTCCCCTGGCCGGGAAAGGTGAAGAGTATTTTCATAAAGTCTCCCTGCTCCAGGGTGACGCGGTCAGTACGGGACCGGCGGCGGTTTTTACCAGCGCGCGTCCGTCGCGCAGCCACTCGCCGAGCGCGAAGGCCCCTGACGGCGTTTCAACCTGAGTGTCAACGCGACAGGGCAATCTCTCCGTCTGCGCCTGCCACTGCTGTAAAAGGTCGCGCGCCAGCGGCTGCGGCGCGCGAATGGTTAAATCGAGATCGCTGCCGGCATGCAGCACCGGAATGGCCGTCGCCAGCGCGTAGCCGACGCTGCCGGTTACGCCCCATCGCCAGGGCCAGTCGAACTCGCTGAGCGCGAGCGCCGCCTGGACCGGCTGATAGGCAGCAAACGGCGACGCCAGCAGGCAGGCGCGATCGGCAAGCATTTCCGGCGTGGTGACGCGCAGGATGGCCGCCGCCTGCACCCAGGCGGCGGCGCGCTGCTCCCGGCGCTCGCCGCGCACGCCGACCGGGATGCGATCCGCCGTTGCCGCATCGCGCCGCACCACCACCGGCAGACCGGCGTGCCAGTGCTGGCTGACCCACGCCTCTTTCACCGACAGCAGCGCACCGTCAGCGCGAAGCCAGAGCAGGTCGTGAGGGCGTGGCGTCATGGTCATATTAAATCCCTGAGGTCAGCGTAATAAACAGCGGTAGTGAAAGAATACACAGCACCGAGCTGAGGAGCAGCACGGCTTCCGCATCGGGTGACTGTACGCCGAAGCGGTTGCCGAACACCACGCCGAAAAAGCCAGCGGAGAGTGCGATCATCAGAATCGCGGTAATGGCGACCGGGCCGCTCAGGCCAAGCGCGGCAACGATGCCCCAGGCGATAAAAGGCTGGATCAGCAGTTTCGCAACGGTGCCGACGCCAACGACCGCGTTGAGTTTCAGCTTACGCGCAGAAAGGATCACGCCGGTCAGGAACAGCGCGGCCGCCGTCGCCGCCAGGCCCAGCGGTTTAATCGCCGCCAGCACCAGATCGGGCATTTTGATGCCGATAGCCGACAGCACAACCCCTACCAGCGGGCCAAGCACGATCGGTTTTTTCACTGAACGCCACATCAGCACCGGCAGCATGGCAAAGGTCGAACCGTGGTTCTCGCCGGCGCTACGCGCTTTTTCACGCTCCAGAATCAACAGGCAAAGCGGCGTCAGCAGCACCGAGCCGCAGGCGATCGATACGGCGACCGACAGCGAGGTAGTGGCGTTTTCCCCCAGCACGCTGCCAAGGATCGGCAGCCCCAGCGCGGCATAGTTCGGCAGCGCTACGGTGAGCGTCAGCACGGCCGCGTCCTGCGGGGATTTTTTAAAGACTTTGGTAGAGAGAAAATAGATGGCCGCATAGGTGATCCACATCGCGCCGGTTAGCACCACAATCAGCGGCCACTGTGCGACGATGCCCGGCCAGGGCGTCTGTACCGTGGCGCTAAACAGCGCGGCGGGCAGCGCAAAATCCATCACAAAAATGTTCAGCAGCGAGACATTTTTATTGTCGACCATACCGGCTTTACCGGCCCAGAAACCCAGCAGCATAATGACAAAGATTGGAGCAAGGGCATGAACAATTATATAAATCATAAATCACCTGTATTTAAGAAATAATATTTCAGTCACGCGATGTTTATAATTTCTAAAAGCGGCCCTCGCTCCGGGGCGCGGCGACGCGCCCCGAACAGACCGTTTTCGGCAGGTCTTTTTATTTATTTTTACGTTTTTACCAGCTCGCGCGCATACGCTCGCGCACCAGCGAGGAGCTGCGGCGGTTTTCCGCGCCGAGCCGGGTCTTCAGAGAGGGATCCTGACGGGCGTCGGCAATCGCTTTTTGCAGCGCGATTTCCACCTGCGCCAGATCGGCGTCGGTAGGCGCGTCAGGATTGCTTACCGTCAGCAGATCGGCGAGCAGCCCCAGGGTAGCGAAGTTGCTGACGTCATAGGCCATCGGCGGGATCGTCGCCGCCAGTTTTTCCAGCGCTTCGACGGTGCGCAGCGTGATGCGTGCGGCGGACGCTTTACCCATCGCATGCACCAGCACGCCCTGATCGTTAATCGCGATCAGACGGTTCGCCTGATAGCCGTGCGCCAGAAACGCGCCCGACATCGCTTTACCGACAATCAGGCCGATGACCGGATGTCCCGCAAGACGCGCTTTGGCATAGGCGCCCGCTGCGCCCGCAAGCGCCTGATGAATGCCGAACGCCTCTTCGCGTCGGCCGTAGGCCTGGCTCGGTACGTCGATGACCGCAATAATCGGGCGCTTCACGTCGCTGTTTTTATCCGCGTCGATGGTTTCGTTAACCACCTTCGCCAGCGTCCAGCCCTCCAGCAGTCCGACCTCGCCTCGTGCGGCGCGCGGATAGTGGTTGTTTGCATCGGGTACCACGGCGATCAGGCGTACGCGCTCGCCGTTCAGTTCGCCGTCGGCCACCTGAACCGAGTCGCACAGGCCGCTCAGGCGTTGCGCATTAGGTGCCAGTTTTTCCAGCCAGGTCGCACCGCGGCTGATAGTCTGGGTCATTATTTATCCTCCCGGGCAAAAAGCTGTTTAATCTGCGCCGTATCTGCCTGCTGGCGCGTATCAAAACGGGTCAGGCGCGGCAGGAAGTCGGCATATTTATCACTGCGATGCTGTTCCGGCACGCCCTGCTCAATGAACGTATTCATCGCGCTTTTCACGGCGTTGACGCCATCATCGACCAGCGCATCGACCAGTCCGCTCGCATAGCGGATTTCGCCGCCGGTCATGCTCCAGATAAAGGGGCGATCGCGCGAGTCGTACTCTTCAATGCCCGCTTCCTGCTCGATTACCTGCGGGCCGTTTAGCCCCAGACGCGCCTCGCGCGTCACAATCAGATAGCTGCAGAGCGCCGCGGCGATCGACATACCGCCGAAACAGCCCACGGTGCCGGCGATAATGCCGATAACCGGCGTATAGCGGCGCAGATCGACAATTGCGGCGTGGATATCGGCAATCGCCGCCAGCCCCAGGTTCGCCTCCTGCAGGCGCACGCCGCCGGTTTCCAGACAGAGCACCGCCTGAGTTGGAATACCTTTACGGTTATCTTCGGCCGCCAGCTCTAACGCCGCCGCCATCTTCGCGCCGGAGACTTCGCCCATGCTGCCGCCCTGGAATGTGCCCTCGATGGCGATGACCACCGCCGACTGGCCGTTAATGGTGCCGCGCGCCACGACCATGCCGTCGTCAGACTGCGGCACGACGCCCTGCGGCGCCAGCCAGGGCGACATAATGCCCTCAAACGGATCGAGCAGTTCGCGGTAGCTGCCCTCGTCCAGCAGCGCATGAGCGCGCTCGCGGGCGCGCAGTTCGATAAAACTCGGATCGTTACGCATGGCTCACCTCTTCAAAAACCTGTTCGATACGGATGCGCGCAACGCCCGGCGTCGCGCCGAAATCGTGAATCACCAGCTGCCCGGCAGGCAGGCCGTTGATCAGGCTGAGGCGCTCGAACAGCGCCTTCCAGCGGGTGTCGCTGTTGTCGAGGGAGGTGGTGATATCAATACTCAGCGTTTGCCCTTCGGCTGCGGTGAACAGTACTTCCATATCACCGGAACCAACGACCCCTGCAAGGGCTCTGCCGCTGAAGGTGCGGTTAGCAGGGAAAGATAATGTGATGTGTTCCATAACGTCCTCTAAAGAAAAGAGTGATGGGCAGTAGTGGCTACCCTGTCAATGAACAGCGTGGCGGCCAGCAAATCGGCGGCGCCTCCTGGCGAGGCGTTCAGGGCCAGCATATCGGCGTCCAGCTGAGCCAGCGCACGCTGGCCCTGCGCCGTCATACAGCCCCCGGCCATCAGTACCGCGCGGGCGCCCGCCTGCATCGTCTCCAGGCCCTCTAGTCCAGCGCGGGAAAGCACGCAGGTGTCGCTGAGCGAGGTCATGATCGCCATCAGCGCGTCGAGCCGGGCCTCGCTTTCGCCCGCGCCCGCCGCGCGACTGCGCAGCAGCTGCGGCAGCGCCAGCCTGACGACGTGAGGAAAGGCCTGCTGCGCCTCTTCCCGCGCGCCGGGAACGCGATAGCGATGCGTCGCCTTTAGCCCTTTGCTAAACAGCTTCGGCGCGGCGCGATCGGGCAGGTTAGCCAGCGACGCTGCGGTACGGACGAGCCGCTCCGCGTCGGCGCGGCCGCCGTTCATCGCCGCGGCGCTGACCAGCAGGCCCAGCGCCCAGATCGCCCCGCGATGGGTATTGACGCCGCCGGTAGCCGCCATCATCTGCTGCTCCCCTTCCCGCCCGAGACGGCCGACCGCTTCGCGCAGGGCGACGTCGGCCGGACGCTGCCAGCACTGACGCGCCAGCTGCAAAAAGGTGGGCTGCAGGCTGCAGGCCGAGCGCTCCATTAGCGCCAGCGTCAGATCCCGATGCGCGCCGCTGCCGCGGCTGTCCACCAGACCCGGCTTCGGACTGAGGCGCGCCTCATCGATCAGGCAGTCGCGAGCGAGGGTCGCCAGCTGACTGACCTGCGCCTCGGCTTGAGTCTGTGACAGGAGTTTCATTACCAGCTCCGGAATTTTGCTGGCGGGTTGTAGAGGCCGCCTGACCATTCAACCAGATCCGCGACGCTGCCTGCGGCGAGCAGAGAGCGCGTGGCGTCTGAGCGGCGGATGCCCATATCTTCCGGATAGACGACCTTGCCGCTTTTGCGCAGCGCGGCCACGCGCGCGGCGTCGACGCCAAGACCGATATCGGTGATGCCCGCTACCGCAGCCACCATGGCGCGGCGTTCTTCGAGGCTATCGGCGCGATAGAGATAGGCGATACCCTCTTCGGTCAGCACGTGGGTCACGTCATCGCCGTAAATCATGACCGGCGCCAGCGGCATGCCGGACGATTTCGCTACTTCAACGGCGTCAAGCGTCTCGACAAAGGTCGGCTTCGCGCCCGCCTGGAAGGTTTCTACCATCTGAACCACCAGCTTTTTACCGCGCTGCATCGGATCTGGCTCGGTCATCATATTGAGCCAGGCAGGCGTCGCATGACGGCGACCGTGCGGATCGTGGCCCATGTTAGGCGCGCCGCCGAAGCCGGAAAGGCGACCGCGCGTCACGGTAGAGGAGTTCGCCAGCCCGTCAACCTGTAAGGTCGCGCCGATAAACATATCGACCGCGTACTGGCCAGCCAGCTGGCAGAACGCGCGGTTAGAGCGCATTGAGCCGTCGCTGCCGGTGAAGAAAATGTCAGGGCGCGCGCGGATATACTCTTCCATACCCAGCTCGCCGCCAAAACAGTGCACGCTCTCTACCCAGCCGCTCTCAATCGCCGGGATCAGCGTGGGGTGCGGGTTAAGCGTCCAGTGTTTACAGATTTTGCCTTTGAGCCCGAGCTGTTCGCCATAGGTCGGCAGCAGCAGTTCGATGGCGGCGGTGTTGAAGCCGATGCCATGGTTAAGCGACTGCACCTGATGTTCGGCATAGATGCCTTTGATCGCCATCATCGCCATCAGGATATGCTCCTGCTTGATCAGACGAGGATCGCGCGTGAACAGCGGCTCAATGAAGAAAGGCTTGTCGGCGACGACGATGTAATCTATCCAGGACGCGGGAATATCGACGCGCGGCAGGTCGCTTTCATCATCCACCAGCTCGTTGACCTGAGCGATAACGATGCCGTCGCGGAACGCGGCGGCCTCCACCAGCGCTGGGGTATCTTCGGTGCTGGGGCCAGTGTAGAGGTTGCCTTTACGGTCAGCTTTATAACCGGCAATCAGCGCGACGTTCGGGCTGAGGTCGACATAAAGCCGGGAATAGAGTTCAATGTAGGTATGGATGGCGCCGATTTCCAGCTGACCATCCTGCAGAAGCTGGGAAATACGTAAACTCTGCGGACCGGAAAAAGAGAAGTCGAGCTTGCGGGCGATGCCCTTTTCAAAAATATCGAGATGTTCGCTGCGGCCCACGCTGGGCATAATCATATGCAGGTCGTGTACTTTTGCCGGATCCACTTCAGCCAGGGTACGCGATAAAAAATCCGCCTGCTTCTGGTTATTTCCTTCAAGGACAACGCGGTCGCCTGGGGCAATTAATTTCTCCAGCGCTTCTACCGCTCTTTCAGTAGGGATCACTTTACCGTCTACGGGAAAAGATGCCAGACGACGCGCTTTTTCACTGCGGCGCGTATTCCATTCCCGGACCGGCGCTTGGCCAGTGTGCATTATAACCTCCTGATTCAGATAACCATTCTTCGTTTATGCTGGATGAAGTCTGCGCTTTCTGCTCAAGTGATTCAATTAAGACAAAGGGACAATCGTTAGTTTTAGAGTAATGATTTAGACATCGAGGTAGAGATAAACGAAACACGAAAATTGAGTGTAGACGCCATCTTCAGGAGAAAAAGGCCAGAGCAGAATATTTCTTCACTTTGAAAATAATATTACCGGCACTACGTTCGCTTTAAATCTGCCTGACCGTTCAAAGCGCAGAGATAATAGGCGGATAACACAGGTTATTTTTCACAGCGAGCGATATGCCCAGCGGCATCGGCTTATTTTAAATAAAGAGTCTGTTACCGCCATTTTTTTTGCTCGCGCCAGCCATAAATAGCGATAAGACGGTTACCGCGCACGGATCGTAGCGCCAGTCGCCGCACGCGCCGCCAGACGCAGGCGGCAAAAAAAGCGCTCAGGTTATTCGCCCGCCCGCTGGCTGAGGGTAGCCTGGCGGCGGGCTTAATGTCGTTCTGATTACGCGGCGCTCTTGATAATGAATCCTTATTAATAAAGCCACAATATCAATTAGACCCTTATCACTCACGGCGTTATCTTCCTTCCTGTACCGGGTCAGGCCCTGCCAGGCCAGCTATTTTTCCATCTGTTTCAGGAGGCTGCATGAGAATTATTGTCGGCATTACCGGCGCAACGGGTGCGCCACTCGCCGTCACCCTGCTGCGCAAGCTGGCGGAGATGCCGCAGGTGGAAACGCACCTGATCGTCTCTCGCTGGGGAAAAACCACTATCGAACACGAAACCGGCTTATCTCTCAACGATGTTAAAGCGCTGGCGGACGTTTACCACAGCGCGGGTGACCAGGCCGCGACCATCTCCTCTGGATCCTTTGTTACTGACGGGATGATCATCATTCCCTGCAGCATGAAAACGCTGGCGGGCATTCGCAGCGGTTATGCTGAAGGGTTGATTGGCCGCGCGGCGGACGTGGTTCTGAAAGAGCAACGCAAGCTGGTG
>Ga0153961_1000120_pt1 | contig 30195 bp, 27 predicted proteins | sample TSFL045MetaG_FD_104748 | JGI IMG/M metagenome (GOLD analysis project Ga0153961, IMG submission 104748) | Attine ant fungus gardens microbial communities from Florida, USA - TSFL045 MetaG | ecosystem: Host-associated > Fungi > Mycelium > Unclassified | place: USA: Florida, Withalacochee...
CTGCGGCTCGCCCTGCGGGTTTGCCGCGCAGGCGCGACAAAGCAAAAATGCTCCCGGCATTTTTGTCCGGGTTCGGGCACCAAAATTAAAGAACCCAGCCTTATGGCTGGGTTTTTGCTTTTGTGCGGAACGGCTTTCCCTGGCTAGCGATTGCGCGCGCCCGGCAGCACCGCCGTCATCGCCAGCGCCAGCGCGGCAAACCCCAGCAGCGCCGTACCTGGACCCAGGCCAGCATAGGCCGCGCCAAACAGCGCCGAGCCTGCAACCTGACCGGCCGCCAGCATAAAGAACGCCACGCCGACGCCTGACGCTGGTGCAGCGGGCGTGGCAGACGCGCCATACACCAGCAGCACGCCGGAAAGCGTCACGTAGCCCGCGCCGCCCAGCGCCACGGCGGGAAACAGCCACCATGAAAAGCCTTGCAGGCTCGCCAGCAGCAGCAGGGGCAGCGCCATGAAAAGCAGCGACAGCCGATAGATCTGCACCAGGCTAAGCACGCGCCGCGCCGTGCCGGTCAGCGCGCCCGCAATACCGGCGCCGCCGCCGATAAGCCACAGCAGGCTGCTGGCTTGCGCGTCCAGATGAAGATGGTTACGCAGAATATCGGGGCCGAAGCTCCACCAGGCCGCGCTGGCGGATCCGCTAATAAAAGCCACGATCGCCAGCCGTATCAAGGATCGCTGTCGCGCCAGATCGCGCCACCCAGCGCGATCGTCCTGTCTGGCGCGCCGATCCGCAGGCAAATAGCGCCGCGCCGGCAGCATACAGAGCAGCGCCAGTAGCGCAAAGGCGACGCAGGCGGCGCGCCAGCCGCCGGGCAGCAGCAGCAGCACCGGCACGGAAAGCATAATGCCCGCGCTGGTGCCGGCGTTGATGGCGGTATTGGCGGCATCCTGCTGCGCAGGCGGCAGCGTATCGCCCACCGCGCTGGCGATGGCGGGCGAAGCGATACCTGCGCCCAGTCCGGCGATAAACAGCCCGGCGGCGAGCATTGGCGGTGAAAAAGCGCAGGCGAGCAGCAGCAGCCCGCCGGCGGCGCAGAGCGCGGCAAAGCAGGCCGACGCCCTGGCGCCGAAGCGCTCCACCAGCCAGGGCGCGGCGGCGGTGGCAAGGCAGTAGGAGAGATAGCTGCAGGCGGTAACCACACCGGCAAGATGGACGCTAAACGGGATCTCTTTCATCACCGCCGGCATCATCAAACCCCATGCAAAGCGCGCCATGCCGTAGGTGACGGCAATCAGCGCAAAGCCGGTCACGCCCAGCGCAATCGTCGTTCTCATGGCAGCTCCTCGCGCGGCAGCATCAGCCGCGCGGCGGCGTCGCCCGCATGCTTTGCCGCGTCCGCGCCGAGCATCAGCGCCGAGATCACCGCGCCCTCAAACAGCATCCACACCGCATTCGCCAGGCGCGCATCCGCTACGCAGTCGCCGATATAGCGGCGCAGCGCATAGCGGTAGTCGAGCGCGTGCGCCGCCAGCATCGCGTCTTTCTCCGCATATTCGCCCCAGGCCTTGATAAAAAAGCAGCCCTGCGCGCCATACTGCTGCGTCCATTCACCCAGCGTCTCAAACAGCCGCCGCAGCGCCTGCGGATGTTGCGCGGGCAATAAATCGGCGAAAAAACGCGCCCGGCGCGCCGCCATCACGCTGATAGTCAGCGCCTCGCGCGAGGGAAAATAGCGATAGAGCGTGCGCGTCGAGACGCCCGCCTCCCGGCAAATCTGGTCGGTGCTGGTGGCATGAAAGCCGTTGTTGTAGAACAGCCTTTCAGCCGTCTGCAAAATATCGTCGCGTTTGTTCATCTTTTAAAAGTAAACCGATCGTTTTACTTTTGCGTAATAACAGCGATGATTTTTTTCTACCAAAGCCAAATTACGTCAGGCAGCGCAGATATCGCGCCCCGGACTGCATCACGATCGCCTTTGCCTGCTGCGTGACATCCTGTCCTTCAAACGCGCCGTAAAGCCGCGAAAACGCCAGCGCGTCGCAGCGGCGCAGCATCTCGCCTACCGTCGCGGCGGAGAGCGGCAGCATATTCGGATAGCTCCACATAAAAGAGACCGCATCTTTGCCCGGCGTGACCTGAATGATATCGCCCGCCAGCAGCACGCCGCCGTTGGTTTTCCAGTGCAGCACGCTGCCGCCGGCAAAATGGCCGCCGAGCCGCACGATATCCACCTCGTCGCTTAGCGACAGCGTCTCGCCCTGCCAGAAGTGGATAGCGGCGCTGTCGCGCATCACCCATTGACGATCGTCGTCGTGCAGATAGATCGGCGCGTTAAATTCATCGGCCCACGCCTGCATGGTGGTGTAGTAGTGCGGATGCGAGATAGCGATAGCGGACAGTCCGCCGATCGCGTGGATCAGCTCGGCGGTGGCGGGATCGAGGTTGGCAATGCAGTCCCAGAGAATATTGCCGCCGCCGCTGCGCAGCAGCAGCGCGCGCTGGCCGATGGCGAAGCCCGGCACGGTTTTAATGCTGAGCAGGCCCGCCTCAAGCTGCTGCCATTTGTTCTGATGGCTGCGGGTGAGCGCGGCAAAATCGATCCACTGCTGGCCGTCGGCAGGCACCCACTGGCGTTCGTCCTCGCAGATTGTGCAGCGCTGCGGCAAAACATCAGCGTAGGCGGTGCCGCAGGTGGCGCAAAGTTTCATGGTTATCCTCTCCACAATAGACATTTCTCTGACTATAGCTGCTGACCGCGCGGGCGAAGGATCGTCCTGCAAGCGGCGGATTTTGCGCGCGCTGCCGCTGACTATACGGAAAGTATGATTTAAACCGGATAAAATCTTGCGCTTAAGCCGATAAAGCGCGGCAGATCACGTTTCCAGCGCCTCTCTTTACAGAAATATCCGCACAGGCAAAATACATCTTATTTCTCAACGTCCGCGTGCCATGTCTGACGAAGCGCTGCGCCAGCAGATAGATATTTTGAAAAAGCATAATGCGCGGCTCAAGCGTATAGCGCACGACGCCCGCAGCAAGCTCGACGCGGCGCTGGACGGCACCGGCCTTTGCCTGTGGCAGCTCGATATTCCCTCGGGCAAGCTGGTGATCTTTAACCGGCGCTGGGGGGCGATGCTGGGCTATCAGCCGAAAGAGAGCAGAGCGCTTTTCTCCGAATGGCAGGAAAGCCTGCATCCCGACGATGCCGCCGAGGTGCTGAAAGCGTTCTACGATCATCTCGATGGCAAAGCGCCTTACTATGAGGCGCTGCACCGGATGATCGCTAAAAACGGCGGGATAACCTGGGTGCTGGATCGCGGCCGCATCAGCGAATGGGATGAGCAGGGCAGACCGCTGAAGGTCACCGGCACCCATATCGACATGACCAAAGAGAAGCAGTACGAATCGCAGCTGGCGATGCTGGCGAATCACGATCCGCTAACGCAGCTCGCCAACCGGCACGCCTTACGCAACGCCTTTAGCCAGATGCGCAGGCAAAACGCGATCTGCGTCGCCTTTATCGATCTTGACGATTTTAAGCATGTCAATGATACCTTCGGCCATCGCAGCGGCGACCGCCTGCTGATCCAGCTTAGCCAGCGCCTGAGCGAGGCGTGTCCGGAGTCGGTGCTGGCAGGACGGCTGGGCGGCGACGAATTTGTGCTGCTGATGCCGTTCGATCAGGACGATCCGCGGGTGGAGCAGGTGAGCCGCGCCTGCCTGCAGGCGGCACTGACGCCATTTGAGCTGGAGAACGGCACGGCGGCCATCGGCGCCTCTATCGGGATCGTACAGGCGCAGCCGCAGGAAGGGTTCAGCGCGGCGGTGAGCCGCGCCGATGAGGCGATGTACCGCATTAAGCGCAACGGGAAAAACGGCGTCGGCCTGGGCTGAGGCGCCAGCCTGTCCGACCCCGCAATCTCAGCCTCGCTGGCAAAGCATTTTCCCACCGTGCAACCACGCGCCATCATCTCCGATACGATTCAGGTTCAGCGCCCGGCGATATAAGGCCGACGCGTTGGCAACGCCGCCCCGCTGCTGGACTATTACGCGCGCTCTGCCAGGCTTGATAGCGGAATAACAAGGGCCGCTGTCATAGCCTTTTCGCCCTCACGGCGCGCAGTCTGGCTAATTTGCTGTCGGCATGGCTTTTTCTATGTCTTTCCGGTTAGCCAAAAGCAATGAGACACAACCTCACTAATAACGGAGACCCGCGATGAGCACCTTCACGACAAAAGATGGCGTAAGCATTTACTTCAAAGATTACGGCAAAGGGCAGCCTGTTCTGTTTAGTCACGGCTGGCCGCTCGATGCTGATATGTGGGAGAGCCAGCTGGTTCACCTGGCCGAAAACGGCTACCGGGCGATTGCTTTCGACCGCCGTGGCTTTGGTCGTTCCGATCAGCCGTGGGAAGGCTATGACTACGATACCTTTGCCGAGGATATTCACGGCCTGATTGAACATCTGGGGCTGAGCGACGTTACGCTGGTGGGTTTCTCCATGGGCGGCGGCGACGTGACGCGCTATATCGGCCGTTACGGCACCGGTAAAGTGAAAAGCCTGGCGCTGCTTGGCGCGGTCACGCCGATCTTTGGTCAAACCGCCGATCACCCAGAGGGGCCGGAAAAAGCGGTGTTTGACGGCATTATCGCCGGGCTGCGTAAAGATCGCGCGCAGTTTATCAAAGAGTTCGCCACGCCGTTCTACGGCATCAACGCCGGACAGAGCGTTTCCGAGGGCGTGCTGACGCAAACGCTGAATATCGCGCTGCTGGCGTCGCTGAAAGGCACTATCGACTGCGTGACCGCCTTCTCGCAAACTGACTTCCGCGGCGACGTGGCGAAGGTCGACGTGCCGACGCTGATTATTCACGGCAGCAACGACCAGATCGTGCCGTTTGAAGCGACCGGTAAACTGGCGCACGAGCTGATCGCGGGATCGGAACTCAAAATTTATGAAAACGGCCCGCACGGGTTTGCCGCGACGCATCAGGAGCAGCTAAACCAGGATCTGCTGACATTCTTACAGCAGCACTAATAACGCATTCTATCAATCTGACGCTAAACGCCCGCTCGGGCGTTTTTTATTTACGCTTCGCTTAACGCGCGTGCCTTTAATAAAACTCAGTAAGCAGCGACGTCATTTAACGAAGAATCTGGTTATTTATTGATCGTTTCTCCTCCTTTAGCGGATAAATAGCCTCGATTACCGCTTCGCTTTAATTACGCTTCACGCTTCGCTTATTAAGCAAGGAATAGTCTTATTTTTTTAGTGGAATCGATCATTTTATGATCAGCCGCTTCGCTTAAATATCGCTATTCTCATCCATTCACGCTTCGCTTAAGTAATGCTTCTTTTTTGGAGTCAAGGTTAAATAGAGTGGTTTTGCCTCTTTATAAGTCAAAATAACAGGAAGGAAGTAAGGTTTTTTACACGCTGATAACGGAAAAAGATGATTCCCTCAAGAAATAGTTGGGCTGGAGATATGTTTATTATTGCCGACAATTTTTTTAATCTGATGGAAACCAGCACTTGATCCATTGTGTTTAAAAGCTACATTTAACCCTGCGTCATCGACGCTGATGAAGCGTAGGCTGTGATATTTTTTATTATTAATCCCCAAGAGGAACACAGTATGTCTCAATATCGTGGTGGAGCCGGGAACTTTGCGGTAGATCGTGATCGTGCAGCAGAAGCAGGTAGAAAAGGCGGTCAGAAGAGCGGCGGCAATTTCAAAAATAACCCTGAGCGCGCAATTGAAGCCGGGAGAAAAGGGGGTAAAATTAGCCGTCGTGGCTGAAATATCAGTGTCTTAGATGGGGGGCTATTACTATCTGACTGCGAGCGAGTTGTATCTATCTCTTTTAGTTCTTCTTGCCGTCCCCCCTGATAAATGCCTGTTCCCTTTTTTTCTGAAAATCAGTATTGCCCTGATTAAACCGGGCTCGATGTTTTTCGGGTCCGGTTTTTTATCGTTTTTTGTAAACTGGCGCTGCAGGAGGTTTAGTTTCTCAGGTAAATCCCACGCGGGGTGAATCTCAAATGTTGAGCAGCGTTTTAATTTATACAACATTCTGTAGCTTGTACAACTCTCCACAGAGGAAGGAAATTTAAATCGAGATCTTACAACAATGTGATTTTCTCTAACTCATTGCTATAAATGGTAAAATTGCATACTTAATGCCACTTTATAGCTAATTACAGGTAATCCTTTTTAATATGACGTCCGGCACCTAAGCGCGTTAATAGCGACCCAATGAAGGACCGCTGATTAAGTGGAGACCACGCTGATAACGCTCATCCTGTAGAGTTAGCGGTCGCGAATTGTTTAGTCATGTTTCGCTACAATACTGGATGCATCGATATAAACTTAATCACAGCCGATCGGCGCGCGCTGGTGCTGTTGTCGCCAGCACGCTAAATAACCCTGCCCTTCAGTGAGCAAAAAGCTGGATAAGACGTGAGAAAAAACTTTAACAGGGTTTCAGTCACAATCCAGATATACCCGTCATATTATTGAAAGTATGTGCTTACTATTTTTTTCTGGCTGTCGTGATAAAAGCGCTGGCCTCGCTCAGCCAGCGAAAAGATTAGGGCGTTGTGGGCTGCCAGACGGCCGGTGCCTGCGCATCAATGCGCGTCGGCAGTAGCCTGGCATCGTAAAAGGCGTCGGCGATGATCTGCTGCTCCGCCAGATCGCTTTTCTTTACCGGCTCGACCTGATAGCTACGCTGGGCATTCGCCTGCTCAATTGTCGCGACAGGCAGCTTGCCCCATAGCGGTGAAAGCAGCGCTGCTGCCTCGGTAGGGTTCGCTTTCAGCCAGGCGGCTTCCTGCTTTAGCGTCTGATAGACGGCGTTCAGCACCTGCGGATGCGCGCTGGCGTAGGGCGTTGACGCAAGATAGTAGCGCTGATAGTTTGCCAGCCCTTTGCCGCTGACGAGCACGCGCGCATGCTGTTCCACCTGCGCGCTGGTGACGTAGGGCTCCCAGGTGACCCAGGCGGCCACGCTGCCGTTTTCCAGCGCCGCGCGTCCGTCCGCGGGCGTCAGCCACGCAGGGGAAACGTCGCTAAAGCGCAGCCCGGCGCTCTTGAGCGCCGCGATTAGCAGATAGTGGCTGCCTGCCGCTTTGGTTACGGCAATCTTTTTTCCTTTTAAATCCTGTAGCGTTTTTATCGGCGAGTCGGCAGGCACCAGAATCGCCTGCGCCGCCGGCGAGGGCGTTTCACGCGCATAGTAGGTGAGGTTCGCGCCCGCCGCCTGGGCGAACAGCGGCACGGTGTCGGCGACGTCGGCCGAGAGATCGACGTTATTAAGATTGAGCGCCTCCAGCAGCGGCAGTCCGCTGGAAAATTCATGCCAGCTTACCTTTACGCCCTGCGCCGCCAGGATTTTGTCGAGATCGCCGCGCTGCTTGATTAGCGTCAGCAGCGTAGAGGATTTCTGATAGCCGATGCGAAGGGTTTCATCTGCGTACGCAGATAAAGAGAAAAGGGCGGTGAGCAACAGCGCACCGCCCAGTAGCGGACTAAAAGGTTTCATGGGCGTTCCTGTCAGAGGTTTATCAACAGGAAGATGATAAAAGCGCGTCAGGAACGCGCTAAACGCCTTTTTCGCATAAGCTTTGCAGCCCGCTGGAAATGCGCTAATCGGCCATCAGATGACCATACATCGCCATCAGGCGGCGCGTTACGCCGTTGGTCCAGCCGAAACCGTCCTGCAGCGGATATTCGCCGCCGCCGCCCGGACGGGCGCGATCGCCGCTGATGTCATATTTTTCTACCAGCTTATGGTGCAGCTGATAAAAGTTATTGACCGTCGTAAGCCAGTTAACCGCAATCTCCGTCGCCAGCGTCTCTTCGCCGTACTGGTTGAGGCCAACAACCGCCATCCACTGCAGCGGTGCCCAGCCGTTGGGTTTGTCCCACTGTTCGCCGCTTTCCACCATTGAGGCGACCAGCCCGCCGCTGGTGAGCAGCAGCTGACGCAGCGCGATAGCCTGCAGATGCGCCTGTTTCGGCGTCGCAAGGCCAACAAACAGCGGCACGACCGCGGCGGCGGTAAAGGCGCCAAAGCGCTCGCGCCGCCAGTCGTAGTCGCGGTACACGCCTGCGGTGTTGTCCCACAGGTAGCGATGAATGGCGCGCTTACGCGCTTCCGCTTTCTTCTGCCACGCCAGCGCGGTCAGCTCTTCGCCTTTAGCGTGGGAAAGCGTCGCGATCATCAGCTCCAGCTTGTAGAGAAACGCGTTCAGATCGATCGGGATGAACTGCGTAGTGCGAATGCTCGCCAGTCGTTTAGGATCGCGCAGCCAGCGGGACGAGTAGTCCCAGCCGGACGCCGCGCCCGCGCGCAGATCGCGATAGACTTCGCTCGCCGGACGGCTGGAGTGGCGCGCCGTCTCGACATCTTCCATCCAGGATTCATCACGCGGCGTATCGCGATCGTCCCAGTAGCGGTTCAGCAGCGAGCCGTCTGCCATACGCACCACGTGGCGGTAGGCCTGACGCGGCATTAGCGCGCCTGCGCCGTCCATCCAGAACTGATACTCTTTCATTAGCTGATCGAGATAGCGCTTCGCGCCGCGCACGCCATCCTCTTCAAACAGCTCGACCATCAGCGCGAAGACCGGCGGCTGCGAGCGGCTGAGGTAATAGGTGCGGTTGCCGTTGGGAATATGGCCATAGTTGTCGATCAGCCACGCGAAGTTATCCGCCATGTGGCGCAGCAGATCGTCACGTCCGCTCTCCGCCAGGCCAAGCATGGTGAAGTAGGAATCCCAGTAATAGGTCTCGCCAAAGCGGCCGCCGGGCACCACGTACGGTTTAGGCAGCGGCAGCAGAGAGGAGTGCGGCAGATGCTGCTGCGGCATTTTGGTTAACACCGGCCACAGCGCATCAATATGCTCGTTCAGCGTTTTATCGGGGTTCGAAACATAAAAACTTTCGTTTATCGCCGGTAAATAAAAGTGGTCCGCCACGAAGCGCGCCAGATCGAAATCGCGGCTGCGTTTCTGACGACGATAACGCATTAAAACATCCAGCGGATCGTATTTAGGCGAGCAGTCCGGAAAGGTTTTGCTGTCTTCAAAGATGCGCGACATCTGCACATGCTCGAACAGCTCCATGTAGCGATCGGCAGGCGTGAGCGCATCCGGCGCCGGCAGGCCTTCGATCAGCTCCGGTTCCGGCTCGGAATCCTGCATACGATCAAGCTTGAGCTCGTGGGGATCGTATTGATACTCAACTTCCGCCCCTTTGCGAACCTCATCGAATGCGTTGAGTTGCTGGCGATAAGTATTAATAGCGGCCTCCTGGAGTCTGGGGGATTCGTAAAAGAAAAATTATAGACTTATGGCAGGCTCAAACAACAATGCAGAATATCTATGAACGTAATAAAAATTGTCTATCAATAGGTTATTTAGCGGAATTGCTCCGGTTATCAAGCAAATAACGCGCTGCGCTTAAAACATTTATTTAGGAGTAATCTTTGTAGAATAGAAATAAACCGCAGAGAGTTGAAAAAAAGCGGCAAAAATTGACAAAAAACGACGCTGCCGCTGCGCTGTGAATTGAGCATTTTGTGGCATTTTCATCCAGCTTTGCCACCTGCATCGCGTTTTACGACCATCCGTGCGCCATTTGTCAGTACGAGCCTTCAGCTGCAATACCGCATGAAAAGCGCGGCAGCGCTTAAGCCAGGGCATATATAGCTCCGGAAGGCGGGGAGAGGCGAGATAGCGCTCTCCCATCGCGGACCTATTTCGCCAGCGTCGCCTTAATAACTTCCTGATAAGGGGTGGTGGCGCGGCCGATTAGTTTGCTCAGGCTGCGCGAGTCGTCAAACAGACCGCCCTGCGATGCCCCTTTATCTGAATCCGCCAGCATCTCCGCCAGGCCGTCCGGCAGACCGGCGCCTTTCAGCGCGGCGGCGAATTCGGCGGGAGCGAGGTTAACGTACTCCACCTGCTCGCCGGACTGGCGCGCAATTTCTGCAGCAAATTCCGTCAGCGTATAGCTGTCATCGCCTGCCAGCTCATAGATTTTGCCCGCCTGGTCGTCGCGGCTGATGACCTCCGCCGCCGCTTCGGCGTAATCCCGGCGCGCCGCCGAGGCGATGCGTCCTTCGCCTGCCGAACCGATAAAGGCGTGATGCGTCAGGGCTGGAGCGATGCTGGCCGCATAGTTCTCGGTGTACCAGCCGTTGCGCAGCAGCGCGAACGGGATGCCGGAGGCCTGCAGCAGCGCCTCAGTGGCGCGATGCTCGACGCCAAGGCCCAGCGGCGAGCTGTCGGCGTGCAGCAGGCTGGTATAGGCGATAAATTTTACGCTGGCTGATTTAGCCGCGTTAATTACCGCTTTATGCTGCGCTTCACGCTGGCCTACTTCGCTGCCGGAGATCAGCAGCAGCCTGTCTACGCCTGAAAATGCCGACATCAGGGTATCGGGCTGGCTGTAGTCCGCCTTACGCACCGTCACGCCTTTCGCGGCCAGATCGGCGGCTTTTTCCGGCGAACGCACGGCGGCGACGATCTGCTCTGCCGGCACTTTTTTCAGCAGGGCTTCAATAACCAGACGGCCTAGCTGGCCGGTAGCGCCTGTCACTGCGATCATTTTTTCTCTCCTTTGCGTTGGTCGTTGTCGAAAGCAAGAGTAGGATATAAGCTAACTTTTAGTAAGTACTTACAGCTTTGTTAGTTTTGAGAAAATGAATTAAATGTCTGAAAAAATTAGTGAAAAATTTAGCCGCGGCGAACTGCTCAACGTTAACTGCCCGTCTCGCGAGGTGCTCAAGCGCGTTACCAGCCGCTGGAGCGTGCTGATATTCCTCGCCTTGCGTAACGATACGCTGCGTTTCAGCGAGCTACGCCGCGCCATTGGCGGCGTCAGCGAGCGTATGCTGGCGCAGACGCTGCGTCATATGGAAGAAGACGGTTTCGTCGAGCGCATCGCCTACCACGTCGTGCCGCCGCATGTTGAATATCGTCTGACGCCGCTCGGTCACGAGCTGGAAGGGCAGGTGGTCGGGCTGGCAGACTGGCTGGAACTCAATGTAGACCGTATCCTGGCGCAGCGAGAGAAAGCCTGACTGGTCGCGCCCGCACCGTCACTTGCAAGCAGACGACAGGGCGCGGCCGATATTCGTTCTGAAGAAAAGGCGGCGCTCATTCATTTATTCCCGTTGCGCAATCGTCTATGGTTATTAACAACTTTATTTCATATCTGCGCCGCCAGTTAATTAAGCGTAAAGGAATTGACGATAATGGCAGGAGGCGATCAAACGCGTTTTTCAAACGTAACGCCTTAAAAAGAATTCTTTATGGCCTAACTGCTTCATTTACATTCACTAAGCGCCACTCCTGCCTGCAAAATTAACCGCTTTCAGACCGTGGGTATAGATAAAATAACATGCCAAAACAGCGCGTTGCGTCAGTAAAAAAGCGCTGCGCCGCCTGCCGTCCTCCCCGTTGTAACCATGCAACAATAAATAACAAACATGTCACATTGAAGCCTGTGAATTAACCTAAAGCGTTGCTTGAAAATAGGTGATTGCGGACAAAAACAATGACCAAAATCAAAAAACGCTGTTATAGTTTTCTCATCCCAGACTGTTTCTGTTTGTCAGGCGCGAGTTCTTATAAATTCGCGTCAGCAATTGGCTTAAGCGCAGCGTAAATATTAACGCCGTGCTTTGGTTGTTAATTATAAGTAAATATATGGTGTTATATGTGGCAACGAGGTAAGCAATGTTCGGATTAGACGCCTTTCACCTGGCCAGGATACAGTTCGCGTTTACTGTCTCCTTTCACATCCTTTTTCCCGCCATTACCATCGGTCTCGCCAGTTTCCTGGCCGTGCTCGAAGGAATGTGGCTGAAAAGCCGTAACGAAACCTATCGCGATCTCTATCACTTCTGGTCCAAAGTCTTTGCCGTTAACTTCGGTATGGGCGTGGTATCGGGTCTGGTGATGGCGTATCAGTTCGGCACTAACTGGAGCGGCTTCTCGCAGTTCGCGGGCAGTATTACCGGTCCATTGCTCACCTATGAAGTTCTGACCGCCTTCTTCCTTGAGGCGGGCTTCCTTGGCGTCATGCTGTTCGGCTGGAACCGCGTAGGGCCGGGGCTGCACTTCTTCGCAACCTGCATGGTGGCGCTTGGCACCCTGATCTCCACCTTCTGGATCCTCGCCTCCAACAGCTGGATGCATACGCCGCAGGGCTACCTGATCCAGAACGGGATTGTGGTGCCGGAGGACTGGCTGAAAATCATCTTCAATCCCTCGTTCCCTTATCGCCTGTTCCATATGTCGGTGGCGGCCTTCCTCGCCAGCGCCTTCTTTGTCGGCGCGTCTGGCGCATGGCACCTGCTGCGCGGCAACGATAATCCGGCGATTCGCAAGATGTTTTCAATGGCGCTGTGGATGGCGCTGATTGTTGCGCCGATCCAGGCGATGATCGGCGACGCGCACGGCCTGAATACCCTTGAGCATCAGCCGGCGAAAATCGCCGCGATTGAAGGACACTGGGAAAACCCGCCGGGCGAAGCGACCCCGCTGATCCTGTTCGGCATTCCGGATATGGATGAGGAGCGCACTAAATATGCGTTGGAAATTCCCTATCTCGGCAGTCTGATCCTGACGCACAGCCTGGATAAGCAGGTGCCAGCGCTGAAGACCTTCCCGAAAGAGGACCGTCCGAACTCGCTGATTATCTTCTGGTCGTTCCGCGTCATGGTGGCGATGGGCCTGCTGATGATTACGCTCGGCGTGGTCAGCCTGTGGCTGCGCTATAAGGGCCGTCTCTATCAGTCGCGTCCGTTCCTGTGGTTTGCTTTGCTGATGGGGCCGTCTGGCCTGATCGCGCTGCTGGCGGGCTGGTTCACCACGGAAATCGGCCGTCAGCCGTGGGTGGTTTACGGCGTGCAGCGCACCATCGACGCGGTTTCCGGTCATGGCGATCTGCATATGAGCATCAGCCTGCTGGCCTTTATCGTGGTCTATTCCGCGGTGTTTGGCGTGGGTTACGTCTATATGGTGCGACTGATTAAGAAAGGCCCGCTTACCGGCGAAGGTAAGGGTGTGCGTCACGGCGGCCCAGGCCACGGCAAGACGCCGGCTCGTCCGCTCTCTGCGGCCCATGAAAGTCTGAACGATGCGCAGGAGGGAAAATAAGATGATCGATTTTTCCATTATCTGGTTCGCGATTATTGTTTTTGCCACCCTGATGTATATCGTCATGGACGGTTTCGATCTCGGTATCGGACTGCTGTTTCCCTTTAATAAGGATGCGGTTGAGCGCGATATGATGGTGAATACCGTCGCGCCGGTCTGGGACGGCAACGAGACCTGGCTGGTGCTGGGCGGCGCGGGCCTGTACGGCGCGTTTCCGCTGGCCTATTCCGTGATTGCCGATGCGCTCTCTATTCCGCTGACGGCAATGCTGATTGGCCTGATTTTCCGCGGCGTTGCCTTCGAGTTCCGCTTTAAGGCGACCGAGACGCACCGCGCCTTCTGGGATAAGTCGTTCGTGGCAGGCTCTGTGCTGGCAACCTTTAGCCAGGGCGTGGCGGTTGGCGCGATGCTCGACGGCATTCAGGTTACGGGCCGTCATTTCAGCGGTTCGGCGATGGACTGGCTGGCGCCGTTCCCGCTGTTCTGCGGCGTGGGTCTGGTTATCGCCTATGCGCTGCTGGGCTGTACCTGGCTGATTATGAAAACCGAGAACGAGCTGCATCGTAAGATGTCCGCGCTGGCGACGCCGCTGGTGATCGCGCTGCTGGTCGTGGTCGGCATCATCAGTCTCTGGACGCCATTCAGCCATGACGCTATTGCGCATCGCTGGTTTACCCGTCCTAACCTCTACTGGTTCCTGCCGGTTCCGGTGCTGGTGCTGCTCTGCTCGTGGGGCATTGTGCGCGCCATCAGGCGCGAGGCGCACTATTCGCCGTTCCTGCTGACGCTGGCGCTGATTTTCCTCGGCTTCTCAGGCCTGGGCATTAGCGTGTGGCCAAATATTATTCCGCCTTCGGTGACGATCTGGCAGGCGGCGTCGCCGGCGATTAGCCAGGCCTTTATGCTGGTGGGCAGTTTGTTGATTATTCCGATGATCCTGGGCTACACCTTCTGGAGCTACTACGTGTTCCGCGGGAAAGTCAAAGCAGACGAAGGATACCATTGATATGCGAACCGAGGTCGGCAGCGTGAAAAACCACGAGGAAACTAAAGCCCCGTTGTGGAAACGCATTCTGTGGCTGGTGGTGATCTATGGAGCAAGCGTGCTGGCGCTCGGTGTCGTAGCCATGCTGTTCCGGATGATGATGACGGCGGCAGGCATGCGCAGCCATTAGTGGTTTCTGACTGATGTATATGAAGGCTGGCTCTGCCAGCCTTTTTTTATGCTGGTGCTGGTGCTGGTGCTGGTGCTGAGGCGGATGGCCTGACGAGCCAACATCCGCAGCGGAAAGTTTCAGCAGGCGCACTTGTGGCTGAAACGCAGATGACATGGACCAAGGAGCAAAGCGTCCCGTGGGCAGCATGCCATGGCGCAAGGCAGGGGTTTCAGTCATGTAAAAACCGCACAGATGCTGAAACGCAGATGACATGGACCAAAGAGCAAAGCGTCCCGTGGGCAGCATGCCATAGCGCAAGGCAGGGGTTTCAGTCATGTAAAAACCGCACAGATATTGAAACGCGCATGGCATGGACCAAAGAGCAAAGCGTCCCGTGGGCAGCATGCCATAGCGCAAGGCAGGGATTTCAGTCATGTAAAACCGCACCGATATTGAAACGCGGATGGCATGGGCAGAGGAGCAAAGCGTCCCGCGACAGGGATGTCGCGGGCCGAGCGCGCAGGGATGCCTTGAGCGACTTTGCGATCGGCCCATGCCATCTGCGTCCGCTCCGACTCTGGCACTAGCACTAGCACTAGCACTAGCACTAGCACTAGCAGCATCAGCGACAAAAATAGAAGGCCAGCTTTGCCAGCCTTATCTGCTCGGTTATCAGCCTAAACAATAAGTGCCTTTTCCTCGCGCTTTGCTTAGGCCTGGGTGAGCCTTCCTTACATGCGTAAGACGTTTTTGTTATGATTATGTGACTAATCTCGCAATACTTTCTACGATCCACACCGAAATGCTCAGCCTGAACGTTAAAAAACAGTACATCAGCGATTTGGTGGACTGGATTGAGGCGAATCTGACCGACGATCTTAATATCGATCTGATTACCCTGAAATCCGGCTACTCCAAATGGCACATGCAGCGCATGTTCAAAGAGATGACCGGCCAGACGCTGGCGGCCTACACGCGCAAGCGTCGCCTGACGATGTCCGCCATGGCGCTGCGCCTCACGCGCATGCCGCTGATCGACATCGCGGTGCGTTTCGGCTTTGATAACCAGCAGAACTTTACTCGCGTCTTTAAAAACCATTTTTCACTCACGCCGGGCGCCTTTCGCCGCGTGCCCGAGCTACAGCTAAAAAGCTTCCACGGACCTATCTCTGTGCATAGCGAAATGCTGCAGGCGCAGCTGGTAGAGCGCGATGAGCTGCAGCTGCGCGGCGAACTGATTGAGTGGGAATGCAAATTTGGCGACTACGTGCGCGACCACGCGGAAACCGTCGCGCAGCAGGCGCGCCATTTTGTACGGCTGGCCGCGCCGCACGTCGAGCGCGGCTGGCTCGGCTTTCAATACGGTCCCGGCAGTTCGGCGGTGGAGCAGCAGCATATCAGCCTGTTTCAGGCGCTCGAAAGTCAGCACGCCGACATTCTGGGAACGCAAATCGTCAACTGGACCTCGGCGCGCGGCCTCTACGCCTCTTTTCCCTGGCGGGGCACGCCGGAGCAGCTAACGCGTTTTATCGCCGATCTCTACTATGTGCATCTGCCTGCGCTGGGCGTCGCGCGTCGTCAGGGCAAAGACCTGCTGCGGCTGGATATGAAAGCCTCAACGCCGGACAGGCTGGTCGGGCTCTTCTCCATTCCGGTTACGCAGAGCTAGCCGCGGCTTTTCGTGCGGCGAAACGTGATAAACCGCACGATTTTATAAAATAGATGCATTTTCTGGCGTAAAATTCCTGCCTTAAACCGGTAGCCATGCAGATATCGTGCATCTGGCCTGCTGGGCTGGATATTCATCTGCTCTTCAGGTTCTTTCCGAACCAGATAGTTAACACGACGACAATCATGAAACTTTCTACGCTGTTCCTTGTTACGGCGCTTGCTGCGTTGCCGCTCTTCGCCAGCGCCCAAATGGCTGAACCCTTTACGCCGCCTGCTGGCCTGCACCCGCATGCCCAGCCGACCCAGCATGAAATTCTGGGCGACAATGCGCTGCCGCAGCAGTCGCAGAAGCAGTTCAGCTCAGACCTCTTAAACGATAACGTCTGAGCGCCGCGCGCGCCGTCGTATTATCCTTTTTCTTCAGCCTGCGCAGGCATTTGCCTGCGCAGGTTTTCGGCTGCGCGAAAACAGCACAATCTATCCTTGCGGGTAAGATATATCATGAGTAATCTGGGCGTCTCAAATGAGAATCATTTCTAAAATATTTCTCACACTGACGTTTGCAGCCGAAGGCGCTGGCCAGCTGCGTAACAGGAGAACTTATGCATTCCGACAACCGAGCCTCTCGCAGCCGCGCGCCGCAGCGCGTGCGTAACGAGCTGCGTTTCCGCCGCATCACCGTTGCCAGCAAAACGCTGGTTGCCGGTGAGTTCTGGCGCGTGGCGTTTCACGGCAGCGATCTGGCGGGCTTCGCTTCGCCAGGCGATCTGGCGGGCTTCGCTTCGCCAGGCTTTGACGACCATATCAAACTCTTTTTCCCGCAGGAGAGCGGCGCGACGCTGCCGCTGCCGCAGATGACCGACGCAGGCGTGGTCTGGCCGGACGGCGTCCGCCCGCCGGCGCGCGACTATACGCCGCTCGCTTTTGACGGCGAATCCTCGCTGACCATCGATTTCTACATTCATGAGGGCGGCGTCGCCAGCGGCTGGGCGCAGCAGGCGCAAGAGGGCGACCAGTTAGTCATCGGCGGCCCGCGCGGCTCGCTGGTGGTGCCGACCGACTACGCGTTTCAGCTCTACGTTTGCGATGAAACCAGCCTGCCCGCCTTTAAGCGCCGCATGTCGACTGCTGAGGCCCAGGAGCTGCATCTGTTCGCCTGCGTTGATGAGGCGACCGGCCGCGACTACCTGCCGGATCTCAGCGGCGTGAATGTGCATTGGCTCGGCAGCGGCGCGGCTCAGGCGGGTAAGCTTGAGGCGCTGATCGCCGAGCTGGATAACCTTCATGTGCCGCAGCAAGATTACTTTATCTGGCTGACCGGCGAAGGCGCCTTCGCCAAAGCGCTTGGCGACTACTTTGTCGAGCGCCGCGGCCTGGATGCCGCCCAGGTGCGCGCCGTCGCCTACTGGCACGCCAAATAAGCCGCCGCCGCCGCCCGTGTTGAATTTTGCCAGGCGGCGGACTACTATCATCCTCCCGTAAATACTCCCCTTCAGGCAGGCAATGAAACAGGATCCGGCTTTCTCGTGTCACCAGGACTCCGCTCCGCGCGGTGGATGCGGCGGTCGCCGTAAACGTCGTGAAAAGATGCTGGATGCCAGCGATATTCGCCTGTTAATGCTGCACTTCCTCGCGCAAAACGATGCGCACGGCTATGAGCTCATCAAGTCGATTGAAGAGCTTTCCAAAGGGGAATACTCCCCCAGCCCCGGCATTATTTATCCTAACCTGACGCTGCTGGAAGAGATGGACGCTATCCGCGTGGTGGATGCGCAGGCGTCGCGCAAGGCCTATACGCTAAATGCGGCGGGACGCGCGCGGCTGGCTGAACAGCAGGCGCAGATCGAGCATCTTATTGAACGCCTCTCGTCACTGGCGATTCTGGTGAATAACCGCAGTCTTCCCGATGTTGACCAGGCAATTCATCGCATACGCACTACGCTGAATAGCCGCCTGTCGCAGGAAGATATCTCGCCGGAAACGCTGGAGAAGGTCGTCGACGCGCTGAATGCGGCGGCGGATAAGATCGCCGCCAGCTAGCGCCGCTGCCTCAGGGCTTCTTCTTGTCTACATGACCCAGCGAACGCTCCGGGAAGCAGAGGTCGCGCACGCGCTGCTTCAGCGCCGCCGCGTCGGGAAAGCCGCCGTCGCGCTTACGCTCCCAGAGCGTCTCGTCATCAAGCGTAATCACGAACACGCCGCCGGTGCCCGGTTTCAGCGTCACCGCAGCCAGATCCTCAGCAAAGGTTTGCAGCAGCTCCTGCGCCATCCAGGCGGAGCGCAGCAGCCAGTTACACTGCGTGCAGTAGTGAATGGTGACGGACGGTTTCTCACTCATAGGATTTCCATAGCAACGAAGAGCAGGGCGCACGATGCCACTTGGCAATTCGTGCGGTGTAAGATACATCTTACTCTAAAGCTAGTTGATAATGATTACCACTTACATTACATTTCTGGCGAAATTATTACTATTAAAAATGACGTTCTCCTTTACGGTTTTATGTGCGAAGCCGGGATTTAGCTACTGACAGCAAGTAAGTGAGCAAATACTAACAATCAAAAAGGTATTTGCGCTTATGTCTTCAATGTTTCAGGGATTGACCCAGCAGCGGCTATGTAAAATCGCGCTGCTTGCCTCATCCGTTCATGCCGCCTGCGGCTATGCCGCCAGCGATTCACCTCTCACCGACTCGACCAGCAGCGATGCGGTCATGACCGTCACCGCGCCGAAGCCCAAAGCGGGCAATAAAACCACGCTGACCGCAGACGATTTGCGCAAGCGCGGGGCGAACGACTTTGGTTCCATCATGCGCTATGAGCCGCTGATCGCCGCCACCGGATCGGCGGGCGGCTCTTCGTCGGGCAAAAGTGGCTTCGATCGCGCAGGCTACAGCGGCTACAACATTCGCGGTCTGGAAAGCAATCGAGTCGGACTCGACGTTGACGGCATTCCGCTGCCGGACGCCACCGGTCGCGCCTATGCCAGCCGCGCCGGCAACAACACCTTTGGCATCGGCCGCGGCGACTACATCGATCCCTATATGTTCGGCAGCGTTGAGATTGAGAAGGGGGCAACCGCGGTCGATCAGCCTAACGCCGCCATCGGCGGCAACGTCTCTTTCCATAACAAAAGCGCTGACGATTACCTGAGCGGGATGAAAACGACCTACTTTGGCTATCAGAGCAACTACGACTCCGCAAATCGCAGCTGGCACAACGGCATGACGGCGGCGGCGGGCGACGACGAGCTGCGCGGGCTATTTGTCTACAGCCGACGCGACGGTCAGGAAACCAAAAACAACAGCGGCGTAAAGGCGGCCTATCCGGCCAACTGGCACTCCGACGCCTTTATGACCTCCGGCATCTGGCAGCCGAACGACCAGCATAAACTGAGCGCCACCTTCGACTACTACCACAAAACCAATCATACCCACTACGACGGCTGGGATACCTCTGGCAACACTATCTGGGGCACCGCGCGGCAGCAGAGCGACACGCGCCGCTTCGGCATCAGCCTGACGGACGAGTGGACGCCCTATAACGATCTGCTCGACACATTGACCACGCGCCTCTACTGGCAGAAAACCGAGTCGCACGACAATACCTGGATGCCGAGCAGCGCCAGCGCCTGGGAAAGGGTTTATTCGGATTACAACACCCGCAGTCTCGGCTTCGACACGCGCGCCAGCAAAATCGTCGGGCGCCATGAGCTGAGCGCCGGCGTCAACGCCCGCACGGAAAACACCGAGCGTCCGTTCCGCCAGTCGCCCGCGCCGAGTCAGTACAGCGTGATTATGCAGCCGCAGGCCGACAGCCGCAGCTACACCGTCGCCGGTTACCTGCAGGACAAAATCAATTTCGACCTCGACGGCCATAATTTCGCCGCCATCCCCGGCGTGCGCGTTATGTATCAGAACACCAAACCGCGCAACCTCGCCGATCTCGCCGCCGGCAGCAGCGTACTGACCGATACGCAGCTGGAAACTCTTTACGGCTCCGGCAACAGCGATACCGAGGTGCTGCCGTCGCTCACTTTCCAGTACGACCTGACGCCAGCGTTTACAACCTACCTGCAGTACAAGCGCGGCGTGCAGTTCCCTACCGCCAGCCAGCTTTATGGGTCCTGGAACCTCGGCTCCAGCTACGCAGGCCGTGCGCAGTATGCGCTGGTCGGCAATGCGGATCTCGACACGGAAACCAGCAATAATTTTGAGTGGGGGCTGAAAGGCGAGCCGGTGAAAGGCGTTACCATCAACACCTCGCTGTTCTATAACCAGTACAAGAACTTTATCGCCTATACGCGCTACACCAGGGCTGGCAATCCCGATAAGTTCGTCAACGTGCCGGGCAACATCTATACCACCTATCAGGCGGAGAATCGCGACAAGGCCTATATCTACGGCGCTGAGCTGGCGACCCGCATTAACTTCGGCAGCTGGTTCCAGCCGGTCGACGGACTGAGCGCCAGTTTCGCGCTGGGCTACAACCAGGGCAAGTCTAAGTCGAGCTACTCGGGCGACAAATATGTCGATCTTGACAGCGTCGCGCCGCTGAAAGCGATTGTTGGCGTGGCGTGGGACGACCTGCAGCGCGGCTATGGGGCGGCGGTGACTGCGACCTTCGTAAAAGGCAAGCGCGCGACGGAGACCGGCCGTGAAAGCTACAGCAATAGCGGCGCGGCGCTCGCGGACGCCGCCAGCGAGTATATGCGCGTGCCGGGTTATGGCATGGTGGATGCAACGGCCTACTGGCAGGTGGCGAAAAACGTCCGGCTGAGCGGCGGCATCTATAACCTGACCGACCGCAAATACTGGGATTATACCAGCAGCCGCGAGCTGACCAGCGACACGGCGCAAGATCGCAATGATGTGGCGCTGGCGGTGATGCCGGGCCGGACGTACCAGCTGGGCGTCAACGTCGATTTCTAATCACTGGAAAGCCCTGCGCAGGTGCAGGGCGCATTGCTTACGGGAGCAAGACGCAATGAATTTACTGTGGCAGCACTACCAGACGCTGAAAAGCGAACATCCAAAAAAATATGCCCGCGAGCTGGCTGGGCTAATGGGCATCAGCGAAGCGGAACTGTGCGCGGCCCGCGTCGGTCAGGAGGCGCAGCCGCTGAAACCGCAGTTTCGCGAGCTGCTGCTGGCGCTGGAGGCGGTAGGTGAAACGAAAAATATCACCCGCAATGACTATGCGGTGCATGAGCATCTTGGCGATTACCAGAACGTGACGCTGGGCGAGCATGCCGGGCTGGTGCTGAACCCGCGCGCGCTCGACCTGCGCATCTTTCTTAGCCAGTGGCGCAGCGCGTTCTTTCTGTGCGAGCAGAGCGCGCGCGGCGAGCGGCAGAGCATTCAGATCTTCGATCGTCACGGCAACGCGGTGCTGAAAATCTACGCCACCGACCAGACCGATATGGCGGCCTGGCAGGCGCTGATCGCGCGCTTCGCCGATGACGCGCCCGCTGCGCTACGCGTCGAGCCGGCAGAAGCGGCCAGCGTTGCCCAGGATATTGACGCCGCCGCTATCGACAGCGAGTGGCGCGCCATGACTGACGTCCATCAGTTTTTCGCCTTGCTGAAGCGCCATAACATTTCGCGCCAGCAGGCGTTTCGCGCGGCGGGCAGCGATCTGGCGTGGCGCGTGGATAACGACGCGCTGGCGCGACTGCTGACGCTGGCGCAGCAGGACGGCAATGAAATTATGATCTTCGTCGGCAATCGCGGCTGCACCCAAATCTTTACCGGCGCGGTAGAAAAAGTGGCGCCGATGGAGAACTGGCTGAATCTGTTTAACGCGCGCTTTACCCTGCACCTGATGGCGGATCGCATTCATGAAAGCTGGGTGACGCGCAAGCCGAGCGGCGACGGCTTCGTTACCAGCCTGGAGCTGTTTGCGGCCGACGGCACGCAGATCGCTCAGCTTTACGGCCAGCGCAGCGAAGGCACGCCGGAGCAGGCGCGCTGGCGCGAGCAGGTCACCTCGCTGAGCGCGGAGGGAGAAAGCGTATGAAATGGCCGATCGCCGGGCTAATGCTGCTGCTGGCGCTGCCGGCGCTGCCGGCGCTGGCGGCGGAGCGCGTAATTTCTATCGGCGGCGACGTTACGCAAATTGTCTATGCGCTGGGCGCTCAGCAGACTCTGGTGGCGCGCGACAGCACCAGCCAGCATCCGGCGCTGGCGAAGCGGCTGCCGGATATCGGCTATATGCGCCAGCTCAACGCCGAAGGCATACTGGCCCTGAAGCCAACGCTGGTGCTGAGCAGCGAGCTGGCGAAACCGTCGCTGGCGCTGCAGCAGGTCGCTCAGGCTGGCGTTAAGGTAGTAGAGGTCACCGGCGAGAACAGCCTTCAGGCGATCCCCAAAAAGATCGCCACCATCGGCAAGGCGCTGCATCGTGATGAAGAGGCGCAGGCGCTGGCGGAGCAGGTCAACCGGACGCTGGCGGCGCTGCCGAAGCGGCCGCTGCCGGTGAAGGTGCTGTTTATTCTGTCACACAGCGGCATGAAGTCGCTGGCGGCGGGCAGCGATACCGCCGCCGATGGCGCTATCCGCAGCGCAGGCCTAATCAACGCGATGGGAGCGGTGCCGCACTACCAGCCGCTGTCGCAGGAGGGGGTAATCGCCGCCGCGCCGGATCTGGTGGCGATCGGTGAGGACGGACTGAAAACCCTCGGCGACGAAGAGAAGGTATGGCAGTTACCGGGCCTGGCGCTGACCCCGGCTGGCCAGCATAAGAATCTGCTGGTGATCGACGAGATGGCGCTGCTTGGTTTCGGCCTGGATACGCCAGGCGCCATCGTTAAGCTGCGTAAAGCGGCGGAAGCGGCGCGGCATGAGTAATCCCGGCGTGCTGCGCTGGCTGGCGCTGATGCTGATTAGCCTGCTGGCGGCGATGGCGCTGGCGGCGAATCTTGGCGCGATGCCGCTGTCGCTGCGCGCGCTGTGGCGCGCGCCGCTCAGCGATATAGTCTGGCAGATCTGGCTGCATATCCGCCTGCCGCGCGTGCTGCTGGCGGTGCTGATCGGCATGGCGCTGGCGGTTTCCGGCGCGGTAATGCAGGGGCTGTTTCGCAATCCGCTCGCCGATCCTGGCCTGCTCGGCATCAGCAGCGGCGCGGGGCTGGCGGTGGCCATCGCCATTCTTCTGCCGCTGACGCTGCCGCCGCTGCTGGCGCTCTGGCTGCCGACCCTGGCGGCTTTTCTCGGCAGCCTGGCGGTGATGGCGTTGATTTTCAGCCTCAGCCAGCGCGCGCAGGGCAGCCTGGCGCGCCTGCTGCTGGTGGGGATTGCCATTAACGCCCTGTGCGGCGCGGCGGTAGGCGTGCTCTCCTGGCTCAGCAACGACCAGCAGCTGCGCCAGCTCTCGCTGTGGGGAATGGGTAGCCTGAGCCAGGCGCAGTGGCCAATGCTGGCGGTCTGCGCCGTTTTTATCCTGCCGTCGCTGCTGCTGACGCAGCGCCGCGCGCGCCATCTTAATCTGCTGCAGCTGGGCGAAGAGGACGCGCACTATATGGGACTCGACGTCAGAGGCGCTCAGCGGCAGCTGCTGACGCTAAGCGCGCTGCTGGTAGGCGCGGCGGTTTCGGTCAGCGGCGTGATCGGCTTCGTGGGCCTGGTTGTGCCGCACGTGATGCGCTTCTGCCTCGGCAGCGACCATCGCTGGCTGCTGCCCGGTTCGGCGCTGGCGGGAGCAATCCTGCTGCTGCTGGCGGACACGCTGGCGCGCACCGTCGTGGTGCCCGCCGAGATGCCGGTAGGCCTGTTGACCAGCCTGCTGGGCGGTCCCTGGTTTCTCTGGCAGATCCTGCGCCAGCAGCGAGGAGTGGAATAATGGAGCAGTTAGAGGCGCGCAGCCTGCGCTATGCGCGAGGCGGAAAGATGCTGATCGACGCGCTGGATCTGTCGCTGGCGTCGGGCGAGCTGGTGGCGCTGATAGGCCCGAACGGCGCAGGCAAATCAACACTGCTGCGTATGTTGACCGGCTTTCTGACGCCCGATAGCGGCGAGTGTCGGCTGGGGGATCGCCCCTTAGCAGACTGGCCGCGCGGGCGGCTGGCGCAGCGGCGCGCGGTAATGCGCCAGCAGAATCCGGTCGCCTTCGCGCTACCCGCCGCCGACGTGGTGGCGATGGGCCGCGCGCCCTGGCCTGCCGCAGGCGCGCAGGCCATCGTCGAGGAGGTGATGGCGCTGACCGGCTGCAGCGAACTGGCCGGACGCGACTACCGGCAGCTTTCCGGCGGCGAGCAGCAGCGCGTGCAGCTGGCGCGCGTGCTGGCGCAGCTCTGGCGCGACGGCGCGCCACGCGGCTGGCTGTTTCTTGATGAGCCGACCTCGGCGCTCGATCTCTACTGGCAGCAGAGTACGCTGCGGCTGCTACACCGGCTATCGCGCCGCGGCGATTTCGGCGTTTGCGCCGTGCTGCACGATCTCAACCTGGCCGCGCTCTGGGCGGATCGCATTCTGCTGCTGCATCAGGGCAGGCTGGTGGCGCAGGGCTCGCCGCAGGCGGTAATGACCGAGGCGACGCTGACGCGCTGGTATCGGGCGGACCTGCGCGTTTCCTCTCACCATGAAAGCGGCAGACCGACGATCCAACTGCGCGCGTAGAGCCGTTTGGCTTACTATTCATGGCGTTAGCGTTTAGCGGCGCGCCGATTTTCGACCATACTTTCTGCTGTGAATCACTGAACAGGGAAGCAACGTATGAACGATGCATTAGATCAGGCCGCTGAACAGCTTGGCGAGCGGCTGCTCTCCTCTGAATGGCGGTTAGCGACCGCAGAGTCCTGTACGGCCGGCTTAATCAGCATGACGCTGGCGAAAGTAGAAAACAGCGGCAACTTTTATACCAGCGGCTTTGTCACCTACAGCGATCGGGCAAAAAGCCAGCTGCTGGGCGTGCGGCCGGAGACGCTTGCAGCGCATACCGCAGTAAGCGAACAGACCGCTCGCGAAATGGCGATCGGCGCGCGCGAACGCGCTGGCGAGCCGGTCAGCCTGTCGATCACCGGCTATGCCGGGCCGAACGGTGGCGAAGACGGCACCCCTGCGGGCACCATCTGGTTTGGCTGGGCGCTGCCCGACGGCAGCGTCGTTGCGGAGATGCGACGCTTCAAGGGAGAGCCGAAATCGGTGATGGAGCAGGGCGCGCAGTTTGCGCTGGAGCGTCTTGCGCTGCTGCTGCGCGACGCTGCCCTGCATCAAAGCGCTTAACGACAGTCGACGATCAGGCGGCCGCGCACCTTGCCGTCCAGCAGATCCTGCGCGCCCTGTTGCGCTTCGCTGAGCGGGATCAGCGTCGTCAGCTGGGTCAGCGTGTCGCCGTTCAGCAGTTCGCCGAGGCGCTGCCACGCCTGCTGGCGCAGCGGTTTCGGACACATCACGCTATCAACGCCGGTCAGGGTCACGCCGCGCAGGATAAAGGGCGCGACGCTGGCTGGCAGATCCAGCCCCTGCGCCATGCCGCACGCGGCGACCACGCCGTCACGCTGGGTAGCGGCCAGCACGTTGCTCAGCGTATGGCTGCCGACGCTGTCGATCGCCGCCGCCCAGCGCTCTTTTGCCAGCGGCTTGCCAGGGTGCGACAGCTCGTCTCGATTGATGACCGAACGCGCGCCAAGCGTATCAATAAGATAATCTTCGTCGCTGGCGCGTCCGCTGGCGGCGATGACCTCAAAGCCCAGCCGTGCCAGCAGGTTGACGCTGAAGCTGCCTACGCCGCCGCTGGCACCGGTGACCAGCACCGGGCCGCGATCGGGCGTCACGCCCTGTTTCTCCAGCGCCATTACACACAGCATTGCGGTAAAGCCTGCGGTGCCGATCGCCATGGTCTGCAGCGGGCTCAGGGCGGCGGGCACCTCAACCAGCCAGTCGCCGGGCACGCTCGCCTTCTGCGCCAGGCCGCCCCACTGTTTTTCGCCAACGCCCCAGCCGGTCAGCAGCGCCACGTCGTCCAGCCGCCATTCAGGATGGCGGCTGGCGGTGACGCGACCGACAAAATCGATGCCCGGCACCATCGGGAACTGACGCACGATCGGGCCTTTATTACAGATGGCGAGCGCGTCTTTGTAGTTCAGCGTGGAGTAGGCGACGTCGACGGTGACGTCATGGTCGGGCAGCTGGGATTCGTTAAGGTCTTTCAGGTTGGTGCGGTAGCCTTGCTCATCGTTTTCAATGACTAATGCTTTAAACATGCAGCCTCCGGCAATCAGGAAATGTGGCGGTCAGTCTACTCCTTGAAGCATTTGCATGTAAGAGGAAAACGGCGAGCAGAGCAACAGTGCCAGCGGTTTTATTCTACTGACCCTGTTATTAGGTAAATATCATGGCGCTCAACAGCGTAATATAAAAATCGGGCGGTCTTAACCTTAATTCATTATTTATAGCAACTCACCATTATAAGTAACAATAAATAGCTCGCAAGGACATAAGCTATGTCGAGAAATGCATGCGTGTTTTAGGCAGGGAAAATGAGTAAGTCAGGATGTTTCAGGTGCGGATAAAAATGGCGAGGGGGGGCAAATTTAGAAGGTCCCTGATTAGCCAGGCGGAAAATCAGGGGTCTGAGGCTAGCCACATAAATCAGCCTGAGGCAGTCAGCCATGATGGGTTAACTTATGCAGTCGACGAATACTTTAGTATTCTATTCTAAATGCCATAAAGACGCCGTTGTTAAACCAGGTTACTTTATTGCCGTACATATTGATGAGCCAGCCTGCTTCACCAATTTGTGCGTGGCTCCATCCCTTTTGCTCCGTTGCTGAGGCAAAGCCCAGTTCATTGATGCTTTTCGATTCGCGATCGTAATTCATTAATCCTGTATTTACGCCCGCCTTATCCCACATATCCATCAGCTCTGTATAACCGATATCGGCTCCGCTCACCGCTACGGCTTCTTTTGAGTTTATTTCACGCATGATTATTTATCCTTAAATAAATTTATGGGGTGTTGCGCATGCCATTATAACCACAAAATAAAATAGCGTAATTTTTGGTCAAAATAATTACTTTCAAAATTAGAATGGAAATTTGCGCTGAAATGGATTTTCTATGATTGTTTTATTCTCAATATTAGTTGAAAGCAGCGGAGTTAGTCGGAGAGGGTTTTTATGCCTGGGTTAATTTAAGCGGGCGATCGTCACGATTAAAACAGCACCAGGAGCGTGCCAGGCAATTTTATTTACGAATAGGGCAAGTTAATAATAAAAGCGGCGATATGCTTCTGTTGATTCTGTCGTCGGTGAGCGGTAGCCGCTTCTCAAAAGGAGCGCTCAGGTCTGTTTAAAATATCCTGACCTATCACGCGTTGCATAAATTTTCACTATTTCCACATTTATATTTATTTTCAAACAACACATTTTTATTTTTTATGATATAAAACATGTGGTTATTGAAACTGGCGTGCGTTTTTTCCGAATAATGAGGTTGTGGTCGAGCAGGAAAAATGCCATGATTCTTGCGCTCTATTTCTTGAACGATGAGGATAACGCTGTGGCGGTAACAATGCGCAAGGCGCTCCTCTCTGCCCGCTGCTTTAAACCGTTCCCGCGCGTCATGCGGTGAGGCCAGCTAACGTTCGCTGTTGGGCATGCGTAAAGACAGACGCGATCTGGCTTTACTGATGTCTATCGGGTGCGGCTTTACCTTTTGCTCCGTCTCCGCTTCCGCCTGACGTTATTCGCCGGGGAATCTCCCTATTGCCGTGCCTCTGGCACCCACTCATCCTTCACCGTTGGGGATTTGTGTTATGACACCACTGAAAATTGCCGCCAGCGCCGCTGTGGCTCCCAGCCTTACCCTGAATACCGGGCGTGACGTAGTGACGCTGGACAACACCGACTTTACCGACGTGGCGGCGGTGGTCGTCTCGCTGGCCGATACCCGCAGCGGCGTGCTCGCGCTGCTGCGCCATACCGGCTTCAATCTGCCGGTGTTTGTCGCCAACGCCTATGAAGAGGAGGTGCTGCATCTGCCTGGCGTGACCGGCGAGCTGAACGGTTCCGCGCAGGAGTGGGCCGCGCTGGAAGCGGCCGCGGCGCAATATGAGGCGAACCTGCTGCCGCCGTTTTTCGACACCCTGACGCGCTACGTCGATATGCAGAACAGCACTTTCGCCTGCCCTGGGCATCAGGGCGGGGAGTTTTTCCGTAAGCATCCGGCGGGACGGCAGTTTTTCGATTTTTACGGCGAGAACGTTTTCCGCTCCGATATGTGCAACGCCGACGTTAAGCTCGGGGATTTACTGATCCACGAAGGCTCGGCGAAAGATGCGCAAAAGTTTGCCGCAAAGGTGTTTAACGCGGATAAAACCTACTTTGTGCTGAACGGCACCTCCAGCGCCAATAAAGTGGTGACCAACGCGCTACTGACCCGTGGCGATCTGGTGCTGTTTGACCGCAACAACCATAAGTCGAACCATCACGGCGCGCTGATTCAGGCGGGCGCGACGCCGGTTTATCTGGAGGCGGCGCGTAATCCCTTCGGGTTTATCGGCGGCATCGACGCGCACTGCTTCGACGAGGCCTGGCTGCGCGAGCGGATCAAAGAGGTAGCGCCGCAGCGCGCCGGAGAAGCGCGTCCGTTCCGGCTGGCGATTATTCAGCTCGGCACCTACGACGGCACGGTCTACAACGCGCGTCAGGTGGTGGATCGCATCGGGCATCTCTGCGACTACATTCTGTTCGACTCCGCGTGGCTCGGCTATGAGCAGTTTATTCCGGTAATGGCGGGCACTTCGCCGCTGACGCTGGAGCTCAGCGAGAACGACCCGGGCATCTTCGTTACCCAGTCGGTGCACAAGCAGCTGGCCGGTTTTTCGCAGACGTCGCAGATCCATAAAAAAGATAACCACATTCGCGGTCAGAAACGCTTTTGCCCGCACAAGCGGCTGAACAACGCCTTTATGCTGCACGCTTCTACCAGCCCGTTTTATCCGCTGTTCGCCGCGCTGGACGTTAACGCCAAAATGCATCAGGGCGAAGCGGGCCGCCAGCTGTGGCAGTCGTGCGTGACGCTCGGCATCGAGGCGCGCAAGGCGATCCTCGAGCGCTGCGAGATGATCCTGCCGTTTGTGCCGGAGCAGGTTAACGGCGTGCGCTGGCAGGATGCGCCGACAGAAACCATCGCCCGCGATAGCCGCTACTTTAGCTTCGAGCCGGAAGCGCGGTGGCACGGCTTCGCCGGTTATGCCCAGCATCAGTATCTGGTCGATCCCTGCAAGCTGCTGCTGACCACGCCGGGCATCGACGCGGCGAGCGGCGAGTACGCCGACTTCGGCATTCCTGCCACCATTCTGGCGAACTATCTGCGCGAAAACGGTATCGTGCCGGAGAAGTGCGACCTTAACTCTATTCTGTTTCTGCTGACGCCGGCGGAAAGCCCGGAGAAGATGGCGCATCTGGTGGCGATGCTGACGCAGTTTGAACAGCATGTCAGAGAGGATGCGCCGCTGGCGGAAGTGCTGCCGACGATTTATCGCAAGAATCAGGCGCGCTACAAGGGTTATACGCTGCGTCAGCTGTGCCAGGAGATGCACGATCTCTACGTCAGCTTCGGGGTGAAGGATTTGCAGAAGGCGATGTTCCGCCAGAAGAGCTTTCCAGCGGTGAAGGTCAATCCGCAGGATGCGCATCAGGCCTATATTCGCGGTGACGTCGAGCTGGTGCCGATCGCAAAAGCCGAAGGGCGCATCGCCGCCGAAGGGGCGCTGCCTTATCCGCCGGGCGTGCTTTGCGTGGTGCCGGGCGAAGTGTGGGGCGGCGCGGTGCAGCGCTATTTTCTGGCGCTGGAAGAGGGCGTCAACCAGCTGCCGGGCTTTTCGCCGGAGCTGCAGGGCGTTTACACCGAGGATGACGGGCAGGGACGGCTGCAGCTGGTGGCGAATATGATCGTGGAGGGGCGCCAGGCCGGGCGGTAGCGGCGGCGGGTTCCGCCCCGCCTGACGGGAGGTTTGCCTGCTGCGCAGGCGGGCTCTGAGCGGGTTCCGCCGCCAGGCGGCAGGGAGTTTCATTTCGCCTGACAGCGGCGCAGATTTCGTTCGCCTGACTGCGGGGGAGTTTCATTTCGCCCGCTGCGGGCGACCGAGCAGGGCCGGTGGGCGCCGGCCCTGCACCCGCGCCTCGGGCCAGCTCAGCCGCCCGCTGCGCGGGTCCCTTCGCTTCGTCAGGATTTCTGACGGACCGCGCAGGACAGGCCGTCCTGGCCTGGCCCGCGCTTTCGGCGACGTCCTGTCGCCTCATCCTGA
>Ga0153961_1000121_pt1 | contig 30187 bp, 30 predicted proteins | sample TSFL045MetaG_FD_104748 | JGI IMG/M metagenome (GOLD analysis project Ga0153961, IMG submission 104748) | Attine ant fungus gardens microbial communities from Florida, USA - TSFL045 MetaG | ecosystem: Host-associated > Fungi > Mycelium > Unclassified | place: USA: Florida, Withalacochee...
CTCGCAACATTCACTGTAATCAGCAGGTGAGTGCATATAAGAGAAAGACGTTCACTGTAGTCAGTTAAACATTCACTGTAATCAGGAGATCGTCGCAATGTTCACTGTAATCAGTAAAACGTTCACTGCATTCAGTATGGATTTAACGTTCACTGTAATCAGTAATTAGGTGAGGTCTGGGTCCATTTGGTCAGCATGTCTGAGTCGTCATGCAGTAAAGGTTCACTGCAATAAGTAAAACGGCCGAGAAATGCGCAGATCAGAAGATATCGCATGCAGTAATGGAGAACTCAGCCGCGAGCGGGCGTTTCCTCTGTAGCGAGAGAGGGCCATCGAAACAGACTAAGCAAGCACAAAGCGAAAAAGATTCACTGTAGTCAGGAAACCCGACCGGGCAGCAAGATCAGCAAATGAGATGAAGAAGATTCACTGTAGTCAGCAAACCACAAACAATGTCGCTCTGATACCTGTCAGGCAGGGGTTGCGAGGAAGAAGATTCACTGTAGCAGGCAGTATCGCTCAGATAACCCGCAAAAACAGAGTGCGATCGACTAAGTGTTCACTGTAATCAGTACAAGGGCAAACCCTGTCACGTTTCACGCTAACGAAAAGGTCAATGTTCACTGTAATCAGCAGAAGCAGAGCCACAGCAGGCAAAATCGAAAACAAATCAATTAAATCAGCTGCTTATAAATAAACATTCACTGCAATCAGTAATACACACCTGCAATGCTGTTCACTGTAGACAGCAAAATACCGCCCAAAGCTGCGCTAGAGAATATTCACTGTAATCAGTGTAGACAGCATTTTTCAGATGGCAAGAAAGAGGCACTCCATGTTAGCAAGCACCAACTTACCAATATAACCTATTGTTTTTAAAGAATATAAATAAGAGGTGTGAGCAGAATGGCTGAGACAGCATTCACTCTTGTTTACTGACTACAGTGAATGGCGCTCATTACAGTGAACGTCGGCAGATACTGATTACAGTGAATGCTATAGTGAAGCGGCCACTGTCACGTTTACGGGTAAAGTGACAGTGCCACAGACGGCTCACTGATTACAGTGAACAAGGCTCAGGACTCGTCAAAATCGATCTCGTCGAGTGAGTCGATGCTCTCCAGCGTGCTGATTCCATCGAGTTTGGGGGTGCGGCTATGAATAATAAAAAAGACCGAGCGCCCGCGTTTGACTTCTGAATAGTCGAGATAGCCAATCTCTTTCAACTGCTCCATTGCGCGTCGTACAACATGGTTCTGCGTGGTGGTTTTCGAGCCCAGATTCAGACGCATACGCAGGCGCGCCAGCGAAATAGGCGCGGGGTTAGTCGGCAGGCTCTCGAGAAAGGTATAGAGTGCCTGCGCGGACTCTTTTCGCTTAAGACGAGATATCGCCCTGAGCTGCAGCAGAACCTTGTGGTCGAAGTTATAGAGCTCAAACAGCTTGGGATCGGCCTGAATACGCACCACATCTTTTTCCCGGTCGTAATAGGCTGACTGCACAAGGTGCGTATGGTAAGCCTTTCCGTTGCCTTCAAATGAGAGCGTATTGGTGGCAATACGCCGCAGCGAGGCGTCCAGCCGCTTACGCAGCGCCGCAGAGGAGTTGGCGGAAGGAATGCCACACATTTTAACGAAATCGATAAAGGGCAGGGTAACGGTATCACCCTGAGTAGGATAGCGAGAAAAAGACTGAATGATCCCAGCCCAGGTTTTGAAATCGTTATCCATATCCAGCCTCGCGCCGGTAATGGTAATCTTCTCGTAACCCTCTGCCTTCACCAGCGACAGGTTTTTAAGCTCTTTCGTCGCATCAGTGGAAGCCATCGCGCCTGACTTGCCGCGCGCCGTTGATTTCAGTGTCGGGACAAACAGTCCCAGACGCATCAAAGCGACGGGCTGAACAGTATTGTTCTTATTGGGATGAAGCTGAATAACTTCACCGCTGTTTTTGGTCACCGACAGAAAAGGTTCAAGTAACGCTTTGTTTTCACTCTCTTTATCTGCCATTGCATGAGATCTTCATTCTGTGGATGAAAAGGATCGTTTTCTGACTACAGTGAATACTATAACTGTTTACAGTGAATATTCCACAGTGTGTAGTGAATATAGTACTGATTACAGTGAACTCTTTACTGATTATAGTGAACGCGATCACCTTCGGAGCCCTTGTACCGTGCGGCCTGCGACGATCGGGGATCTCTTAGGATCTCTTTTAGATCTCTTTATGATCGTTTATTAGGATCTTCTCTCTGTATATGTGGATAAACGATCGTTGCCATAATGCCTGAGACGCGCAGACTGAAACAAATCAGCTTCTCTTCAGCGCACAGTGCCCACTATCCATTCACAATATGAAAACAACTTAGTCACTATTATTCATTTTTCATCACTAACCAGTAAGCGTAAGGTAAGCCCGTCGTCAACAGACATTCTGAGAGGCACCATGACTGATTACGCAGTTTCAAAAAATCCCGCCACAGGCGAAATTCTGGCTCGCTATCCTGTGCAGTCTTTGACCGAACTGGATAACGTTCTTGCCGTCAGCGCTGCGGCTTTCAAGCAGTGGCGCGATACCGACATGGCGTCACGCGTTAAGGTGCTGCGCCAGCTGGCCGAACAACTGCGTCAGCGCGAACCTGAATTATCGCGCGCTATTACGCTGGAAATGGGCAAACCCGTAGCGCAGGCGCGTGCTGAGATACTTAAATGCGCAAACCTCAGCGACTGGTATGCCGAACACGGCCCGGCGATGCTGGCAGATCAACCCACACAGGTGCCGGACGCCTGGCAGCGTTTCAAACCTGTCGGCACTATTCTGGCGGTCATGCCGTGGAACTTTCCGTTCTGGCAGGTGCTAAGGGGCGCGGTAGGCATGCTGCTTGCGGGAAATACCTACGTGCTTAAACACGCGCCGAACGTGATAGGCTGCGCTACGCTGATGGCGGATCTGTTTGACGCGACGGATTTACCGAAAGGCGCTTTCGCCTCTGTTAACGTTGACAATGACGGCGTCTCAGCCGCGATCAAAGATCCGCGCATTGCCGCCGTCGCCGTCACTGGCAGCGTACGTGCTGGTTCAGCGATCGCCGCACAGGCAGGCGCGGCCCTGAAGAAAACAGTGCTGGAACTGGGCGGATCGGATCCGTTTATTGTGCTGGCCGACGCCGATCTGGACGAAGCGGTAAAATCGGCGGTTGTCGGACGCTATCAAAATACCGGGCAGGTCTGCATGGCCGCCAAACGCTTTATCGTCGAGGCGTCCATCGCAGCTGAATTTGAAGCGCGCTTCAGCGCCGCAGTACAGGCGCTGACCATGGGCAATCCGCTGGATGAAAAAAATTATCTCGGCCCTATGGCGCGCTTCGATTTGCGTGATGAGCTGCACAACCAGGTTCAACAGTCGCTGCATGAAGGAGCGCGTCTGGTGCTTGGCGGTGAAAAGATCGCAGGCGAAGGGAATTACTACGCGCCGACCATTCTGTCAGACGTTACGACAGAGATGACGGCGTTTCGTGAAGAGCTGTTTGGTCCGGTAGCCGCCATAGCGATTGCCCGCGACGCCGAGCATGCGCTGGCGATCGCGAACGACAGCGAATTCGGTTTGAGCGCAACGGTCTGGACCAGCGACAGCGCGATGGCAGATCGTCTGGCCGACAAAATTGAAACCGGCGCCGTATTTATCAACGGCAACGGCGCGTCGGATCCTCGCGTCACCATCGGCGGGGTTAAAAAGAGCGGCTACGGTCGGGAACTCTCACATTTCGGCGTACATGAATTCTGCAACATACAGACCGTCTGGAAAAACCGCCGCTGAGGGCTTATACGCGGCTTGATAACGAGCGAGGGCCCTGGCCCTCGCTTTTATTAATTAAGGCCGCCAGACGCCGCTGAGAGGCTAAATTTGCGCTTCGCTGCGTGCGCTTCAGGCTTAACAGAAGTTTTGACGCTAATTTTGTGCCGAATGTAGCAGTGCAGGGCTGCGCCGTCTGTGTTTCCGGTTATTTTGCTATCCGCTCAATAAACAGCTCGGCGAGTGCGGCAATAGCACTATTGCCCGGCAGTCTCTCCTCGTTAATGCGCAGCATAAGTGAAGTTGAGCGCCGTCGTCCCTGCAGCAGCGGCAGTGGACGAAGTTCACCGCTCTCCAGCAGCGCCGCAATATTCAACTCCGGTAGCCAGCCATAGCCTAACTGATGCTGAACCGCCTCTATGGCAGCTGATAGCGTAGTAAATGACCAGCTCTCCGCCTGCTCGCCATTGAATTCCGACTGCTGCTGTTGCTGACGATCCAGGATCGTTATGCAGGGCCAGCGCGCCAGTGTGGCGGCGCTTAGCGGCACGGGTTCGCGATGAAGCGGGTGATCGCGATGGGCAACGGCGATGAAATCAACGCTCAGCAGGCTTTCTCCCGCGATCTGCTCATCCCCATGCTGCGCGACCAGCCAGAGATCGGCCTGCTGTTCGGCTAGCCTGTCGGCCGTTTCGCTACGGACGATTTCGCTAAGCCAGATACGAACATGGGGGTAGCGCTGCTGAAACGCATGTAGCACATCGAACAGCAACGATTTAGGCATAATCGCATCAACCATTAAATCGATACGCGAGCGTTCGCCTCGTTGCATTGCATTTGCCCGCGCTTCAAGCGCGCGAAATCCCTCCAGCAGCGGCCGTACCTGAGCAAGTAGCTGATGTCCTTCCGCGCTGAGAACCGCGCGACGTCCTTCCTGCTGCAGCAGCGTCATACCCAGCCGCTGCTGCAACAGCCCAAGCTGATAACTTAGTGAGGACTGACTGCGATTGTTTTTCTCCGCCGCCAGCGCAAAACTGCCTTCCTTTACGACGGCGTCCAGTAAATACCACTGTTCGAGCGTAGTTTTGTGCATTGTGACTCATCTAAAAATTAGATTATTAAGCGCTAAAAATAGCGTTTTTAATCGTTTTTGCAACGAGTAATAATCTCCTCAAGGCAAATAAATGAGGAGGCCATAATGAGCACTTTCGATAAACACAATCTGTCTGGTCTGGTTGGTAAACACCTGGTCTACACCTATGACAACGGCTGGAACTACGAGCTTTATATTAAAAACGCAAACACCGTTGATTACCGTATTCACAGCGGTATGGTAGGCAACCGCTGGGTTAAAAATCAGCGCGCTTTCATCGTCCGCCTGGCAGAAGATGTGTATAAAGTTTCCTGGACTGAGCCTACCGGTACCGACGTTAGCCTGGCTGTTAACATGGCTGACAAAGTGTTTCACGGCACCATCTTCTTCCCGCGTTGGGTGATGAACAATCCGGAAAAAACCGTTTGCTTCCAGAACGATCACCTGGAAGAAATGGCCAGCTACCGCGAAGCGGGCCCGGCTTATCCGACCGAAGTGATTGACGAGTTCGCGACGCTCACTTTTGTCCGCGACGCAGGCGAAAATAACGACAGCGTAATTGATTGCCCGGCCAGCGAGCTGCCCGCCAATTTCCCGAACAACCTGAAAAACTAAAAGCCAGCAGGCCGTCAGAAGAGCTCATCAAGAGCTCTTCTTTTTTTTATCGATGAAGGACGCTGCATTTCAGTCTGAATACCGGTTTTGACATAGCGCGATCTCTCTGCGTTTTAACGCTTCGGGCTGCGCGCTGGCAGACTAGAAAAACTGGAATGATCCATCTCGTCGGGCTTTTGCCTGATACATCGCTATATCGGCATTTTCAAACAGCATTCCCACCGACGCCGTCCCACACCGCGCGAGGCTGATGCCGATAGCCGCTCCGATCCAGACATCCATGCTATTGATGACGAAAGGCTCCTTCAGGCTGTCAATGATGCGCTGAGCGATAGCGGACGCGGCATCTCGGTTGTTACACTTCGCCGCGACGACAAATTCATCTCCGCCCAGCCGTGCCACTGAATCGCCTGGGCGCATGCAGCGTTGCAGCCGTTCGCTAACCTGCTGCAGCAAGGCGTCCCCCGTTGCATGCCCCATTGAATCATTGACCGCCTTGAATCCGTTAAGATCGATAAACAGGAGAGCGGTGTACGCCGGATCGTCGCTCTGCGCGAGCATGTAGCTAATCTGGTCGTTAATCCAGGCCCGGTTAGGTAATCCGGTTAGGGCATCGCGGGTCGCCAGCGTCTCAAGCAGGCGTATCCTTTCCTTGTCGCGCGTAATGTCGCGCGAAACCAGAACCGCGCCGATGTTGTAACCCGTCGAAGGATCGCTGACGCCGCAGGCTTTCGTCCCCAGCGTGATGTAGTGACCGTCGCGGTGAAGCTTGCGTACTTCAACGACGTCCGGCAGTACGCCACCTTTGAACAGGCTTGCCAGCGCCTCGGCGGCGGGGGCGCAATCGTCAGGGTGCAGGAAGTCCACCACCCGCTGGCCAATCACTTCTTCGGCTGACCAGCCGATCATTTCGCTGTAGGAAGGGGAGATCGAAACGTATCTGCCATCGGCGTCGCAGTGAGCAATCAGGTCTGTACTGTTTTCAATTAACAGCCGATACTCTGCCGCGGTGCGCAGGGCATCTTCCAGCGCTTTGCGCTGCCCAGTGATATCAAGAATAAATCCGTTGTACTGCAGGCGAGAAGCCGCAGCCTGGCCATCCGGCAAGCCCGACACCAGTACGCGCCGCGTCGTGCCGTCCAGACACTGAATCGGCACTTCGATATGGAAAGGGGTCACATATTCCAGCGCCGCAGTAAGCTGCAATGCGACCTGTGCATCATCATCAGCCTGTGCGAATCTCAGCCATTCACTTAAGGTGATCCCTTTTAGCGCAGGGATCAGGCCTGCTGGACTTTCCTGACTGGCGATGCAGACGCCGCGGACGTCCGTGGTCCAGACAGCGGAAAAGGTAGGCTGGATCACAGGATTCATAGTGGTCGGCTCCGTTATTGGCTGACGATACGGGATAAACCCGACGCCCTTCGTAACGAACCGCTCAATCGCTCTGTTTGTCGCCATCGCCGGTCGGAAAAGGCGTCGACAGGGTGTTCATCGTTACTCATCGGGGTGTGTCAGTATCGGCCTGATCGCCCAGAATCTTTAATAACTTCCTGCCCAGGGCGACGGCGCTAACAGCGTCGCCGTCGCGCTTATCTGAATCCGGCCGATCTGCCTTTGCTGTTGAGCGCTTCCCCACCAGGGCTTTAGGCGATACTGAGCCTGGCCCGCTGAAAGGCGCAACGTTGAGACAAAATGGGGCAGATGTTGCACCTGTCTTCAGGCGATGCCGCTGCCGACTTCTGGACAGGCGCCGTGTTTTGCTGCGTGACGGGGCTTTTCGATTTGTCCACTACCGCGGCTCTGCTCTTCAGATGCGGTCGTAATCGGTTCCATAAGGACGTTTACGCAACTGAAAGAAGAGATGAAGGGCTCCTGTGCGGCTGATTTGCTCAGCGTCTTTGCCAGTGATGTTGACCCAGGCGGCATTACGACTTTCAGTTTCATTCACCGCTACGGCGCTGGACCAGATGGCGTACTTTGCCGACGAGACCGTACGGTAAGCCAGAACAAGATGTTCTCCAGCAAATTTAGGGATAAAAAGAAACCCTACAAGCCTGGGCGGCATCACGTCTCCCTATACTACGCGGCCAGCGTTTCGGCCTGGCTGCTATGGCTGCCATAAGCCGGGTCATTCCGGCGAGGTGGCGTCGCCCTTGCCAAGCTCGCGCTGCATCAGGTGCGTATCCAGCCAGCTGCCGTGCTTAAATCCTACCGCTTTTAGCACGCCGGTGGCGCGAAAGCCGAGCGCGCGATGCAGGCCAACCGAGGCCTGGTTGCTGTTGCCTGCGATTACGGCGACGATCTGCCGAAAACCACGCTCTTCGGCGAGGCGAATAGCCTCTGTCAGCAGCGCGCGGCCTGCGCCACGGCCAGTATGTTCAGGATCGAGATAGATTGAATCTTCCAGCGTGAAGCGATAGGCGTAACGCGGCCGATAGGGCGCAAGATAGCAATAGCCAATCAGGGTATCCTCCTCCATTGCCACCAGCCAGATTCCGCCTTTATCCAGTAGCGCGTAGAGCCGGTTCTGCATCTCCTCGATGTCGGGCGGCTCGGTTTCAAAGGTGGCGCTGCCGTGCAGAACATGCCAGGCGTAAATATGTTGAATCGCGGGTATATGCTGGGCTGTGGCAGGAAGAATGCGCATAACGTCCTCGTAAGCAATCTTGATAACGCCATACTACACCTGCTGTCACCCGTCAGCAGCGGCGTGAACCATAGGAAAAAGTGATGACTCAGCTGTGTTCCATCACCAGCAGCGCCAGCGTATCCGGTTCCAGCGCGCGGAAGACGTGCTCTTCATCGCCCGCGTAACAGATATAGTCGCCGGGATGGAGCTCAACGGGCGACGCTTTTGGGCCGACCAGCGCGCGGCCCTGGGTCACGATAATATGCTCAATGGTGCCAGGGGAGTGGGGCAGCGAGCAGCGTTCGCTGCCGGGTTGAGTATTCAGCAAATAGATGTCGCGTCGGGCGCCGGGCGGACAGGTTGCCAGCAGTACCGCCTGGTAGTCCGCCAGTTCTGCCGTCACGGTTGGGCCTTCGCCGCGTCGGATAACCTGCATGCGTTTCTCTTCCGGCTCCATCAGGCGTGCAAAGGGAATATTCAGCGCGACGCACAGCGCCCACAGCGTCTCAATGCCTGGATTGCCGTTACCGGCCTCAAGCTGCGACAGCGTAGACTTTGCGATACCTGCACGGCGAGCCACTTCAGCCAGCGACAGACCGGCGCGCTGACGCTCACGCACCAGGCCATTAGCGATAATAGCGATCGGGGTCACGTTCACTCCTGTTTTTTAAATCGAACGAATCGTTCTTATTGTAAAACGATCCCGCTGCGTTCATTATAATGGAATTTTCGTTCGTTATAAGAAGGATTTGTAATGCAGAGGCATCGCATCCCCTTGAGCCGGGAGGTGGTAAAAGCCATTATTCTGGTTTGTCTGGCCGACGGCATCGTCGGGTTATCCTATGGCTCGCTGGCCAGCGCTGATGGTTTCCCGCTCTGGGTGCCTATGGCGCTGTCGACGCTGGTGCTGGCTGGCGCCTCGGAATTCCTGTTTATCGGCATCGTCGCGGGCGGCGGCAGTCCACTCACTGCGGCGCTGGCCGGCCTGCTGGTGAATGCGCGTCATCTGCCGTTCGGTATCGCGGTAAAAGATCTGGTAGGAAACGGCGCGCGCGGTCTGTTCGGCTGTCACATTATGAACGATGAAAGCGTGGTATTCGGCATTTCTCAGTCGACGCTGGCGCAGCGTCGGGCCGCGTTCTGGCTATGCGGCCTCGGCATCGGCCTGATCTGGCCACTGACGGTCATTACCGGCGCCGCCATCGGCCAGTTTATTCCCGACGTGTCCGCCATCGGCCTGGACGCCGTGTTTCCTGCTATTCTCATCGCGCTGATATTCCCGGCGCTGCGCCAGCGCCGCACGCTGATCCCCGCGTCAGGCGGCGCGCTGCTGTCGATTCTGGCGACGCCGTTCGTTCCTGCGGGCATGCCGGTACTTTTTTCACTACTGGGATTACTGTCATGGAGGATGCGCAAATGAGCCATCAGGCTTTAATTATTGCCGGAATCGCGCTGCTGGCGTCGGGTACCTATCTGATGCGGCTGGCGGGCGTTAAGCTCGGCAACCGGCTGCCGATCGCCGAGCGAACGCAAACCATGCTGTCGGACGCCGCGACGATACTGCTGCTGGCGGTCGCCTCCACCAGCACGCTGTTTGAAGGACAGCATTTTGCTGGCATGGCGCGCGTGATGGGCGTGGCCTTCGCCATCTTTCTCGCCTGGCGCAAGGCGCCGCTTATCGCGGTGATTATCGGCGCGGCCGTAATGACGGCCGCACTGCGCTACTGCGGCGTGCCCTGAGCGTCGCGCCACTGTGCGCGCGTAATGGCGAAAGTCAGGCTGGCGGGCGCGTCGGGCACGTCGTAAACGTGTCCGTTCACCGAAAATCCCGCCTTCTCCAGCACGCGCTGGGAGGCGACATGGTTTGCCCGCACTACGGCGTCAATGACCTGTAGCCCGCACTCCTCAAAGCCGTAGCGCACCATGGTGCGCGTAAATTCGGTCGCCAGGCCCTGGCCCCAGGCGTGGGGCGCCAGGCGGTAACCCAGGTTGTTCACCGGTTTGCCGCCAAACTCGCGGACGCTAAGGCCGCCAAAGCCCAGGATCTCATCCGGCGCGTGACGCTGAGTCAGCGCCACATTACCAAAGCCGTAGCGCTGCCAGTGCGCAAGCCAGCGATCCAGTAGCAGCTGCGCTTCGTCCAGACTCTCAAGCGGGCCGGCGGGATTGAAGGTATTAGTGGCGGGATCGCCATAAATACGCATCAGCATCTCTCTGTCCTGTGCGACAACGGGACGCATCAGTAAACGTTCGGAAATCAGCTGCATGTTTAGATCCCTGTGGCGATGACGCCCTACAGCATAGCCTGTTTTTCTCCCTGGATAACGCGCCGCGTTACGAGGCGCTATGGTATGCCAGCAGCTTACCCATAACGCTGTCGCGCTCGAGAATTTTCAGCCTGCGCGCCAGCGGCAGAAAGCGGCGATCGTCGTTGGTGAGTTTAATCAGTTTGGGATGGGTAGCCGGCTCGCGCGTGCAGAGCAAAAACAGCGACATCTTCAGACTGTCCCACTGGAATACGTCCTGATAGAAGAAGGCGGAGCTTTCGCACTTTTTTAGATAACAGCTAAAACCGGGCTGTTCGCGCATCACGATCTGGCAGAGAACATTGATAATAATATAGCTGCCACGGTTAATACCCTGGCGGATCTTGGCAAAGTCGCTGCGCCGGGTGATTTGCGCATAGTAGTCGTCGATGCCGATCTGCGTCAGCGGCATAATCAGCTCCAGCCAGCGGGCGATAAACGCGTTGCCCGGCGGCGAGGCGAGAAACCAGGCTTCTACCACGGGAAAGGCTTTGTCCACCGTGGTGCCGTCGCTGTAGTAGCCAACGATATCGTAGCCGCTGCGCTGGTGCACCCATGAGAAATCCTGATAGACCAGCGTTGAACTATCAACCCAGATACCGCCGTAGCTTTTCAGCAGAGCGAGGCGAATAACATCGCCTTTGTGGGACAGGCCGATCTGCGCATAGTCAAAGCGCAGCCACGGCAGAAATTCCCTGACTGACTCCCGGTTGAGCAGGTGAATCTCATGATCCGGGTTCATCTGCTTCATTTTGACGTAGAACGCCTGGATAAAGTCGGGCGGAGTGATATCGTCCCAGTACATCCAGATCACTTTGGGAATAGCGGGCGCGGCCCCAGAAGAGGATCGCCGACCGATATCCTTGACGTCGTTTTCGTGCGCCTCCGAATAGGCCAGATCGGGAAAGCGGAAAAGGCGCAGTCTGTATAAAACATAAAGCACGAGAAATTTAACCGTTCTGAGATGCCGCTTAAGCTGTTCCATTTTTTTATCCGCTTATCAATTAAGGATGTTGTTGTTCCAGCATTAATTTACCCAGAATGCTTTCTGCATCGAGAATGCGCAGTTTACGCGCCAGCGGTAAAAACTGGCGATCGCTGTTAGTTAGCTTAATTAACTTTGGATGGGTCGTTGGCTGTCGCGTGCAGAGTAAAAACAGCGACATTTTCAGACAATTCCACTTAAAGACGTTCTGATAAAAAAAGGCCGAGGTTTCGCATTTTTTCAGATAAAGGTTAACGCTCTCTGCTTCGCGCATGGCAATCTGACACAGGTAATTAGTGGTTAAATAGCTGCCGCGCGGGATGCCCTGTTTAATACGCTCAAAATCGGGACGGTCTTTTATACGGTTGTAGTAATCATCCACGCCGATCTTGGTCAGTGGCATGATCAGCTCCAGCCAGCGGCTAACGAAACGGTTTTCAGGCGGGGCGCACATAAACCAGGTTTCAATTACCGGAAAACGCGCGTCCTGCGTGTTGGCGTCGCTGTAGTAGCCTACCATGTCATAGCCGCTGCGCTCATGCACCCAGCTAAAATCCTGATAAACCAGCGTTGAGCAGTCGACCCAGATGCCGCCGTAGCGCTTGAGCAGGGCGAGGCGAATGACGTCGCTTTTATGCGCCAGACCAATCCCCTGAAAATCGAAATGCAGCGTTGGAAGATATTTACTCAGGCTGTTACGGTCGAGGAGAAGAATTTCATGTGCCTGATTAATCGTCTTCATTTTTTTATGGAAGGCCATGATATGATCGGGCGGCTCAGGACTATCCCAGTACATCCAGATCACTTTTGGGATAGCGCTTTTTTCGCTGTCGTGTCTGGTGAGAATATCTAATGCCTCATGTTCGTCGCTGTCTGAATAGGCGAGGTCGCTGAATTTGAATAATCTCAGTCGAAACAGGGCGTACAGACATAAAAAACGCACAACCCTGATCTGGTATTTAAGGCGATCCATTTAACAACCTCTGATTAATGGCTTTGCTGGTGTCGGTTGAAAGGCACATCGTCACGATTGTCGTAACAAACGTCCGGCATCAAAATAAAAAAAGTGTGGTCGAATGCTGAAATTTAACGATCTGTGATGTCGATTCGCAATCCCTGTGTCGCTAAATCAGAGTTTAGCTAGCGGCTCTGATAAGCAGGCATAAACCAACCTAACCTGTTATGTTGAGAAAGCTTCTCATTATCACGTTGAATTTGTTAGGATGGCGAAACTTTTCGTCAGGTCAGGAAGCTTTTTCATGGAATACATGCCGAAGATTTTCTCCACGGCGCTGCTGGCGCTCAGCGTGGTTTTAACCTCTGTGCCGTCGGCGAATGCCAGACCGCGCATGGAACCGCTGGGGGAGAATGTTGCTGATCGCGGCTCGGCGTTTTATCACTTTACCAGCCAGACCTTAACCTCGGCCGACGGCCTGCGCCGCTATAAAGTGTGGCTCGGCGTGCCGAAGCAGGCGGCGCCCTCAGCGGGCTTCCCGGTGCTCTACCTGCTGGATGGCAACGCGACGATGGCGCGCCTCAGCGAAGATCGCCTTATGCAACTGGCGAACCATCGGCCGCCGGTGCTGGTGGCGGTAGGATATGACACCCGACTGCCGTTCGACGTCAAGGCGCGCGCGCTTGACTACACGCCGCCCGGTGGTCAGCAAGGAGACGCGCGGCATGAACGCTATCCTGGCGGCGGAAGCTACGCCTTTCGCGCTCTGCTGCTAAAGCAGATTGTGCCCTGGGCGGAAAAGCAGGTGAAAAGCGATCCGCAGCGGCGGGCGCTGTGGGGCCACTCTTACGGTGGGCTGTTCGTACTTGACAGCCTATATAGCGACGCCGGGTTTTCGCACTATTTCAGCGCTGCGCCGTCGCTGGGCTGGCGCCGTCAGCGCATCGTCGAGCTGGCGCAGCAGGCCGCGCCCCAGGCACTGAATGGCAAGCGTCTCTACCTGATCGAAGGGGACGGGCGCAGCGATCGTCACGAAGAGAAGAATGCGGCGCAGCTTAACGATGCCGATCGTGCGCTGATCGCTACGCTGCGTGAGAAAGGCGTCAGGCTGCATGAAATACGTTATCCTGGTCAGACGCACGGCGAACTGCTGCCTTCCTCGCTGGAAGCGACGCTAGAAATCGTTTCCGACGCGGAGTAACCCTACGCGTCGCCCCTGTTCACAGCCATAAAGGATCGCTGCGATGAAAACGCCGCTGCACATCGGCATACTGCTTTTCCCGGATGTCACCCAGCTTGACCTTACCGGCCCATTCGAGGTGTTTGCCCGCACGCCGGACGTGGTATGTCATCTGGTCTGGAAGGAGAAACGGCCGGTGCGCTCGGATCGCGGCTTAATGCTGCTGCCGAGCTGCGATTTTAACGACTGCCCGCCGCTGGACGTCATTTGCGTGCCGGGCGGACCGGGCCAGATTGCGCTGATGTCGGACAGTGAAACACTGGATTTTTTACGCCAGCAGGCAGAGCACGCACAGTTTATTACTTCCGTATGCACCGGATCGCTGGTGCTGGGCGCTGCCGGACTGCTGCGCGGGTATCGTGCGACTTCGCACTGGAGCTCGCGCGACCAGCTGGCGCTGTTGGGCGCTGAGCCGGTCGAGGCGCGCGTGGTGCGCGACCGCAACCGGCTGACCGGCGCGGGCGTAACCTCGGGCATCGATTTTGCCCTGACGCTGGTGGCGGAAATACGCGGCCACGCCGTTGCTCAGGCTATTCAGCTACAGATGGAGTACGATCCCGAGCCGCCGTTTGATGCCGGATCGCCGCACTCCGCCTCCCCAGCGCTGGTCGAGGCCGCCCGCGCGCAGATGGCGGATTTCATCGCCGCCAGACGCCGCGCCACGGAGCAGGCGGCGCAAAAGCTCGCTCATAACAGAGCATAAAAAAACGGCTTTTTTTGAATTCCCGTTTAGCTGTCGTTTAATTTTCGGCAGCGATTTGTTTTTTATCCCGATTAAATACTCAGAGAAAAAAGGTAATTTATAACTCACTAAATAGCAAGCCTGCTAATTAATTAGCGCTCGCCCTTAATGAGTTGGCTTACAGAAAATGACTAACCACATAATATGTCAGCCAGCCTACGGCGCTTGTGGCGGCAACAGCAAAAAAAACAAATAATAATATTTTGATTTTTAAGTTATTTTTCACGATTTTACTCATTGCGTTGAGATGAGGGGTAATAGGGAGAAGCAATTATTCCGGCAACAGTTTCACTGAATTAAAACAACAAAAATATGACCTGAATCAGGATCGGTTTATTTAAGCTATCGCACTATGCTGGCCCATTTAATTTAACTGCGATTCAGTCGCCGGTTGCCTGCACGGAGTGAGAAATGAATAACGACCGCAAGACATTGCAAAATGCCGCTTTAAAAGCGCGGCCGTGGTATCAGCATCGAAGCGAAGCCGTTTTCGCCGAGCTTGAGAGCGCCCCGCAGGGGCTATCCGCTGACGAAGCGCAGGCGCGGCTGGCGAAAAATGGCCCTAACACGCTGCCGCAGAAAAAATCCCAGCCGGCATGGCTCAAATTTTTGGCCCACTTCAACGATATGCTGATCTATATCCTGCTGGCGGCGGCGGTAATCACGGCGATTATGGGCCACTGGGTCGATACCTTTGTCATCATCGGCGTAGCCGTTATCAACGCTTTCATCGGCTTTATCCAGGAGAACAACGCAGAGAAATCGTTAAAGGGCATACAGAATATGCTCTCGAACGAAGCGGTGGTGGTGCGCGGTGGCGAAATCATGACGGTGCCGGGTGAAACTCTTGTTCCTGGCGACGTGGTGATGCTGCGGCCCGGCGATCGCATTCCGGCGGATCTACGGCTGTTCGAGGTGCACAACCTGCGCGTGGAAGAGGCTATTTTGACCGGCGAATCGACCGTAGTGTCGAAAAGCAGCGAGGCGCTTGAGGGTGAAAAATCGCTGGGCGACCGACTCAATCTCGCTTTCTCCGGCACCACCGTCAGTTCGGGGACCGCCTCTGGCGTGGCGGTTGCCACCGGCCGCAACACCGAGCTGGGCCATATCAACGATATGATGAGCGAGATTAAAACCGCTAAAACGCCGCTGCTGCTGCAAATCGATAAGCTCGGCAAAGCTATTTTCGCCGCGATCCTGCTGATGATGGCCGGGCTGTTTGTCTTTGGCTATCTGTTGCGCGACATTCCGCTGGCCTCGCTGGCGCTGTCGGTGATCAGCCTGGCGGTCGCAGCGGTGCCGGAAGGCCTGCCGGCGATTATCTCAATCATTCTTTCGCTGGGCGTGCAGTCGATGGCGCGCAAAAACGCCATTATTCGTAAGCTGCCAACGGTGGAAACCCTGGGCGCAATGTCGGTGATCTGCTCAGACAAAACCGGCACGCTTACCATGAACGAAATGACGGTTAAGGCGGTAGTGCTGGCGGAAAGTCAGTGGCGCGTCAGCGGCGACAGCTACGAACCTGTAGGTGAGATCGTGTCGACGACGGCGGAAGGCGGCCTTGTCGCGGCGCAGGATCCGGTTATGACGCGCTTTCTTAACGTTATCGATATTTGCAACGAAAGCCAGATTCAGCAGGATGGGGCTGGACGCTGGCGCATCGTCGGCGGACCGACCGAGGGCGCGCTAAAAGTGCTGGCGGCGAAAGGAGGCGTGAAGGCGGGACAGCAGCGGGTGGTCAGCAAGCTGCCTTTCGATTCGCTCTATAAATATATGGCGGTGAGCGGCGAAGCGGACGGCGACGCCTGGGTGCTGATGACCGGCGCGCCAGACGTGCTGCTTTCGCTCTGCGCGCATCAGCAGAGCGCCAGCGGGGCACAGCCGCTGGACCGCGCCTACTGGGACGCGGCGATTACCCGCTACGCCAGCGAAGGGCTGCGCACCGTGGCAGCGGCGTGGAAGCGCGTGCCAAAGGCAATCTCCGCGCTGGATCATGCGGATCTGCAGGAGGAGATGGTGCTGCTGGGCCTGGCCTGCATGATGGATCCGCCACGGCCGGAAGCGGTCGCGGCTATTGATGACTGCCAGCAGGCCGGTATTCGCGTCAAAATGATCACCGGCGATCATCAGGAAACGGCGATGGCGATCGGCAAAATGCTGGGCATCAGCAACAGTGATAAAGCCCTGACGGGACGCGATCTGGAGCACATGAGCGACAGCGAACTCGCCGAGGCGGCGCGTCAGTACGATATCTTTGCGCGTACCAGTCCTGAACATAAGCTGCGTCTGGTGAAGGCGCTGGCCGCCAGCGGTGAAGTGGTCGGCATGACCGGCGACGGCGTTAATGACGCGCCTGCGCTGAAGCAGGCGAGCGTCGGCATCGCCATGGGCATTAAAGGCACGGAGGTCACTAAGGAAGCCGCCGATATGATCCTCGCTGACGACAACTTCGCCACTATCGCCGCAGCGGTGAAAGAGGGACGTCGGGTCTACGACAACCTGATTAAAACCATCCTGTTTATAATGCCGACCTGCCTGGCGCAGGGGCTGCTAATTATCATTGCTATTCTGATGGGGAACCTGCTGCCGCTGACGCCGGTTCAGATCCTGTGGATGAATATGGCGACGTCCGCCACGCTTTCATTCGGCCTGGCGTTTGAGGCGGCCGAGGCGAATGTGATGCGCCGTCCGCCGCGCGACGTCAGCGCCTCCGTAATGGACGGTTACGCCGTCTGGCGCATGATCTTTGTCGGCCTGCTAATCTCCGTTAGCGCTTTTGTTCTTGAAGCCTGGCTGCAGACGCGCGGCTACGAGCCGGAATTTATTCGCACCGTGCTGCTGCAAACGCTGGTCACCGCGCAGTGGGTCTATATGCTGAACTGCCGCAGCGCCAACAGCTTTTCGCTCGACAGCGGCATGTTGAAAAACCGTGGCATCTGGCTGGTAAGCGGCGTGCTGGTCCTGCTCCAGGCGCTGATTATCTACCTGCCGCTAATGAATACCCTGTTCGGCACTCGTCCGCTGCCGTTTAAATACTGGCTCATCGCCTTTATCGTCGGCGCAGCGATCTTCGCCGTCGTCGAGCTGGAAAAACAGCTGACGCGCCGCTGGCGCCGCGCCTGATATGTGCTTAAAACGCCCTGTTCGCAGGGCGTTTTTTTTATCTGCGCAAGGTACTTTGTGCAATAACATAATTAGATGATGTGATAAGCGAGCAGCGATTATTAAAAATCTTGCTGAACCGCTGCATTCTCATGCGTATTAAAAGTCATATGCCCTAGTTATCTGATTTAAAACGTTTTTCGTGAATATCCCGCGCGTTGCTTTCTGCTTTCCGCTGTGAATAAATAAAGCCTGCAAACACAACAATATAGCCAGCGGCCCGATCCGCTGCGCCTGACGCCGCAGTTAAGGGCATTCTGCAGGGAAATCATGACTGACGAAAAAGCACGGCTGGCGAGAGAAATCAGCGCCAGAGTGGCCGATCTTGAGCCGCAACTCATCGCCCTCAGGCGCGATATTCATGCCCATCCGGAGCTTGGCTTCGATACGGTGCGTACCGCGGAGATCGTCGCGAGCTGGCTGCGCGCCCACGGCCTTAATCCCAAAACAGGCGTCGGCCGCACCGGCGTGCTGGTGGACATTGACGGCGCGCAGCCGGGTAAAACGCTGCTGCTGCGCGCAGATATGGACGCGCTGCCGATCCAGGAGCAGACCGGCCTGCCTTTCAGCAGCACTCTTCCTGGGAAAATGCACGCCTGCGGACACGATCTTCATACCGCTACGCTGCTTGGCGTCGCGGCTATCCTGCCGCATTACCAACAGCAGCTTAAGGGCCGGGTACGGCTCATCTTTCAGCCCGCGGAGGAAACCCCGGAAAGCGGCGCGGAGGCGATGATCGCCGACGGCGCCGCTGAGGGCGTCGACTGGGCCATCACGCTGCATAACAAGCCAGAGCTGGCTGCCGGCGAAGTGGCGCTGACGCGCGGCGGCAGCACCGCGTCGAGTGACGAGTTCGACGTGCGGGTGTATGGCGTTTCGACGCACGCCGCGCGGCCTCATATGGGCGTCGATCCCATTGTCGCCACGGCTTTTCTGATCGGTCAGCTGCAGACGCTAATCTCGCGCGAGCGCGATCCTGCCCACTCCGCCGTGCTTACCGTCGGCCATATTCAGGGCGGCGCCACGCACAACATCATTCCCGACAGCTGCCTGTTTCAGGGCACCATCCGCACTAAATCGCCGCAGGTGCGCGCCGATATGGAAAGCGCGTTCCGTCGCGTATGCGCAGGCGTTGCGCTGGCCATGAACGTACGCGTCGAGGTGGACTATCTGCGCGGCGTGCCGCCGCTGATGAATGACGATCGGCTGATCGACGCGCTGGAGGTCATTCTTTCGCATCAGTTCGGCAAGCCTGTCGTTGCGAAACCGAGCGACAGCTTCGGCGCGGAAGATTTTTCGCTGTTTACCGAGCGTGCGCCAGGCTGCCAGATCCATATCGGCTCCGCTACGCCGGGACGTGATGACCATCTGCATAACTCCGACTATCAGCCGGATGAGCGCAGTATTGCCGCCGGTGCGCAGGCGCTGGTGCGGCTGGCCGTCGACCTGCTTTCTGACAATAACAAATGAGGATATCACTATGATGATGCGCAAAGGGCTGTTCGCGGCCACCCTGGCTCTGGGTCTGGCAGCCGTACCGGCGCTCAGCCTGGCAAAAGATTTCGGTACCCTGAAGTTCGCTACCGAAGGCAGCTATCCTCCCTTTAACCAGACCACGCCTAACGGCAAAATCGTCGGTTACGAGCCCGATATCGTGGCTGAGCTGGCGAAGCGCGTCGGCTTTAAATATGAAATCAGCGCGCAAAAGTGGTCAGGTATGATCCCAGGCCTGATCGACGGCAAATATGACGCGGTGATCGACGCGGTAACGGTTACGCCGAAGCGCGCTGAAGCGATCGATTTTACCCAGCAGTACACCGTCAGCGTCTCCAGTTTTGTGACCGCCAAAAGCTCGCCGCTGGCAACGCTGCCCGGCACCGGCAGCGTGGTGACGGCTGATGACGCCGCCGGCATGCAGAAGGCGATCGATGAGCTGAAAACAACCTTCAAGGGCAAAACTATCGCGGTGCAGGTTGCCACTATTCAGGCAGACTTCCTGCAAAAATATCTGGCCGACGTTGCCACCATCCGCACTTATCAGGCAGGCCCGGAAACGTTCGCCGACCTGCTGAACGGCCGCGTGGATGCGGTGATGGCGTCGCGCACTAACCTCAACGCCTTTGTGAAAAAGCATGCGAACGCCATTAGCAGCAGCGGATACGGCTTTAGCGGCGGCGTGCTGGGCGCGGGCTCGGCGATCGGCCTGCGCAAAGGCAACGCTGAGCTGAAGGCCGCGCTGGATGAGGCGCTTGCCGCGATGATTAAAGACGGCACGCTGAGCAAACTGTCGATCAAATGGTTCGGCGAAGACGTCGCGCCGAAAGCCTGATAGCCAATGTTGACGCAAATTGACTGGCAGCTGATTGGCTTCGGCGACGAAGGCTGGGGCGGCGTGCTGCTGAGCGCCGCTACGGTCACGGTAACCGTTTCGCTCTGCGCCTGGCTGCTGGGCGCCGCGCTGGGCAGTCTGCTGTGCTGGATGCAGATTGCCGGTTCGCGCTGGCAGCGACGCCTGGCTGCAGGCTATATCACGGTGTTTCGCGGCGTGCCGGAACTGCTAGTGATCTACCTGTTTTACTTCGGCGGCCGTCAGGTGCTCTCGGCGCTCGGCTCCGCACTCGGCATGCAGGGTCCGTTCGACATTAACGGCTTTGTCGCTGGCGCGATCGCTATCGGCCTGATTTCCGGCGCCTATCAAAGCGGGGTGTTTCGTGGCGCATTCTACGCCATTCCGCGCGGCACGCTGGAAGCGGCGACGGTGACGGGCATGGGGCGGCTGATGCTGTTTCGCCGCATGATTGTGCCCCAGGCGCTGCGCACTGCGCTGCCGGGAATGGGCAATCAGTGGCAGTCGGTGATCAAGGAGTCGGCGCTGGTCTCGGTGACCGGGCTGGTGGAAACCATGAATCAGATCGCTACGGCCGCTAACTCCACGCAGATGTCGTTTTTCTTCTACAGCGTCGGCGCCGTGATTTATCTGATTATTACCACCTGCTCCGACTGGATTTTTCGCGCGGTAGAGAAGTTTGCTATGCGCGGCCAGCAGCGCGCCAACGTTTAAGGAAAGCCGATGGATCTCCCTTTTTTGCAGGAAACCCTGCTGGCGCTGCTTAAAGGCCTGCCGCTGACCATCAATCTGGCGGTCTTGTCGCTGCTGGGCGGCGGCCTGCTGGCGCTGGGGCTAAATCTGCTGCGCCAGACGCGCGTCGGCGGCTATTTCGCCCGTTTTTACGTCTGGCTGTTTCGCGGCACGCCGCTGCTGATTCAAATTTTTATGATCTACTACGGCCTGGGCAGTTTGCCAGCGGTGCGTGAAAGCGTGCTGTGGCCGCTGTTGCGCGATCCTTACTGGTGCGGACTGCTGGCGCTGATCCTTAACGACGCGGCCTACACCTCGGAAATTCTGCGCGGCGGCCTCAATGCGGTAAGCCCTCAGTCGCTGGAGGCGGCGAAGGTTTGCGGTATGCCGTCGCACAAGATTTTCACTCGTATTACGCTGCCTATCGCCATCCGCCAGGCGCTACCCGCCTACAGCAATGAAATCATCTCTATGCTTAAGTCTACTTCGCTGGTCAGCACCATCAGCCTGATGGAGATGACCGGCATTGCCGACTCAATCGTCTCCTCTACCTTTCGCGCGCTGGAAGTTTTCCTGAGCGCGGCGGCGATCTATTTGTTGCTCAGCATACTGGTGAGCAAAGGCGTCTCCCTGCTGGAGCGGCGCCTCTCCCCCTACTATTTTGGAGCGCGTTCATGACCCAACCCACCATCATGCTGAGCCATCTCAAAAAAAGCTATGCGGGACATGAGGTGCTGCACGATATCAGCCTGACGGCACAGGACGGCGACGTTATTTCTCTCATCGGGGCCAGCGGATCGGGAAAAAGCACGCTGTTGCGCTGTATTCCCTTTCTGGAGGTGCCTCAGGGAGGCGTTATCGCCGTGGGTGAGAACAGCGTGACGCTGGATAACGCCGACGAAAAGCTCAGCCGCGCGCAGCGTCAGCGCATTAAGCTGATGCGGATGCAGCTCGGTTTTGTATTTCAGAGCTTTAACCTCTGGCCGCACAAGACGGTGATGCAGAACATCATTGAAGCGCCGGTACACGTGCAGAAGCGCAGCGTCAAAGAGGCGACGGAAGAAGCCGAGGCGCTGCTGCATAAGGTGGGGCTTTACGCAAAGCGTGACGCCTGGCCATCGCAGCTATCGGGCGGCCAGCAGCAGCGCGTGGCGATCGCGCGCGCGCTGGCGCAGCAGCCGAAGGCGATTTTGTTCGATGAGCCGACCTCGGCGCTCGATCCCGAGCTGGTGGGCGAAGTGCTGCGCGTCATTCGCGGTCTGGCGGAAGAGGGCCGTACGATGATCATCGTCACGCACGAGATGGGCTTCGCGCGTGACGTGTCGAACAAGGCGGTATTTCTGCATCAGGGCATGGTGGAAGAAGAGGGCGCGCCGGAGCAGCTGTTTCTCGATCCCATTTCGCCGCGTTGTCGCGCGTTTGTGAACAGTCACTTTCAGCGCAACGCAAGCTAGCTCCAGCCTGAACTACACCACCTCAACCAGCTGGAAGGTTTCGAACACCAGCTCCATCTCGGGATGAAAAGTGCCTTCATTCTGGAAAAAACGCTGGTGCTCGCGGCGCCAGCTTTCCAGACTGAGGTCGTCTTCACCTTCCAGCATCGCCATCTCCGGCGTCACGCGGTCAAAGCGGGTCAAAAACAGGCCGGTGGTGCGGATGACGCAGCGCGGCTGCCCCGCGCCGTTCAGAACAATGCTGTAGCCGCCAGGCTGCGGCCTGGACTCGTCATCCTGCCAGCCTTGCAGCGAGCCACAGCTCGCTACCTTTTTACCGGCAATCACCAGCGTAACGAGGCGGTCGGCCAGTTCGGCTGAGTCACCAAACGCCCATGCGCGCGCCTCAGGGTACTTATCGATCAACTGCTCCAGCGAAACGGACATTACATGACTCCCGATCGGATGCGCCGCGGCTGCCTCTCGCGTGCGTAACGACGTACAAACGCAAAGCAGGCCAGCGGCAAGGGTAAGGTAAACAGCAGCAGCCACCACAGCAGTACATATACCGCATCGACGCCGTCGTTCTGCAAATTGTTGTAGAGCTTAACCGGTATGCCCTGTGGGAAATAGGCAAAAATCATGACGATGCCGAATTCGCCAATAGCGCGTACCCAGGCGAGCGCCACCGCGCTGGCCAGGCCCGGCGCGGCCAGCGGCAGCGAGAGCCGGCGAAAACGCTGCCACGGCGACGCGCCCAGCGTGCGGCCCGCCTCCAGAATGGCGACCGGCACAGCGGCAAACGCCGATCGCGCGGCGGTAATAAAGTAGGGCAGCGCGCCGTACCACTGCGCCAGCACAAAGGCGGCGGGATTGTTGACCAGCTCAACGCCCATACGCGCCAGCAGCGAACCTGCCGGTCCGTAGGGACCCCAGGCGCTGACCAACAAAATGCCCATCGCCAGCGGCGGCGTCAGCAGCGGGATCAATACCAGTATCTCCACCGCCGTACGCGCCTTACCGCGCGCCTGCGACAGCCACCAGGCGACGGGCAGGCCGGTGATAACGATCAGCAGCAGCGAAATGATCCCCAGTCCGGTCGAGATCGCGATAGCGTTGCCGTCACCCCATGCAAGATGAAAATGACGCCAGCGAGTCACGGCAATCAGCGTCAGAAAAGGCACGGCCAGCAGCGCAAGCGCGGGCAGCGATAACCAGAGCGCCGAAGAAGGTGAGCGCTTTATCACCGGTAGAGCGCGCCGCCTTTAGGCGCGGCATAGCCATTTTGCTGGTAGAGCGCCTGACCCGCCTTGCTCAACATAAAATCGACGAAAGCCTGCCCCGCTTTTTCGCCGTGCGGCGCATTTTTCAGCACCGCCGCGTAGTAAACCAGCGGCTGAGTATGCAGCGTTTTCTTTTCGCCTTTGCTGTCTTTGAGGGTAAAACTGACGGTGTCATACCACTTTTTGGCCTGAGCAGGGTTGCTCAGATTGATTTCGTCCGGCAGCGCGATATAGGGCAGATGCGCCGAAATGACTTCGCTCTCATAACCCGCTGCGGCGTCGACCTGACCGCTCTCCAGTCGCGCCAGCAGGCCGCCTTCCAGATGGGTCTGGGCTGGATTCTGCACGCCGCCCATAATTCTGTCGGCCGCGCCGGGCTTGCCGTAATACTTCTCCGCCAGCAGCAGGGAAAAGACAATATTTTGCCCTTTAGGATCGTTAACCGGGTCGGTACGCCCAAACTTCAGCCCTGGCGTCGCCAGCACCTCAAGCCAGCTGCCATCGTTCTTTTTCGCAGCGGTAGCGAACTGCTGCGCATAAGGACCTTTGGGGCTGTAGGCAATCGCCATGCTGGTGCTGGCAACCGGTACGGCGCTGTCAATCAGGCCCGCCTGTTTCAGGATCTGCATCGGTCCCGGCGTAATGGAGATAAAAACGTCAGCGGTGATTTTTTTGCTCGCCAACAGACGCGCCATGCCATAGGCGCCCTGACCCTGTCCCTGATAGCTGCCGTTACTCATTTTAGCGAATGCCGGGCCCAGGCTTTCGTCCATTACCTTGCCCATCGATCCGGCATAGGTTACGCGGATATCGGTCGCCATGGCGGAAGCGCTGCATACTGCGACGCTCAACAGCGCAATAAGCGTCAGTTTTCTCATCTGCATACTCGTTATAAAGTAAAATAGATAGCGATTATCGTGAGGCTGGGTGACGGAGACAAGCGTCCGCCGTGCGGAAAGTGAGAAAAGGTAACAGCGCGAAGCGAAAATCGCGCTGCGTTGAAGAACGGTTTAAGGTTATTTACCAGCAGACCGCTTCGCCAGCCTGGTTTGGCTCCTGGATTTGGGACGAGCGAAAGATTACCCGGTCGCGTCCCTGCTGTTTACCCAGATACATGGCCCGATCGGCCTTTTCTATTAGCGTCTGTAGCGCATCATCGCCGGCCACGTGTACGGCGCCGCAGGTCACCGTTATCTGCAGCGTGCCCGTGGGCGTAATGAAATTATGTTCGCGAATCTTCGTCATTAGCCGCTTCAGCGTGGCGTTAAAAGCCGCATCGTCGTCGCAAATATGCAGCTGAATAAACTCTTCTCCGCCGAAGCGGTACGTCTTGTCCTGGCTGCGGCTGTTTAGAGCAAGTAAATTGCCTAGCTCCTGAAGTACCGCGTCGCCGGTGGTATGGCCATATTTATCATTAACCTGTTTGAAGTGGTCAATATCGATCAGTGTCAAATAGAGTGACGGCGCTGCCTTGCCACGAGCCGCCTGCTGCAGCAAGGGAAAGTCGCGATAGAGCAATTTTCTAAGCGGCAGGCCCGTCAGCGCATCGTGATTATTACGCAGCGCGATAAGCTCGGTTTTATAGCGATCGATAGCATCCAGAAATGCCCGCTGGGTTGCGTGATACTCCCGCAGCTGCGCGCGTGTTAAAGTTTCTTGCTGTATTGCCAGCAGCAGCTCGCGCATTGAAGCGTGCATCTCCGCATGACGTTCCACAATCTGCTCAATCCCCGGATCGTCAAAGTTTTTTAGCCGTAAACGAGTAGACAGCCATTTGCTGAAGCGGCAGTGTAGATGCGACTCAGTGTCCATCACCTCTGGATCGGGACTGTCATGAAACAGCGCCGTAGTGGTTAACTGACTGGACCAGATATAATGTTGAGCGATGGCCTGGTTAAGTTCGCTAATATCACGATCTAAATCAAAGCCGCTAATTTTTCTCAGCGTAATCATTTTATTCTTTGGGTTAGTAAAATCATTAGTTAAGGGTAGTAACTGACAGGTCGAGAAATGTTGATTACGATCATGTCGCACGCGCTCTGACGCCTGATTGCTGATGAACAAGCCTTTTAGATTAATTTGTCAGCAGGTTTTAAACCTCATAAATATATTACTGATGTAACAAAAGATTACTGAGCGTTGATATTCATCAGGTCTTAGAAGAGCTGCCCTGTTTATTTTACTGCCAGTCATACATCAAATATTGCATTTTAACGCTTCACTTTTACTTATATTTAGGTCGGATCATCTAACTTTTTTATTTAATCATGGCTGTTTTTTCCTCATTTAACCCGCCTCGCTAAAGCTCAATTTCTCCTCAAATCCGGCCCAGGCATATGGCGCAAAGCCAGGCCGCGCAGGGCCCGCTATCGCCGGGCCGGACAGCTTAAAATCTCAGCTAAAGTGGTAAATACCGCATCCTCATCAATAATAAGTGAGCCGGTAATGCATTAGTATCCGGAGTCAAAAGAGATTTCTGCTCTGCGCAATACGCCAGAGCCTCCTTACTGATAACATGAGGTAAGCCATGACTATCGCTTCGCTTAACGAGTCATCACGCGATCTTTCGCAGTTTGTCGGTACACATTTCGTCTATACCTACGATAACGGCTGGAAGTATGAGTGGTACGCACGTAATGAAACCACCTGCGACTACCGCATCCATCAGGGCCTGGTTGGCGGACGCTGGGTGACCAATCAGAAAATGAATGCGGTGCAATTTGCGCCCGGTATTTTTAAGGTAGACTGGCATGAGCCAACCGGCACCTGCGTCAGCCTGCTGTTTGATTTAAACCGCAAGCTGGTGCATGGCACCATCTTCTTCCCTCAGTGGATCGCCGGAGAAGGCCAGCATCCTGAAAAAACCATCTGCTATCAGAACGAGTTTATCGAAGATATGCATCGCTTCAGGGACGAAGGCCCTGCCTATCCCTACGTCATCATTCCTGAGTTCGCCGAAGTCACCTATATGAAAAATGAAGGGCCTGACAACGACAGCGTTATCGACCGCGCGCCAGGACAGTTGCCAGAAAATTTCTTTGAAGGGAAATAATTAAACCGCTCTGTCGCAACGCATTGCGGCAGAGCGATTCCGTTTGGCCCATCACCACAGACGCTTTTCTATTCGGTAATAATAACGCTGACGCTACCCTGTTTGGCTGGCGGAAAATCAATCGTGTCTGCGATTCTCGTGTTTATCGACCCTTTCAACTCATCCCAGACGTAATTACTCACGTGCTGACATATTTTTACATGCTTGTTCGCTTATTTTTTCAAGGCAGAGCAAAGCTGATGTATATCAGCGCGTTAATTATAACTCTCTACTGCGGTAGCTAATTTTAAAATCTTTGCCGGTAGGAATTATCCTGAATTTCAAGCGTGTCAATTCTTTAGCTTTTTTAAGTTAACCCACTGGTAGTAAAGGTTAAAAATGCAATATTTAACAATGCTGAATTTTTAATTCAATCAGCCTGGTTTTTCTGCATGCTTTTTTTTGCCGTCTGGCTTGCATCGGCTGAGTTTTGAATCAGACTTAAATTTCATTAGTTGTAAATGCTTTTGATTCGATTATATCAGGGTGTTTATTTCAACCGGGCATTTCATTAAGGGTGAAATATGGCTTCTTCTTCAAACAATGACGAACAACCTAATGCAGAAGAGGAAATACTGCATCTGGCTGAAGAAAAGCTGACCGTATCGCGGGAAGAAGTGCTGGATGGTTATGTCACCGTCAAACGTCAGACTTCAACTCACAGCGAACCAGTAAATCTGTTATTGCGCCGAGAAAACGTTGAGGTAACGCATGTGCCAAAAAATGAGCGCATTGCATCCATGCCGGATATCAGGGAAGAGGAAGGCGTCCTTATCGTTCCGGTTGTAGAGGAAGAAGTTGAAATTATTCGCAGGCTGGTTTTGAAAGAGGAACTGCATATCCGGCGAACGCATGAAGAGGTTCACTGGGAAGAAACGGTTTCACTACGTAAACAGCATGTCGAAATTGACCGGAAAAAAGATGACACCTAAGCCATCATCACGCAGGAGGAAATCATGGCACACGAAAAGATCGTAACGATGTTCAGTACGCTGGCCCAGGCCGAAGGGGCTAAGCGTAGCCTGATCAAGGCGGGTTTCGCCGAGCATGATATTGATGTGATATCTGGTGAACGTTTGAAATCGGAAGGACATGAAGCGCGCCATCCAGGCTTTTGGCAGCGTCTGTTCGGCAGCACGCTGGATGAAGAGCAAAGCGGCGTGTATGAAGATGCGATTAAGTCAGGCAGCGTAGTGCTTACCCTGCGCGCTAAGGACGATCAGCTGCCGCGCGCTTACAGTATTCTGGATGCGCATGATACCGGCGAATTGCCCGCGGGCAATGCTCTGTCGCAGGATGACGGCTATACCGTTTCTACCGCGCATAGCGCGACTGGCGCAGAGAGCGTTGCAGACAGCGGTCTGGCCCAACCGGTTCGCACTTCGCTTACCGGCGATGAAAGCGAAGAAGAAGTCCTGCGTCTGGCCGAAGAGCGTCTGGAAGTGGGCAAACGTCTGGTTAGCGAAGGAACCACGCGCGTTCGTCGCTATACCGTGACCGATCAGGTGTCAGAAAATGTGTCGCTGCAGGAGCAGCATGCAGATATCTTCCGCCGCTCAACCAACGACCTTGCTGCGGCGGACAGTGTTGACTGGGAAGATAAAACTATCGAAGTCGCAGAAACGCATGAACAGCCGGTTATTAACAAAACCGCACATATCAAAGAAGAAGTGGTGGTGCGCAAAGATCAGAGCGAGCGCGTGGAGAACATCACCGACTCTGTTCGTCGTCAGGAAGTGGACATCGATCATGCGGATAGTCATCTCGCCGCCGATGCCCCTCTAACCGGAACCGCGGCTGCCAAACCAGCTGGCGCATTTAATCCCGCGGGCAAAACCACCGGCGTTGACGATGAGATTGTTGAAAGAAGCGGCGTTTCAGGCGTGGAAGAAAAGGCTAAAGTCGATCCTCTTCTCAAACGTCCGTAAGGTTCCATCCAGCCTGACAGGCAATCGTCTGGCTGAGATGTGAACAGCTGCAGCGGGGAAGTCAACGCGTTTGCCCTGGTGTTGGCTCGCTGCCAACCTCCCCGTCTGCAACTGACAATCTAGCGACATTACCGGTATTTTCAGTGGTTTATTATATTGCCAGATGTTACCGAAAAAGTTGTCACTCGCTTCGGTTTTACAAGATTGCACTAAACCTATGATTTATTAACTCTTGTCGCAGATTAACGCAGCGCGCTACTTTGGATTCTTTGCAGTTCAGCTTCATCACGCTGAAAGACGCCTGAAATTAGCGCTGCTTTTGTCACATATCCCGTATTAATAGCCATCTGCAGGAGCTAAATAATGTCAGAACGTCCCGATTCCCAACCGCTGCCGGACGATGCGGAAATACCTGCTTACGAAGATGATGACACCGATCGCTGATTAAAATTGCCTGCGCATCACGCAGGCGAATTTCCATTAAGCTATCAGCCGTTTTGCCCATGCGGTTATCTCATCGCCGCTGCCCATATCTGATTGAATCAGGCCATTGATCATAAAGGTCGGCGAAACGTGCACGCCATTCTGACGCGCATACCTGCAGTACCACTTAATCTCATTTTGCAATTCTGCACGGTCAAAAGGGACGCGAGCGTCAACGCCGCTGTAGCGCTTCAGCCGCTCGACTATTTCCTCTGGCGTGGCCTGCATATTCGGGCCGCGGCAGTGATCGGTAAATTCAAACTCTTCGCGACGATCGGCAACCGCTTTTAATACCGCTTTCGCTGCTTCTTTTCCCTCAGGTAACGTCGAAGCGGCCAAAATATAGCGGACAATCAGTCCTGAATAGAGATGCCAGGGCTGTGACTGGAGACGAATTTTTAGCGTCATCTCCTTTTCACCCACATGTTCCAGCAGCGCATCGAGCTTATTGAAGGCGCGTACGGAAAAAGGGCAGGTGGGTTCCAGAAAAATCTCGAAAATGCGCGGGCCCTGGCCCCAGCTTAGCGCATCGGCCGTTAATGTATCAGTCTGCATTTAACTCTCCTGTTTAACTTACCAGCACTGGCGTAAAAAAAATCTCGTGTCTCAGCCATTTACAGAGATGCGGCAGGAAGTCGCGACAGAGGCGTTTTCGAAGGCTAATTAACCGCTTTTTTGAAAACGTTTCCACGCTCGCAATCCCGCTGTATAAAAGTCGCCTAAAGCCCATCTATGCGGCTATAGTTAATGCTATGTTAACATTATTTTGCCCGCGCAGGTTTCGCCTGTGTAGGAAAAGTTATTACAGTTCCGCAGCCGGAAAGCGCTAGAAGAGGTTGATTTTGCTTACTAATCTTTCCTGGAAAATTATTCACGACGTCATCAATAAAACCATCGAAGAGATGCTGGACGAGCAGCAAACGCTTAACGTTTTGACGCTACGGGCGCGGCTGAAAGAGCTGGCCGAAAGCGAAACGGATGAAACGATGGTGCTGTGTTACTGGCAGGCGAGCAAAGTGCTAATGCGACTGCCGTCTACCGTCACGGCAGCTCAGCTAATGAGCGCTGCCCGCCACGCTTTTCGCACGCCGCTGGATCACGATCTATTATAAAAAAGGCTCGGCACGCAGCGGTAAACCGCTGCTGGCGAAAACGCGTAAAGTAAAACGTTTACAGCAATTTATGAGGCGCATAACAGCGTGCGTCAATTTAGTAAGGAACCGCTATGTCGCATTTCCGCCCGGTGGCGCTTCAGCACGCCAGCCGTCTGCTCAATCACGGTCCTACCATTCTGATTACCAGCCAGCATCCGCAGACTCAGCGCCGCAACGTTATGGCGGCCGCCTGGTCAACGCCGGTAGAGTTCAC
>Ga0153961_1000123_pt1 | contig 29620 bp, 24 predicted proteins | sample TSFL045MetaG_FD_104748 | JGI IMG/M metagenome (GOLD analysis project Ga0153961, IMG submission 104748) | Attine ant fungus gardens microbial communities from Florida, USA - TSFL045 MetaG | ecosystem: Host-associated > Fungi > Mycelium > Unclassified | place: USA: Florida, Withalacochee...
CTTGAGCAGCGCCTGGCGAACGGGCCGCTGAAATGGGATCTGATAGTCACCCTTGCTGGCGCGGGCGATGCGGGTAATGACGCGTCGCAGGTCTGGCCCGCCGATCGCCAGACCATTAATGCCGGCACGCTGGTGGTGACCCGCACGCAGCCGCAGCAGCAGGGCCCGTGCAACGATATCAATTACGATCCGCTAATTTTACCCGACGGCATCGCCCCCTCCGACGATCCTCTACTCAATGCGCGCTCTGCGGCCTATGCCAAATCCTACAACCAGCGCACCCGCGAACAGTCTGAACAGGCAGGTCATTCATTATGAAACAGGCAACCTATTTTCATCCCGCGCTGCGTCTGGTGCACTGGCTGATGGCGCTGGCGATAATGACTATGTTATTTATCGGCGTGGCGATGGTGTCGACCGTCTCCTCGCTGCACGGCCTGCTGGTGGCCATTCACAAGCCGCTGGGCCTGATGATATTAGTGCTGGTGGTCGTTCGGCTCTGGCTGCGTTTTTATACCGCCATTCCGCCGCTGCCCGGTTCGGTTCCCGCCTGGCAGCGCGCCCTGGCGCACCTGTCCCACTGGGCGCTTTATGCCATGATGCTGGCTCAGCCGCTGATTGGCTGGGCGATGCTGTCGGCGGCGGGCTATCCGGTAACCCTCGGCGGCGGACTGGTGTTGCCGCCCATCGTGCCGGTGAATAACGACTGGTACGCGCTGTTGCGTCCGCTGCATTCGATTGTCGCGCTGCTGTTATTCCTTACTATTATGGCGCATCTGGCGGCGGCGTTACTGCATGCGCTGGTGCTGCGCGACGGCGTGTTTAACAGTATGGCGGGAACCCGCAAACGCTGAGGAAAGCCTGTGTCGCAGCTGACTGATGAAGAGATCCGGGAGGTGATGCCGCATCTGCAACGCTTCGCGCTGTGGCTGATCCGCAACCCGCACAGCGCTGATGATTTGGTGCAGAGCTGTTTAATCAAAGCATTGACGCGGACGCCGCAGAGCCGGGATGAGCAGAGCCTGCGCGCCTGGCTGTTTGCCATTCTTTATCGGCAGTTTATCGACGGCGAACGGCGGAAGAAGCGCTATCGAACGCTTCTCGCCTTTTTTACCGGCGAGGAGGCGCTGAGTAGCTCGACCGAGTCGATGGCGATTGCAGACGATACGCTGGCGTTGTTCGCTACGCTGCCGACCGACTATCGCGCCATCCTGCTGCTGGTGAGCGTAGAGGGGCTGAGCTATAAAGAAGCGGCCGAGACGCTGGATATCCCGCTGGGGACGGTGATGTCACGCCTCTCTCGGGCGCGCAAGCTGCTGCATGAGAAATTAGAAGGTAAGGTCAAGCCGTTACCGCTGAGGAGACTGAAATGAAACCCGATGAAGAAGATCTGCACGCCTGGATCGATGGCGAAGCGGACGACGCCACCGCACGGCGCGTTGAGCGCTATCTGGCGGAGGATCCTCAGGCTGCCGGACGCGTGGCGGAGATGCGCTATGAGATGCAGCTTTTGCGGCAGGCGATGCACCAGCAAAAGCAGACGCTGGAGGCGCCGGAGCCGCACTATTTTCGCCGCCGCGCGCGTCAGCAGCGGCAAAGAATACTGGTATTCGCCTGCGCATTGGTTTTATCGCTTGGCGTCGGCGGCTTTACCGGCTGGCAGCTGAAAGATGCGCAAATGGCGAGCCATCTCCCGATGGAAGATGCGGTGCAGGCGTATAAGCTGTTCGGCAATGAGGCGCTGACGCCGCTGGACGTTAGCGCCAGCCAGCAAACTGACCTGGCCAGCTGGGTTGGACGCTATTTTATCAACGGTAATCTGCCGCCTAATCTGGAACAGTTCGGCTTTAAACCGCTGGGCGCGCGTTTGATGGCAACCGCGCAGGGGCCTGCGGCGCTGGTGATGTATCAGGATCCGCGCGGCACCCGCGTTGCCTGGTATATTCGGCCGCTCAGCCCGGTTAAATTGCCTCATGGCGAGCGCAAAGCCGAGGATGTAATGGCGCAGTACTGGAGCGATGAACATTACAATTATGCGCTGGTCACGCCGCTTGATGGCGCTGGAACGGGCACGATGCGCAAAGCGCTGGCGCAGGTGACGGGGTAATTTTGGGCTGAGTAAGGTGTCAGAATCAGCGGGAAAGCAGCTCTAAAATCCAACGGAGACAGGAAGGATGACGGGCATCCCTTTGCGCGGCTGACTGGTAAAATCCACTTATGCAGGCCAAAAGTGGATTTACGATTATCGTTCATATTATCTTAAAGCATGCAAAATATTCTTAGTAAAGCGGTTGCATCAGGAATCGCAGAAATGGCTCTCTCAGGTGCGCGTGCTAATAAACCCTCCGTCAGAAATAACGTTTTATATTAACCATCTTGCATCCTGAGATTTAGCGTATGGCTATTACGATTAGATTCTGACGGCTGCTTATAGCCGGTCACTGCATCCGCTTTATTCGGATTATTTTAAAATTTTCGCGAAGAATGGATATTTCTGATGCAAAATAATTGCCGGATTTATCTGTTAGCTTTTAGAATTTTCTGAATGGTGTGTTTATTAGTCAATAAAGGGCTCTAATTATCAAGAAAATGGGATATCGCGTATTGCATAGTTGGCGTGAATATCAGTTTGGTTTAAAATCAGCGAAGCGGTTCCATTAGAAAAACGTTGTTCAGGGAACGAGAAGTGTAAGACGAAAAAACGCCGCGCTAAAGGCGAACTTATTCCTGTCGGTTGCAGTATTTTAATGTGTTTTTGCGTTAATAATGATATTTAAGAGGCGTGACGGTCTTTTATTAATCAATTAAGCGCAATGAACACGTTTTCTATATCCAGAGGCTGGTAACGCAATAATCTGATGAGCGTTCATTAATAATGACAAAGTATAATCTTTATCGTCATGTTGTCCGGCATGGGCTGTGTCTGGCCTTTCTGGCACAACCCCGTTATTTAATGGCGAGCGACACTGACGCGCTCACGCGCTCCTTTTCTGTCAGAGACAAAGTCAGCAGCGCATTACAGACGCAGAATCAACAGAGAGAGCGCGACAGTCAGTGGCAGCGTACCGGCGTCGCAGCAAAGCTGGCACAGACCCTGGGAAACAGCGCATCAGCCGGCCAGATGGGCGAGCTGGGTATGAATATGGCTTCTGGCGTTCTAAGCTCCGCTTTGCAACAAAGCCTTGCACCGTTCGGCACCGCGAGCATCAGGCTGAATTTGAGTCAGTCCCATCTTAATGGGAGCGAATTCGATCTTTTGTTGCCCCTGTATGAAAACCGCAGTCATTTATTTTTTACCCAGACCGGGCTGCGGCGTCTTGATGACAGAACGATGGCGAATCTGGGCGCTGGCTATCGATTCTGGCCGACAGATCAAATGATGCTGGGTACCAACCTGTTTTATGACTATGACATTAGCCGTAAACATAAACGTTTCGGTGCGGGTCTGGAATACGCTCAGGATTATTTCCGCCTGTCGACCAACGGCTATTTCCGCATCAGCGACTGGAAGCGATCGCCGGACTTTGCTGATTATCATGAGCGTGTGGCCAATGGGTTTGATATCCGCTCCCAGGCCTGGCTTCCTTCTTATCCCCAGCTCGGCGGCAAACTCTCATGGAGCCAGTTTTACGGCGACCAGGTGGGCATTTTTGGGCCAGACAGCCTGCAAAAAAATCCTCAGGTCCTGACAATGGGGCTGGAATATACGCCGGTGCCTTTAGCCGGAATATCGGTGCAAAAATCAGTGAACACCAACGGCGGAAGCGACGAGTTTTCCGTCGGCCTGAATGTGTCATGGCAAATGGGCGTTCCGCTGAAAATGCAGCTCGATCCGGATCAGGTTCGCTTCAGGCGCACGCTTGCTCAGTCCCGCTATGACCTGGTAGACAGAAACAACAATATTATTCTGGAATATAAAAAAGACCGCCTCTTTTCAACTATAAAAAATCAGCAGGTTTCAGGTACGGAATCGACTAATCTCGTTCTTAACCTTGACGTGAAGTCACGCTACAGCCTCTCCGGTATTAGCTGGCACGGCGCCGATTATTTTGCGGCTGGCGGCGTCATCGCCTGGGAAAACAATGGCTATATTCTGACCCTGCCCGAGTGGAACGAAACGGGTAATAATCATTATGTCCTTGAGGGGCGCGCAATGGACGCCAAAGGTCATCTTTCCGAACCCTTCAGCGTCGACGTTGATGTCCTGCCGATGAATATTAAAATTTCGCTGGCGGGAGAGGTTAAAGGCGAAGAGGGCCAGACTCTGGCTCTGGGGCTGAATGCCAGAACCGAAAACGGCATCGGCCGCGTCGAATGGCGCGCCGCGGAGTTTACCGGCGCCGGCGGAAAGTTTATTCAGACGCAGGCGAAGTCAGAAGAGGACTACAGCCTCAACTACTACGCCGTTTTGCCGCCCTATAAGGCGGACGGTGCCAATGAGTATGCTGTTCAGGTCACCGTGACCGACAGCAAGGGAAATATATCCAATACGGCATCGACGAAAATTACTGTTGAACCGCGCTCTATTATATTGTCTGTGCCAGAGAGCGTCTCAGGCACAGAAGGGGCCCGAATCAGGCTTCCCCTGACCGTTGATGCGAAAAATCCGGTTACGGGTGTGAACTGGGATGCCTCTGAGTTTGTGGCAAGCGGAGGTCAGGTAAGCGTAGCGAAAGAGGGCGTCTGGCTGACGTTGCCGGCGTGGTCACCGTCCGGCAGTAACCAGTATAAGCTGACGCTTACCGCCACCGACGGACAGAATCACAGCTCCGCCCCGGTGACGACGCAAATCTCCGTGGCCTCCGCCAGCATCGATTTTATTCTCGACAGCAATCTCAGCGGCCTCTCGGGCGAACAGCTGGTGCTGGAGCCAAAAGTCCAGTCATCGGCCGGTATTGATCGTATTGACTGGGATGCTGACAGCTTTCTGAACGCTGGCGGCCGCATTGCTGCAAACGGACAAGGCGGTTATCTGTTCACTCTGCCGCTGTGGCAAAAGAATGGCAGTAACCGCTATCTTGTCCGCGCGACCGCATGGGATAAGCAGGGACACTCCTCTGCCGTGCAGAGCATGACGATTGAGGTAAAACCGGTGGATATGGTCGTCAGCGCGCCGGAGAAACTGACCGGCGTCGAGCAGGGGCAGGTTAAGGCAAACATCAGCGTGGTGTCGCATAACACCACCGTCAGCGGTGTCCAGTTTAGCGCCGACGACTTTTTCGCCGCGGGCGGAAAAATCACCGGTAACATGCCTGACTATCAGCTGGTTCTGCCCGCCTGGACCTCGTCGGGCAGCAATACCTATCAGATTGCCGTTACCGGAAGCGATACAAAAGGTAACGTCAGCGAGCCGGCTGTTATCAGCGTTGCGGTTGAACAGGCTCCTCTGACGCTGACGGCAGACACCGCCGTGTCGGGTACGGAAAAAAGCAAAGCGGTCATTACGCCGGTGGTCGACAGCCTGTATGGCGTCGATCGCTATGAGGTTGACGCATCCGCATTTAAATCTGCCGGCGGCCTGATTGATATTCACGACGGCGCCTTCACGCTTACCCTGCCGGGCTTCGTCGTGGGGGGCGATAACCGCTATCCGGTCACCATTACTGCGGTAGACAAAAGAGGCCGCCGGTCCGCGCCGCTTGAGCTAAACGTGGTGGTGACCACGCGTCTGCTTGGCGCTGACGGACAGTGTTCGGTGGTTGGCGGCGGTACCGGCTATGCCGGGCAGATTGACAGGAACAGCGTTAACTATCAGGAAGCCCGCGACTACGCCACGTTAAAAGCCCTTACCGACAGCGGCGCACCCTATATCTATATTCCGGGCGACGCGGAGATCGATATCCCACTGGTGCAAAATGCGCTGTTTGTGAAAAGTGGCACCACCATCTTTAGCGATCGCGGGATAAACGGAAGCCAGGGCGCCCGGCTGAACGTCGCCTATATCGACGAAAAAGCCTATAAGTTCCCCGTCATCGTGATGGACAGCAATACCCGCCTTTCAGGATTGCGCTATGAAGGGCCGTATCAGGGCACCACTACCGCCAATACCACCATTGGTATTCAGTCGGTTGCGGGGAGCAGCAATATTGAAGTTGATAATATGGAACTGTGGGGATGGCCCTGGGCGGCGGTCAGCGTCAAGCAGGCGACCAATCTGCGGGTGCACCACAACTACATTCATAACAACATCAAGTCTCAGCTGGGTTATGGGGTTGTCACGCAGAACGGCAACGCAACGGCGGAGGTCGCCTGCAACGTGTTTGACAGCAACCGACACTCTATCGCAGGCAGCGGGCAGTCGGGAGAGGGTTACGCTGCGCACCATAATCTGGTGCTCAACGGCGGTGGACGAGGCGCCTATCATCAGTTTGATATGCACCTCTATCCCTCGCAAAATATTGCCGGCGAATTTATGGATATTACGCAAAACTGGTTCGACTATGGCCGTTACGGCACCAGCAACCGTTCATCCATCGGGGTGCGTGGGCAGCCGGAACGCGGTCCCATTACGGTAAACGACAACTGGTTTAGCCAGGGCTGGATTGTGGGGAGTCAGCGGGCCGTCGCGGGGCAGTATGGGACCTGGGTGCCGACCGAGGAATCTATACTGGCGACCAACCAGTTCAACGTTAATTTCAAATACCTCGACAAAGGCAATAATCAGTGCGTGATCGACTGGCTGAGCTATAGCCAGAGCGTAAACTGTCACGGCGTCGGCTATTAAGGGGAAAAGAGCAGCGCGGGATCGCGCTGCTCTTTTTATGATAAAACCTGGAAGATGATCATATTATTACCGGCTCGAAAGCGCCTGGATTATCTGTAGCCATGCAGATGTATCAAAATGATGACGTTAAATCCGGCGTGTTCCCGGCAGACGCGCGGTTGACCTGTTTTTAATATGGCACTGCACAGAATAAGGCAGGCTTGCAGCATGCAATAATAAGCTGCAAGCCTGCTTGTTTGCTTAAAAATGCCTTCCTGTGGTTGAAATTAAAAAGCGGGTTATCCAGATTCGGCGTGACAGAAATAAACAGATTAAATAACCTCGATTCGGTTTTAAATTTTTAGCCGTATATGCCGCCGTACCGGCTTAGAACATATTTTATCGTCATGGCTTAGCTTTTAAGTAGTTTAACCCGGCTGCGGGTTCGCCTATTCTTCATCAAGCGCGCTGACCTTTCCGAGTCGAAATACATTCTTATCGGTTTTTCACAGCTTAATTACAGGGTGGCACAGGTTTCGCCGGGGCTCAATAAATGTGCAAAGCTCTGCTAACCAAAGATAAAGGAGTCGATGATGCACAAGACCTTACTGATTAATTTTATTCAAGCCGATCGGCTGGCGAAGTGGCGCGACTATTTTACTCGCGCTTTACCCGATATTCACGTCGCGCTATGGGATGATCCAGAGGTTGACCCGGTATCGGTACAGTATGTGCTGGTCTGGAAGCCTGAGCCGGGGTGGCTGGCGCAGTTTCCAAATTTGCGGGTAATCATGAGTGAGGGAGCGGGTGTGGATCATATCACCCACGATCCGCTGGTTCCGCAGCATATACCCGTGACGCGTATGGTAACGAACGAGACTGCCGCGCGTATGGCAGATTATGTGACGATGGCTGCCTATATGCTGTTGCGGCAGATACCGGCGATCGTCCAGGCTCAACGGGAATGTCGCTGGGCGAATCAGCTGACGGGGCGGCTTACCAGCGATACCCGCATCGGGATTCTCGGTTTTGGACAGCTGGGAACGGTTGTTGCGCAGCGCCTTCTGGCAAATAACTTTCAGGTCAATGCCTGGTCACGTCGCGACAAAGATGTGGAGGGTGTTAGTGCATTTAGCGGGCCAGAACAGCTTCACACCTTTCTGCAACGCAGCGATATTCTTGTCAATCTGCTGCCGGATACCGCTGAAACGCGTGGCCTGATCAATGACGACGTGCTCAGCCAACTGCCGCGCGGAGCAGGGCTTATTAATGCTGGTCGCGGTCATCAGCTGGATAGCGCTGCGCTGTTGCGCGCCCTGAACAGTAAACATCTGCAGGCTGCGATACTGGATGTGTTTGTACAGGAACCGCTGCCTGCCGATCATCCTTTATGGCGGCATCCTTGCGTTATCATTACCAGCCATGTTGCAGCGCTTATTTCCTGGCAGGCGAAAGCTGAGCAGGCGACAACGATAATTAAAGCCGATCGTGCAGGGATGCCGTTGCCCTTACTTTATCATCGTGAACAGGGATATTGAACGTCTGTCTTAATTAAAGCCGATGCCGTTGAAATTAAAAGGATGCACGTAAATAATCCCCCTGCATCATTTCGGCGCACAGGTTGCCCTTTTTTAATGCGTTAACTATTGATGGGGTCGCGTAATCGATCGGGCAGATAATATAATTATATGCATGATTATTTGCGTTGCTTTTTTTGTAATGCACTGTATTTAAGCGGTTTTTATCTGAATAGTTTTTTTAGATGGCTTAACAACATAATTACTTGTTGCGTGATTGAATTTCATCCAGGCATAGTGAAATCAATCGGCGACATTGAATTTCCAGAAAGGATTTTCTGCCGTGATTAATTAAGTGGCCGATTGGCGCCATGACCGGAAAATATAAAAACAGAGACGCCAGGTCTAATCATCTGCATCAGGAGTGCTACATGTCGTATTTATCTCACCAGGATGACGTGCATTCTGTCGCTGTTACGCCGGAAATAAAAATGCGCATCGCAGGTTTGACGAAAAAATATGGTGCCACTACTGCTTTGCATCCGGTAAATCTTGATGTGCGCAGCGGAGAGTTACTCACGCTATTAGGGCCATCGGGTTCCGGCAAAACTACGCTGCTGCAGTTAATTTGTGGCCTGACAGAGCCAGACGGCGGCGAGCTGTTTATCGACGGGATGAATAAAACGCTTACGCCGACGCACCAGCGTGACATTGGCGTTGTATTCCAGAATTACGCGCTATTTCCGCAAATGACGGTGCATGAAAACGTGGCTTTCCCGCTACAGATGCGCCATGCATCACGTGCCGAGAGCGATAAACGTGTCAAGCACGCGCTGGAAATCGTTGGCCTGGCAAATTATGGCCGCCGTTTTCCCAGCGAGCTTTCTGGGGGACAGCAACAGCGCGTCGCGCTGGCGCGCTGTCTGGTGTATCAGCCGTCGCTGATTCTGATGGATGAATCGCTCTCGGCCCTTGATCGCCAGCTGCGAGAAAACATGCAGGTTGAGATCAAACGCATCCACCGCGAAACGGGCGCGACCATCATCTTTGTCACGCACGATCAGGAAGAGGCTCTGGCGCTGTCCGATCGCGTTTGCCTGATGAACGCGGGGCGTATTGAACAGATTGGCACGCCGCTCGAAATCTATGAACGCCCGCAAAGTGCTTTTGTCGCCAACTTTATCGGTATCTCCAACATGTTCAGCGGTCAGGTCACCGCCAGTGGTCAGATTGTCAGCAATGATGGGCTAATACCGCTGCCCGATGGGTTTATCCCGGTACACAATAACGCGTCCGTCACCCTTGTGATTCGCCCGGAATATATCGAACTGGTCGATAACGGCGGCTATCTGCACGGTGATGTCGTGGAAATGATTTATGTCGGTTCCGAAACCCGCCTGCTGATCAAACTCGCCAGCGGCTCGTTAATCACCGTACGCCAGAGCGCAGGCCATAAATCTCGCCAGTTGGGCGATCGCGTCTCTCTGCGGTGGCAAGCATCACACGTGCGCCTTGTCGCTGGCTAAATGGCGCTTCAGCGCCTCTCCCGATTGATCCGGTCATCACTTTCAACTGCATATGGAGTCATGAGTCATGTTTAAAAAATCACCCAGTCGGCGAGAGTTTATTAAGAGCGTCGCCGTGACTGGCGTGGCGCTGTCTGCGCCATCGTTATGGATTCCACGCGCTTTTTCAGCAGATAACACGCTGATTGTCGCCGATAACGGCGGAGCGCTCGCTCCAGCGCTGCGCGCAGCTTTCTACGATCCGTTTGAAAAAGAGACCGGTATTCGCATCAACAACGTGGCGCATGAATCCGATCCCGTCACTCAATTCAAAGTGGCGGTCGATGCCGGTTCCCATATCTGGGATCTCGCCATGGTCACGCCCGATAACGTGCAGCGTCTGACACAGGACAAAAACTACATTGCGCCGCTCGATATGGCTGAAAACAAAGATGTTCTGCCGGGCATGATTACGCCGAACTGGTTTGGTTTCTCGGTATGGGGAACGGTAATGGCCTATCGCACCGACAAGTTTAAAAACGGCGCGCCAGCCGGCTGGGCTGACTACTGGGATACCGAAAAATTCCCCGGTCGCCGCGCGCTTTATCGCTCACCGAGCGGCACGCTGGAGATGGCGCTGCTGGCCGACGGAGTGGCGCCACAAGATCTCTATCCGCTCGACATTGAACGCGCCATGAAATCCATGGACAAGATCCGTAAATCGGTCAACGTCTGGTGGTCCAACGGGGCGCAAAACACTCAGCTGCTGCAAAGTGGAGAAGTGGATATGTCCGACACCTGGAACGCGCGCGCCATTGCGGCGATCAAGTCAGGGGCGCCGGTGAAAATCGACTGGCAGGGGACTTACAGCGTCGATGGCTGGTCGATTGTTGCCGGCACGCCGAAGCTCAAAGAGGCGCAACAGTTTGTCCGCTTCTGTATGCAACCGGAACGTCAGGCCGTGTATTCGGCGATGACCAGCAATGGCCCAAGTAACGCCGGCGCCCTGAAGATGATGGATCAGAGCAAAGCCGAGCTGCTGACAACCTATCCTGAGAACCTCGCTGGTCTGCAACGTCGCGATGAAGCCTGGTGGTCGAAAAATTATGACGCCGTTAACGAACGTTTTCAGGAGTGGCTCCTTGAGGGCTAATTCATTACACGATTCAGGAATGTTGCTATGACCAACCGACAGATTCATCTGGGCCTGCTGGCCCAGCCGCAAGGCGATCATCCGGCCGGCTGGCTAAAAAGCCGCGCCCCTCTGGATGCCGCTACTGATATCGATTATTACCGCTCGGTAGCGCAACTGGCTGAGCAGGGCCTTTTTGACCTGTTCTTTATCGCCGACACGCCTGCGACCCGTACCGATAATCTGCATGTACACAGCCGTAATCCGGAATATAACAACCGCTTTGAGCCCATTACGCTGCTGTCGGCGATTGCCGGCGCGACGCGTCATATCGGCCTTGGCGCCACCGCCTCAACCAGTTTTTACGAGCCGTACAATATTGCTCGCCTGTTTGCCTCGCTCGATCATATCTCTCATGGCCGTGCGGGCTGGAACGTGGTGACTTCGGCCAACGACTATGCGGCGCGGAATTATGGCCTTGATAAACTGCCGCCGCATGATGAGCGCTACGTCAAGGCGCATGAGTTCTACCGGCTGGTTGAAAGCCTGTGGGATACCTGGGAAGACGATGCCTTTGTGTACGATCGAGAGTCGGTGACCTATTACGATCCCGCCAAATACCATGTTACCGAACATGAAGGGAAATACTTTAAGCTTTTCGGTGGGTTAAATATCCGCCGCACGCCACAAGGTCGCCCGGTGATTATTCAGGCCGGCTCCTCGGAAACCGGTAAAAACTTCGCCGCAGAAACCGCAGAGGTGGTGTTTGCCTCCGATCCGACGCTGGCGGCTGGCAAGACATTTTATGCCGATTTAAAAGGGCGGCTGGCGCAGTTCGGCCGCGCTCCTGACGACCTGAAGATCCTCGCGGGGTTATCGGTGATGATTGGGGAAAGCGAGGCCGAAGCGCAGGATAAATATCAGGAGCTTCAGCGTCTGATCCATCCTGATGTTGGCATTATGCGCCTGAGTGCCGATCTGGAAACCGATCTCAGCGGTCTGCCGCTGGATGAGCCGGTACCCGTATCCATGATCCCGACGAAAGCCAACTTCCATCAGTCCTATTTTAATATGATTGCCGAGATGATCCGCGCGCAAAAACTGACGCTGCGTCAGCTGTATGCCGCCTATGAGCGCGGCAAAGTGACGCTGTGTGGCACGCCTGCCGGCATTGCAGACCATATGATGGAGTGGGTGGAAAGCGACGCGGCAGATGGCTTCATGATGAGTTTCCATGTCGTGCCGGACGATCTCTCTGACTTCATCACTCAGGTGGTGCCCGAGCTCCAGCGCCGGGGAGTTTATCGCAAGGCCTACAGCGGCAACACGCTGCGTGAGCACCTGGGATTAGCGCGTCCGGCTAATCGCCACAGCCGTTAAGTTGGGGAGATGAAACCTGTGACCAGCCTGGTTGAAATCAGTAAAAAAGAGCGCAGAACGCTTCAACTCCCGCGGCCTGGGCCATTATGGCTGGCGCTGCCGGGAGCCTTGTTTCTACTGCTGTTCCTGATCTGGCCATCACTGCGCATTTTTAGTCTCAGTTTGTTTGATCGCAGCGGCCAGTTCTCGTTTGCCGCCTTTGCCCGCTTTTTTGGGCCTGGCGTTTATAACCGCATCCTGTTCAACACGTTCAATATCGCCTTCTGGACGACCGCATGGTGTCTGCTGCTGGGTTATCCGCTGGCGTACTGGCTGTCGGGCCTGTCTAAGCGCACTCAGCAGATTCTATCGCTGCTGGTGCTGCTGTCATTCTGGAGCAGTACGCTGGTGAAAAACTTTACCTGGCTGATTCTGCTGGGGCGCAATGGTTTCGTCGAAGACCTGATGCAGTCGCTTGGCTTTCCCGATATTCACTTTCTGTTCAATCGTGACGTTGTGATTTTTGCCATGGTGCATACGCTGCTGCCGCTGGCGGTAGTCACAATGCTGCCGGTGATGAACCAGCTCGATCGTCGGCTGTCGCAGGCTGCTGCCACTCTGGGCGCGGATCGCGCGCAGGCTTTCTGGCGCGTCTGGTTTACGCAATCGATGCGCGGAGTGGCTGCTGCAGGTTTACTGGTCTTTATCAGCAGTCTCGGCTTCTTTATCACCCCCACCTTCCTGGGCAGCCCGCGTGAAATGATGCTTGGTCAGATGATTATTATGCAGATCAATGAGCTGCAGAACTGGCAGCTCGGCAGTGCGCTGGCGGTGGTGCTGGTCTGCGCGGCATTGATCAGCTGCGTGATCTATAACCTGATCTTTGGTCTGTCGTCGCTGGCAGGAGAGAGCCGGGCTGTACGCTCTTCGCATGGCCGTCTGCTGCGTTACGTTGGTCTTGCGCTGGTAGGGACTACCGCAACGCTCTCATCAGCGATCGTCGGGCTTTATGACCGCACGCTGGGGCGGGTGCTGCCCGTCAGGCTGCTTAGTGTTTACGCCTGTCTTGCCATTTTTGTGCTGCTGTTCCCGGTGCTGGCAGTGATCCCCATGTCCTTTACCGCTGGCGGTTTCCTGACGTTTCCACCGCAGGGTTTTAGCCTGAAGTGGTTTGAAGTGTGGTTTAACTCGCCCTTGTGGGTAGGGGCCACGCTGCGTTCGTTCGGTATCGGTGCCGTAGTGGGCGTGATTACCTGCGTACTGGGTACGCTGGCCGCGCTAAGCGTGTCGCGTTCACAAAGTCGGGCGCGTGGCTGGTTATTCTTTCTGTTCCTGCTGCCCATGATGATCCCGTCAATCGTGATAGCTATTGCGCTGTTCTATTTTGCCGCGCAGCTCGGACTGGTGGCGACCGATACCGGTATTGCCATTGGCCACGTGGTGATTGCGCTGCCAATGGTGTTCGTTATTCTGCTCACCACCTTTCAGGGCCACGACTGGCGTCTTGATCGTGCCGCCGCCACGCTTGGCGCCAGCAGATTTCAGGTGCTGTGGCACGTCACGATGCCTTCAATCAAAGGCGGGCTGGCTGCGGCTTTTGTCATCGGTTTTCTCACCTCGTTCGAAGAGTTAACCGTGGCGCTATTTATGGGCGGCGGCATGAAAACCACCATTCCAAAACAGATGTGGGACGACATTCTGTTGCAGGTTAGTCCTACGCTAGCGGCCGCATCCACGATGGTGCTGCTGGTGGTGGTACTGCTGTTTGCCGTCATGCAGTTGGTCAAACCTCGTAATAAACGCGTATCCGGTTAACTAAGGTGAAGCTTGATGAGTGAAGAACAGATCCGTATTGATTTAGACGCATCATTTCGCACAGGTGCACGCCTCGGCATGCACAACGGGAGGGCCAGCCATTTAAGCGCGGCGGTCTCTGCGGATGCGCGTCGTTTACTGATGAACCGCCAGGGGCAGGATTGCGCTATCGCACGCGCCAGTGGCCTGATACTGCTGAATGCCAACGATGCCAGCAGTATGGCGGACCCGGCGCGGGCGATGCACGGTCCGTTACCTCGCCGTGCTCTGCCTGTCCGTGTTGCGAGATTGTCGCCAGCGGCGGCGGAAAAAAACGCGCGCGGCCAGCAAGGTATCTGCGACTTCTCCCTGCATCACGTTAGAGAAATGGAGGCTGATTATGCCGACTGAAGTCATACCGCCAGTGGCGGAAGCCTTAAGCAACCAACAACTGTTTCGTCATGCCATGGCGCAACTGGCGGCAGCCGTGCATATCGTGACCACAGATGGCACCGCCGGTAAAGCCGGTTTTGCCGCATCGGCGGTGTGCAGCGTAACTGATTCGCCACCCACGCTGCTGGTGTGTCTGAACCGCAGCTCCTCTGCCTGGAAGGCAACGGTGCAGAATGCGCGGCTGTGTATCAACACGCTGAGTGCCGGCCAGCAGGCCATTTCGGCGGTGTTTGGTGGTAAAACCGCGATGGCCGATCGCTTCAGCAAAATAGACTGGGTGGAACGCGCAGGCAAAGCGCCTGCGCTGGCTGGCGCGGCGATGTCCATTGACTGTCGTATTGTGAACATTACCACCGTAGGTAGTCACGATGTCCTGTTTTGTGAAGTGCAGGATATTATTGATAATCAGACGGGAACCAATCTGCTCTATTTTAATCGTCAATATCACTCGCTGTAAGGTTACTTATTGACTGAAAAAGCTCGCGCCGCTATGACGCGGGAGGAAACCTTTTTGCTTTTTTAAGGATAAAGGCCACTGCCTGCGCATCACACCGCATTATTTGAGGATAAGACAATGTCAGAGAACATAATTGAGATCGACACGCTGGTGGTCGGCGCGGGGCAGGCGGGTATCGCCATGAGTGAACATCTGACGGCGTTGAAAATTCCCCATCTGATATTAGAAAAAAATCGAATTGCCGAAGCCTGGCGCAGCAGGCGCTGGGATTCACTGGTGGCGAACGGCCCGGCCTGGCACGATCGCTTTCCGAATATGACGTTTGATGCGCATCCTGACAGCTTTATGGGTAAAGAGGATGTCGCGGATTATTTCGTCCGCTATGCGCAGCAATTAAATGCGCCCGTTCACACCGGCGTCGCGGTAAATAAAGTGACGCGCAATCGAGGACGTGCCGGATTTACCGTAGATACCAGCAACGGCATTATTCAGGCTCAGCGCGTGGTGGCCGCTTCGGGTCCTTTCCATCGGCCGATCATCCCGGCGATGGCACCCGCGCAGGAGAGTATTTATCAGCTGCACTCCGCGCAGTACAAAAATCCTCAACAGCTACCGGAAGGCGCCGTGCTGGTGGTAGGGGCCGGTTCGTCGGGCGTGCAAATTGCCGATGAATTACAACGCGCCGGGCGTCAGGTATGGCTGTCGGTTGGGCCGCACGATCGCCCGCCGCGTGCCTATCGCGGACGTGATTATTGCTGGTGGCTGGGTGTGTTAGGTTTATGGGATGCGGCAACGAAAGAAGCGCATAAAGAGCACGTCACTATTGCGGTAAGCGGTGCCCGCGGCGGTGAAACCATCGATTTCCGTCGACTGGCGCACCAGGGTATTCGTCTAACCGGCGTGACGCGTCAGTTCACTGACGGTAATGTGCAGTTCGCCGACGACCTGCAGCAGAATGTGCGGCTCGGCGATGAAAATTATCTGTCAGTGCTGGACGCTGCTGATGCATGGATAGCCGCTAACGGCGCAGATTTTCCGCCTGAGCCTGCCGCCCGTGAGTTTCTCAGCAATCCCCCCTGTCTGACGCAGCCGATAGCGTCGCTCAACCTGGCAGACGAAGGCATTCGCACGATTATCTGGGCGACTGGCTATGCGACCGATTACCGCTGGCTGGATATTGACTGCTTTGATGAGCAGCAACGGCCGTTACACCACCGCGGCGTAGCGCAGGCGGCGGGGATCTATTTTCTCGGCCTGCCGTGGCAGTCCCGTCGTGGTTCAACCTTTATCTGGGGCGTATGGCATGACGCGAAGTACATCGCCGATCACATCGCCATTCAACGTAGCTATGCCGCCTATGGAAATAATGCCCAATGATCCTTAACTGGCATGAACTGCGGCAACAGGCAAAGCGGGCGCTGCCTGCCTTTGCTTTCAGCTACGTTGACGGCGGTGCGGATGATGAGAAAACCCTGGCGAGCAATATGGCGGTGTTTGATCGCTGGCAGTTTGCCCCTCCGGTGCTCAAGGATGCCAGCCAGCGCGATCTGCGTTGCAGGATAGGACAGAGCCAGCTCAAGGTGCCGCTGCTGGTCGCGCCCACCGGTTATAACGGCATGCTGCGTTATCAGGCGGATGAGATACTGGCGCGCGCGGCTGAAAAATTCGGCCTGGGCCATATTCAGAGCACCGTTTCAACGGCCTCAATGGAACGACTGGCCGTCGTCTCTGCCGCGCCGCGCTGGTTTCAGCTGTATGTGCTTAAAGATCAAGAAATTACGCTGAGTTTGCTGTCGCGAGCGCAACAGGCTGGATGCAAAGCGCTGGTGGTGTCGGTCGATGCGGTGCATTTCGGCAACCGTGAACGAGATAAACGGCATTATCGTCGTCCGATGAAACTCTCATTACAGGCAATGGCAGACATTGCATGTCATCCCGGCTGGGTGTGGCGTACCCTGATCCCGCATGGCATGCCGGGTTTTGGCAACCTGACGGCTTATCTGCCGCCCGAGTACCAGAGAGGCATGGGCGCTGCCGGGTGGTTTGCCGGCCAGATGGATCAAACGCTGAACTGGCAAACGCTGGCCTGGATACGCAAACAGTGGCACGGCCCGCTCTATATCAAGGGGTTGATGACAGTGGAAGATGTGCAACGGGCACAGCAACTTGGCGCAGAAGGCGTCGTGTTGTCGAACCACGGTGGTCGACAACTGGACGGTAGTATAAGCCCGATGCTGATGCTGGCGGCCGCGCGTCAGGCGGTGGGGCGCGATTTTACCCTGCTGATTGATAGCGGCTTTCGCCGCGGTACGGATGTGGTCAAAGCGCTGGCGCTGGGAGCCAATGCCGTATTGCTGGGACGTCCGCTGTTGTATGCGGTAGCCAGCGGCGGAGAGCCGCAGGTTGAGCGAGCCCTCTCCAGCCTGATACAGGAAATCGACCGTACCATGGCGCAGCTGGGCTGCTGTTCGATTGAGGATCTGCATCCGGGGCTATTGAATCCCGCCTGAAACTGAAGGTCGCAACGAGGGAGTTGTCACCATTCTTACCTTATCATTAAATTAGAAAAACAGCGGATCAAAGGCCAACTACGGCATAACGTCCGCTTTTCGCTCAACGCACACTTTCAGCTCGCTTAGCTTGTCCGCTTTACGCCAGAAGCAGAATTAGCATAAGAACTTGTTTGTTAAATCCGACCGTATATGCTCCCAAAGTTAGGGATTCAAAACCTTAAAGCGGCGTGTCAGGCCGTTGTCAGGTTACTGTCGGGTTATGATCGTGGTCGTGCAAAATTATCTGGGCAACACTGTGCGCTGACCACTTTCCATCCGGAGGCATAATATGAGTAATACCAACAAATTTAGAGCGCTGCGTCTTGCGCGAGCATGGTCCCAGGAACAGCTTGCCGAACTGTCCGGACTGAGTGTGCGCACGGTGCAGCGTATCGAGAATGGCGATCAGCCCAGCCTGGAAACACTAAGCGCCCTGGCAGCTGTATTTGAGGTGAGCGTTGCGGATCTTTCTGGCCCTGATGCGCCTGGCGATGACGCGCTCGACCAGAGAATTGCCGAAGCGAAGAGCTACCTCGCTGAGGAAGGCCGTTTTTACCGGTCGGTTATTACAGCTATCGTTGTTTGTACGCTGCTGCTTGTTCTTAACCACTTTACGGCCTCGACCAGCGTATGGTCATTGTGGGTAGCAGGGATCTGGTCTGCACTGCTGGTTATTCGTGGCATGAGGACGTTTGTTTTTCGCGGGCCGATCAGCCGCTGGCAACAGAAGCGGCTGCGGCAGATGCTGCGGCGGTAACCGCGATTATAATTTTCGATATCCAAACTGCCCCCAGCAGTGCGCAGCCTGCATTGAATGCCGCTTTAGCGGCATTCAGGCGCTCGAAGCAGCTACATATTGCACAAGAGCTGCATGGCGCAGTTAGCCCGGCGAAGCCGGTTCCGGTTTGATAGGTTTCACCAAACCGTTAGTTCGCTTAATGCGCATTATGTTAAATACAAACCGTCTGATGAATTGCACGTCAGCTCATCTACTTCAAGATGAGGTCTGCTCCGTTCCAGAAGCAGACTTCATAATTCATCGTTGGTACGCATCCTGGGACATTAAATATGCAGAAGAATTTTACCCGTAACTTTTGAAGATTCCAGCGCATGATGTGCATCAGCTATTTTCTCAAGGGGTAAAATCAGGCCAATGACTGGCTGATAACTTCCACTTTCGAGGCAGGCGTTAATATCTTTTGCACTGGCTTGTTTTAATTCCATAGAGACGTGATATATATACACAAAGCGCAATACACAACCGTGCATCATGGCCTTCAGGAGTGGGACGGGAAGTGTTTCTGTTGCGCTATCTGTCGCAAAAGAACTAATAATGCCTCCGTGAGACAGGCAAGCCAGATTGGTATCAAAGTTCTCTTTCAAAGCAACATCGACTATATGATCAACGCCCTGATTACCTGTCTGAGCCATAATTATTTTTGCCACATCATGTTCTGTACGGTTAAGAACTAAATCCGCACCGCTTTTTCTGGCTATTTCTGCTTGTTGACTGTTTCTTACAGTAGTCACAACCCATGCGCCAGCCCATTTAGCTAATAAAATCGCAGCTGTTCCTACTGCTCCCGCCCCGCCATGAATAAGCACCCGTCGATCTTTAAGGTCACCATCGGAAAAAAGGCAGCGGTGAGCCGTGAGGGCTGGAATGCCCAGTGAAGCGCCTGTTTCAAACGAAATGTTGTCAGGAAGTCGTACGGCCTGCTCAGCCGGAACGACAACGAACTCTGCTGCCGTTCCCGACGCTCGGCCATATTGTGCTTCATAAATCCATACACGTTCATTAAGCCGTTCAGGAGAGATATTCTCGCCAATCTCTTCAATCACACCTGCGCCATCCTGGTGAGGAATGATGCGTGGATAGCGCATACTCGCTGTGAAACCGGTTCTTGCTTTGATATCAGTGGGATTGATTCCAGAAATATGAACACGTACCAGAACTTCATTTGGTCCCGGCCGGGGTTTTGAGATCTCACCCGTTTTTAACACATCATATGCACTGCCTTGAGTATCGTAGAATGCGGCTTTCATTATATATAACCCATTATATTATAAGGAAAATTATGTGCCGGGCGTTACCCGCTGCCAGGGAACACTTTAAATGCCATGCTGTGTATTGGAAAGTAGGCACATTTTTGTTATATAGGGATAAAAAGTATACCAATGGGCGTTGAGACCAAGATGAGAGTACTGGAAGAACAGCCCCACCAGTGTGCCGTTGAAGTCACTATCGCGGTAGCGGGCGGTAAATGGAAACCGCTAATCATTTACTATCTGCTTAGTGGAACTAAACGGTTTGGAGAGCTGCGTAAACTGATAGGCGGCGTCACGCAGCGATCGCTGACGTTACAGCTCCGAGAACTGGAGACTCATGGCATTGTCTCCCGGGAAATCTTTGCTGAAGTTCCTCCCCGCGTGGAATATTCGCTGACTGAACTGGGGTTCACACTGGCACCTGTACTCGACACGATGAAATGCTGGGGAGATATTTACGTGTCAAAAAACAGAAAGCTTATTCCGCCCGGCGAGTAGTGTGCAGCCAGCCCTTAGTTGCCGCGAACCGACATAATCGACTTATTACACCAGCGGCCTGTGGCACAGGGGCAGAAAAAATGTATCACCGAGACGTGATTAACCGTCGCATCACGTGTTCTATACCACTGGCCTCATTTGCAGGATTAAAGCGGTTTTGGTTACCGTCAGCTAGCCCGCAGCGCCAGCAGCTGACGTGAGAAAATCCCTCCCCGTTCAGGGGAACCAGACAGGCACGGTACCGGGCTTTAGAAACGGGTTAGCCGGTCAGCCAGGCGAGCCGTTCGCCACGATCGACGGTCATTATCTCGACATCGGCTTGCGGCATGATGGCTGCAAGCATCAGGGGCGTTGATCCACCTGACAGATATCCAGAATGGCCAGCAGGTAGATGCGTACCATATCAAGGTAGTCGCTTATGTCGACGCGCTCATCCGGCATTGTGTTGTACTTACCGCCGGGTCCGCAGACGATACCTTCCATCCCCGCATGCTGATAGAAATGGGCTGCATCGGTGCCAAAGAACGCCGGCGGCGTGATAACGCCAGTGGGCTGGTCGCTGCCGCGCACGGTTTTCCAGGCGCGGTTTACAGCTTGCACAATCGGTGACTCCGGCGAGACCTCAAAAGGCAGCATGGTGGGCTTGTCGCGGATGCCGTCATCAAACAGCTCAGCTTGTAGCCCAGGGTAGCGCTCACAGAGCCTGTCCAGCAGCGCCTGCAGATCGGCCAGCACGCCTTCCACGGTCTGGCCCGGCGCGAATCGCGCCGACCCTTTCAGGCGCACGAAGTCTGCGACCTGCGGCGGACGCCACTCTTCCAGCTCACGTCCTAACGCGCCGTGCACGGTACCGATATGGCCGCGGTTGATTTTCAGGTGTTCACTGCTTTTGGCGCCGCTAAAGATCATGCCGTTGATTTGCGGGATCAGCTCAGCCGCAGCGCTAATGGCATCGACCGCCTCTTCACGCTTCGACAGATGGCGCGTACTACCTGTCAGTTCAATGGTGAACATCAGCGAGCCGGCGTGCATGGTTAACGCCTGCAAATCGGTTGGCTCCGCATTGATAAAATAGTCCGCGCGCACCCCCTGCTCTATTGCCGCCAGCGTTCCTATACCACCCTGCAGCTCGCCAACAACGTAAGTCAGGATGACGTCGCCTTTGAGCTTTACGCCAGCATCAATTAACGTTTTCAACGCGCAGAAATAGGCGGCATCGCCTGCTTTCATGTTGGAAACACCGATGCCGTAGATAAACCGATCGTCAACTTTGCCAGCCCAGGGATCGACGGTCCAGCCCTCGGTAACCGGGTTAGTATCAAGATGACCGTTAAATAGCAGACTGTGCCCGCCGCCGCTTCCTGCCAGACGCCCAATTGCATTGAGGCGATCGCCGGGCACCTTTTGCAGCTCTGTTTCCAGCCCAAGCTGTGCCATTTGTTCAGCCATAAAGCTTGCGAGCGCACGCTCGCCGTCGGTGGCGCTGTAGCTCTTGTGCTGTACCAGTTTGGCCAGGAAAGAGAGACAAAACGCGCGATCGATATGATGAATTAACTGTTCAGGATTCATGGTCTTCTCATTAGGCTACGGACTGGGATAAATCGGGAACATGCACTGCGTCAAGGAGCGCACGCGTATAAGGATGCTGCGCCTGTGATGACATATTCTCGCCGGGCAGCACCTCGACCACATCTCCGCGATACATCACCGCCACGCGGTGGGCAATTTGACGGATCAGGTTGAGATCGTGGGTAATGAACAGATAGGCCGTACCGTATCGACGGCGCAGATCCAGCAGCAGCTCAATAATGGTGGCCTGCACTGACACGTCGAGCGCGGCGGTGATCTCATCGCAAATCACCAGATCCGGCGGGTTGGCAAATGCGCGCGCAATGGCCACTCGCTGTTTCTGACCGCCCGACAGCGCATGGGGATAGCGGGTGGCGAATTCTGCCGGCAGACGCACCTCTTCAAGCAAACGTGCCACCGCCTGCGCTTCCGTTTCGCCAGGGGGCAATCCGTACAGGCGAAGCGGGCGCGCAACTATCTCGCCGATGGTCATGCGGGGATTGAGTGAGGCATCAGGATGCTGAAAGATCATCTGCACGCGGCGGCGATACTCTTTGTCCATCTGCGCACGCCCCTGCACGCCGTAACCACAAAAATCCAGTTCGCCCTTGAACGGCACCAGCCCGGTAATCGCTTTCCCGAGAGAGGATTTTCCAGAGCCGGATTCGCCGACGACACCCAGAATCTCCCCCTGATGCACGGTCAACGACACCGCATTCGCCGCGCGGGTGGTATTGGCTTCGCGCTTTAGCAGCTGGTCAATAAAGCCGTGGTGACCATAATCAACGGTAATATGATCCAGCGTCAGCAGCGGCTGCGTGCCGGCTGCATCCGCGATTAACCGCTGGTGCGGGTTTGGCACGGCCGCGATAAGCCTGCGGGTATAGCTGTGCTGCGGTGCGCTGAACAGGCTGCGCGTCTCCGCCTTTTCAACGATGCGGCCTTTATCCAGCACGCAGACGCGGTCGGCCACTTTGGTTACCAGTGCCAGATCGTGAGAGATATAGAGCGATGCCACGCCGGTCTCGTCTCGCAGACGTTCATAGAGATCGAGGATCTGAGCCGAGCTGATTACATCCAGCGCCGTAGTCGGCTCATCAAAAATCATGCAGGCCGGCTGGCAGGCAAACGCCGTGGCAATCAGAATACGCTGCTTTTCCCCGCCTGAGACCTGATGCGGATAGCGTCGCATCATGCGCACCGGGTGCTTGAGATCCACATCCTGCAGCAGGGATTCGGCCAGCTCCTGCGCCTCACGCGCGTTGAGCCCGCGATGACGCCGCAGCACTTCGGTGACCTGCTCGCCCAGCGTTAACGTCGGGTTGAGCGACGCGCTCGGATCCTGAAAGATCATGCCAAGCTTCGCGCCGCGCAGCGCCATCAGTGCCGGTGCGGATAAGCTCAGCAGGCTGTCATTGTTGAGGCGGATATCCCCGCTTTTCTCCTGCGCATTGCTTGCCAGCCAGCGCATTATCGCCCAGCCAAGGGTGGTTTTTCCGGAGCCCGACTCCCCTACGAGGCCCAGCACTTCGCCGGGCATCACCTGTAAATTGATATCGCGTAGCACGGGCAGCGTCTGCCCATTTGTGAGCCGGTAATCCAGGCTGTAATTTTCTACCGACAGCACCGGTGTGGTTGGTACAATCATCTGTGGCTCCCTGGATTGAGGACATCACGCAGCCCGTCCCCCAGTAAGTTAAAGCCAATGGCCACCAGCGCGATGGCGAGGCCTGGAATCAACATCATCCAGGGGGCGCTGAAGAAGTAAGTTCGCGCCTCTGACACCATTAAGCCCCACTCAGGCTCAGGCGGCTGCGCGCCTAAGCCGAGAAAGCTCAGGGTGGCAAACAGCATGATGGCAAACGCAACGCGGATAGTGGCTTCCACAATGATCGGCGCCAGAATATTCGGCAGCATCTCGCGCAGGATGATGTAGTAGGCCGCTTCACCGCGTGCGATAGCCGCATTAATGTAATCCTGCTGACGCGCGGCCAGCGCCACGCTGCGCGAAATGCGCACCATACCCGGTACAAATGCGATGGTAATGGCCAGCACCGCGTTCATGCTGCTCTGCCCCAGCGTGCTGACAATCAGCAGCGCGAATAACAGGCTTGGGATAGCCATAACGGCATCCATGGTACGCATCATGAGTTCATCTATTTTGCCGCCCAGATAGGCACTCGCTGTCCCCAGCACTGCGCCCGTTACCATGGCGAGCGCCGTCGCCAGCAGCGAGAGCAAAATCGTAGAGCGTGCCCCCACCATCACCCGGCTGAAAATATCGCGCCCCATCTGATCGGTACCAAACCAGTGTTCTGCGCCCGGCGGCTTGTAGCGCGTCAGTATCGAAATGGCCTCAGGATCAAAGGGCGCCACGTGCGCGCCTCCGGCCACCATCAGCAGTGCCAGCAGGATTATCAGCACGCCAGCTACGCCCTGCGGCGAGCGCAGTAAACGTTTTAATATTTCAGGCATAGGAAATTCGCTTGTCTAAAATCACGTAGGCCAGATCCGCGAGGAAATTCACCACCGAATAGGTTGCGGCCAGGATCATTACGCCAGCCTGAATGACTGGCAGGTCGCGCGCCTGTACCGCCACAATCAGCTCGCGCCCAATGCCAGGAATGGCAAAAATTTCTTCCACCACCACAATGCCGCCCAGCAAATAGCCCACATCCAGCGCCACAATAGTGATAGTGGGCAGCAGGCCGTTTCGTAGCGCGTGGCGCCAGAGGATACGGCGGCGCGAAAGCCCTTTAAGCCATGCGGCGCGAATGTAATCGGTGTGCAGCACGTCCACCATTTCTGAACGCACCATGCGAGAGACGTGCGCGACCAGAATTAACGCCACGGTGACGGAGGGCAGGATCAGGTGTTGTATTCCGCTCAGGATGTTCTCGCTGAGTGGCACATAGCCCGTGGCGGGCAGAACCTGCCAGACGTCGGCAAATAGCAGCAGCACCAGCGTCGCGGTGACAAACTCAGGAAAAGAGATCCCCGCGTATGAAATGACGCTCACCAGCACGTCTGCGGTTTTTCCGCGACGCACGGCCGCCCAGATGCCGAGTGGAATAGCGACGATTAGCATCAGCACCAGCGCGCAGGCCGCCAGCAGCAGCGATCGCGAAAGCGCCGTCAGCAGCGCAGGGCCCACTGGCAGCCCGTTGCGCATTGATACGCCAAAATTGCCCTGCAGCGCCTGCGTCAGCCAGTGCCAGTATTGCAGCCATGCGGGCGCATCCAGTCCCAGACGTTCCCGAACGGCGGCCAGCGCCTCAGGCGTCGCATTCTGACCCAGCAAGGTAACGGCGGCATCAGCCGGCAGCAGCTGCGTGATGCCGAAGACCAGCAGCGACACCACCAGCAAGGTGTAGATCATCAGCAGAAGACGTTTAAGCAAATAGCTCGCGGTCACGTTCTCTCCTTAAACGGTGCGCACGGGCGCTTTGTCGGTGAGCCAGACGTGATCGAGTCGGAACACCGCGCCGCGCGGATGCAGGTGGTAGCCCGCCACATGGTCGCGGCTTGCAGCCAGCAGATCGAAAAAGGTGGGGATAATCGACGGCACGTCGTCATGCATTAACTGCTGTGCTTTAGCATAGAGCGCAGTGCGCTGAGCATCGTCACTGGTTTCCCGCGCGGCCTTGATCGCGCTGTCAAACTCAGCGTTGTTCCAGCGGGTTTCATTCCACGCCGCCGTCGAGGTGTAGAGCAGCGAAAACACGGCGTCTGGCGTGGGCTGCATGTTGTAGAAGCCCACGTAGAAATTCCCTTTTTTCCACACCTGATCGAGATAGGTGCTGTGCGCCATGGTTTGCACCTTAATGCGAAAACCGCCCTGCCTCGCCATTTCACGCAGCGCTATTGCCAGCTGGGTGCGCGTCGCGGGCTTGTCCGAGGCGATAAGGGTTAAATCAAGGCCGTTGGGATAGCCCGCCTCAGCCAGCAGCGCTTTGGCTTTGCCATAATCCACCGATTTGAGGGCCAGATCGGCGTAATAGGGATAAGCGGCATTGACTGGCGTGTCGTTGCCGGGCGAACCCAGCCCATCGGCGACAAAATCAACGGAGGCCTGACGATCCACGCACAGCGCCAGCGCCTGGCGCACGCGCGCATCGTTAAACGGCTTCTGATCGCAGCCCATATTCACGTTGAGAAACAGGCCTGAGGCTACCCGAAGCGGCAGCACGCCAGAGGATTTGGAAAGGCGAGCAAACTCACTCGATTGCGCATTCAGCAGCAGATCGGTGTCGCCGGAAATCAATGCTGAACTCTCTGCAATGCCGTCGGGATAGACCACGACTTCAACGCCGTCGAGGTAGGGACGCGCCGGATCGTAGTAATGCGGGTTACGCTTCACCACAATTTTGCGCTCAGGATCGTATGAAACCAGCTGGAACGGACCCGCACCCAGCGAGGTTTTATTGAGCTGATCTGTCTCTCCCTGGGCGATACTGGCGGGAATGATCTTCGCGTCTGGATAAGCCAGCATGACCGGCAGGTCCGCGTAAGGCGTATCAGTTTCAATCAGTACGGTACGGTCGTCCTTAGCACTGACCGCTTTCACCGGGCCGATATTGTGCTGTGCGGGCGACGCATTCTTCGGATCGAGCAGGGCCAGCAGGCTGGCAACGACGTCGGTGGAGGTCAATGCGCTGCCATCGCTAAATTTTAAATCAGGGCGCAAAATAAAGGTCCACTGCCGGAGATCGGCGCTGGCCTGCCATGACTGGGCCAAGTCAGCTTCTGCTTTCATCGCCTGCGTCAGGCGGGTAAGACCGCTGTAGAGTAATTCAGCAACCAGATACTCCGGATTGACGCGCACCTGATGCGGATTTAATACGTTGACCGCCTGGTCGACGCTGATGCGCAATACGCCACCTTTTCGGGGCGTGCCGCCCGGCGTTGCGCTGGCTACCTGCGCAGCCCGGGATGGGAAAGACCAGGGCAGCACGGCTGCGCCGGTCAGAGCGGTCGAGCTGGCGATAAACTGCCGGCGGTTTAACCCTTTCATTGCGCACATCTTCTCTTCCTCGCTGGTTTAAATACCCTGGGTTGGCTGAAAATCATCGGCGAGATACGCCAGAATGGACTGCGAAAGTGCAACGACATCTGCCATCGTTGTGAACTCATCGGCGGCATGAATACGGTTATCGGGACGCGCTAAGCCTCCCAGTAAAATTTCCTGAATACCTGCCTGCTGCACCCAGCCCATATCTGAGCTGGTGGCCGAGCCCCAGGGCTTAAACGCTTCGGCGGAAAAGCCAAAACCCTGGCTCAGGGCTGCCTGCCACCGTGGCCAGTGAGGCCCATAGGGATCGGCCACTGGCGCCAGATGCCCAATCAGCTGCACGGAAACATCCAGCGCATGGCTCTCTGCCATCGCCTGACTGATGCAGCGGGTGAGTTCCTGCCAGACATCGTCAAACGCCTCTTCGGGCGCATACCGGCGGTTAATCAGCAGTTCGAAACGCTCAGGGAGGGTGGATCCTTTGCTACCGCCATGTGCCGCGGCCAGCGTCAGCAATGACGTAAGCGGCTTGCCCTGATAATGCGGCGGTGACGGCATGGCAGACCTGCGCTGCTCCACCTCGCCTTTAAGCTGATACAGCGCGTTCATCAAGGGGAGCGCTGCCTCAATGGCATTAATGCCTGCGAGAGGATCGCCAGAGTGCGCCGACCGCCCCCTGACAATGACCTTGAGGTCGATGCTGCCGAAGCACCCAGCCCAAATGCGCGGAACCGCACCGCCGTTGAAGCTCAGCAGGTGTCCAGAGAACAGTTGCTGTTCTGCCAGATAGCGAATGCCCGGATAGAGCCCGCCCTCCTCATCTGTGCAAAGCAGGAATACCGGATTGAATCGCAGCGGCAGGTCACAGGCCTGCGCGGCCCGAATCGCGGCCATTGCCGCCACAATCGTGCCCTTCATGTCGGCCGCCCCGCGGCCATAGAGCTTTCCTTCTGCCTGAGTCAGCGCCAGCGGCGGAAAACGCCAGCCATCGCCTGCTGGAACGGTATCGGTGTGAAAATAGAGATTGCAGTTTTCCGCCGCCCCGCAGTTGAGCGTCGCCAGCAAATTGACGCGCTCGCCCTGTGCGCTGCCGTCCGGCGCCTGCCACAGTTCGTCGGGTACGGAGACGCGCTGAAAATGAAAATTCATCGGCGATAACATCTGCGTCATCAGATCGGCAAACTGCGCGTAGCCATTGCCCGGTGGAAAGCAGGTATCAACGCAGAGCATGCGCTGCATATCATCCGTTATGCGCGTCATATCGTTCGTGATGCTTTCTAACGCATTGTTAAAGCGAGTATTTTCATTCATATAGCGATTGTCTGTTGTATTTCTATATAGTTTATAGATAATGCAACTTAACGACGCAGGTCAACTGGTAATCGCATACATGCAAAAAAACTATGACGCCGGCAACACAACATCTTTCAGCCGGCTTAGCGAAGGAGAAGGCGCGCCGCTGTATGAGGTGGTGAAGCGCCATATCAGCGAATCAATCCTGCGCGGAGAATTACCTGCCGGGACGATCCTGCCGAGCGAAAGCAGCCTGGCGGCAAAATTTGGCGTCTCGGTAGGCACCATGCGCAAAGCGCTGAGTGCGCTCACCACGGAAGGTATGCTGATGCGACGGCGAAAAACCGGCACGGTGGTCACTGGCTGGGCGCCGCTGCACAACCTCAGTCATTTCTTTCAGTACTTTCGCCTGCACGATAAAGCCGGTGGGTTGCTGCGGTCAGAAACCACGCTGCTGGATTATCAGACAGGCGCCGCCACGCCAGCCGAAGCCGATAAACTGCAGATCGCTCAGGGCGATCGGGTATACCGGCTGAAACGACTGCGCCGGGTGAACGGGATTGCCGCCATGCACGAGTTACTGGTACTGCCTGGCGCGCGTCTGCCGGATTTTCCAGCAGCCGAACACCTGCCTTCCCTGCTTTACCGGTACCTGTTTGAACGCTATGACGTGCGCGTCGCGGCGGTGCGCGAGCAGATAACTGCTACACTGGCCAGTGAAGAAGATGCGCGACTACTGGAATTAACCTTACCGCAAGCGGTGATGGTGATTGACGAGATCTCGTTTGACCAAAGCGCGATACCGGTGATTCTGGCGCACCATCGATTTAGCACTGAGCATTTTATATACGTTAATGAGATCAGGTAGGCTTAACAGAGGTTGCCTGCTTCAATCAGCTGGCTTTGATTGAGGGAATAAGCGTTGGTTAAATCCTGACTATATCGACTGACGCTGACTTCTTTATATTCTATGCGCTGAGGTCAGAAGCAATGCCACCCTAGAGGTTGGGGCATATTTTAACGATCGCGTCAGCATGTTCATCGCCTCAAAAATGCTATCGCCGACGCGCATGGCGTGAATTAATTTTACCCTTCAGCTTGCTCTGATATCCGCCGCCCTGGTCAGCATTTGTGCAGCACGTGCATTACCCTTTTTTGTTTTGCTTCCGTTCTGCCGCCCTACGCGCGCGCAACCGGACTCAGGGCCGCTAATGCAGCCCTGAAACCCGCTTACTGCGCCTGCTGTTGATTCTTTTCCGCGTCTTTTTTCTCTTGCTTATGGGCCATATGATGGCCTACGGCGCAGCCAGCCGCCGCGCCGGCGACGGCATGATCCTTGATATGTCCGGCCGCTCCGCCTACCGCTGCGCCTTTGAGACAGCCTTTCGCCTCAGCCTGAGAGGCGACCGACATCAGCAGGCCCAGGGTGATTACTAAACACGACAGTTTACGCATCTGAACTCCATCCTCATGAGAATTAACCGCAGATTGCCGACAAGCAGCCCGATGAGCATAGTTGCAATGGTGTGCCCGCAGCGGACAAAACGGTTTTTGTTTTACTTCTGTTGAGGAATGGTTGCGCATTTGCATCAAAAGTGACCATTACGCTTGTTTAGCGCCCGCGCCGCGCTTTGCTTCCCGGCGGCAGCGTTCAGAGCAGTACAGCACCTGATCCCAGCATCGTTCCCACTTTTTACGCCAGGTCATCGGCTTTTTGCAGTGTATGCA